>Ga0209342_10008427_pt1 | contig 10334 bp, 8 predicted proteins | sample RifCSP16_2_FD_184023 | JGI IMG/M metagenome (GOLD analysis project Ga0209342, IMG submission 184023) | Soil microbial communities from Rifle, Colorado - Rifle CSP2_sed 16_2 (SPAdes) (version 2) | ecosystem: Environmental > Terrestrial > Deep subsurface > Rock core/Sediment | place: Rifle... | reverse complement strand
GCTCAGGCCCGGGGGTGGAAGCGATCGTAGAGCTGCCGCAGCCGCTCGCGCGTCACATGGGTGTAGATCTGCGTCGTGGAGATGTCGGCGTGTCCGAGCATGGCCTGCAGGGCGCGCAGATCCGCCCCGCGCTCGAGGAGGTGGCTGGCGAACGAGTGCCGCAGGACGTGGGGGGTGAGGACCCGCTCGACCCCCGCCGTCACCGCATGGCGCCGGACGATCCCCCACAGCCCCATCCGCGAGAGGGCCTGCCCGCGCTGGTTCACGAACAGCGTGGGCACCGGCCGTCCCCGGGTGAGCCGGCCCTGCGCCTCGCCCACATATCTCCGCACCCAACGGCGCGCGACCCGCCCCAGGGGCACGAGCCGCTCCTTGCGCCCCTTGCCCACGACACGAACGAGGCCCAGCTCGAGGTCGAGGCCGGTCGAAGGGAGGCCGATCAGCTCCGAGACCCGCAGCCCCGTGGCGTACATCACCTCGAGGATGGCCCGGTCCCGCAGCCCGAGCGGCTTCGTCACGTCCGGAGCCGCCAGCAGCGCCTCGATCTGCGCCGGGGTCAGGTAGCGGGGCAAGGCCTGGAAGGCACGGGGCGCGCGCAGGTTCTCCGTCGGGTCGCGTTCGATGAGCCCCTCGCGGAGGGCGAAGCGGTAGAAGCCTCGGAGGGCGTGGACGACGCGGGCCTGCGATCGAGGCGAGAGGCCTTGCTCCCGAAGCGAGCCCACGAACTCGGTGAGGTCCCCCTGCGCGAGGGCGAGGACGTCCTTGGCCTGGCCCTCCGCGAAGCGGAGGAGCTTGCGCAGGTCGGTCCCATAGGCGACGAGCGTGTTGGCGGCGAGAGCCCGCTCGACCCGCAGATGGTCGAGGTACTCGCTCAGAGGCTGATTTCGACGCCGAACGTCCAGGCCCCGAGGTTCAGCTCGAGGAGATCCCGCTCGTCCTCGCCGCGGAGCTTCAGCCACCGGTAGCCTCCCGAACCCGCGAGACGGTCGGAGACGTGCACCCGCAGCACGAAGAGCAGCTCCCACACCGAGCCCCGGCTCCCGGCGGTGATCCCCGAGAACTCGGCCTCCAGGCTCAGGCGGGAGAAGTACGTCCGCCCCGCGAGACCGAGCACGGGGACGGGGAGCTTCTGGGTCTCGACGACCCGCTCCGAGGTGTCCGCGTTCAGCACCAGGGTGTCGACGTCGAAGTACTTCACCCCGACGAGGAGTCCCAGGAAGCCCGACGGGCGGCGGAGGAAGTCCCACGCCAACTCCCCCGTGAAGTAGTTCCCCTTGAGCGAGCTCACCAAGCGGTCGCCGTACTGGAACGTAACGGTGCCGTAGCGGCCGGTGGGCTGGGTCGTGAGGGCGTCGCCCGCGAAGTCGAGCGGCGTCCACGAGCCCCGCAGCTTCCAGGCTTGCCCGAGCCGGATCACCCCGCGGAGGTCGTTCGCGGAGTTTCCCTCGACAGCGACGTCGTCCTGCACGTCCAGCACCGTCCCCGCCTCGTCGCCCAGCCCTTTCTGGATCTGACCCGAGGGCTGGGGGCTCCACCAGAGGTACTCGACGCGCAGACTGTACTGCTCGGCGCTCGGCAGGTTCTCTTGTGCCGACGCCGGGGCCACGAGTTGCAGCAGGGCCAGAGCCCCAACGACATACGCTCTCTTCATGACGATGGTCGTTCCTGTCGCTCCAATCGGAAGCCGGGCGAGAGTAGCACGGAAGCGGTGCGCCCACAAGGAATGGTATGCGGAGGCCCTGGATCGCCTAGGCGTTGGGGCCAGGGCGCCGGCGACGCAGCAGGGACTGCAGGGCTGCGACTTCGGGCAGGCGCAGCGCGCGGGTCAGGGCCGCGTAGACGGCGATGCCGAGGAGGACCGGGAGCAGCCCCGTGAGGAGCTGCGCGGGGAGGCCGCGGGTCCCGAAGAGGCGCTCGATGCCGGTCGCCGCTCCCCGAACGAGCGGCGCCATCACCGCCGCCGCGACCGCCATCCGGCCGATCCCCCGGAAGAGCCCCCGCCCGAGGAGCCCGCTCACCCGCCGCTCGAAGACCCCCACGAGAAGGGCGGCGTTGGCGAGCGAGCCGAGCGCGGTGCCGAGGGCCACCGCCCGGAAGCCCAGATGGCGGAAGCCGAGGAGGACGACGACGAGGTTCGTCCCCACCGCGAGCGCGCTGGCGGCGAGCGGCACGCGGGGACGGCCGAGCGCATAGAAAGCGGGGGCGAGGACCTTGACGCCCGTGTAGCCGAGGAGGCCGAAGGAGTAGATGAGGAGCGCGGTGGCGGTGGCCTGGGTGTCCGCGGCCGTGAAACGCCCCCGCTCGTAGAGGAGCCGTACCACGGGGACGGCGAGCGCGATCAGGCCCGCGGTGGCGGGGACGGTCAGGTAGGCCAGCATCGACAGCGACTGCCGCAGGGTCGCCCGAAGGCCGTCGAGGTCCTCCTCCGCCGCCCGCCGGGCCAGCCCCGCGGTGGCGATGGTGCCGAGGGCTACGCCGAACAGCCCGATCGGCAGATAGAGGATGCGGAAGGCGTAGTCGAGCCACGACACCGCCCCCGGCTCGTGCGAGGCGAAGATGCTGTTGACGAAGATGTTGACCTGAACCGCGGCCAGGCCCGCGGTGGCGGGCCCCATCAGGCCCGCGATCCGGCGGAGCCCGGGGTCGCGCGGGGCCCACTCGGGACGGAAGCGCCAGCCCGAGCGGCGGAGCGTGGGCACCTGGACGAGGAACTGGGCGAGGCCGCCGAGCAACGTGCCCGCCGCCCAGCCGATGACCACCTGATCGAGCGGCAGGCCCATCGCCCAGAGCAGCGCGCCCCAGCCGATCGTGACGAGGTTGAACATCGTCGGCGAGAGGGCGGGGACGCCGAAGCGCTCCTCCGCGTTGAGCATCCCCATCGCGACGGCGGCGAAGGACACGAGGGGGAGAAACGGCATCATGATGCGCGTCAGCAGAACGGTGAGCGGCGCCTTGCCCGGCACGTCGTCGTAGCCGGGCGCGAGGGTGGCCACGATCTCGTCCGCGAAGGCGAGCCCGAGCACCACCACCACGGCGAGGACAGCGGTCAGCGCCGTGAGCAGCCGGTTCGCCAGGGCGTGCGCGGCCGGGCGTCCCTCGCGGGTCACGGTCCGGGCGTAGGTCGGGATGAAGGCGGCGGAGAGGGCGCCTTCGGCGAAGAGGTCGCGGAGGAGGTTCGGAATGCGGAATGCGATCCGGAAGGCGTCGGAGTGGAAGCCTGCCCCGAGGAGGGCCGCAAAGACCTGCTCGCGCACGAGGCCGAAGACACGGGAGACGAGGGTGAGGCCGGAGACGAGCCCGGCCGCGCGGGCGATGCGTGCGTGCGCGGCCTCGGTGTGCGCGGCGTCCGTGTTGACCTCCGTGACCAAGGCGGCTAGACTGATGTTTTGTCCGCGCTACGAGGAGGAGTGGAGTGGCACAGCATGCGTCGGCGGTGAAGCAGGCCCGGCAGAGCGAGAAGCGGCGGGCACGCAACCGGAAGAACCTCTCCCAGCTCAAGACCCGGGTGAAGAAGCTCCGCGCCGCGATCGCCGCCGGGGACGCCGCAACCGCCCACAAGCTCCTCCCCGCCACCGTGAGCGAGATCGATCGGGCGGCGAAAAAGGGCGTCGTTCACGGCAACACCGCCGCCCGGTACAAGAGCCGGCTCTCCCGCAAGGTCAGCGCCCTGCGCGCGGCGAGGGCCTGAGCTCCCCCGCCCGGCACGCCTCCGCCACCGCCGCCGTCAGCGCCGTCTTCGCGTCGATCCCCCGCTTCAGCCGCCGATCCGCCTGTTCGAGGGCGACGATCGCCCGCCGGAGATCTCCCTCCGTCCAGCGCCGGGCCGCCTCGAGGAGGGCCGACAGCTTGAAGCGCATGTTCGGCGGCAGCAAGGCGGCGCCGATCTCCTCCCCGCTGGCCCTCCGATCGAGCATTCCCCGAGCGGCCCTGACCCTCCGCAGCGAGTGGTGCAGGGTCGGGAGGATCCGGAACTCGGACTCCCCGCCCTCGATCAGCTCCTGCAGGCGCGCGAGGGACGAAGCGGTGTCGCGGGCGGCGATGGCGTCGCCGAGCAGGTAGAGCGGGCGCGCCAGGCCCCGGCCGATCACGGCGCCGACGTCCTCCGCGCTCAGCTCCTTGTCCTCGGCAAAGGCCTGGAGCTTGTCCAGCTCCCCCTTGAGGCGACGGAGGTCGGAGCCGACCTCCTGCTTCAGCTCGTCGTAGGCCTCGCCGGCGAGGCGGAGCCGTCGACGCTCGAGCTCGCGGGCGAGGTAGCCGTCCAGCTCCCGGCCCTTGAGTGGCCCCGCGACGTGGGCCTCGGCCCGCTTCAGGATCGCGCGCCACGTGCGGAGCCGGCGGCGCGGTCGGGCCGCGAGGAGGACGAGGACGACGTCCCCGGACGGGTCGTCCACGTACCGGGCGACCGCGTCGTCCTCGGTCCCCGCGGTCGCCGGCCCGGCGCTGGTCTCTGCGCCTTCCTCCGCTTCTGCGCGGTCCTCCTCCCGCTGTCCGCGGTCCAGGAGATCCGCCCGCCGCACGACGACCGCCCTTCGCGTCACGAAGAGCGAGCCCGTCTGCACAGAGGCCAGGACCTCGCCCCAGCCCGCCTCGTCGCCCCAGAACACGGTGAGGGCTTCGTGCCGCGGCTGCGCCCCGAGGTGGCGCGTCAGGATGTCCTCGAGGATGTCCTCCGCCCGCTGGGAGTCCCAGTTGCCCTTGGCGTCGCCCAGGATGGCGTGGACGAGGGCGAGGTGGGTCCGCGCCGGGCGCGCCATCGCGGTCCCTAGAACGCCTCCAGCATCGCTGCGACCAGGTTACGGGCGAAGGCCTGGGACAGCCGTCCGATCGAGAGCTGCTCGCGGTCGAAGTAGCTCGTCGCCTGGGTGTCCATGTCGTACTCGTCGCGGAGGGTGAAGGCGTTGTTGGCCCAGATCGGCTGCTTCTGCCCGATCTTGCGGTAGACGACGCTCGCGGTCAGCGTGATCGCGTAGCGGCTGGCCTGGGAGACACCGCCCTCGTCCGTGAAGTTCACCGGCACCGTGCTGTACGCGATGATGTCCCCTTCGACCACGGCGTCGACGCCACTCGCCTCCTTGACGACGGTGAAGCGGCCGCGCTTCTGAAGCTCCTCGATCACGGCCTGGGTGACGGTCGCATCGAGGTCCGACCTCCCCGTGCGGTTGTGGAAGAGAGGCACCCCGATCCGTTTGATCGAGGGGTCGGTGGTGACGCCCTTGCCGACGAGCGCGTAGCCGCACCCGGCGGCGAGGCCGCCGAGCGCCGCGACGAGGGCCTGCCGCCGTCTCATCCGACCACCACGCTCACGAGGCGGCCGGGCACGACCACGACCTTGACCACCGCTCGCCCCTTCAGCTGATCCGCTACGCACTCGAGCGCCTGAGCCCGCACCTCTTCCTCCCCCGCCCCGCGGGGCACCGTGATCCGTCCGCGCACGCGTCCGTTGACCTGCACCGCGAGCTCGACCTCGTCCTCCCGTGCCGTCTCGGCATCGAACGCGGGCCAGCAGGTCCGAACGAGTGGCTCCGTATGGCCCAGCCTGGCCCACATCTCCTCGGAGATGTGAGGGGTGAAAGGGTTGAGGAGCTGCACGATGGTCTCGAGGGCCTCGCGGAAGGCGGCGCGGCCCGCGCCTTGCGCCACCGCCTCCTCGACGCGGTAGATCTCGTTGACCAGCTCCATCAGGGCGGCGACGGCGGTGTTGAGCTGGACGCGCTCCTCGATGTCGCGGGTGACCTTCTCGATCGTCTGGTGGACCTTGCGCCGCAGCCCGCGCGCCGCCGCCGGCAGCTCCTTCGGGACGGGGGCGCGGACCTCGCTCGCGAGGGCATCCGCGTGACGGTCCACGAGGCGCCACACGCGGTGGAGAAAGCGGTGCGGCCCCTCGATGCCGGTCTCGCTCCACTCCATCGACAGCTCGGGCGGAGCCGCGAAGAGGATGTAGAGACGCAGCGTGTCCGCGCCGTAGCGCCCGACGACGTCGTCGGGGGCGATGGTGTTGCCCTTCGACTTGGACATGACCTCGCCGTCTTTGTGGACCATCCCCTGCGGGAAGAGGCGCACCACCGGCTCGTCGAGCGCGACCAGGCCGAGGTCGCGCATCATCTTGGTCCAGAAGCGGGAGTACACGAGGTGGAGGATCGCGTGCTCGATCCCGCCGACGTAGAGGTCGATCGGAAACCAGTACCGGATCGCCTCGGGATCGAACGGCCCGTCGTCCTTCTTCGGCGAGATGTAGCGGTAGAAGTACCAGGACGAGTCCACGAAGGTGTCCATGGTGTCGGTCTCACGCCGCGCCCGGCCGCCGCACCTCGGACAGGTGGTGTCGAGGAACGCGGGGACCTTCTCGAGGGGGTTACCCCCTTCGCCGGTGAAGGGGGCGTCCGGGGGAAGGACGACCGGAAGCTCGTCCTCCGGCACCGGCTGCATCCCGTCTCTCTCGCAGTACACGACGGGGATGGGCGTTCCCCAGTACCGCTGCCGGCTGATGAGCCAGTCCTTGAGGCGATACGTGACGGTCGCCTTCCCGAAGCCCTCCGCCTCCGCGTGCGCGACCATCCGGGGGATGGCCTCCGCGGCGGGAAGGCCGTCGAAGCGACCGCTGTTGACCAGGCGGCCCTCGCCCTCGTGGGCGGCGGCGAGCGTCGCCCCGTCGAGCGGGGGGCCCTCGGGCTGGATGACGACGCGGACGGGGAGGCCGTACTTCCGCGCGAACTCGAAGTCGCGCTGGTCGTGGGCGGGCACGGACATGATCGCACCCGTCCCGTAGCCCATCAGGACGAAGTTGCCGACCCAGACCGGGACCCTCTCGCGGGTGAAGGGGTTAAGAGAAAAGCGGCCGGTGAAGACACCCTCCTTCTCGACCTTGCCCTCGAGTCGCGCGCGGCGGTCCTGGGCCCGCAGCCGTGAGATCCCGTCCTTGCGGACCGCGGCGTCCTTCGCTCCCGCGAGGAGCGCGTCGACCATCGGATGCTCGGGGGCGAGGACCATGAAGGTCGCCCCGCAGATGGTGTCGATGCGGGTGGTGAAGACTCGGATCGCCCCGAGGCCGTCCACCGGGAAGTCGACCTCCGCCCCGTGCGACTTTCCGATCCAGTTGCGCTGCTGCACGAGGACCCGCTCCGGCCACTCCGGCAGCTGCGCCATGTCGTCGAGCAGCTGATCCTGGTAGTCGGTGATCCGGAGGAACCACTGGTCGAGCTCGCGCTCCTCCACGCGGCTGTGGCAGCGCCAGCACTCCCCCCCCTCCGCCTGCTCGTTGGCGAGGACGGTGGCGCAGGAGGGGCACCAGTTCACGGTCGCCTTCCTCCGGTAGGCGAGCCCGCGCTCGAGCATGCGGAGGAAAAACCACTGGTTCCAGCGGTAGTACTCCGGGTCGCAGGTCGCGATCTCCCTGCTCCAGGGGTAGCTGAACCCGAGACGCTGGAGCTGGCGCTTCATCCCCGCGATGTTGTCGCGCGTCCAGCGCTCGGGATGGACCCCGCGCTGGATCGCCGCGTTCTCGGCGGGCAGGCCGAGGGCGTCCCACCCGATCGGGTGCATCACGTTGAAGCCGCGCATGGTCTTGTAGCGGGCGATCACGTCGGTGATGCAGTAGTTGCGGACGTGGCCGACATGGATCTCCCCCGAGGGGTAGGGCAGCATCTCGAGGCAGTAGAACTTGGGGCGCGCCCGGTCCTCGTTGACCTCGAAGGCATTCCCCTCGGCCCACCTCTTCTGCCAGCGCGTCTCCATCTCGTCGAAGCGGTACTCGGTCATGGAGCGGTCGGATCCCGAACGGAAACGTCGAATGTTAGCACGCACGCCGCGGCGGCCCCGCTCCCGCTCAGCGCGCGAGAGGCGGCCAGCAGGGGGCGTGAACGCGACGGTAGGCCTCGACGAGGGGCTCGGCGCGCGGGCCGGGCCTCAGGTCCGGGGCGGGGCGCTCCCGGTCGAGGAGGCGGCCCACGACGGCGGCCGTCGCCTCCGCGATTGCCTGCAGGTTGTAGCCGCCCTCGAGGACGAACACCGCCCGCCCTCGGGCTGCACCGTCGGCGAGGGCCAGGCACACGTCGGCGAGCTCGGCGAAGCCGGCCGCGGTCAGGCTCATGCCGGCCAGTGGGTCATCCCGGTGGGCATCGAAGCCGGTGGACACGAGCACCAGCTCGGGATCGAAGGCCCGCCCGATGGGCTCGACGATCCGCCGGTAGGCAAGCGCGTAGTCGCCGTCACCCAGGCCCGACGGCATCGGCAGGTTGACGGTGAAGCCCCGGCCCGCGCCCTCCCCCACCTCCTCGAGCGCCCCCGTCCCGGGGTAGAACGGGAACGCGTGGGAGGAGACGTAGAGCACCTGCGGGTCCGTCCAGAACATCTCCTGGGTGCCGTTGCCGTGGTGGACGTCGAAGTCCACGATCGCGACCCTGCTCAGGCCTTGGGCCCGGGCGTGGGCGGCGCCGACGGCGACATTGTTGAAGAAGCAGAAGCCCATCGCCCGGGCGGGCGTGGCGTGATGACCGGGCGGGCGGACGGCGCAGAAGGCGCGGTCGAGCGTCCCGGCGAGGACGGCATCGACGGCCTCCACGACCGCGCCCGCGGCGCGAAGGGCGGCGGCGTGCGATCGCGGACCGGCCTCGGTGTCGGAGTCGAAGCGATGCCGGCCGCCTTCGGTCGCCGCCACCCGATCGACGTGGGCGGCGGTGTGGACGCGGAGCAGCTCTTCGCGCGTCGCCGGGCGGGGCTCGCGGACGGTGAGATCCCCCTCGAGCCCGGCCTCGCGGAGGCCGCGCCGGACGGCCTCCAGCCGCTCCGGCCGCTCGGGGTGACCCGGCCCCGCGTCGTGCTCCCGGAACACCGGGCTGTCGAATAGCCCAACCCGTATCGAGTGCTTCGTGTCCGAGGTCATGTGAATAAGCGTGAGCGCGCGGTCGCCCTCGCGCGGGACGCTCGCGCGCGGCCTTCCAGAGGATCGCGATCTTCGCGCGCTCGCTCGACGATCGGGCCCGACACGACCGAAATGCACCGATCGACGCCCGCGCTCCGGGCGCCGCGCGCTCCCTTCACAACCACCGCCCTTGCCTGGGGGGCTCGGCGCGCACCCCGTGTGCGGTCCTCGCCCGGCCCGTCCGAAGCTGCGGTCCTCCTCGGGGCCCCGCGCGCCGAGCCGCTGCTACCGATTGCCACTGCCTCGGCTCGGCCGCCGGGCTCGGGCGGAGCGGCGCGAGGGGTGCCCGGAGCGCGATCGTGATTGATGAATGCCGAATCCGTCCGCGTCGGTCAGGCCCGATCGCGCGAAGTGGCACCCGAGCGCCGCCCCCGGATAGGTAGGGACCGACGACGCGTGACACCCTAGGCCTCGGGAGCGAGCCGCTCCGCCACCAGCTCCGCGAGGTCCTTGACGCGGAGCCTCTCTTCGGCGTCCTTCGCCTTCGTGCCGTCGGTCATCATCGTCATGCAGAAGGGGCAGCCGACCGCCACCGTCTGCGCCCCCGTCGCCAGGGCCTGCTCGGTCCGCTCGACGTTGACGCGCCGGCCGATCTTCTCCTCCAGGAAGATGCGCCCGCCGCCGGCGCCGCAGCAGAAGCCGTTCTCCCGGCTCTGGGCCATCTCGGTCTTCTTGACGCCGAGCCGGACCAGCACCTCGCGGGGGGGCTCGAAGCCCCGGGCGTAGCGGCCGAGGTAGCAGGGGTCGTGGAAGGTCACCTGCTCGCCGAGGCCGCGGGCGAGATCGAGCGGCACACGCCCCGCGGCCAGCAGCTCGGCGAGGAGGCGGGAGTGGTGGACGACCTCGTACTGCCCGCCGTGCTCGCGATACTCGTTGCCGAGGCTGTTGAGGCAATGCGGGCAGGTGACGAGGATCTTCCGGAAGCGGTGCTTGCCGAGCGTCCCCACGTTCTCCCGGGCGAGCTGGGCGAAGAGGTACTCGTTGCCCATCCGCCGGGCGGGATCGCCGGTGCACTTCTCTTCGCGGCCGAGGGTCGCGAAGTCCACCTTCGCCGCCTGGAGCACCTTGACCAGCGCCTGGAGCGTCTTCCGCGCGCGCGGATCGGTGGCGCCCGCGCAGCCGACCCAGAGCAGGTACTCGACCTCGCGCCCCCCGTCCTTTCCCGCGAGCTCGGCCATCGTCGCGACGCCGAGGCCCTCCGCCCATTCCGTCCGCCGGTCGGGGCCCGCACCCCAGGGGTTGCCCTGGACCTCCATCCCGCGGAAGGCGTTCGTCGCCTCGGAGGGGAAGTCCGACTCCATCATGACGAGGCCCTGGCGGAGGGCGAGGAGCGTGCCCGGCACGGAGTCGATGAGCACGGGACAGACCTCGACGCAGGCGGCGCAGGTGGTGCAGGCCCAGAGCTCGTCGCCGTGGA
>Ga0209342_10008425_pt1 | contig 10336 bp, 9 predicted proteins | sample RifCSP16_2_FD_184023 | JGI IMG/M metagenome (GOLD analysis project Ga0209342, IMG submission 184023) | Soil microbial communities from Rifle, Colorado - Rifle CSP2_sed 16_2 (SPAdes) (version 2) | ecosystem: Environmental > Terrestrial > Deep subsurface > Rock core/Sediment | place: Rifle... | reverse complement strand
GCCCGCGGAAGGAGAGGTTCCCGTCCCGCGTCCCCCGCGCTTCGCCTTCTCGATGGCCCTGTGCGCCTCCGCCGCCGTCGTCCTCGTCCTGGGGGTCGTCCCCCGCTCCGTGCTCGAGATCGCCGAGCGCTCCGTCCTCTCCATGCTGATGTAAAGCAAAGGGACAAAAGAAAAGGGACGTTCTTAAAACTTTTCATCCCCCGCGGCAGAGGGACCCCGGCTTGCGGGGGGCTTCCCCTCCGCTGAAATGGAGGTACCGGCAACTGCCGGCTGCGCCCCGTCGCGAGGATGCCGTGTCGGGCTTCGCAGCCTCGGAGGGGGGTTCCGTTCGTGGCTCGCCGTGCGATACACCTGCACGGCTGCGCTTAACCTCACTTCACCCCCCTCCTGCGGCTTGCTCCGCCGTGACGTGCCTCGTCGCGTAGGCGGGCAAAGCGGGCTCCGCCGACTCCTCCTTCGCGGCGATCGTAGCTGCGGTGGGCCAGCGGGAAGGTGGCCGCACGCACGTTCAGGTCTCGGGCAATGCACGACCCGCCGTGCGCCCCGGTCGTCAGGAGGTCGAAGGGGAGGCCTCCTGTGCCGCTTCCAGCAACCTCTCCTTGGGGACGGCGCCGACGAGGATCCGGTTCCCGATGAGGTAGGTGGGGACGCCCGTGATCCCGAGCTGCGCGGCGATCGCCCGGTTGGCGCCTAGCGTATTTTCGTAGGACGGCTCGCGCCACGCCCGCTCGACGGTATCGGGGGAGACTCCCGCCTCGTCAGCCAGGCTGCGGAGCACGGCTTCGTCCCCGATGTTACGCCCCTCGGAGAAGAACGCCGCGAAAAGACGCTCGTTGAGGGCGCCGAAGACCTCTTCCCCCTCCTCCTTCGCCGCCTCCGCGAGCAGCAGCGCCCGGTGGGAGTTGGTCGTGAACTCCCTCTCCGCGAGAGGGATATTCTCTTCCTCAGCCATCCGGGAAAGATGGGCCATCATCCTGCTCCATTGATCCGGTGCGTACCCGAGTTCGGACAACGGCATCCCCTCCGAGGGGGTGTCCGGGTGGATCTCGAGGTACCGATGATCGACCTTCAGATCGAAGCGCTCCGTGAGCCTGGCCAGGCGCCGGTCTCCGATGTAGCAGAACGGGCAGATGTAATCGGAGAAGACGACCACCTCAAGTTCCGGTTTTCCCATCCCGGCTCCCCTCGTTCTTTCGGTTTTTCCCTTCCGGTATTCGATACCCGGGGATGCCGGCGGGATTCGGCGGCCGGGGCAGCGGGAGGAACCGGGGGACGCGCCTCCGATAGCTCCGGTACTCCTCCCCGAACGCGCGCTCCAATCGGCGCTCCTCGTGGAACGTCCCCAGGTAGAAGTAGAGGACGATCATCGCGGTCGAGAGGAGGGAGTTCCGAGTCTGGACGGGGTGGAACGCCAGGATCACGGAGATGCCGAGATAGAGCGGGTGGCGGACGACGCCGTACGCCTTCCCCGAGAAGAGCCGCCCGGCTCCCTCCGGGCCGGCGGGCTCCCCCCGGCGGCGGCGCTCCCACTGGCGGATCCCGGCGAATTCCAGGAAGTCCCACGGGGTCCAGAGAAGGAACGCGGCCCCGCACGCCTGGACGAAGTGGAACAGGATGCGAAAGGATCCCTCGAGGCGGTACAGCGGCGCATCCGGCACCGTCCGCAGATAGAGGACGAGAAGGAGGAAGGCGGCGGCGGAGTAGGCGGTGAAGATCAGACGGTGATACGCCTCGAACGCCCGCTCCCCCAACGCGCGGCGCGCGAGCCGCTCGTACCCCTCCGAAACGGTCAGGCTGTGGAAGACCGCGAATGCGGCCCAGCCGAGGATGATCCGCCAGACGTCCATCGGCGCCTCCTCTCCGGACTATACCACTTGGGCGCTTTTCCTGCGGATCCCCGGATTCCCTGTCCTTATCGCCGCAAGGGACGGTTATACTGGTGCGGATGGAGTGCCCCTTCTGCAAGATTTTCTCGATGCGCATGGTGATGGCGGGGGACAGGGAGATCGATCGCTGCCTCGCCTGCGGCGCCCTGTGGTTCGACTACGGCGAGATACGCGAACTTACGGAAGGTCGGCTGGCGGCGGACGCCGGGGAGGAGACGCCCCACGACCCGCCCGGAGGGGAGCTGGGGCGGATGCACCTGCAGGCGGCGTCGATTTCCTGCCCGCGGTGCAGGGGGCGGGTCGGGGCGATCGACTTCCAGATGACGGGGATTCCCGTGTTCCATTGCCGGGACTGCAACGGGTATCTCGCTCCACGGAAGTCCGCGGCCGGCATCTCCGCCCGGTTCCGATCATTCCGGGAAAACGCGGAGGTCTACGCCCGGCTGGGGGAAACGCTGGCGGGCGAGATGAGGCGCAGGGTGGAGCTTGCGCAAGGCCCCGTCATGCGCTCTTCGGGTATGCCGATCCCCCTTCCCGTCGTGGTTCCGCTGGCGGACGCCGGCCCCGAAGTCCGGTCGTTCCCCGTCGTGACGTACCTGCTGATCGGGCTTTCGATCGGGGTCTACATATTCGCCCAAATCGGGGGAGGGCCCCCCGCGCTGCCGGGAGGCCTTCCCGGACTGCCTTCGGGGGCGGGGTTCTCCGGGGTATCCCTTCCCGCGTCGCTCGTCTCGCTGTTCCTGCACGCGGGAATCGTGCCGCTTGCCGCCGGCTCCCTCTTCCTTTTCGTCCTGGGCGACAACGTCGAGGACCGAATGGGATGGCTGCCGTTTCTCCTCTTCTATCTCCTGTGCGGCGTCCTTGCGGGGGCGGCCCACGTTCTCTGGGGGAAGCCGGGGGGATATGCGGCCCTCGGGTCGGCGGGCGCGGTGGCGGGGGTGCTTGGCGCCTATCTCGTCTTCTTTCCCGACGTTCCCATCGAGATGTACGGGATGGGAAAAGTGGCAACCGTCCCGACATATCTGTTCGCCTGCGCCTGGGTGGCGGCCGCCTTTCTCATCGGCCCCGGGCCGCTCGTGGATTGGATCAATCCCGCGCCCCTCTCTCTGCCGGGGACCATGGCGGGGTTCGGGACGGGGGTTTTCGGCGCGGTCCTCTGGCGGCTGAGGGAAGAATATGCGGTACGGAACCATCCGCATGGAGCGGGAAAGGCCGCATGAGTATCATTACTGGTAAAACGCTCCCCTTATTGGGGAATCTTTTTCCCCGAGGGAATTCCGATTCCCGTTCATAAATCATAAAAATCATATATATCAATGTATTACCGTGCGCCGTTCGGACGGAAAGCGTGGTATTAAGTTGCAATTTCATAGTTGTTCTTATGCTGCCACAGGATACAAATGCAAAAAAATATATATCCGTGCTTGGGACTGCGACGGGAAGGGGTGCAACCATTTTTTCGGGAGCGATCCCCATGGCAAGGGATAACATTCGGATTTACTGATATTATTGGACAATGGAATAAACAACAGCAACATTTGTTGCACCCCTTAGCGGCTCCATCAAGGAGAACGGAAGACATAACCAGGTTAATTTAATATGAAATTATAGTGCGGGTGTCTCGAGCATGTTTTTTGCGTATTAATGGGTTTGGTGTTATTTTATAATCATAATCGTTATCAGGTGACTACGATCGATGGAGATAAGGCGTAACATCTTGTTTCCGAGGCACCACCCATGTCGGCGCGAAGCGTGCTGTGGCCAATACGTAGAAATGATGAAGAGGAGAAGGGGACGATTCGGTTGATAGAAGATGCAGGGGTAAGGGGAAAAGTTCTCGGCGGTCGTCGGGGAAATTTGAAAGGTCGCCTTTTCCAGTCGCCGGTGGCGGTGCTATGCGCGCTGGTTTTGACGATATTCCTCGCCGAAGCGGCGATCATGAGCCTCCTCCATCGGTTTCCGGGTCTTCCGAAATGGATGGAAAGCATCATGGATTCGTCGCTGCTGATCCTGGTCCTCTATCCCTGGCTGATTTTCCTTGTGAAGCGCCCGTTTCTTTTTCACATAAAGGGCCGCGAGCAGATGGAGCATCGCGTGGAGGAACGGACCGCCGAACTGGTGAGGGCGAACAGGGAACTGAGACAGGCGGAGGAAGAGCTGAATCGTTCACGGGAGCAGCTGCGCAACCTCTCCGCGAAGCTGGAATCGGTGCTGGAAGAGGAAAGGACGCGGATCTCCCGGGAGATCCACGACGAGTTGGGGCAGTCCCTGACGGCCCTGAAATTCGACTTGTCCTCGGTGGGCAGCAGGATCGCCCCGGGGCAGACGCCGCTGGTCGAGAAAATGAAGTCGATGATGGACCTCGTCGACTCCACCATCAAGGCGGTACAGAAGATCTCCCGGGAACTGAGGCCCGGGCTGTTGGACGACCTTGGTCTTGCGGCGGCGATCGCATGGCAGGCCAAAGAGTTCCGGAAACGGACGGGGATACCATGCGAAGCCGTCATCTCTCCCGAGAATGGGACCGTGGATCCGGAACGGTCGACCACGATCTTCCGCATATTTCAGGAGGGACTTACGAATGTTGCCCGACATTCCCGCGCGACGAAGGTGGATGTTATCCTGGAAGAAAGGGCCGGCATGTTGAGCCTGGAGGTCAGGGACAACGGCAAGGGAATCACGGAGGAACAGATTTCCGGGTCGAAATCGCTTGGGCTCATCGGAATCCGGGAACGGGTCCGGCGGTGGGATGGGGAAGTCCTGATCCACGGTTCTCCGGGTGCGGGGACCGTGATCCGGGTGACCATCCCGGTTGCGAGGTCAAGGGTATTCGTTTCCTCCATGGAGACGATCGGGACCATCCCGTCAAGGGAAGGGGGGAGTCTCGATGCCGAAAATACTCATCGCTGATGATCATCCCGTCGTCCGCAAAGGATTGATGAATATCCTCATGGAAGCGGATCCCGGGATCTCAGTGGACGAGGCGGGGAGCGGGCAGGAGGCGCTCGCCCGGGTTCTCCAGGAAAGCTATGCACTGGTCCTGATGGACATTTCCATGCCCGGCCGGGGCGGGCTGGAGGTGCTCAAGGAGATCAAGAGCGCCCACCCCCGGCTTCCCGTGCTGATGCTCAGCATGCACCCGGAGGAGGAGTACGCGGTGCGGGCCTTTCGCGCGGGGGCCTCCGGATACCTGACCAAGGATAGCGCGGCGAAGGAGCTGGTCGGGGCGATCGGCAAGGTGCTGGCAGGGGGTCGGTACGTGAGCGCCTCCCTTGCCGAGAAGCTCGCCATCGAGATGGACGTCGATGCCGGCAAGCCGCCGCACGAGACTCTGTCCGACCGGGAATACCAGGTGCTGCGGATGATCGCCTCCGGGAAGACGGTGTCGGAGATCGCCCAGGAGCTTTCCTTGAGCATCAAGACGATCAGCACGTACCGTTCCCGGATCCTGGAGAAGATGCGGGCAAAGAACAATGCGGAACTGACCCGCTACGTTTTCGAGAACCGCCTGTTGATCTGATGCCCTTTCCGTTCCTCCTCCCCTTGCCACTGTAGGACAGACCCCGATACCGCACTGATCCAGAATCTTACAGGAAATTCATATTCCCGCTGATAGGAAGGCCCCGGAAAGGCTGTTCTACTGGGGGCAGATTCACACCGGCATGTCCCTTATCGCACGGGGGGTGGGAAGTCCGCCCTTGACCTGTGGGAACGGTATACCCGGGAAAGGTTATCCGATGCCGAAACTTCTTGTGGTGGATGACCATGCGATCGTCCGGAAGGCGTTGTTGAAGATCCTTAAGGATTCGGATGCCTCGATCTCCGTGGACGAGGCGGGGAACGGGCAGGAGGCTCTCGCCCGGGTTCTCCAGGCAAGTTATGAACTGGTCCTGATGGACATTTCCATGCCCGGCCGGGGCGGGCTGGAGGTGCTCAAGGAGATCAGGAGCCGCCGTCCCGGGCTGCCCGTACTGGTGATCAGCATGCACTCGGAGGAGGAGTACGTGGTGCGGGCCCTTCGTGCAGGCGCCTCGGGATACCTGACCAAGGACAGCGCGGCGGAGGAATTGATCGAGGCGGTCCGGGAGGTGCTCGACGGGGGCCGATACGTAAGCGCCTCCCTTGCCGGGAGGCTGGGGTCCGAAATGGATGGGGGCGCCCCATCCCCGTAGGACGGATTCCTACGCGGTAATGGTAGGGATTCCTACGGAAGATTCAGGTTTCCACCGATAGCAATTCCCCGATTACGTTGTTTTACTGATAGAAAATTCGCAACGGGTGCCACAGGCAAACGGAAAAGGAGTGAACCCCATAAGGAACAGGAGGATTTCCCATGGCACGGATACGATCACCGATTATATTCATGGCGATTGTGGCTGCACTAACCTTGGGCCTGGCGGCCCCGGGAGTGTTGGCGGCCCCGATTCCTGGCGGAACGCTCGACCCGGGAGATGTCCCGAAATACCAGACGCTGCTTCTTATCCCGCCCGTCATGCCGACAGCGGGGACGATCACGCAAAAGGGCGGCATGAACATCGACTATTACGAGATTTCCGTAAAGCAATTCCCCCAGCAGATCCTGCCGGCAGGAATGCCTTCCACGACGGTCTGGGGCTACGGAGCTATTGCGAGCGATAGCAAGAGAGGCCTTCTGCTGCACAACGCCCCGTCCCTCACCATCGAGGCTCAATGGAAGAGGCCTGTGCGGGTGAAGTGGATCAACGACCTCAAGGATCCTTCGACCGGGAATTTCCTGCCTCATCTATTATCGGTGGACCCAACCCTGCACTGGGCCAACCCGCCGGGCGGGACAGCGAATCGTGACACGCGCCCGACATTCACATCAACTCCTGGCCCGTACGACGGCCCTGTTCCCATGGTCGTCCACGTTCACGGTGCGGTGGGCGTCGGCGACGAGAGCGACGGGTACGCCGAGGCCTGGTACCTGCCGGCGGCCAGCAATATCCCTGCCGGATACGCCACCGAAGGGACCTGGTACAACTTCTTTGCGGGCAAAGCCGCGGCGAACTTCGGCGCCGCTTGGGGGACCGGCTTCGCCACATTCCAGTACCCGAACCTGAACCGCGCCTCGACCATCTGGTACCACGACCACACGTTGGGCATGACCCGGCTGAACGTATACGCCGGTCCGGCCGGTTTCTACATCATCCGGGGAGGCCCGGACGGCGATAAAGCCGTGCTGGACTCCCAGACAGCCTTGCCGGCCGTGTTGCCGGGCCCGGCGCCCAAGGCGAACGACATGTTCCCTCCCAACAAAACCTATTACGAGATCCCGATCGCCATCCAGGATCGCTCCTTCAATACCAACGGCTCGCTCTTCTATCCGGGCTCGCGTGAGTTCTTCGACGGATTCACCGGACCGTTCATCCCGGGAAGCAACGTCTCACCCATCTGGAACCCGGAGTTCTTCGGCAACATGATGATGGTCAACGGGAACACCTGGCCATTCCAGACCGTGGAACAGCGGCGCTACCGCTTCCGGTTCCTCAACGGCTGCAATTCCCGCTTCCTGATCCTGGACTTCAGCCAGATTCCTGGCGTGGAGGTGTGGCAGATCGGCAACGAAGGCGGCTTCCTGGCAGCGCCGGTGAACATCACCGCCAACCATGGCAACCGGCTGCTCATGGGGCTGGCCGAGCGCGCCGACGTGATCGTGGACTTCACCAACGTGCCGGTGAGCAATTATGTGCTCGGCAACGTCGGTCCCGACGAGCCGTTCGGAGGGGGCGTGCCGGGAGTGGACTTCGATCCTGCCGACCCCGGCACGACCGGCCAGATCATGCAATTCCGGGTCGTCCCGGCCGTGGCGCTCGACCCCACGACGCCGCCACAGTTCCTGGTGTTGCCGGCGATCACGCCGCTTCCGGCGCCAGTGAGGACGCGGCCCCTGGCATTGATCGAGATGATGTCAAATGTTCCGGGACACGACGGGCCCTCGGAAGCCATGCTGGGCAATTTGGTCGATGGTTCTGCGGTACACAAGATGTGGGCCGATGAGGTTAGCGAGAACCCGAACGTGGGCGACACGGAAGTCTGGGAGTACTACAATACGACCGCCGACGCCCACCCGATGCACATCCACGAGATCGTCTTCGAGGTGGTAAACCGGGAGGGGCTGGTTCTGGATGCAAACGATGAGGTCGTCGAACCGATTCAGCTTGACGGCGTCATCACTCCGCCCGAGCCCTGGGAGACCGGGTTCAAGGACACGGTTGTCGCCTACCCAGGCCAGGTTACCCGTGTGAGAGCACAGTTCCTGACCCCCGGCCAGTACGTCTGGCACTGCCACATCGTCGAGCACGAGGACAACGAGATGATGCGGCCCTATCGTATCGGGCCGGTACAGGCCGGGCAGCCCGGCTCGTAATTTTCTTTGGACAAGGGGGCCGCCCCTGCGGGCGGCCCTCTCCCTTTTACCGTGGACCGGGTCCGGAATGCGACCGGCGCTTTTCTTATCTTCCTTCTTCCTCGGGCGGGGCGCCCGCGTTTCGCAGGATCTCTTTCGTCTTCTTCCGGTTTTCCTTCCACTGAACCTTCCTCGTCCACCACAGCGCCGTTCGGCCCTCGTCGTCCCTGGCGTCGACCCTCGCGCAGCGCGCAAGCAGCAGCTCCACGATCTCCGCGCGGCCGTACCACGCCGCCCAGATGAGCGGGGTCTTCCCGGCCTTGTCTTTCCTCTCGATCTGCGCGCCCCGGTCCAGGAGAAGCTGCGCTACCGCCGTGTGCCCCATCATCGACGCCGCCATCAGTGCGGTCTGGCCGTATTCCTCTTCCGCGGCTTCCCGGTCCGCGCCCCGGTCGAGCAGCGACGCAACCGTTTCCGCGTTGCCCCCCCGCGCCGCCCAGATCAGGGGGGTCCTCCCGTGGTTGTCCCGGATCTCGATATCCACCCCGGCGTCGAGCAGGACCGGGACGGTTCCGGCGTGACCCTTGAGCCCCGCGGCGTGCAGGGCCGTCACGCCGTTGCGGTTCTCCCGCGCCTTTCGGTCCGCTCCCTTCGAGAGCAGCAGTCTGACCGTCTCGACGTGGCCGTTGAGCGCCGCCCAGATCAAAGGAGTCCCGCCGGACTTTCCGTCCCTGCCCTCGATCTTCGCGCCTTGTGCGAGGAGGAGCTCGACGACTTCCCGCCGTCCCGCCTTGGCGGCGGCGATCAACGCTGTCTCCCCATCCTCGCCCGCGATGTTCGGGTCGATCCCCGCGTCGAGGAACAGCTTCACCGCCTCCGCGTCTCCCTCGCCGGACTCGCGGACGAAAGTGTCCGAGTCGTACGCCACTTTCCTCCTTTCCAGGTCCATGCGGGCCTTGTCCGGGGTCGTACTGCACGAGGAAATCATGAACAGCAGGAAGATCGAGGGAAAGAGCATCAAGCACGACGATTTCATCGGTTCCGTTCGCCTTTCCTTTTCCTGTTTCGGCCGAATCGCCGACGGGGAGTGTCTTGTGCGGACACGCCCTGCTTGATTATAGTACTCGAATCGGATCAGCAAAGGAGGATGGCAGAGGCAATGAGAACATGCGCATGGACGTTGGTTATCTCGACGATCTTTTTCCTCGGCGTCGGTTTCGCTGCCGATAAACCGGAGGTGAAAGAGGAGAAGGACAGGATCAGCTACAGCGTGGGGCACCAGGTCGGGGGCGACTTCAAACGGCAGGGGGTGGAGCTCAACCCCGAGCTGCTCGTCAAGGGCGTCCAGGACGCCATGTCGGGTGCCAAGTCCCTGATGACCCAGCAGGAGATGAACGAGACCCTTGTCGACCTGAAAAAGAAGGTCGTGGCCGAAGAGCAGAGACAAAAAAAGGAAGCTGCCGGGAAGAACCTGCAGGAAGGGAAAGCGTTCCTCGCGGAGAACGCGAAGAAGAAGGACGTCACGACCCTCCCGACCGGCCTGCAGTACAAGGTGATCGAAAAGGGGTCCGGGGCTTCCCCCAAGAAGACCGACAGCGTGACGGTCCACTACAAGGGGACGCTCATCGACGGCACCGAGTTCGACAGCTCCTACGCCCGTGGAAAACCGGCGACCTTCCGGGTCGACGGGGTCATCGCCGGCTGGACGGAGGCGCTGCAGCTGATGATGCCGGGCGCGAAGTGGCAGCTCTTCATCCCCGCGAATCTCGCGTACGGCGAGCGGGGAGCCGGCTCACGCATCGGCCCCAACAGCGCGCTGATCTTCGAGGTCGAACTGATCAAGGGGAATTGAAGGGGGAGCGTTCTCCTATTTCCCCTTCCGCAAGACCCGCTTGTCCCCCACCCGCAGGGTGACCTTGGACAGGTCGAAGTACTCCAGCAGCGGGATGACGTATTTTCGGGAGATCCCCCCGGCGAGGTCCTTGAACTCCGGAACGGTGATCTCGCCCTTCTTCTCGAGGAAAGAGACGAGTATCTCCTTCAGCGCACCGATCGTGCCGGGGTCGAAGTGCAGGTCCTTCAC
>Ga0209342_10008423_pt1 | contig 10337 bp, 9 predicted proteins | sample RifCSP16_2_FD_184023 | JGI IMG/M metagenome (GOLD analysis project Ga0209342, IMG submission 184023) | Soil microbial communities from Rifle, Colorado - Rifle CSP2_sed 16_2 (SPAdes) (version 2) | ecosystem: Environmental > Terrestrial > Deep subsurface > Rock core/Sediment | place: Rifle... | reverse complement strand
TCAGGGTCGAAGGTAGGCCGATTGCTATATTCAATCTCAACGGGGACTTCTATGCCACGGACGACAACTGTCCTCACGAGCGTGGCCCGCTCTCCGAAGGCTTCATCGAAGGAGAAAATGTGACCTGTCCCTGGCATGGAGCAACCTTTCGCATTATAAGCGGTAAAACGTTGGAGCCCCCAGCCGGAGAGAAGATGGGTCCCCCGGTGGACAAAGGGGTTGCCTGCTATCCGGTACGGATCGTTGGCGAAGAACTAGAGATAGAAATCCAATAGGAAAAAGCATGGGGAACATGTGGAAGTGGAATTTTGACAGCAATAGGGAGGGAGTGACACCCCCGGAGCTTGAGGTGATTTTGGGTGATTGGGTCGTGCGCGCTGACTCCACCGCTCCGAGTATACCGAATGTCCTGGCGCAAGTAGCGACCTTTCCCGAGGGAATTCAGTTTCCTCGATGTCTGGTCAGAGACATCCGCTTGGGAGACGTAAGAATGAGTGTAAAATTTAAGCCGATCTCCGGGGAATGTGACCAGGGAGGCGGAGTGGTCTTCAGATTTCAGGACCCCCAGAACTACTATGTGCTGCGCGCTAATGCACTGGATGATTTTGCTTTTTTCAAATGCGTCAATGACCAACGTTGGCCTATAAAGCGACACTACGTGCGCAGCGACGAATGGCAAACCATCATGGTGGAATGCCGTGGTCCATTCATCTCAGGCTACTGGAACGACCGTCTGTTGATCGAGGTCCGAGATGAGACTTTTAGCGCTGGGAGGGTAGGTCTTTGGACCATATCGGACTCGGTGAGCTATTTCGATGATCTAGAAATTACGGCCCTTGAGTAAGAAGTTAAGATTAGGAGGATTTTATGCAAACGTTAAAGATTGATGACCATATCGAGTTTCACCCCAAGGCTTTTGTGCGCAAGCGCCTCTTTGAAATGGGAGAGCTTTATTTCAATATGTACTGCATCCAGCCGGGACAGAAAAACCCGCTTCACCGCCACCCCAATTCGGCCGAGGTCCTCTTCTTCGTTGAAGGCACGGGAGAGGTCATCGTGGGGCGGGAGAAGAAAGCGGTGGCCGCCCGCGAGGCCGTTTATGTTCCCGTCAACGCACCTCATGAAATCATCAACACGGGCAAGACCAACATGATTGTGGTTTTGGTTCAGACCCCGCTCCCGTGCGAGCACGTCTATGTGCGGCCAGAGGAGGTCGGAGAGCTCGTCCAGGTACAGTAACATGATAGTCATCCCCACTTTGCGCATTCTGAAAATTCTCAGGTTGTTCAGTTGACAAGGTCAATTTTGTGGTGAAATAAGTAATCTGGTGGGTGAGGATAGATAACTATGCTTAAGGCCATACCTGTGGAAGAGGCTGTGGGGATGCCTTTGGCTCACGACATCACCGAGATCGTTCCAGGTAAGTACAAGGGGCCCGCATTCCGGCGCGGCCACGTCATTCGTCCCGAAGATGTTAGCCGGCTTCTCGATCTCGGCAAGGCCCATATTTATGTCATGGAGTTAGCGGAGGGGGAAATCCATGAGGAGGACGCCGCCCGCAGGCTGGCTCGGGCCGCGGCAGGTCCGCATCTCATGTTGACCGATCCCGTCGAGGGCCGGGTTAATCTGGTGGCGGAGATCGCCGGCTTGCTGAAGATTGACGCGGATCTTCTCTACCGCTTCAACGATCTTGGCGAGATGATCCTGGCGACTCTACCCGCCAACCGATATGTCAGAAAAGGCGATGTCGTGGCGGGGACCCGGACCATTCCTGTGGTCGTGAAGGAGGATTTGATCAAGAGGGCCGAAGCGATTTGCAAAGAGAAGCCCATTGTGACGATCTTCCCTGTTCCCGCGCGGCGCGTTCACCTGATTGTCACCGGGAGCGAGGTCTACACGGGCCGCATCAAGGACGGCTTTGAGCCTGTCGTTCGGCGCAAGGTAGACGAGATGGGCTCGGAGCTGGAAGCGACCAAATTCGCTCCCGATGACCCAGACCGCATCGCTGCCCTGATTAAAGAATCGCACCAAGCCGGGGCGGAAATCATTCTGGTCAGCGGGGGCATGTCCGTGGATCCCGACGATTTGACTCCCGAGGGAATCCGCAGAAGCGGGGCCAAAGTGGAGACGCACGGCTTTCCGGTCCTGCCGGGATCGATGTTTCTTATGGCCTATTTAGAACAGACCCCCATCTTGGGGCTATCGGGATGTGTCCTGCACGACGCGGTCAGCGCCTTTGACCTGCTTCTTCCTCGCTTGCTGGCGGGAGAGAAGATCTCGCGGCCTGATATTGTTGCCATGGGGCATGGCGGCTTACAAAGAAAACATGAGCACTAAAAAAGCTGGCGGCGTTCAAAACGTTCCAATCGTTCAAGACCTTTAAACGGTTTGAACTGCTTGAACGGCTGGAACGAACGGGTTACCTGCTGCGAGAACATTTAGAAGGGAGGGGAAGATGATCCTGAAGGATTTAAAGGAGAGGTGCGATCCACGGTGGGCCTGCCTCTTAGTGGTCGATGTTCAGAACGATTTCGTCCACCCCAAGGGGAGCGCGGGGCAGAGAGGCGAGGACCTGAGTGAGGCCGTAGCCATGGTCCCGAGACTGGTGCGTTTTATCGCTGAAGCCAGGAGCATGTCGCTTCCGGTCGTTTACGTCAGGACGACTCACAGCGAGTGGACCGATACCCCTTCCTGGGTTTACCGCAAGTCCCAGCAGAAGGCGTTGGCGACCTGCCGCGAGGGTAGCTGGGGCGCTGAGTTTTATGAGGGAATTTCTCCTCTGCCCGAGGAACGGGTAGTGATCAAGCACCGCTACAGCGCCTTCATTAACACGGACCTGAATACGGTCCTCAAGGCCAAGGGCACTCAGAGCGTCTTAGTGACCGGCGTGGCTACCAACGTGTGCGTGGAGACGACGGCCAGGGACGCCTACACGTTCGACTATTACGTCACGCTAATCGAAGACTGTTCCGCGGCGTACGATGGCACGCTCCACGCGAACACGTTAGAAAATATCCGCCGCCACTTCGGATTGGTGGCCTCCTCCGATGAGGTCATGGCAACGTGGGAAGGTTTACAACAGAGAAAAGCCGCCGGACTCTAGAACTTTGAACTAAGGGCTATTTCATGAACTCGGCGTTGATCTGATCCAGCAGCTCTGCCCGGGGTTGAAGCATGTCTTGCCCCAGCTCGGCCAATGGAGTCTCGCAGAGGTTTAGATCCTCGATGAACTCTGGCCGGGTGGGATCGTAATAAATCAGGCCGGTAAGGAATCTCCCTTCGGCGACCGCTGCATGGATGGCCGCTACGGCCTGCATTTTGTTGGAGGGGTCATAGTCTCTCCCCAGCTTGTGCAGGATGATGCGTGATCCGTCGTGCAGTTCGACATCCTGATCTGTCCCCTCCTCATAGTCGACCTCGATGTTTTCATACGGAGGGATGAAGTCTACATCATGAATCGGGTCGAGGTGCTCTTTGACGTACTTCAAGCTCTTGGTTGAGCCCTCGTGATTGTTGAACGTAACGCAGGGACTGATCACATCCAGAATGGCGCTCCCCTTGTGCGCCAAGGCGCCCTGGATCAGGGGGGCGAGCTGCTTACGGTCGCCGGAGAAGCTCCGCGCCACATAGGTGGCGCCCATGACGATCGCCAGCTCGGCAAGATCGATGGCAGGCATATCGTTGACTTTTCCGCCCTTCATCACCGAGCCCTTGTCAGCGGTGGCAGAAAACTGTCCCTTCGTCAATCCATAAACTCCGTTGTTCTCGACGATGTAGGTAATATTCACGTTGCGCCGCATCATATGACAGAAGTTTCCCAAGCCGATCGCGGCAGTATCCCCGTCCCCGGATACGCCGATGGAAATCAGGGTGTGGTTGGCCAGGTTGGCGCCGGTGGCTACTGCCGACATCCTTCCATGGACCGCGTTAAAGCCGAAAGATTGGCTGATAAAATAGGCGGGCGTCTTTGAGGAACAACCGATGCCGCTCAGCTTAATGACCTTACGCGGGTCAACGCTACTTTCAAAGAAGGCCCGGATGACGGATGCCGAGATGGCATCGTGGCCGCACCCCCGGCACATCGTGGTGGGGGCCCCCTGATAGTCCTTCTCTGTCAAACTGATGCGATTAACTTTCTCTCCCGCCATTCTCCTACCCTTTCCCTGAGATTGGCTTCGTGGGCTTTGATCTGCCGGACGATCTCTCCCGCGGTTACGGGGAGGCCGTCATAGATGAGCACGCTGCCGATCTTCGCGCCCAATTCCGGCCATTCCTCTTTGAAAATCGCCGCCATCTGGCCGTCGCGGTTCTGCTCCACCAGATAGACCCGGTCGTGGGCCGCGACGAATTCTCTAACCTCCTCGGTCAAAGGGAGCGCCCTGAGCAGGAGGTGGTCGGTCTTGACGCCTGAAAGGCGCAGCCGGTCACGCGCCTCCCGGACTGGCTCGTAGCTCGAGCCGAAGCAGATGACGCCGGTTTTGGCGCCGTCAGCCGTCTCGATGATGGGCTCGGGGACATATTTGCGTGCCGTTTCGAACTTCCGCCGCAGCCGGTCGAGGGTCTCCTTGTAATCTTTTTCGTCCTCGGAATAGTGCGCGTCTGAGTCGTGACCGGAGCCGCGGGTGAAGTAGGCGGCATGCCGGTGCATATTCCCTGGAATTGTCCTGTACGGAATCCCGTCTCCGTCCGCATCGAAATAGCGGCGGAATTTCTTCCCCTGCTTCTCCCATTGCTCCAGTTGCTCTGCCGTGACCAGCTTGCCGCGATCGAACGGCTCCTTTACCAGTACCAGAGGATCTGAGGACCAGAGGTTCATCCCGAGATCCAGGTCCATCATCACGAAGACAGGGGTCTGGAACCTCTCGGCGAGGTCGAAGCTGCGCCGGGAAAAGTCAAAGCTCGACTTCATGTCGTGAGGGATCAGGATGATGTGGCGTGTGTCCCCGTGGGAAGCGTAGTACATGAGCTGGATATCGGCCTGCTGGGTCCGCGTGGGCAGCCCGGTCGAGGGCCCGCCGCGCTGGATGATGAAAAAGACACCCGGCATCTCGGCAAAATAGGCAAGGCCAATGGACTCATTCATGAGTGAAAGTCCGGGGCCTGAGGTACTGGTCATGGCGCGGGCTCCGGCCCAGCCTGCTCCAAGCACCATGCTGGCGGCAGAGATTTCGTCTTCCGCCTGAACAATCGCATAGGTGGCTTTGCCTTCTTTCGTCTTGCGCAGCCTGGGGAAGTAGTACTCCATGGCCTCCGCGAGCGAACTCGACGGGGTAATCGGATACCAGGAGACGATGGCAACCCCGCCGAATATTGCCCCAAGCGCACAGGTCGTATTGCCATCGGTGATGATTTTCCCCTTATTCCCGTTGGGGATGGCGACCAACCGAGCCATAGTTTGGGTGAAACCTTTATCCTTCATGTAGTTGTAGCCGGCCTCGATGCAAATGAGGTTGGACTCTATGACTGCGGGCTTCTTGCCGAAGGTATCTTCTAGGACCTCCTTGATGGTCTCCATATTGATGCCGAACAGGTACGCCAAGGCCCCGACATAAATCATGTTCCTCTGCTTGGTCCGGAGCGGAGAGGCGGGAACAATTTTTTGGATCAGCTTATTGGCCGGCACCCCCAGATATTGAACTCCATCGCGCTTCAGGTTGGGAGAAAGCGGTGTCGAGTCGTCGTAGATAATCAGGCCGCCGTCACGGACGCGGTAGATGTCCTTTGCCGCCGTGGCATCGTTGAACATCACCATGACATCGATGACATCCTTTCGCCCCATGTATCCGTCGGCGCAGGCTCGAACCTGATACCACGTCGGGAGCCCCTGAATATTCGAGGGGAACATGTTCTTTGACGAACAGGGGATACCCATTTTGAAAATGGCTTTAAAAAGGATGTTATTGGCGGAAGCGCTCCCCGTACCGTTCTCCGTTGCTATACAAATGTTGAGATCGTTAATCGCCGGCGATTCCATATCCGAGTTACACCCCTCCTTTCGGGTAGATCACGCACCCGAAGATTAATATTTAAATTATCACAAACGCGACAAAAGACAAGAAACTCCTGGCCTTATCCTGGGGTATACTGCTCCTCGGATTCCCAGAATTTTTCGATTTCTTTCCAGGCCTTACGCACGCTCTCGTCAACATCCAGCGCCTTCGCGTACTTTAGAACATCCCTCATCGCCACGATCCCTAGAAGCGCCTCTTTGTCTCCCCGAACCGGTATGTGCCGGAACCCCCTCTTGTACATCTCGGCCAACACTTCCCCAATGAGGGCCGAATGCGACATGGTCACAACGTCAGTGGTCATGACCTCCTTGATAGGAGTCTTTTTGGTGTCAATGGCTTTTACCGCGACCCGTCTTAAAACGTCCCGCTCGGTAAAGATCCCCTTGGGTTCTCCATGGTCCAATGCGATGACGCAGCCCGTATCCTTCTTGATCATGATTTCCATGGTCTCGTGGACCGACTGAGAGGAATCTACGGTGATGAGTTCACTGGACATAATGCTGCCGATGGTCTGGGTCTCCGGGAGGCCCCGGCCTAATTCCACAGCGAGGTTCAGTATGCGTCGCATGGAGACCATGCCGACAATCTTCCCTTTCTCCCCGCGGACGAGCAGGTGGCGGAATTTTGACCTATACATTTTCCCCAACGCTTCGACGATATGCGTGTCCTGCCTCACGGCACGGATCGGGCTCGTCATGACTTTCTTGATATTGGTTTTTTTAGGGTCCGATTTCTTGTTCATGACGCGTCTGAGGACATCCTTCTCGGTGAAAATCCCCACCGGCATCCCGTTGTCCGTGATGATCACGCGCCCGACTTTCTTCGCCACCATGGTCTCCATGACCTCGAATACGGTGCTTGACGCTTCGGCCGCAGTCAATTCCGTGGTCATGATCTCGCTTACTTTATTGGACAGCATAGGGCACCTCCCGACGCGAAGCCAGCCTCAGGTTTACATCGCTAACATTCGCAGCATAATCAGTTTTGATAAAATATGTCTGTTTTTCTTGGGGGGCGCAAGGGGAGGTTGCTGGATGGCTGCTCTGGCGGGGCGAAGAAGATTGCAGAGCCTGGAGAGGCGTGTTAAATTGTTTTTTGTTTCAGCGAGGGGGAAGCTCGATGAGCCGAAGGGAAACGGAATTTGACCGTGAGGTCATTACCGAGACCGAAAAGAAACTCAAGAGGCCGCCTCTTTACAAAGTCCTGCTTCACAACGATGACTACACCACCAAGGAGTTTGTCGTTCAGATCCTCCAGTACGTATTTCACAAGGAACATACCGCGGCGGTCCAGATCATGCTTCATGTCCATAAAAAGGGCATCGGGGTGGCCGGCGTTTATCCCTACGAGATCGCTGAGACCAAGGTGGCGCTGGTCGAAAATCTGGCCCGTCAGCATGAGTACCCGCTAAAGTCCACGATGGAAGAGGCCTGAGATGTTCACCAAAGAGCTAGAGGCGACATTGAATTTGGCTTTTTCCGAAGCCAGGCGGCGGCGTCACGAGTTCGTCTGCGTCGAGCATCTCCTCTTCGCCCTGCTTCAGGATAAAGATGCCAGTTCGACAATTGTCCATTGCGGCGGCGATATCGCCAGGCTGAGGAAGGAATTGGAGGATTTTTTCCGCACACACGTGGAGACGCTGCCCGAGGGATGGAAACAGGAGCCACAGCAGACCCTCGGCTTTCACCGGGTGTTGCAGCGGGCGGTGATCCATGGCCAGTCGGCGGAAAAAAAGGAAATCCACGGCGGCAACGTGTTGGTCGCCATCTTCCGCGAGCCGGACTCCTACGCGGCGTACCTCTTAGAACAGCATGGGATCACGCGCTTCGATATCATCAATTACATCTCGCACGGCATCTCCAAGATTCCGGTTGCCGAGGAGAGTTCCTCGGGCCCGGAGGAAGGGTTAGAGGAGGACGAAGAAAGTCCGAAGCCCGCGTCGAAGACGGACCCGCTCCAGGCGTTCACGGTGAATTTGGTGGAAAAAGCGCGCCAGGGTCTGATCGACCCCCTCATCGGCAGGGAAGCTGAGATCGAGCGCACGATTCATGTCCTGAGCCGCCGGCGCAAGAACAACCCCATTTACGTGGGCGACGCAGGTGTGGGCAAAACCGCGATCGCCGAGGGGCTGGCCCTGCAGATCGCCCAGGGGCGGGTCCCCGAACCCCTCAAGAATGCCGTTATCTATGCCCTGGACATGGGGGGGCTGTTGGCCGGGACCAGGTTCCGCGGCGACTTCGAGGCCCGCTTAAAGGGCGTTCTGAACCGGCTGAAGAAGCAGCCCAACGCCATCCTATTCATCGATGAGATCCACACCGTCGTCGGAGCCGGAGCAACCAGCGGAGGGTCGTTAGACGCCTCTAATATGCTGAAGCCCATCCTTTCTTCCGGGGAACTCCGCTGCATCGGATCGACCACCTACCACGATTATAAGAGCTATTTTGAGAGAGATCGGGCGCTGGCGCGCCGTTTTGAGAAGATCGAGATCTCCGAGCCCAGCATCGAGGAGTGCTACAAGATTCTGGAGGGACTCAAGCCCCATTATGAGAAACATCACGGGGTTCACTATACCTCCTCCGCTTTGCGCGCGGCGGTCGATCTTTCCGCCAAGCACATCAATGACCGGCGCTTGCCGGACAAGGCGATCGATGTGATCGATGAAGTCGGGGCGAAGGTCAAGCTGCTACCGTTGGAGAAGCGAAAAAAAACCATTGTCCCCAAAGACATCGAAAAGATCGTAGCGAGAATCGCGAAGATTCCGCCACGCAGCGTGTCGGCATCCGATAAGATGCAGCTGCAGAACCTGGAGCGGGATCTCAAGCTTGTAGTGTTCGGACAGGACGCCGCGATCGAGACCCTGGCCAGCACCATCAGGCTCTCCCGCTCGGGGCTAGGATCGCCGGAGAAGCCGATCGGCTGTTTTCTCTTCTCGGGCCCAACCGGTGTGGGCAAGACCGAGGTGGCGAAGCAGCTCGCCCGCGTCCTCGGGGTGGAGTTTCTTCGCTTCGATATGAGCGAGTATATGGAGAAGCATACGGTTTCGCGCCTGATCGGCGCTCCTCCCGGCTACGTCGGCTTCGATCAGGGAGGGCTGCTCACGGACGCCATCAACCGGAGCCCGTACGCCGTGTTATTGCTCGATGAGATCGAAAAGGCGCATCCCGACCTCTTCAATATTCTGTTGCAGGTTATGGATCACGCGACGCTGACCGACAATAACGGGCGGAAGGCGGACTTTCGCAATATCGCCCTGATCATGACGACCAACGCCGGCGCGCGGGAGATGAGCGAGAAGCCGCTCGGATTCGGTTCTCGCACTAATGTGGGAAAGGGCAAGGAAGCGATCGAGAAGATGTTCAACCCGGAGTTTCGTAACCGCCTGGATGCCACCATCTTCTTTAACTCCTTGAGCCCGGAGATTATCGAGCGCGTAGTGGATAAGTTTATCATGGAGCTCGAGGCCCAGCTCAGCGAAAAAAAAGTTTTTCTCCAGCTCTCCCCAAAGGCCCGCCGCTGGCTCGCCGAGCGGGGATATGACCCGACTTTCGGGGCGCGTCCCATGGCCCGCCTGATCCAGACGGAAATCAAGCGGGTGCTGGCCGATGAGATCCTTTTCGGGAGGCTCCAGAACGGTGGCAGGGCGGAGATCGATGAGAGTGAAGGGCAGCTCACCTTTGACTACCAGGAGCTTTCAGCTTCGGAGGCCAAGAAATCGGGCGAGGAAGCCTCCAAAGCCGGATTGACCACTTCCTCGGATTCCTGATTCCGTTTCTCCAGGCCCCGCCTTGGCCATCCCGACCCCCTCTTTCATGGAAACGATCGTCGTTGCTCTTTTTCTAACATTATTTCTGTTGGAGTTTCTCGTCGAGTTCGCGCTGAACGAGCTCAACCTGAGTCATGTGCGTCAAGAATCCGTGAGAAGGGCCGGTCCGGGGCCCTTCGATGGATGGGCGACCCCGGAGGTATACCGAGGATCGGTCGAATACACGCTCGCTAAGGGGACGTTCCGGCGTTGGGAATCGATCTATGACGGGCTGGTCGTTCTGTGGGTTCTTTTTGGCGGCGTGCTCCCCTATCTGGATCGCCTCACTCAGACGGCCGGCGGCTTCTTTTCGCCGGGGACCCACGCCACAGGCATCTTCTTTTGCTTTGGTGTGGCCGCGATTTTCTCGGTTTTGGGGCTGCCAGGAGAGCTCTACGTCACCTTCGTAATCGAGGAACGCTTCGGTTTTAACAAGACCACGCTGCGGCTCTTTTTCACCGATAAGCTCAAAGCCCTCATGCTCGGCTTTGTGATCGGCATTCCCTTTCTTTTTGGCCTGCTCT
>Ga0209342_10008422_pt1 | contig 10338 bp, 13 predicted proteins | sample RifCSP16_2_FD_184023 | JGI IMG/M metagenome (GOLD analysis project Ga0209342, IMG submission 184023) | Soil microbial communities from Rifle, Colorado - Rifle CSP2_sed 16_2 (SPAdes) (version 2) | ecosystem: Environmental > Terrestrial > Deep subsurface > Rock core/Sediment | place: Rifle... | reverse complement strand
CCCCCCACCCACTGCGGAAGCGACCCTCTCGGATTCAAAAACTTACCACAGCCGTTCATCCTGAGCTTGTCGAAGGAGAACGACAACCCCAAAAAGGCTTGTCGTATCGGGTCGCCTCGCTAAGTACAGGCTTCATTTTGGGCCAAAAGCGGGCTTCTAAGATGGGAAAATTTATGGTCAGGTCTTGTTTTTTAACCTTCTATAATATATGTCAAGAGTAAAGACCTGACCCTAGTAATTCCTATTAACGCCCCCTGTCCCCCTCTTAAAATAAGAGGGGGAATATTCATCGGCCCTCACCCTGACCCCTTCGATGCCGTTCGTCCTGAGCTTGTCGAAGGAGAAACGGCTCTCAGGACAGGCCTCTCCCCTGCTTGGGGCGAGGGGGGTTATTCCGTCCACTAGAAGGAGGGGCATTTCCCGTTTTCCCTTGACAGCATTATGCAGCGCTATTACTATTGAGACAGTGAAATGAGTATTTTAAAGGCATAACGGAGGAATATCATGGGAACAACTGCCACGTTTACAGCCGAGCTTCTTGGCGACGGCCATCTTTCTATCCCTGAAAAGGTGGTAAAAGCCTTGTCCCTCAAAAAAGGGGAGAAGGTAAAGGCCGTAATTGAGGCTGAGAAATTCGATAAAGAGGGGTTTTTAGGGCTTTCCGGGATATGGAAGGATAAGTCGGCAGACGAGATCGGTATATACAATAAAATTCTTGAAGAGCGGGAGAGCTTCGGGAGGGGCGAGGTCAAGCTTTGATATACTGTCTTGATACTGACATACTTATTGAATATTTTCGTGGGAATGAAAAGGTGAAAAACCGCATCAAGGGGCTTCCAGGTGGTGACGGCATAGGTCTTACTTGGTTATCTTTTTATGAGTTCTTCAAGGGTATCTTCGTGAGTGGGAAGACAGAGGAGGAGAAGTTTCTCCGTAAGCTTTTGGAGACATCTCTGATTTTAGAAGCGTCTTACGAGTCTGCAAAGTCTGGCGGAGAGATATATGCAACACTGAGGAAAAAAGGGCAGCTTATCAATGATGCTGATATACTGATTGCAAGCATTGTAAAAAGTAATAAGGCAACTCTCGTTACGAACAATTCCTTTCATTTTTCAAGGATTGAAGGCCTTCGCATAGAGAACTGGCTGGCTTGATTATATCCGCTTCTCGTATTTTTGGGATCGTATACCCCACTCATTTTACCAACACTTTCTACACTCGCCAGGTTCCCTGTAGTCCCAATATTGCCACGTCGATTGTTAAATGAAATTCCCGTGGCTCCTATAAGGAAGTTAACTTGACTGTCCGGCAATCCAGCACCCAGGGTCGGTCTTGAACGGGTCACCTGTTACCGCATATGACAGGCACCTGAGGCCGCCCCTGCACGCCCCGGCGTAAAGACAGCCCTGGCAGGCCTCGCTGATCTTATCTTTGTTCCTGAGTTCCCTGAATGTCTCACAGTTGTACAGCTCAGATAAAGGGGTTTCCAGTAAGTTCCCGACCCGGATAGGCATCCTGCGGCAGGGGTACAGGTCTCCGTTCGGCATCACCGTGATAAGGGAGTCGCCTGCCTTGCAGCTGTAAGGCCTTCCACCAGCTACAAGGAACTGCAAAGCCCTCCCCATGGCGATCTCGGTCCGGCTGAACCAGCCACCACCGTACTTAGACTCGGCCTTTTCCATTATCTTGAAGAACTCCTTTGTCTCCAAAGGGGTAAGAACCTCTGTTTCCTGATTGGACCCCCCTTTACCCTCAGGTATGAAGCGGTCAGCCCAGACCCTTGAGACCCCAAGGCGTCGCCCCAGTCTTGCCACATCTGGAAACTCCCGGAAGTTGCCGGTCTGGGCTGTAAATGATATGAGGGTGCGCACCTTTGCCTTAACAAGATGCCCTATTGCAGCAACAGTTCTGTCAAAACTCCCCTCGCCCCTGATACGGTCATGGGTCTCCCGGCTCCCATCAATGCTTACCTGAACGAAGCCAATACCAACCCCTTTCAGATATCTCGCCATCTTTGCATCAATATGGGTGCCGTTGGTCAGGACGGCAAAGGATAACTGATCTCTGTGCGTGGAAAAGAGGTCCAGGAGGTCAAGGAAATCTTCACGAAGGAAAGGCTCTCCGCCGGTTACTGTGATATGGCCCCGGACAGGTCTTTTGCTATTGCAGTTCCATGAGTTAAGCAGATCCTTGAACTGGCCAAAGACCCCAAGAAGTTCATTGAATCCAAGCTCCATCCCTGAGTAACCCTCCTGGTAACAGTGAGCGCAGCGCAGGTTGCACCTTTCAGTTATGTGCCACTGAAGGAGGAGGCTGCCAGGGTGATACCCTATATCATCGTTGTGAGACATATCAATCCCCTCCGCAACCACCGCATCCTCCACAGCCCCCGCCCCCGCCGCCACCGCTGCATCCGCTGCTGCCACCGCACCCGCTGCTTTGACTGGTGCTACCGCTGCGGAAGGCCTTTCCAAAAGGGTCGAAAAGGGGCGAGCCTATCAATGGGGAGACCCCGAATATGGCAACAGCAAAGACCGGATCAATCCCTGTATAGTGATTCTTCTTGCTGAGGTGCTCCTGCATCCAGCCGAAATGTTTCTTGAGACGCTTCAGGTATCTGTACCCCAGCCTTGTTGGCTTCAATCCCCAGGGGCGGAGTGCAGCCAGAAGGGCGATAAATGAGATGATAAGTTCTACGACAAGGAATCCAACAGGTTTGTGGCGGAAAATACCAATGACCAATTTCGTCCCTCCGAATCCTGCGACTATCGAAAGGGCTGTCCAGAAGGCCAGCCTGGTGCGGCTAAGGTCATCACTGGTCTGGAGGAGGCGCTGTCTTTCCAGATCCCTGAGTGTCGATTCAAGAAGGGCATCGATCTCGTTATTGAGTTTAGTGTCGCTGAAAAGTTGGGAAGGCTGTCTGGTCCCGCGCAGCGTAAACTGATAGACCGCCTCATGGATGGTGCTTCCCCACTTCTCGCTGGATGGGATGCCTTCTATAAGGGCAGCAGGTCCCTCTCCGCTGATTTTAATCATGTTCCGGTTCCAGAGGTCAAAGATCACAGTCCTGATGACAGCGTTCTTACCGCCGGACAAAGCTGAAATAAGTATTGGATCAAGGCTGTTCGGCCCAGGCATCTTATAATCACCGGAGCCGTCGGCGTTGGCCAAGTACCATGCAAATAGAATAGAGGCGAACGCCAGTACGGCGAAGATGAGAAGGAATTGAGGACCCGGTATCTTTGTAAGCATCTGGATCATGGGGGCATTATCTTACACATGACCCAAATTGTAAATCTCATTTGGCAGAAGGACCGCTCAGGTGGTTGAAGGAAAACGAATAATACGAGTTAATCCAATTTTTTGAATATGAGAGTCCCGTTGGTCCCTCCGAAGCCGAAGGAGTTGGACATGGCAACCCGAACTTCCTTTTTCTTGGCCCGGTTCGGGGTACAATCCAGGTCGCACTCAGGGTCCTGATTTTGAACATTTATTGTCGGTGGGATTATTCCGTCTCTCATGGAGAGGGCAGATATCACAGCCTCTACGCCACCTGCTGCACCGAGGAGATGACCTGTCATGGACTTAGTGCCTGAGATCGAGAGTTTATAGGCATGCTCTCCAAATACGCTCTTTATCGCCCTTGTCTCTATGGCATCCGCCATGGTTGATGTGGCATGGGCGTTGATGTAGTCAACCTCTTCCAGCTTTATGTTATTGCTTCTCATTGCCATCTTCATGCATCGGGCCGCGCCGTCGCCGTCTTCGGATGGTGCGGTTATGTGATAGGCGTCCGCGCTCATTCCGTAGCCGACCACCTCCGCGTATATCCGGGCACCCCTTGCCTTCGCAAACTCAAGTTCTTCGAGGACAACTACCCCGGAGCCCTCACCCATGACAAATCCGTCCCTGTCTTTGTCGAAAGGTCGGGATGCCGTCTCAGGCGAATCATTCCTTGTGGATAGGGCCTTCATGGCGTTGAAGCCGCCTATACCAAGAGGACATATCGTAGCCTCTGTCCCGCCGGCTATCATAGCTACCGCATCACCCAGCTGGATGAGCCTTGCAGCATCACCTATACAGTGGGTTCCAGTAGCACATGCCGTTACTGCTGCAGAATTGGGGCCTTTGGCACCAAACCTTATAGAGATGATTCCAGAGGACAGGTTTATAAGTACCATCGGAATAAAGAATGGAGATATCCTTCTTGGTCCCTTTTCAAGCACTACCTTATGATAAGTCTCGATGGCAGGTAGCCCTCCCATCCCCGCCCCGACCATCACTCCAACATTATCTGCAATATCCGGGGTGATCATGAGCCCTGAGTCATCCATGGCCATCTGGCTTGCAGCGATGGCGTAATGGATGAAGGTGTCCATCTTCTTGACTTCTTTAGGCTCTATGTAGGTTTCTGGATTAAAACCCTTTATCTCGGCTGCTATCTGGGTCGGATATTCCGAGGCATCAAACCTCGTAATCTTGCCGACACCGCACTTGCCGGCCTTCATGGCCTCCCAGGATTCCCCGGTAGTGAGACCCAGCGGAGTAATCATACCAACGCCTGTTATGACAACACGTTTCTTCAAAACTCAACTCCTTTTTTGGCTAAACCTCTAACTGCAATTTGACCACAGAGTACACAGAGAACGGCTTGATTTGTAATAATTTAGCATCTTTGAGCTCTAATAAATAATCCTGTGTACCAGCAGTTCATATCTACGGGCAAAGGATAGCGCATATCTCTTCGTTGCCCCCATACGGATAAAGAGACAATATATATGCATTGCGTTCAGGTAATGCTGGATACGACGTTTCACAGGATATCCTTATTTTGCGTGTTCCTTTATGTAGTTTATGGCATCGCCAACTGTCTTTATCTTCTCTGCACTCTCATCAGGGATCTCGATATCAAACTCCTCCTCGAGGGCCATGACCAACTCGACTGTATCGAGAGAATCAGCACCCAGGTCATTGATGAAGGATGCGGCTGGAACCACCTGATCCTCGTTCACTCCAAGCTGCTTTGCAATGATCTTCTTTACCTTGTCTTCCATTTTGTTACCTCCCTTTTTTATTTTATCAACCTCTACAATAAATGCAGGCTTGAAAACCGTCCATTACTGTAAATTACATATACATTCCGCCATTAACATTAATAACCTGTCCGGTTATATAGCTTGACGCATCCGATACGAGGAACAGCACTGCATTTGCAACATCATCAGGGCTTCCCAACCTGCTCAGCGGTATCTGTTTGGTCAGTGCCTCTCTTGCTGCCTCCGGCAGGGCTGCGGTCATTGCCGTTTCAATGAACCCTGGTGCAACGGCATTGACGTTTACGCTCCTGCTGGCGAATTCCCTTGCCACTGTTTTTGTAAGGGCTATGACCCCGCCCTTTGAAGCAGAATAGTTGGCCTGGCCCGCATTCCCCATTTCCCCGACAATGGATGCTATATTTACAATCCTCCCGGACCTCTGCTTTGCCATGTGCTTTACAGCAGCCTTTGAGCAGTTGAATACGCCCTTCAGGTTTATGTCTATGACCAGGTCCCAGTCCTCTTCCTTCATTCTGAGCATGAGGCCGTCCCTTGTCACGCCCGCGTTGTTTACGAGGATATCTATCTTTCCAAGCCCGGTTATAGTGTCCTCCACCATCTTTTCCGCATCTGCCACCGAGGCAACATTTCCTTTTATCGCTATCGCCTTCCTTCCAAGCCCCTGAATCTCCTTTGCGGTCTCTTCCGCCTTTTCCAGGTTTACATCTGACACTGCTATGTCTGCGCCTTTTCTTGCCAGCGTAAGGGCAATGGACTTACCAATCCCCTGGGCCGCGCCGGTTATTAACGCTACTTTGCCGTTTAGTTCCATATTAACCTCCAGAAATCAAAAGCTTTTTTCACCGCAGAGGCGCAGAGAAAACCTTATTACTTGCCTGAAGAGTTACTCAGCGTCTCTGCGGTTCAAGCATTAAATATGTTTTGAACCACTTTCAAACTATCCACGTCTTCAACATTAAACGATTTGATCTCCCTGTTTATCCTCTTTAAAAGCCCACACAGAACCTTTCCAGGCCCTATCTCGATAAAGGCTTCTGTACCAGAAGACAAGGCCTTTGCAACCGACTCCTCCCACCGAACAGGCATGCTGAGCTGCTTTACAAGGAGGCTCGATACCTTATCCTTTGAAGGATAGAAATCCGCATCCGCATTCGATATGACGGGGTATTTTATATCCATTATACCTATTTTTTCAAGTTCTTTTGAAAGCCTTTCGCCAGCCGGGTCCATTAATGGTGAATGGGAAGGTGCGCTGACAGGAAGGAGAATAGCCTTAGCGCCCTTTTCCTTGGCCAGGTCCACTGCCCTGGTTACTGCACCTGCATGGCCGGATATCACAATCTGGCCTGGACAGTTGAAATTGGCTGGGACAACGACCTCTCCCTTTGAGGCCTCCTTGCAGAGCTCTTCCACTTTATCTTTTTCCATCCCCAAGATAGCGGCCATTCCACCTGTCCCGGCAGGAACCGCCTCGTCCATATATTTGCCCCTTGCCTTTACGAGGCAAACGGCATCCCTAAAGCTCAAGACATCGGCTGCCACAAGGGCTGTATACTCTCCAAGAGAGTGTCCTGCAAGAAGTGAAGGCTTCAAGGGGGTTTCGGAGGAAATGACTCTCATCGCCGCAATGCTTGCGGTTAATATTGCAGGCTGGGTATTGTATGTCAGCTTTAGGTCAGCCTCCGGCCCGTTAAAACAGAGAGAGCCTATCTTCAGACCCAGGGCATCATCCGCCTCTTCAAAGGTATCCTTTGCCACCTTGAAGTTATCAAAAAAGGTTTTCCCCATACCGACATACTGAGATCCCTGTCCTGGGAACATAAAAAGCAGCTTTGAGTTTTGAGTTATGAGTTGTGGGTTTTTAACTTCTGACCCCTGGCCCCTGACCCCTGACCCCTGATTCATCTACCACCTCACCAATGCCGATGCCCAGGTGAAGCCGCCTCCAAAGGCATCGAACAGTATCAGATTACCATCTTTTATCTTCCCATTCCGAACGGCCTCATCAAAGGCCAGTGGTATCGAGGCAGCAGAGGTATTCCCATACCTTTGAAGGTTCATGTAAACCCTTTCCATCGGAACGTTCAGGCGTTTGGCTGTTGCCTGAATGATCCTCTCATTCGCCTGATGAGGAATGAACCAGTCTATATCGTCACCCGTTAAGCCATTTTGTTCAAGGGCCTCTATAGCCACTTCCTCAAGGGCCCGAACAGCCACCTTGAAGACCTCGTTCCCCTGCATCCTTATAAAGGTCTTTGCGTTTTCCTCGTGGGAAGAGGCACAGAGGAGCTTCCATGAAGACCCCTCGGAGTGAACATGGGTAGAGATTATACCTTTATGTCCTGTTGTTTTGCCAAGCACGACTGCTCCTGCCCCGTCTCCGAAAAGGACGCAGGTGTTTCTGTCTGTCCAGTCAGTGATCCTGGAGAATATCTCTGACCCGACAACCAGGACGTGTTTGGAGTTCCCGGATCTTATTAAACTGTCACCAACCGAAAGGGCATATATAAACCCGGAACATGCGGCTGCTATATCGAAGGAGGCAGCTTTACGGGCCTTTAGCTTATGCTGGACAAAGCATGCGGTTGAAGGGAAGTCCATGTCGGGAGTTACTGTGGCCACGATGAGCGTATCTATCTCATCGGGCTCGATACCGGCCATCTCAAGGGCTCTCTTTCCGGCTTTTGCAGCCATGTCTGAGGTAGTTTCCCCGTCGGCTGCTATCCTTCTCTCTTTAATCCCTGTCCTTTCCGTTATCCACTCATCACTTGTATCAATCAGCTTCTCAAGGTCACGGTTAGAAAGGATCTTTTTTGGTGTATAGGAGCCTGTCCCGATTATTCTTGCCCTTACCATAGATCAGGCCGCCTTTTTCCCTAATTTTTCTATGTCGCTTTTTTTGATATGATCGAGCAAGAGGTCGTTAGCGCTGCTTGATGCAAACTCCTGGGCTACTCTTATCGCGTTCTTTATGGCATTCGGGGTTGAACTTCCATGGCTTATGATTCCTACGCCATCAATTCCGAGGAGCGGGGCGCCGCCGTATTCTGAATAATCAACCTTCTTCTTAAACCTTCCAAAGGCCTCTTTAGACAGCAAATAGCCAAACTTTGCAAGGGCGCTCTTCAGTATCTCTTCCTTAAGCATCTTGCCAATTGCGTCAGCCAGTCCTTCGCTGGTCTTAAGGACAACATTACCGACAAATCCATCGCAGACCACAACATCGGCATTTCCTGCAAATATGTCCCTACCCTCTATATATCCTATATAATTCATGGGGAGCTGCTTAAGGATTGCATGGGTCTCTCTCGTGAGATCCGTTCCCTTAGTCTCCTCAGATCCGTTACTAAGCAGGCCTACCCTGGGCCTCTCCTTTTTCAGGATGAACTGGGCGTAGACGTCGCCCATGACAGCAAACTGGGCAAGGTGGAAAGGTTTGCAGTCCACATTTGCCCCTACGTCCAGTACCACACAGGCGCCTTTTAGTGTAGGCATGACAGTAGCAATGGCAGGCCTGTCAACCCCTTCCAGCTTTCTCAGGACAACCATGGCAGTAGCCATAGCGGCCCCGGAATTGCCGGCGCTGACTACGGCATCGGCCTCACCATTTTTGACAAGGTCAAAGGCTACCCTCATAGAGGAGTCCTTCTTCCTCAATGCCTTTGATGGTGATTCGTCCATACGGATAACTTCAGAGGCTTGTTTTACGTATATGGAAAGATCCTTGACGGCATACTTTGACAGTTCCTTTTCAACTATCTCAGCGTCGCCAACCAGGATGATCTGGGAGCCATACTCTTTAGCCGCAAGAACAGCGCCCTCCACCTCCACTTGAGGGGCATGGTCACCGCCCATCGCATCCAAAGCAACCTTCAAACTATACCTCTATTACGGGAAGAACCTCTTTCCCATTGTAGTAGCCGCACTTCAGGCACACGCGGTGAGGAAGCTTTGGTTCGCTGCACTGGGGGCAGTTGCCGAAGTTGGGGGCAAAGAGCTTAACATGCGTACGTCTCTTGTCCCTTCTTGATTTTGAGTGTCTCCACTTTGGATTGGGCATTTCACTTCTCCTTTTTTTTGCGTTACAAAAGCCTTTTCACCACAGAGGTCACAGAGAATATTAACTCCCCCCATCCCCCTCTTAAATTAAGAGGGGGAGCGAGGGGGCGTTGCTCTGCGCTCTCGCTTAGAAGCGCCTACTTTTGGCAGTGTTCTCTGCGGTAAGTCATTTATTAATCTTTAAATTTTTAAGTGCCGCTAACCTTAAATCTACCGGGCCTGTTTGGCACCCGCAGTCACCCTTGTTAAGGTTTGCACCGCACTCCGGGCAAAGCCCCTTGCAATCCTCCTTACACAAAGGTCTCATCGGCAAGGCGAGGGCAACCTGTTCATGAACAAGGGCAGTAATGTCTATCTCTCCGCCGGAATAATAGCAGATATCCAGGGCATCTTCTGTAAGCTCTTCCTTTTCTTCTTCGATCGCCTCCTGGGGGAGGCAGTCATAAGAAAATGGGTGACTTATGTCTTCAGTAATCTCATCAAGGCAGCGGCTGCAGGTCATAACCGCTGATCCCTGAAGCTGACCACTTATAGTGATACCACCTGATCCCTTTTGAGCTTGAAGGGCTACGGCAATGGGGCCGACTATCTTCGCCCCTTCTTCCTTATTCAAATAGTCAAAAGAACCGGCAGGTTCGTGATAATCGAGAGCCAAACCCTCGCCAGGAATCTTGTCTACAGAAAGCTTCATAAGTTATAAAGAAAGTTCTCAATATATAGAATGGTTTAGCTCTTGTCAAGTCAATAAGACTAAAAAAACATTTGGACGCAGATTTGCGCAGATTTATACTGATACTTCATAAACTTAAACAAAAACATATACTCACCTTGTAGGGTGATACCCGTTTTTCCTGTAACTGCCTTTTTTATCTGTATTCGCTCAGAAGCGCCTGCTTTTGGCATCAGCGTTCATCAGCGTCCAATTATCGGTAGATGAAAGGTATGCTGTACTAAACGCTTAACAGGCATGGGTTATGGCGTTTTTCTTTTCCCATTGTGGATATAGCGCTATCCCCATAGTTGTGCCCTGGATGCACTGTTATGGAATCGTTGAGGTTTTTAAGTCTGTTCATGGTCTTTCTAAATTCGGAATCGTCTCCTCCCTGAAGGTCTGTCCTTCCGCAGCTTCCCACAAACAGCGTGTCACCCGTAAAAAGGTTATCCCCCACCATAAGGCAGATAGAGCCTGGTGAATGTCCTGGAGTCTGAATAACTACAGCGG
>Ga0209342_10008419_pt1 | contig 10338 bp, 11 predicted proteins | sample RifCSP16_2_FD_184023 | JGI IMG/M metagenome (GOLD analysis project Ga0209342, IMG submission 184023) | Soil microbial communities from Rifle, Colorado - Rifle CSP2_sed 16_2 (SPAdes) (version 2) | ecosystem: Environmental > Terrestrial > Deep subsurface > Rock core/Sediment | place: Rifle... | reverse complement strand
CTTGTCCGACTCCTTGCGCCCCGTGACGTGAATCTGCGCGGCATTGACCACAATCACGTGGTCGCCGGTGTCCAGGAACGGGGTGTAGGTGGGCTTGCGCTTGCCGGTCAGGATGTCGGCAGCGGTGGTGGCGAGCTTGCCCAGGACCTGATCCTTGGCGTCCACCACGAACCACTTGCGGGCGAGGTCGTCCCCCTTGGGAATGTAAGTCGTCATCAGAACCCCAATCGGCGCGAGTTGCGCCCCAGACGCAAAACTTGATCTTATAAAAACAGATCTCGGCTGTCAACCGCTATGTCCTGAGAAGAGCGGGTCTTCCGGGTGAAAGCGGACCGAGGTTCGGCGGCTGGGGGCGTCGCGGCGGCGCCTCAGAGCAAGCGAGTGTGGGCCAGGGCCGGCAGCTCGCGGCGCAGGCGGTCCTGGCGCTCGAAGTCCAGCTCGGCCAGTGCGATCCCCTCCCCGTCGGCCACCTGGGCGGTGATCGAGCCCCAAGGGTCGACGATCATGGCGTGCCCATGGGAGGCCCGGCCCTGACCGTGAACGCCGACTTGTGCGGGGGCGACCACGAAGGCCAGGTTCTCGATGGCGCGGGCGCGCAGCAGGACCTCCCAGTGGTCCTTGCCGGTGCGGTCGGTGAAGGCCGACGGAACCGCCAGCACCCGCGCGCCCTGCCGGGTGAGCTTGCGGTAGAGCTCCGGGAAGCGGAGGTCGTAGCAGATCGAAAGGCCCAGGCCGCCGAACGGGGTCTCCGCACACACCACCTCGTTGCCGGGCGCCACCGCCTTCGATTCCTTGAGATGCTCCATGCCGGGCACGTCGATGTCGAACAGATGGATCTTGCGGTAGACGGCCAGCCGTTCCCCCGAGGGGCCGAACAGGAGCGAGCTGTTGTAGACGCGGGATTCGCCGGGGACCTTCTCGGGAAGGCTGCCGGCCAGGAGGGTGATCTGATGCTCGCGCGCCAACTTCGCCATCCGCTGGGCCCAAGGCCCGCCCAAGTCCTGCGCTTCCGGAATGGGCTCGCCCTCGGAGCGCAGATAGGCGAAGTTCTCCGGCAAGGCCACGAAGCCGGCGCCTCGGCGGGCGGCCTCGGTCACCAGGCGCTCGGTGGTGGCGAGGTTGCGGGCGGTGTCGGCGCTGGAGTTCAGTTGGACGACGGCGGCCAGCAGCTTCATGGTCGGCCTTTCTGGGGGCGGGGTCGCTGGCTGCTGCGGGCTCGCGAGGCCCGCTTGGGAGGGCCGGGGCGGCCGGCGGCACCCAGCGCAACCGCCTGACGGTCCCTCCACTGGCAGAGGCTGAAGAGGACGCAGGAGCCACAGACGGGGCGGCGGGCGTCGCAGATCTTCCGTCCGTGGAAGATCAGGAGGTCGGTGGTCCGCGCCCAACGCTCACGAGGAACGATGGCCATGAGCTGGCGTTCCACCTCCACCGCGTCATCGCCGCGTGCCAGGCCCAGACGGTTGGAGACCCGAAGCACGTGGGTGTCGACGGCGATTCCCTCGGCGAGGCCGAAGGCGTGGCTGAGGACCACGTTCGCCGTCTTGCGGCCGATCCCCGGCAGCTTCACCAGCTCCTCCAGGGTGGTGGGGACCTTGCCCTGGTGCTGCTCCAGGAGGCCGCGAGAGCAGCCCTGGATGCTTCTGGCCTTGGCCCGGAAGAAGCCGGTCGAGCGAATCAACTCCTCCAGTTCCGGGAGGGGGGCCTGGGCCATGGCGGCAGAAGTGGGGTAGCGGGAGAACAGGGCCGGCGTCACCTGGTTCACGCGCTGGTCGGTGCATTGCGCGGACAGGATGGTGGCGACCAAGAGCTGGAAGGGGTCGCGGGGGCTGAGCGCGCAAGTGGCCTCGGGGTGCGCGTCTTCGAGGAGATCGAGGATGCGAGCGGTCTTATCCCGGAGCGCCGGGCGAGGGCGGCTGGCAGGCATTGATAGGGATTCTAGCCTACCGCCCGCCGCCCGAACCCTGGACCCGGGGGAAGAGGGAGGCCTGGGCTCCCGGGCGTTGCAGCCGGCTCAACCTAACGCGCAGCGTCCTCACCCCCAGGGCGGGCTCGATGAGGGGCTGGGCCAGGGTCCGAGCCACCGCCGCGGCCGCCTCTTCGGTCCCCAGCCCGGGATCGAAAGCCTCATCGCGGCGCAGGGTGGTGGCTTGACGTTCCACCTCAACGGTGAGGGCACCCGGCGTGAGGCCGAAGGGCCGGAGCCGCCGAAAGGCGCGGCCGGCCAGGCTCTCGACGATGCTGGCGAGGGTGGCCCGGTCGTTGCGGCGGTCGCGGATGACGGCTTCCTCTTGGAGCCAACTGGGCGCGGCTGCGGCCGGGATCGGGGCCTCACCCTGACCGCGAGCCGCTTCCTGCAGGCGTTCCGCAGCCGTGGGGCCCACCAGCGTCGCCAGCTGAGTGGGGTCTGCCGCGGCCAGTTGGCCCAGGGTGTCCATGCCCTTGGACTCCAGGACGGCCCTGAGGTGGGGAGGCAGATCGGGCAGAAACGACACCGGCTTGCCGGCCAGGAACGAGGTCTCGTAGCCGGGCAACACCACCAGCAGGCCCCGCGGCCTCGCCCAGCTCGACGCCACCCGGGCCGCCAAACGCGAGGAGGCCACGCCCAGCGAAGCGTCCAGGCCCAGCCGCCGCTGCAGCTCGTCCTTGATCACCTCGGCGGCCACCACCGGCTGCAAGGCGCCGGGGGTGTCCCGGGTGAGATCGACGTAGGCCTCGTCGGCCGAAGGGCGCTCCACGCGCCGGCTCACCGCGAGCAGGAGGTTGGTGATCTCCTGGCTGGTTCGGGCGTAGGCCTCGAGGTCTCCGGAGCGAAAGATCCCCTGAGGGCACAGGCGCCGGGCCGCGGCGAGGGGCTGGCCCACGGTGACGCCGGCGGCTCGTGCCTCGCTGCTCACGGCCGCCACCCGCCCCTGACCGTCGGGGGTGCCCCCCACGATCACCGGGTGGTCGCGAAGCCCCGGGTCCAGGCTTCGCTCCACGGAGACGAAGAACGGGTCGAGGTCGACGTGGAGAATGCTGCGCGGCCGATCCGTCCCCTTCATGGCCCCAGGATAAGCCGGGGCCCGGCCGGGGGAGGTCCAACCCGCCGTTGGGAAACCGCCTTAGTGGAGGGACCCGGCCGGGGGCCCGAAGGACTCCTGGTACATCCGGTAGTTGTCCTGGAGGGCCGTGATCAGGCCCGGCAGCATCTGCACCGGGACCACCAACCGAGCCTTGACCGGGGCCTTCACGAAGCTGGTCTCCTGAGCCTGCTTCAACTCGCGGTCCCCGAGGGGGTGGACGTCACAGAAGGTGAGCGTGAAATCGAAGGGGGAGTTCTGGATCGAGCAGAAGTTGGCGTACAGCCTGGGTACTGTCTCGTCCTCGTCGGGGATGATCTTGAAGCTGACCTGCTGCTTGTCTTCGCTTGCCATCGGGTCCTCCGGCGCTAGTGTAGCCGGTCTGTTGCGCTTCAGTACTTGCGGAGCACCCCGATGACCACTCCCTGAATCCGCAGGTCCCCTTTGTCCACGATGATGGGCCTCATCCGGCTGTTGGCGGGTTGCAGGCGAACCCGGCCCGGGGCGTCCCGATAGAGCTTCTTGAGCGTTACCTGGTCGCCGTCCAGCAGAGCGATGACCATCTCCCCATCCCGAGCCGTCTTCCGGCTTTCCACGATGACGTAGTCCCCGTCGCGGATCTGCTCCTCGATCATGGACTCGCCCTTGACCTGGAGCACGTAGGTGTCGCGGCGGCCCACCATGTCTTGGGGCACCGAGATGGTCTCCGGGGCCTGGACCGCCTCGATGGGAAGACCCGCCGCCACCCGGCCCAGGAGCGGGATCTCGACGGCCTTCGCCTCCAGCTGGCTGGGGACCAGCTCCATGGCCCGACTGCGATTCCAGGAGCGCTTGATGAAGCCCTTGGCCTGCAAGTTGGTCAGGTGCTTGTGGACGGTGGCCAGCGAGCTGAGATCGAAGTGCTCGCAGATCTCCTCGATGGTGGGAGCGTATCCCTTCTTGCCCAGGTAGCGGGTGACGAAATCCAGGATTTCCTTTTGCCGCCGGGTCAGGTGCATGGCCCCTCCTGGAGGAGAAGCCTAGGCGAAAGTCAAGCGAAAGTCAATGCTGGGGGTTCGCTTCTTTTCCCTGGATGGCCTTGGGCTTGACCCCGCCGCGGCCGCCGTCCCTCATCGGTGGCTTGGGGGTGGGAGTGGGGGTCGGGGTGGGCGTCGGCCGCGGATGCGGATGAGAGACGACGCCGCCAAAGGGGCAGGAGCCGGCGCCGTGAACGCGTCCGCAGCAGGGTTGCACCACACCGACGCCCCAGCCCACGGTTCCCAAGGGGATTCCACCGCTCTTGCTGGCGGCGGCCTCCGCCTCGGCCGTCCTGGCCCTGGCCTCGGCCTCCCGCGCCCGCGCTTCGGCCTCGCGCACTCGGGCTTCCGCCTCGGCCTGCTGGCGCTCCGACAGCTCCGCCGCGCTCTTGGCGGCTTGTTCGGCGGCCCGTTCCTGGAGCGCCGCCTCGCGTTCCTCGCGACTGAAAAAGCGCCCCTCGAACTCCACCAGGCCGCGAGCCCGCATCGCCTCGTCCCGGCTGAGCCAGCGCCCGTCAATGGCCTCGTTGCCGAGCGCACGCTGGGCCACCTCGTGGTTCGGATCGAGGGCCAGCACTCGCTCAAAGGCCTCGCGGGCCTGGGTGGTGAGAAGCCGCTCCTGGGCCCACAGGCCAAGTTCGAGCCAACCGGCGGTATCGCTGCTAGAAAGCCGGCTGGCTCGGTTGCGGTAGGTGGCCAGGGCGGTGGCGCTGGACACGATGCGTTGGACCCGGGTCAGCGGGATGGTGACTCGCCCCGGACCCATCTCCACCACCACGAACTTCTGGTCCTGTTCGACCACGATGCCCTGCAGCCGGCCGCCTCCCTTGAGGAAGACCTCATCGGCCACGGCGATCGAGGGCAGCAACAGCAGAACGGTGAGGGCCCGCTTCATGAGATATCCTCCGGACCTCCACTATGAACAAACCGGCCCTCAAGTTCAACGGTCAAGTTCAGGGCCTCCTGGGCTGGCTGAGCCTGCTGGCCCTGGGGATCCTGGGCGGCTGCGCCGCCGCCGCCAGCGGGAGCGGTCTGGCGCTCGGGCTGCCGGCGGTAGGTGTGGTCTTGGGGGTGGCGGCCGCGCTGCTGCTGCTGGCGCTCTTGGTGGCGCGGCGAGCCGGGGCGGCGGCGACGCCGGCGCTGGGCCTGCTGGTGGCGCCGCTGGCTCTCTTGTTGAGCCCGTGGTTTCCGGGACTCCGAGCGCTTTCGGGCCCCCCGCTGTGGGCCCTGGCGGCGGCCGGCGCGGTGGCTGCCCTGGCGGTTGCCGGCAAGCCTCCTCGCCGCCGCCTCTTCTTGCCCGTCGTCTTCCTTGTCTACGTGGCGGTGGCCTGGCACGGACAGAGGCAAGTGGGGGCCGAGGGCGACGAGCCGCACTACCTCATGGTCGCCGACAGCCTGCTCCAGGACCACGATCTCGCTCTGGAGGAGGACTATGCCGCGGGCCGCTACCGCGCCTTCTACCGTGGCGCCACGCTGGCCCCTCACTACCGGATCCGTGGCCGGGGAGGCGAGATCTACTCGCTGCACGCGGTGGGGCTCTCGCTCCTCATCCTGCCCGCCTACGCGTTAGGGGGGTACCTGGGAGTGTCGTTCTTCATGGCACTCCTGGCGGCCCTTCTGGCCCGGGAGATCCGGCGGCTGATCGTCGAGTGGACCGGTTCGGCCAGCCTGGGCGAGGGGTTGGCCTGGGCCCTGGCCCTTTGCCCCCCGCTCATCCACTATGCGGGCCTGGTCTTCACCGAAGTGCCGGCGGCGCTCCTGGTGGCCTGCGGGCTGCGCCGCGGCCGCGACCTGGCACGGCTCGGAGGGTGGGGCACTGCCGGCTGGGCGGCCAGCCTGGCCTTCCTGCCCTGGCTGAACGTACGTTATGCGCCGCTCTCGGCGATCTTGGCCCTCTACGGCCTCGCTCGCTGGCCGGGCTTCCAGCGGGCGGGGTGGCTGGCCGGCCTGGCAGCCCTCTCGGCGGCGGGCCTCGGCCTCTACCATCAGGCCCTCTACGGCTTCTTCGATCCCCGGCTGGTCTATGGCCGGCGGCCGGAGTTCGCGCTGAGCACGCTCCGCGAGGGGTTGCCGGGCCTGCTCCTCGATCAAGAGTTCGGCCTGCTCGCCTATGGGCCGGTCTTCGCGCTGGGGCTGCTGGCGCTACCGCGCCTCTTCGAGTGGGGCCGGCGCGAGGCGGCTTGCTGTCTCGCCCTGGTGGCGATCGTCTTCCTCACCGCGGGCTCCTGGCACATGTGGCGTGGCGGCTTCAACCCACCGGCTCGCTTCCTGGTTCCGGTACTGGCACCGCTCGCGGTCGCGGTTGCCACCGCCCTTCGTCGCGGGCTGTGGGGCGGCGCTGCGCTGCTTCTGGGATTCAGCCTGTTTGCGGGACTGGCCGGGGTGGCCGATCCGCGGCTGGTGCATCGAGACCGGGACGGGACAGCCCCCTTCTATCGGACCTGGTCGGGGGCCGAGGAGTGGACCCGCCTGCTCCCGGGGTTCGTGTTGGACGATAGCCGCCGGGATCGGTGGGCCCTCACCCTCATCTGGACGGTCGCGTTGGCTTCCGCGGCGTGGCCTCGCCGTCGGCCGCAGCTCTCGGCGACTCGCCTGGCGGTGGCGGTGGCGGGGCTGGCCGTGGCGTCGGCGTCGGCGTCGGCGCGCTCCACCGCGCGGACCGGAGGTCGCGAGGCCGTGCACGTCCTGGGCGGATCGGTCCTCGTGCTGCCCAGCCTGCAGTTGGTGTCGAAGGCGGGCGGGGAATGGGGCGCCCAGCACCTGGGATGGGGACCCCTCTACGAGCCCCACCGTTTTCCGCTGGGGGCCGAGGTCGGCAGTCGGCTTCAGCTCGCCCCGGGTCGCTACGAGATCCGCCTTCAAGCCGAACTGCTGGGCCCGGCAGCGCCGGCCCTGGAGGTGCGCCCCGAACCGCCGCAGCCGGTCCGCCTCTATCGGCTGGCGGGTGGAGCGGAGGGTCTCCTCGGCTGCTTTGTGGTGGAGGCCGAAGACAGGGCGATCACCCCGGCCTTGTCGGGAGGCAGTCCCCTGGTCCTCAAGGGCGTGCGCCTCGAGAACTCAACCCTCTGCGAGCCCTCCGGTCTAATCCGGGGAAAGGGGGCAACAGGCTAAGAACATGAGAAAAAAGATCATCGCACTGATGGGAGTCTTGATCGGGACGGGCGTCGCCATGGCGGCGGGTCCAGGCGGCGGATCGCAGGGGTCGCCTCCGGGTCGTGGCGCGGGCCTAGGGCCGGGCGGGGGGCCGGGGAGGATCAAGGCCGAACTGGGTCTCAGCGACGAGCAGGAGACCCAACTGCGCAAGCTGCACGGGGACCAGCGCAAGGCCCAGATCAGGCGGCGGGCCGACCTGCAAGTCGCGCGGATGGACCTGCACGAGCTGCTGGCTGCCAAGACGGTGGACGAGAAGGCGGTGGCCGCGAAGATGAAGGAGATCAACGACCTGGCTGCCGCCGGCCTGAAGGCGCACGTGGACAGCCGGCTCGCCCTGCGTAAGGTGCTGACGCCCGAGCAGGTCGACAAGATGCAGCAGCTCCACAACCGGCCGCGCCAGCACTTCCGCGGCCGCCGGGGGCCTCGGCGCAGCGAGGGACCGGAGCCGATGGGTGAAGAGGGCATTCCCGACGACGAGGCGGACGAGGCAGCGTTGACAGCCGGCGAGGGCCAGTGAGAGAGTGATCGCAGCCGCCGCCCCCAGGGCGGCGGCGCGATCCAGCGTTGGGCGCTAACGCCATGACTTCAGCAGCAGCCGTCCTGGTCCCCGGGCTTCCCGCCAGCAGCGAGACCCTGGCTTCAAGAACCGTGCGCCTGCGCGAAGACGATCGGGAAGCGGTGCTGGCTTGCCAGCGCGGGGAGCGAGAGGCGTTCGACCGGCTGGTCGAACGCTATCAGCGAGACGTGTACCGGCTCTGCTATCGCTATGTGAACAACCACCACGATGCCAACGACCTGGCCCAAGACGCCTTCTTGAAGGCCTACCGGGCCATCTCCAAGTTCCGGGGGGACAGCTCGTTTTCGACCTGGATCTACCGGATCGCGGTGAACACCTGCTTGAACTTCCGGGCTGGCCGGCGGGCCCAGGTCGAGGAGTTGTCGGAGCAACTGGCCGACGGCTCCCCGGGGGTGGCGGCTCGGCTGGAAGACGAAGAGCAGTCGCAGAAGGTGCGGGACGCGGTGAGCCGCTTGCCGGAGAAGCAGCGGGCCACCCTGATCCTGAAGATCTACCACGACCTCACCCACGAGGAAGTGGCCGGAATCGTAGGGGCCAGCGTGGGCACGGTGAAGGCGAACCTCTTCCACGCGCTGGGGAATCTCCGGAAGATGCTGGGCGGGGGAGCCGGGAGCGACGGACATGGCAAACCATCTCACTGACGAGAGGCTGATCGATCTGCTGGAGGAAACGGCTGGGGCCGAGACCCGCCGGCACGCCGAGGAATGTCGACCCTGCCAGGTCCGACTCCAGGATGCGCGCGCCGGTCTCAAGCTGGCGCAAAGCGCCGAGGTGCCTGAGCCGTCGCCTCTCTACTGGGAGCACTTTCGCCGCCAGGTCGGCCACCGCCTGGAGGCGGCTCAACCCCGGCGTTGGCCCCGTCTGGCGTGGGGTGGGCTTCTTGCCACCGCCGCCGCCGCCCTGGTTCTGGCGGTGTGGATGCCCGGGACGCCGAGCGGTGGGAGAGGCACCGCCCAACTGCCTGCCTGGTCGGCGTTGCCTCCCTCGGACGGCGACCAGGGCCTGGCGATCCTGGCGGTCATTGCGCCGCAGGCGAGCGAGGAGCTAGGCGTGGTCGCCGACTGCCACGACGTGGGGAACTGCCTGGCCGAGCTGTCCGACGAGGAGAGTCAGGCTCTGGCCGAGGCCCTGCGGGGCCAGTTTGCGAAGGGAGGGACGTCGTGACGCGGAGAGGTGTGCTGACCACATGGCTGCTGCTGGGGTTGGCGCTGCCCCTAACGGCTCAGCAGCCGGGACCTCGGCGGATGCGTGGAGAGCCGGCGGGTCCCGGGCCCGGCCACGAGGCCTTCAAGCTCGTCGAGGCCTACGTGCTGAGCAACCTGCAGGACAGCCTGGACCTGAGCGACGACCAGTTCGTGAAGATGCTGCCCCTGGTCAAGCGGGTGCAAAACGACCGCCGCGAGTTCGCGCAGCGCCGCATGCGGGTCCTGATGGAGCTCAGGAAGCTTCTGGGCTCCGGCACCGCCACCGAGAGCCGCGTCGGCGATCTGCTCAAGGAGCTGAAGAGCATCGAGAGCGAGGAGCCCGCGGCCTTGCGCCGGGACATGGATGCCATCGATGCCGCCCTGAACCCCTTGCAGCAGGCGAAGTACCGGGTGTTCGAAGCCGACGTCGAACGTCGAATCCGGGAGCTGATGCGCCAGATGGGCGGGACCGGAGGCCCCGGGCGGAATCGGCGGCCGGACAACCCCGAGCCGCTGCCACCGCCGCAGGAATAGCCACCAGGCGGGCAGAGCCTGGCTGGCGGTTTGCGCTTGTGGCGAGGCGCTGCGCTTCCTATACTCTCACCCATCATGGAACGCGTTCAGAAGAAAGACCGCAAGCCTCGCGCGGGCGTCAGTCGAGCCTCCACCGCGGCGGGTGCCAAGAGCAAGCCGAGCCCGACTCCCAAGGCGCCTGCGACCAAGCGGTCGCCGAAGGCCTCCCCGCCTCCACCCCTCCGCAGCCAGGCGGCGAGTCCCTCACGCAAGCGCGGAACGAGAGCGCCCGTGCCGCCCGAAGTGAGCGGCTCGATCAAACCGGCGGCGAAGGTGAAAACCGGGCGGGTCGGCAAGCCAGCCGTCAAGCCGACTCCCAAGCCGCGGCCAGCCCGCACCGAGACCCAGAAGAAGGGGCCCGCCCCGGCCCGCAAGGTCGCGCCGCGCCCGAGGGCCCGGGTGGCGAAGCCCGCCGCCCGCGAGCCGGAACTGGCTCAGAACCCCCTCCTGAGCGAAGAGGAGCAGATCGAGGCGGCCAAGTACCTGCCTCGCGAGTTGCCGGCGCGCTTGTTCGAAGAGGAGCGCTTCATCTTCCCGTCGAGCTACGGGGTGACGCGGCTGCGGCTCCTGGTGAAGGACCCCTACTGGCTGTTCGCTCACTGGGATGTGGCGCCTGAGGTCTGGAGCGGCCTCAGGCGGGAGTTGGGAGAGCGCGCGGCGGCGCTCTCGCGGCTGACGCTCAGGGTCGCCGATGCGCAGAACGGGGGCGGGCCCGTCATCCTGTTGCCCGAGGGCGCCCGCTCTTGGTACATCCGCGCCGATGCGTTCCCTCGCTC
>Ga0209342_10008415_pt1 | contig 10340 bp, 9 predicted proteins | sample RifCSP16_2_FD_184023 | JGI IMG/M metagenome (GOLD analysis project Ga0209342, IMG submission 184023) | Soil microbial communities from Rifle, Colorado - Rifle CSP2_sed 16_2 (SPAdes) (version 2) | ecosystem: Environmental > Terrestrial > Deep subsurface > Rock core/Sediment | place: Rifle... | reverse complement strand
GGCGACCGTCGGCAGGCAGGTGACGGCGTGCATGTTGGCGGCGCCGTTGCGCGAGCGCGAGAAGCCGTAGCCGACCCGGATGTAGCTGCGCTTGGTGCGGCCGTAGAGCCGCGCGAACTCGACGATGCTGTGCGACTCCAGTCCGGTGATCGCCGCCGCCCAGTCCGGCGTCCGCGTCGCCAGATGCGCCTCCAGCTCGTCGGGTGCATCGCTATGCTTCGCCAGATAGACGCGGTCGGCGTAGCCCTCGGCGAAGAGGACGTGCATGACGGCGCAGGCGAGCGCCGCGTCGGTGCCCGGCCGCAGAGCCAGGTGCAGGTCCGCGACCTCGGCCGTGCCGGTGCGGTAGGGATCGACCACGACCAGCCTGGCGCCGCGGCGCTTGCGCGCGCGGGCGATGTGGGTCATGGCGTTGACCTGGGTCGCCACCGGGTTGCCGCCCCACACGACGATCAGGTCCGAGTCGGCCATCTCGCGGCCGTCGATGCCGCGCTTGACGCCCACGCCGGCCAGCCAACCCGCATCCGAGAGCGCGACGCAGATCGTCTGCAGCTCGCGCGAATAGCGCATGACGTGGCGCAGCCGCTCGATGCCGTCGCGCTGTACCAAGCCCATGGTCCCGGCATAGAAGTACGGCCATACGGCCTCCGGCCCGTGGCGTTGGGCGGCGCGGGTCAGCGCCTCGGCGACCGTATCGAGGGCGTCGTCCCAGGACACGGCCTCGAAGGCCGCGAGGCCCTGCCCCTTCGGCCCGACGCGGCGCAGCGGCCGGGCGAGGCGGTCGGCGTGGTGCTGGCGCTCGGCGTAGCGCGCCACCTTGGCGCAGACCACGCCGGCGGTGTAGCTGTTGTCGCGGGCGCCGTGCACCTTGCCGATGCGCGTCGAATCCAGGCGTTCCACCTCGAGCGCGCAGGTGCTGGGGCAGTCATGTGGACAGACCGAATGGACGATGTCGAGCGGCACGGGCCGATCTTACCACGGGAAGTCGGCGCTTGGCACAACGGTGCGCCGATCGCGGTTGCGCAAACGACGCGTTAAGCTACTATCCGGCGGCCGGCGTAGGCAGGCGCTTGGCCGCCGCCCGAACGAATCGGCCCGTCATCGACCTGGATCGCCTGTGCGCCCTTATCGCCCGTACGTTCGACGCCGATGGATCGTGGCGAGCGCGCCCTTGTTCCTCGTCGCCTGCGCAGCCGCCCCGAGCGGCGAGCGCGAGCTCGATCGCGCCGTGCGCCAATTCAACGAGATCACCTTTGACATCGCGCACGCCCAGGACCTGAGGTTCGACGATGCGGTGTGGTCGGCGGCGGTTTCGAAATGGGACGGGCCGGTCACCGCCAGCATCTTCGGCGCCGCCGCCGACCTGTCGGTCGCGGACGCCCGCGCCACGCTGTCGGACATCTCGGGCATCACGGGACAACAGGTGGCTTGGCTTCCGGACGGCAGCGCCGACGCCGCCCTTCGCATCCGCTTTACCGGCGAGCGGGACTTCGTCATCAACGCGAACGAGGTGGCCGGATGCTATGCGGAGATCCACTCATCGGACGGCCGCATCGGCGAGGTCGACGTGTATATCGGTCTCGAGGCCGACGGCTCGGTCGCCGACTGCATGACGCACGAGCTCATGCACGCCTTCGGGTTCCACGGTCACGCCCAGCGGCCGACGTCGGTCCTCAGCGGCGTCGCGCCGACCGACGACCTGACGCCGTGGGACCGCGTGGCGCTGGAAACCCTCTACGACCCTCGGCTGCTGCCCGGAATGCCCAGGGACAAGGCCCTGCCGCTGGCCCGCGACATCATCGAGCGGCTCCTGGCCCGCCCATGACGGCGACGTCGATCTTGCGACCGCCTAGGCCGCTTGCGCTGGCCGCGGCCGCGTTGTCGGGCCTGCTCGCGGGATGCGGGGCCGGGACGCTGTCCGGCGACGGCCGCGAAATCTCGGAGGCGGAAAGCCGGCTGGTGTTCGACGGTCCCGACCTCGAAGGGGGATTTCGCCAGTTCTTCCGCGAGGACCCCGCCGACGGCGCGGAATGGATCGTCGGCGTCTACGGTCCCGTCTCCGGTCGGTTGCCGCGGGCCGAGCTCATCTTCTATCGACCGCCGCCCTTGCACTTCCTGAGCCGGCCCGCCGCGCCGGGCGACCTGGTCGATGATTTCGAATTCTTCAGCGGACGGACGCTCTACTTCGGCGAGACCGGGCAGGCCACGAACCGCATCGGGGCCGCTCAGTACCGGCTCTTGACGGCCGACGACATGTCCTGCGTCGTCTTCAATCTGCCCTTCGGCTCGCGGCAACACGGCATGGCCGGCAACAAGACGCTGTTCGGCTTCTATTGCCGGGACGCCGCCGCGCAGCTGGACGCGGCACAGGTGGAACGCATCGTCGCCGCCGTCGGCCACGCCGATTTCGGGGCGCCGTCCCCGGCGTCCGGCGCGCGAGCGGGGCAGGTTTCCGGGCCGGCGGCCGCGGCAGTGCCCGCGCGGGTCGATTGGGAGGGACGCGGCAGCGCCATCGAGGGATCGATCGCGGTCATCGCGTCCGCCGCGGACGGCGAATTCCGCTTGCGGCTCGACGACGGCACCTCCTGCGCCGGGCAGTGGACCCACCTGTCGGGATCCTACGGCACCGACGCCCCGCCTTCGGGCCGGTGGGACATGCTCTGCGACAACGGCCTGTCCGCCGCCGGGACCTATGTCAGCCCGGAACAGGGCGCCGGCGATTTCACCGGGATCGACCGGAAGCGCCGGGCCGTCCGCTTGCGCTACGGCGCCACTTAGGGCCAGACTTAGTCTTTCCCGTCGGCTGTGGGTCGAACGCCCGTGCCACCATCGACCGCGGACGCCGCGGACTGCGTCGTCGTCGGCGCCGGGGTCATCGGCTTAGCGGTCGCCCGCGCGTTGGCGTTGGCCGGCCGCGAGGTTGTCGTGATCGAGGCCGCGGACGCGATCGGGTCCGGGACCAGCTCGCGCAACAGCGAGGTGATCCACGCCGGCATCTACTACCCGACCGGCAGCCTGAAGGCGCGGCTGTGCGTCGCCGGCAAGGCGCGGCTCTACGCCTACTGCGCCGCCAACGGCATCGGCCACGCGCGCCTCGGCAAGCTGATCGTGGCGACCGCGGCGGACCAGGTGCCGGCGCTGCGCGCCCTGCGCGAGAGGGCGAAGGCGAACGGGGTCGATGACCTGGAGTGGCTCGACGCCGCGGCGGCAAGGCGCCTGGAGCCGGCCGTGCGTTGCGCGGCCGCCGTGCTCTCCCCCTCGACCGGCATCGTCGACGGTCACGGCCTGATGCTGGCCCTGCAAGGCGAGGCGGAGGCGCACGGCGCCGTCGTCGCGCTGCGCAGCCCGGTCCTGGGCGGGCGCGTCGCGGACGACGGCTTCCGGATCGAGGTCGGCGGCGCGGCGCCGATGCGCCTCGCCTGCCGGCGCCTGGTCAACGCCGCCGGGCTGCACGCGCAAGACATCGCGCGCGGCCTCGCCGGCCTCGATCCCGCGACGGTGCCGCCGCGCTACCTCGCCAAGGGCAGCTATTTCATCCTGGCCGGCCGCTCGCCCTTCACCCACCTCGTCTACCCGATGCCGGAGAGCGCCGGCCTCGGCATCCACGTGACCCGCGATCTCGCCGGCCAGACGCGCTTCGGCCCCGACGTCGAATGGGTGGAGCGCATCGACTACGACGTCGATCCGGCCCGCGCCGCCCAGTTCGAGGCGGCGATCCGCCGCTACTACCCGGACCTGCCGGTCGGCGCGCTCGTGCCCGGCTACGCCGGCATCCGGCCGAAGCTGCAGGCGCCGGGCGCGCCGCCCGCCGACTTCCTGATCCAGGGGCCGGAGGCGCATGGCGTCCGCGGCCTGGTCAACCTCTACGGCATCGAATCGCCGGGTCTGACCGCCTGCCTGGCCATCGCCGACGCGGTGGCGGAGAAGCTGGCGTGACCGGCCGCCGCCCCCGTCACGGATCGCCCGGCACGCCGAAGGCCGGGGCCGCTGCCGGGTCGAGGGCGCGGGTGACGTAGGCCTGCATCTCCGGTTCGAACCGTTCCCACAGCCGGCGCAGCCCGAGCAGCGGGTTGTCGTCGTCCCAGTCGACGCGCAGGTTCACGAGCGGCCACTCCTGCTCGTGCGCCACCAGCAGGCCGGCCGACTTGACCGGACCCGCCTCGCCGCCGGCGACCAGTCCCTCCTCGAGGGCGCGCAGCAGCCGCTCGGCGAGGTGGACGCCGGCGTCGGCGACGAAGGTCCGCACCATCGCCGCCGGCACTCCGGCATTATTCAGGATGTTTCCGGCAGCGACGCAATCGGCGCCGGCGGCGGCCGCGTGGGTGCCGAGGACGCCGCTGCCCGAATGCTGCGCGGTCGCGCCGCGCGCGTCGATCATCGCCACCTGCCGGTATTCGACATGCGGCGCCGCGGCGACGAGCCGGCGCATCGCATCGGCCGCGCCGAGGCCCGCGGCCAGAAGATCGAGGCCGCGGGCCCCTAGCCGCGGATCGGTGATGTTTTGCGTCGTCACGGCGCCGACCCCGGCCCTGACCCAGGGGCAGCGGGCGGCGACGGCGACGCTCGAGCTGGCGATGGCGACGCCGAGCATGCCGGTGCGGGCGCAGCGCCCGGCGATCGAGAAGGTCATGGTCCGGCCCCTTCCGCCCGGCCGCCGCCTGCCTGCGCGAAGCCGGGGCTTCGCTCCGGCGAAGGCAGGCCGGCGGAGCGTTGCCCCTGGGTGGCGAAGAACGAGGCGACCTTGGGCTGCAGCGGCAACTCGACCGACTCGCCGCTCAGCCGGGCCACCCGGCTCCGACGGCCGCGGACGATCAACCCCTCGTTCGGGTTGGCGAGCGGATTCGCGGCGAGCGGAACCGCGTCGGCCGCCGCATAGACGCAGATGTAGAGCGAGCGCGACGCGGACGACCGATTCGCGGCGGAGCCGTGGACGAGCCGCGTGTGCATGAGGCACGCCGCGCCGGCCGGTCCGGTCACCGCGACCTCGTTGCCCTTCAGCCGCGCCACCGCCTCGGGCGCGATGAAGCCGGTGAACCGCTCGCCGTCGTAAAGCGAATGGAGCGGGCCCTTGTGCGAGCCCGGCACGACCATGAGGCAGCCGTTCTCTTCGGTCATGTCGTCGAGCATCAGCAGTGCGGTCACCAGATCGTCGTTGGTGTGCGGCGTGTAGCCGAAGTCCTGGTGATAGCCGACCTCGGTGTGCGTGCCGGGCAGCTTCAGGTTGATCTTGCAGTGGTGGAACTTGACGTCGGGGCCGATCAGGTCCGCCACCATGTCCACGACGGGCGCGTCGCGCATCACCGCGCCGAAGGCCGCGGAGATGTCGGAGGGGTTGTTGACCCGCCGCAGCGCCGGCCGTTCGGGCGAATGCTCCTCGCCCATGTCGAAGCGCGGCCGTCCGTCGACCGTGGGCGGCCCGAACGGCCCGGCGTGAAGCCGGCTCTCCTCGACCCACGCCTCCAGGTCGCGCCGCATCGCGCCGAGCTGGGCCGGCGTGACCGCCCCCGCCACGGTCAGATAGCCGTCGCGCCAGAAGCGGTCGATCTGCGATCGTTCGAGCATCGTGTCCTCCCCGGCCGCCGCGCCCGTCAGGCCGGCGCGCGCGCCGGCTCCTCCGGGATCACCGCCTCGACGTCGATCTCCATGAGGTATTCGGGCCGCGCGAGGCCGCTGACGATGAGGCCGGTGGAGCACGGGAACACGCCCTTGAGCCAGCTTCCGACGACCCGGTAGACCGGCTCGCGGTTGGCGCGGTCGGTGATGTAGATCGTCACCTTGCAGATGTGGTCGAGGCGGCTGCCGGCCTCCTCGAGCAGGGTCTTGACGTTGCGCATCGCCTGTTCGGCCTGCGCCGCCGGGTCGCCAACGCCGACGATGCGCCCGTCGAGGTCCTGGCCGACTTGGCCGCGCAGGAAGACGTGGTTGCCGGCGCGCACCGCCTGCGCGAGGTCGTTGTCGAGCCTCTGTTCGGGATAAGTGTCGCGCGTGTTGAACTTGCGCAGGCGGATGTGGGCCATCGCCGGCGGGCCTCTATGCCTTCCGCTGCTTGCGCATGACGCGGTCCGACAGGCCGGCGGATTTCCTGACGAATTCCAGCGGGCCGGAAAAATCGAAATTGTTGTAGACCGCGTTCAAATGCGCGAAGGGCGGCGACTGGGCAAACAGCTCGAAGGTCAGCCGGTGGCCGGCATAGTCCGAGTTGAGCAGGTCGCGGGCGAAGGCCAAGAGCTTGCGCCGGTCCTCGGCCACCCAGTCCTCGTTGACGCTGTAGTACTTGTGCAACCAGGGCCCGGTCTCGGCATCGTCGAAGGCGGCGCTGTCCGGCGTCACGCAGATCTGCCCGCCGCACAGCTCGCGCGCCAGATGCATCATCGCCGGCAGGCGCGTGCAGGCCTGCACCCGGCCGGTGTAGAGCAGCGACTGGTTCGGCATCAGCAGGCCGGCCGGGCTCGGCTCGGCGAGCGCGACGGCCGCGGTCAGGTGGGCGTGGATCGTCTCGCGGTAGCAGGCGAGCTCGGCCAGCTTCTCGCGCACCGCCTGTTGCTGGTCGAGGCCGGTCTGGCGGACGTTGAACAGCGCGGCGCCGATCATCATGTCGGCGAGCGTCAGGATGCGCTGGACGAAGGGGAAGGCGCTGTAGCGGTGCAGCGTGGCGCGGATGAAGCCCGCCGCCCGCGTGTGCCGGTAGAACAGCACGTTCTCCCACGGGATCAGCACGTCGTCGAAGACGAGCAGCGTGTCGACCTCGTCGAAGCGGCTGGCGAGCGGATAGTCGCGCGCCGGGGCGCGGCCGGCGAAGCCGGTGCGGCAGATGTGCTTGATGCCGGTCGCGCCCATGTCGGCGATGAAGCCGAGCGCGTAGTCGGACAGCTTCTCGTCGCCCCAATTCGCGATGGTCGGCTTGACGAAGGCCTGGTTGGCATAGGCCGCCGCCGTTTCGTACTTGGCCCCGCGCACGACGATGCCGGCGTCGGTCTCCCGGACCAGGTGCAGCAGCATGTCGGGGTCCTGGTCCTGCGGCCGCTTCGAGCGGTCGCCCTTGGGGTCGGTGTTGGCGGAGACGTGGAAGGTGTCGGTCCGGAGCGCACTGTGGATATGCGCCTCGATGTTTTGCGCGAATCGCGGATCGACCTCGTTCAGCACCTCGCGGCCGTCGTACAGCGACCACATCTCGCCGATCGTCTCGTCGCCGACGCGGATGACGACGCCGCCGATGTCGTTCATTACCGTGTCCACGGCGCGGCGCTTGTCGTGCCAGTCCTGCCGCTCGCGCGGCAGCTTGTAAGCGATGCAGTTGGGCTCGTTGGTGTCGGCGTCAACATAGGACATGATCTCGCGGGTCGCGTCCTCGTGTGCCATGTCGTAGATGCGGGCGCGGACGTCGACGATCGGCTTGAAGGCCGGGTGGGTCGGCACGTCCTTGACCCGCTCGCCGTTGATCCACACGGCGCGCCCGTCGCGGATCGAGTCGCGGTATTCGTCCCCCGTCCTGATCATGCGCCCCCGTCCCCCTGGCCTCGCGTCGGCGAGGACCGATATTGACCGAGGCGTCCGCCGGAGAAAACCGAATAGTTGCCGGCGACGCCGGCCGGCACGGCCGTCGTCCACGGGCCCGGCCGCGAGTCGGGGAAGCCCTTTACAAGAGCCCGACGGGTGACGCACTATTCCGCTGGCAATAACAAGTAGTAGGGGCGGGCTCAACAGCCCGATCCGGCCTTCGGTCCGGCTTCTTGTTGCAACGCAATATTGGCCCGTGTCGCGGCAGCGGCGATTCGTTACCGGCTCGCCGCGTGATCTCGGGTCACTTCTCGGACTGGAACCTCGGGCGGGACATCCCCTTTTCAGGAAGATGCAGACTCAATAGGACGATCGGATGTTGACTCAAACACCGTGAAGGGAGGCTGGTAGAATGAAGAACAGACGCGATTTTCTCAAGAAAGCAGGAGCGGCGTCAGTTGCTGCCGTGGGCGCCACAACGTTGGGTGCGCCCTATGTGCGGGCGCAAACGCCCATCAAATGGAGGCTTCAGACCTATGCCGGTCCCGCCCTGGCCGAGCATGTCATCAAACCGTCGATCGATGCCTTCAATAAGGCTGCGAACGGCGACATGGTGATCGAGCTCTACAATGCCGATCAGCTGGTGCCCACGGGCGAGCTCTTCAGAGCCATGCAGGCCGGGACAATTGACGCCGTTCAGAGTGACGACGATTCGATCGCCGCTCCTGTCGATGTGGCTGTATTCGGCGGTTACTTCCCCTTCGGGTTGCGCTATAGCCTGGATGTTCCCACGCTGTTCAACCACTACGGGCTGAAGGAAATCTGGGAAGAAGCCTACGGCGAAGTGGAAGGCGTCACCTGGCTGAGCGCCGGGTCCTGGGACCCGTGCAACTTCGCCACCGTCAAGCCCATCCGTAGCCTCGAGGATCTCAAGGGTCTCCGGGTGTTCACCTTCCCCACGGCCGGCCAGTTCCTGCAGCGCTTCGGCGTTGTCCCGGTGACCCTTCCCTGGGAGGACATCGAGATGGCCGTTCAGACGGGCGAACTGGATGGCATTACCTGGTCCGGCATCACCGAAGACTATACGGTTGGATGGGCTGACGTGACCAAATACTATCTGACGAACAACATATCCGGCGCCTGGATCGGATCATACTTTGCCAACACCGAGAGATGGGAGGCCGTGCCCGAGCATCTGAAGACGTTGTTCCGGCTGTGCATGGACAGCTCGCACTACTACAGACAACATTGGTACTGGTGGGGCGAAGCCTTCTACCGCACCACGGGCGGCAAGCTGCAGCTCACCACCATCCCCGATGCGGAATGGAAGACAGTCGAGGATGAGGCACACAAGTTCTGGGACGAGATTGCCGCAAAGAGCCCGAGGAACGCCAAGGTAGTGAAAATACTGAAAGATTACGCCGTAACCATGGAAAAGGCCGGTCCTCCCTACCGATATTGATGAATCGGGCGTTAGAAGCAGAGTTCCAGTATCACCAAGAGGCCTTCCTTCGCTTCGGAACAACGCGCTTCGAAGGCTGATTTCCCGAATAACCCCCCGGGGGGATAACCCCCGGGGAAAGCGCGGCCGACGCCGAGAGAAAGAGGCTGTTCGGACGCGATCCTCCGGGCCGGTGCCGAAGTCGGTCCGGAGCCGGAGGATGGGGGTGGGGTAATGCCAAAGGCAGTAAAAATCTACGTCAGATATGTCGATGCGGCGAGCCGTGCCGTAGGCCGGTTCGCAATGTATTTGGTCTTCGTCATGATGGGCGTTCTACTGTTATCCACCATATCCAGGGCCGCCTTCAATGTCTCCTACATATGGGTCGTGGAGATGGCGCAATTCCTCTTGGCCGCTTATTACTTTCTTGGCGGCGGCTACTCCATGCAGCTCGATTCACATGTCAGGATGGATCTTCTCTATGACCGGTTGTCGCCGAAGGGAAAGGCGATCACCGACGCCATCACGGTCTTCTTCCTTGTCTTCTACCTGGTCTTTCTCCTCGCCGGCGGCATTTCCAGTACCGAATACGCTTTACAGTACGGACAGAAGAATTACTCCTCATGGGCGCCGATCTTGGCTCCCATCAAGATCATCATGTGCATCGGAATCGCGCTGATTCTGTTGCAGGTGATCGCGACCTTCTTCAAGGACCTGGCGAAGGCGAGAGGGGAGACGCTGGCATGAGCTCCGAGCTTATCGCTCTGCTGATGTTCTCCATGATGATGTTCATGCTTCTCACCGGGCAACGTGTCTTCGCCGCCATCGGTTTTGTGGCCACTGCGTCCTCGCTGCTCCTGTGGGGGGATGGCGGTTTCGAAATGCCGTTCAACGCGAGCTTCGTTCTGCTGAACTGGTATCCACTCCTGACCCTGCCGTTATTCATCTATATGGGGTACATGCTCTCCGAGTCGGGAATAGCGAGCGATCTCTACAGGATGTTCCATGTCTGGGCGGGGCCGGTCAGGGGCGGCCTGGCCATAGGAACGATTGGCCTCATGGTCGCCGTATCGGCCATGAACGGGTTGAGCGTCGCCGGCATGGCGATTGGGGCCAGCATCGCCTTACCGGAAATGCTGAGGCGCGGTTACGACAAGCAAATGGTGAGCGGGGTAATCCAGGCTGGAAGTTCCCTCGGCATCCTGATCCCGCCCAGCGTCGTTCTCGTCCTCTACGGAATGATCGCCCGGCAACCGGTCGGCCAGCTCTGGCTCGCCGGGGTTTTCCCGGGCCTCCTGTTGGCGGGCTTGTTCGTGGCGTATATCGCCATCCGCTGCTATTTCCAGCCAAGTCTGGGACCGGCGTTGTCCTTGGAAGAGCGGCAGGTAGGCTGGGCGGAGAA
>Ga0209342_10008414_pt1 | contig 10340 bp, 7 predicted proteins | sample RifCSP16_2_FD_184023 | JGI IMG/M metagenome (GOLD analysis project Ga0209342, IMG submission 184023) | Soil microbial communities from Rifle, Colorado - Rifle CSP2_sed 16_2 (SPAdes) (version 2) | ecosystem: Environmental > Terrestrial > Deep subsurface > Rock core/Sediment | place: Rifle... | reverse complement strand
TTCCGCACCCCGATTCGCCCACCAAGCCAAGTGTCTCCCCTTCCTGGATGGTGAAGCTGATGTCGTCGACCGCTTTGACCCAGGCGCTTGTGCGTTGGAGCAGCCCCGAGCGAACCGGGAAGTACTTCACCAAGCGTCTCACCTCAACCAAGGTCTTGCGACCGTTGGCACTACTGGGTTCTGAGATCATCGCTGCTCCCCAACCACAACGCCCCCGGCCCGCGCGCCCACCACCGCTCCTGCCAAAGGTGCAGCATGATCGCCTTCATTCTGATACAGCCAGCAGCGGACCATGTGCTCATCGCCAATGGAGATCAAGTCCGGCTCCTTTACCGTGCAAATCTCCAGTTCGTGCTCAATCCTGGCCCGGCAGCGGGGGGCGAAACGGCAGCCGGGTGGCAATTCAATGAGATTGGGCACGCCCCCGGGAATCACCTCGAGCCGCTTTTGCACTTTCCCCAAGACAGGGATGGAGGCGATAAGTCCCTGGGTGTAGGGATGGCGTGGATCGCCAAAGAGCGTCTTGACATCCGCCTGCTCAACCATGTGACCCGCGTACATGACCACGACTCGCTGGGCCATTTCTGCGACGACGCCGAGGTCATGGGTGATCAGGATGATGGCAGTGTCCAACCTGCGGCGGATCTCGCGCATGAGGTCGAGGATCTGCGCCTGAATCGTGACGTCGAGCGCTGTGGTTGGCTCGTCAGCTATCAGCAACAATGGGGTACACGCCAGCGCCATGGCGATCATCACCCGCTGGGCCTGACCGCCCGAGATCTCATGCGGGAAGGCGCGGGCTCGGCTCTCGGCATCGGCGATGCCCACTTGCTTGAGCAGGGCGACCGCACGAGCCCACGCGGTCTGCTTGTCCAGATCGAGATGGATCTGCAGGACCTCCGCGACCTGGGCCCCAATCGTGAAGACCGGATTGAGGCTGGAATGGGGCTGCTGGAAGATCATGGAGATTCGTCTTCCGCGCAGCTCGCTCATCTGTCTGCTCGATAGTCCTAGCAGGGACTGATCCTCGAACAGGACCTCCCCCTCGATAATCTTCCCCGGCACATCAACCAACTGGAGGATGGAAAGCGCGGTGACGCTCTTGCCGCATCCGGATTCGCCCACCAGACCTACGACCTCGCCGCGTTTGACAGTGAGGTCGACACCGTCAACGGCCTTCACAACCCCGTCTTCGGTGTAGAAATAGGTCTTCAGGTTGCGGATCTCGAGCAGCGTCTCGTTTTTGCTATCGCCCACGGACACCTCTCAAGTCCTCGGTCGGGAGTCAAGTCCCCGGATCACATCTGACGAAGTGCGATGTGCCGCCGAACAGGATTCGCCCGCCTTTCACCGCTTGAGGCGAGGATCTAGCGCATCCCGCAGGCCGTCCCCGACGAAGTTGAACATCAGTGCGCAGAAGAAGATTGGCAGGCCAGGAATGAGCGGCAGCCAGGGATATTGGAACATGTAGCTCTGCGTGAACGAGAGCATGTTTCCCCAAGTGGGGGTGGGATCCTGGATGCCAAAGCCGAGGAAACTGAGGGCGGCCTCCAAGATTACGAAACCTGCCAGGGCCAGGCTGGCGTCGACGATGATCGGCGCCATCGCGTTCGGGATCATGTGACGGACGATGATTCTCAGATTGGAGGCCCCCAAGGCCCTGGCTGCGTCGGCAAACTCCTGCTCCCTGAGCGATAGCACCATTCCGCGCATCAGCCGTGCCGTGGTCAACCAGCCGAAAGACATGAGCACGATGATGACCATCACCACCTGCTGTGCTTCGCGCGGCGCGATGTACATCAGGGCCGAGAGGCCGTTTAGCACAAACTCCGGCACGGGAATCAACTCAGGCGATTGGATCAGAATCGAGGACAGGATCAACAGGATTGGCAGTGTCGGGATCGTCAGCAGGAACTCGACGATTCGCATCCCGGCATCGTCGACCCAGCCCTTGAAATACCCCGATATGGCCCCGAAAAAGACACCGATGAGCGACGAACCCAAAACCGACGCCATCGCGACGGTCAAAGTAATGCGGCCAGCGTAGATGATCCGGGAGAAGTAGTCGCGGCCGAGATGATCCGTGCCAAGCCAATGCATCCGCCCCGACTCGGACACCGTAAACGGCGGGGCGAACGTGTTGCCAAGCTCCAGCTCGACGGCGGTGAATGGGGCGATACTCCGGGCAAAGAGACTTACAGTTATCACGAACAGGATGAGGATGGCAGACGCCACCGCCATGCGGTGACGGGCAAAACGCCGCAAGAGCACCTGCCACTGTTTCTGCTCCTCGGGCAGCGCTTCGGCGGCCACCAGTAAGTCGATTCGCTTTTCTAAGTGTGTGACTGCCATCCTGTTGGCTCCTACCAGGTTGGAAATGGACGGTTCGTTCCGCCACCGATTCTAGGTATACCGTATTCGCGGGTCGACGAAAGTGTAGAGAATGTCTCCCAACAGAGTCGCCACAACCGTGAGGAATGCGGTAATCAAGAGGATTGACATCGTTACCGGGTAGTCACTCCGACCGAGCGCGTCAATGAACAGGCGCCCCATTCCTGGCCAGTTGAAGACCGTCTCGGTAATGATCGCGCCCGCGAACGCACCCGGAATGGCGAAGACCACCACGGTGACGAAGGGGATCAACGCATTGCGCAAGGCATGTTTGAGGATCACAACCTGTTCGATCAGGCCCTTGGCGCGAGCCGTGCGCACGTAATTCTGCCGAAGGACTTCAAGCATGCTCGAGCGGACGTAGCGACTGTAGAAGGAGGTATTGAACAGTACGAGCACGGCTGTTGGCATGAGGACATGCAGGACCTGGTCGATGAGCGTACCCGGCTGAATGGTCCCCAGGAGCGGAATGAAGTACTCGCGGACACCGACCGCATCTCCCGGTGGCAGCCAGGGCAGCCCTGCGCCCTTCGCCAAGATCGACAGGGTCAGGATCATGACGATGCCGAAGAAAAACGTCGGCATCGAGGATCCGGAAAATGCCACGAAGGTGAAGGCGTAGTCGAATGAGGAGTATTGCTTGACCGCCTGGTAGATGCCCAGCGGCACGGCGATAAGCAGCGAGATCATAATCGACAAGCCCATCAGCTCCAGGGTCCGCGGCAGACGTGACCAGACGAGCAGGGATACCGGTCGGTCCCGTAGAATTCCCCAGGAAGTCCCGAAGTCGCCCCTCAGGATTCCCTTGCTGGTCCGCCGACCTTCGAGTTCGGCCAGAGTGACCTCCTCTTCACAGCCGACCGTTTGGATGCTGTACCTGCCCCGGCTGTCCACAACTTCGGCTTCGATGGGAATGCGGCAACCGACCACCTGATCGGCCAGATAGGTATTGCCCCCGATCACGAGCGGGCCGGTGGGAACTCCGATCAGCCAGCGTGAAAAGCGGTAGGGAAGGAAGAGATCCAGCTCGTAGTAAGCCCGCTTCCGAGCGATGTCCTCCTCCGTGATCTGAAACCTGCTGTTGCTCGCCAGCTGCCGCAGGCCCTGCAGTGGACCTCCGGGTGCGAGGTTGATCAGCAGGTAGCTGGCAACCGCGGAAATGAGCAGGACCCCCAGCATCTGGAACGCCCGCCGGATCAGGTAATTGGTCATCTTCTACTCCACCAAAAAGGCAAGGCACGTGGCGCAACCGAGGGGTCACGCCACGTGCCAAGTCTAGCTACTGTACAGAGAGCGAACGGACCTCACCGAAGGAACAGCTGGTAGTCCACATGCTCCCAGGTCGCACTTGGGAGGATGTAGATCGCAACCTTTCCTGCGTCAGCGGCCTCGCGCACCGTCTGTACCTCGGCGCCGGCGCCCAGGGTCTCGCCAAACAGCACGTCTACCTCACCCGTGAGCAGCTGAGCAACGGCTTGGTTGGTATCGACGATGAACTTGATCACCATGTTCGGCGTCTTGGGCGCACCCAGATAGAAGTAGGGGTTCGCCACAAACGACATGCTCTGGCCCTTGACCCAGTCGGTGAGCATATACGGACCGGTTCCGAGCGGACTCTCGGCCACCTCGGGTAGGGTCGCCCACTCAGCCGCCGGCACATCCGCCAGCACCCGGCCATCGCTCAGAACCTGATGGGAGGGGTACCACGCCGGAAAATCATCGGCGATGCTGTAGTAGATGGGCGGCAAGTAACCAGGCACACCCGTCCAATACGCATGGGTATCATCTGTGGCCTCGACGCTCGCCGTTCGCTCGCAGTCGAACAGGCTCGTCGCCCCGGAGGCCGGATCGCAGTTGATGCCGACCTTGTCCGGACCCACGAACGAGGCGAGATTGATATCAGCAGCCTTCAAGGGCTCCCCGTCCGACCAGGTGATCCCTTCAACGAACTCGAAGTTCACGGTGAGCTGTGGCATCGACACGGTGCCGCCGGTGAACTCGACCTCGTTGCCCTCGGCATCCTTCACGGTCACGCCTGCGGCAAGAGGGGCAACGTCGCCATTGACGTCCACGACCGTAGTCCCCTCGGCGACCTCTACCGTCTCCATTACCGCCATGCCGTTTTCCAGCGTCGGCATCTCAGTCAAGTACATGTTGTCATCGAAAGTGTAGTTTAGGCTGTTCTCCCACCGACCCTGGATCAGGGCTAGCGCGTTCTCTGCTACGAACGCGTCCTCCACCAGACCAAACAAGGAGGCGGGCTCCTGCGTGTAGCCCAAGACGAGCGTGTCCTGGCCAGGGAGCTCCCACTCGTGGATGTTGTAGCTGGGAAACGGCTCTCCCGGCGCAGGTGCGAAACCGGTCAGGTCTTTGTTTGTCGCCAGCACCTCAACCCGGTTGAAGAGCGGCAGGCTGGGCATATCCTTGGCGAACTCTTGCTGGAAGATCGCGTACTGAGCGATGCGCTCGTCTCGGTCGAGGGTGTTGTTGGCTGATTTGATCGCGGCGCTGGCCGTGTCGTTGCACCAGCCCATGTAGTTCTGGCCTTCCCAGTTGTTCGACGGCAGCGGGATCTGGTCGCAGGCGTACAGCGTCACGCCGCTGGGGTCCGCCTCGCCCACCCAGGCGAAGGCGCCCATCTCGAAGTCTCTGCGGGCCAGCCCGGTCGTGTCGCCGAACCACCAGCTAGCCGGGGCATGCAGGCGGAGCATTTGAATACCGCAACCCGCCAGGTTCTGCTCCATGACGGCCGCCCAGGTCTGCCGGAACTGAGCCGTGGTGGTAGTGAACTTGAGGGCCAGGACGTCGCCGGCGGCGTTGGTGCGGAAATCCGCACCCTCTGCCAGGGTCCAGCCGGCTTCATCAAGCAGGGCCATGCCCTGCTCAGGATCGTAGGGATATTGCTCCACCCCATCGGCGTGCGCCCAGTGATCCGTCGGGATGTTGGTGTCCATCAGCAGCACGCTCTGGTCATCGACGAACGGATAGACCGAGGCGATCAGCGAGGCCCGGTCGGTGCAGTAGGCGATCGCCTTGCGGACGTTGATGTCACCCAGGATGGGGTGAGGGGTTGTGTACGCCGCACGTTCAACTTCAACTTCGACTTCGACCGGAACTTCCTTGATTGTCTCGACGACCTGAGTTTGGATGATCGTCTCCGGCGTGCCTGCAGGTTGGCATGCGCTCAGGATAAACAACGCCAACAGCAGCATACCAACGACTTTAATCTGGCTTCGATGGGACATCTTCTCTCCTCCAAGAAAGTTATGTTCCGTGCGATGAGAAGCCTTGGGCTATGTGGGGATCGACCAGGGTTCGAAAACCACCTCCTTCCTGACCTCGTGATGTTATAACGGGAGGCTTTTCAACTACAAGCTTCCGCCCGGGGTGTGCGCACTCTACCCTTCGCGACGTTGAAGACCGCTCCGTCGCCTGATCCCAGCGACATGCGAGAGAGCTGATTTCGGCGATTATACATCAAACACCGCCCCCCTAAACCTTCTAATTGCGCTTGGGGTGCACCCCCAGGTGCCCTCTGCGCGCCCTGCGGCGTTTGCTGATATCATGAAGAAGCTAGACCCGGTTGGAGGCAGGTGCCCAGGGTCTGGAACTAATCCCGGGATGCTGCAATCCCACGTGCTCTCCTCCCCCGGCCAAATCGTGAAGGCCTGCGCGTAGGGCAGGAGCTTTCATGGATCGCCGCAATCGGATCATCATCGGTCTGCTCCTTGGAGGCGGTATGGGGCTGGCCTATGGTTTGGTGTCCCAGTCGATCAACCTCATCGCCTTGCGGGGCCTGCCTCTCTACGACCCTGCTCCAGGACGGCTCGTGCGCATTCTTGTGAGCTCATTGGCCGGTGGAGCTGTGGGCATCCTCGCTAGTTGGCCGCAGGAAGGGTTGATCGGGGTCTTCCTCGCCTCGCTCAGTGGGGCTCTAGGAATCTCGCTCTTGGGAGTGCTGCGGGCTGCAGAGAACGGGATCTTGTTGCCGTCTTTGCTCGTTACGATCTACACGTTTCTCCCGCGCTTGTTCTACTTTCTGCCCTTGGCAGCTTGCGTTCGGTGGGGACTAGGAATGTCCGAGGACCGCGGCGCAGCTCGAAAGGCAGCGAGAGGGCGCATGGCACTCGCACCCATCGGTCTCTTGCTTGTCGCTTTGTTGGCCGGTGCGACCTCCTTATACCCCGATGAGGTGCGCCAGACCTTGCGCTCCATGGATCGTATGTTAGTACAGGCCCTTGAGGCCCCAAATCGTGCTGGTCTGCCGGAGGCATTGAAACGTGTGGAGGGTTTCCCCTATCGGGCAGCGGGTCCCTATACCCTGGAGTGGAGTGATGCGACGGATACCTACTACGGTCCGCGGCCCGTCGACGCAGGAAATCACGGCGAAGCGCTGATCACCGTGCGCTTTGAGAATGGCTTCATGCTCCGATGTCTATACTCTTCCCCGCTCACGATACCGCTCTGCAGCAGCGGCGCATTCCCGCAGGTCCCGATACTGCGCCAAGGGGAGAGTTACTCCCAGGCGAGGCTCCCGGCCAGCTCCTTGAGAGCCTACGCCAACGACAGCGTGGCTTGATCGAGGTGTACTCCTGATTGTCACCCATTCGGTAGAGCCGGGGCCGCAGCGGCCAGTTGGGCCAAGATAGCACAGGCAAATCGACGGTCAGGTCTGTTCAGCAGTCGCTTCCGCGGACTATGCTCTCTAGATTCCACAAGGGACTCAGCGCCGTGGGATCGACCATGACCCCGCACAAATCCGCCGCATGCGCGACCACCCGCGGCCGCATGTACAGCGGAATCGCGGGAAGTTGGTCATGGAATGTCTGTTGCGTTGCCCGCACCGCGGCCGCATAACTCTCACCCGTCGGCAGGCCAAGCAGCAGCCGACTGCAGGCCAGGTCGTAGGCGGCCTGGCGGAACCCGCCGGCGTTAACCCCCAACGGGTGATCGGCAGTGGGGGTTTCAAACCCGGCGAACATCTCGCATAGGGGGCTGACCCAGGCGGGCCAGGCCCATTCCACCGCCTGGAAACCTCGGCCAAAAACCCTGCCGTCCGGCCACGCCTCGAACAGCTGTTGGCTGCTCAGGACCTCCAGATCGGCCTGGATGCCGCAGCGGGCCAGATCCTGCTGGATGCGCTGGCCCACCGCCAGGTGGAGAGCGCCCTGGGGGATCAGCAGGCCGAACTGCAGCGCGGTGCCGTTGGGCACCCCGGCCACTCCCTCCGACTGCCGCGGTGTCCCGTCGGCATCCACCCAGCCAACCTCCTCCAGCAGCCGCACCCCTTCAGCCGAATCCGCCGGCTGCGGGCTGAGATCCTGCGCCTGCAGCGGGTGGCCCGGCGGCAGGTAGCTCTGTGGAACCACGCTCATTCCGAAGAGCAGATCCCGCACCAGGGCCTCCCGGTTCAGACAGGCGGCGACGGCCCGCCGGGTGCGGTCGTCGGCGAAGAGCGCCGGCGCATTGGCCTGCGGCGCCAGGTTGAAATCGAGCCGCTCCATTTCGCTCCCTGCGCTCCAACTCAAGGCGATTGCGCTGGCCTCCCGCAGTTCAATCAGGCGGGCCAGCCCCTGGACATCCAGGCTGTCCAGCGCCAATGCCTCCAGCACCGCCGATTCATCCAACACATCGCATTCCCCGGTCAGCAGTTGATCGATACTGGACTGCGCCTCGGGGCCGATGAAGCGGAAGATCAGCCGGTCGAAGAAAGGCAGGCCCTGCTGGGAGCGGAAATAGGCGGGGTTGCGGGTCAGGCTGATCTGTTGGCCGGGGATCCACTCCTCCATACGATAGGCCCCCCACCCCAGCGGCTGGCGATTGGCCTCGGGCGCGCCCAACAGGTCGAGCGGCGAGAACTCGCCCAGCACGTGCTGCGGCAGTGGCGACCAGAAATTGGAGAGGTATTCCGAATCCATGTAGCCCGGGATCCCGATCCAGCGCACCGTGCGCTGGTCGAGGGCCTCATAGGAGGCGGTCCGGTCCACCAGAGTCTTGGGGGTGGGAGTGTCGCGGTGGCGGTCCAGGTCGAAGGCATAGACCGAGTCTCCGGCAGTCAGCGGCTGCCCGTCCGACCAGTCGATCCCCAGGCGCAGCCGGAAGTCAACCTCCATGCGCTGCATGCCCACCGGTCCGCCGCCGTAGGTGCGAACGCAGCTGGAGTCCTGGCATCCGGTGGGCAGGTAGGGCTTCCCCACGGCCAGGCTGTCGGGTTGGAAGGTCTGCGGATTGAAGTAGGCCTCCGTTTCGCGCACGCTGACCTCGACCAGCCGCGCGTCGCCGCTCTCCAGGCTCGGCAGATTCTCCAAGATGACCGCCTGGTGGGCATAGCCGACGACATCGATGGGTCCGTCGTAGATCGCCTGCAGCACGGTTTCCGACTCCCGGCTGGATGGGCCGTAGAGGTACTCGCTGCTGAAACGATAGAGCGACTCCGGCTCACTTCCCAGACAGACGATGAGGGTCTCGGGAGGCGGAGGTCCCAGGGTGGGCTCGACCGCGACAGGCGAGCTCCTGGGCGGCGAGGCGGGTGTGAGCGGCAAGTCCAATTCGGGCGGCCGGCTGCAGGCAGCCAACAGGGCGAGCGCGGCCAGGGCCAGGCCCCCCTGGCTGGGCCTCGGCCTGGGCGGCCACCAGGACCGCGAGGCCGGCCGCATCGCGGGCATGATCCGGAGTGACCCATCGCGCCACGAAGCCGTCCGCCAATCACCCATGGTCCTCCTCGGCCAGCCCGGACAGGATGTCGCGATCGAGCTCGCTCAATTCGGCCCGATCCAACAGGTCCGGGCGGCTCTCCCGTGTCCGGCGCAGGGCCTGCTCCCGCCGCCAGCCGGCCACCTGCGCATGGTCGCCCGAGCGCAAAACCTGCGGCGCTTCCCAGGTGCGGAAGGTCGCCGGGCGGGTGTAGTGCGGTCCCTCCAGCAGCCCGCTGGCGTGGGAATCACGCTCGGCAGCACCCTCATCGCCGAGCACCCCCGGCAGGCAGCGCGCCACCGCGTCCACCACCACCAGGGCCGGCAGCTCGCCCCCGGTGAGCACATAGTCGCCGATCGAAACCTCTTCGCTGGCCAGGTGCAGGCGGACGCGCTCATCCACTCCCTCATAGCGCCCGGCGATCAGCGCCAGCCGCGGATGCTGGGCCAGCCGGCGAGCTATGGCCTGGGTAAAGGGCACGCCTTGCGGGCTCAGCAGAATGAGGGGGATCTGACCCAGCTCCGCCCCCAGCACCGCCTCCGCGGCGGCGAAGATCGGCTCCGGTTTCATCACCATGCCCCCTCCACCGCCGTAGGGCTCATCGTCGGTGGTGTGGTGCCGGTCGCTGGTGTAATCGCGTATGTCGTGCAGTTCGACCTGCAGCAGTCCGGCCAGCTGGGCCCTCCCTAGCACGCTGGCCTGCAGATAGGGGGCCATGACCTCGGGGAGCAGGCTGAAGATGTCGACCCGCATTCAGCCACCCGCTTCCCAGCGCCGGAGGGCCTGTCGGGTGGCTTCAAAGGCCAGAGCGGGCAACTCGTCTCGGCCGAAGAAGGCGGCTCGATCGGCGTCGTCGCCGGCCGACAGGCTGCCGCTCTCCAGCCGACCCCGGTACAGAATGACGATACTGGCGCCGCTGAGGTGCTCCAGACCGTACAGCACATCCAGCAGACCTTGGATCTGCACCATCAATCCGGTCTCCTCAAGACACTCACGCCGGGCAGTCGCGGCGGGATCCTCATCGGCCTCCACGAAGCCGCCTGGAATGGTCCACTTGCCGATTTCCGGCTCCACCGACCTGCGCACCAGCAGGACTTTGCCGTCCGCCTCGACCACCACCCCGGCGGCGACCTTGGGATCCAGGAAGTGGACATGCCCGCAGGCCGGGCACACCGGCCGCAGACGCCCAAACGCCTCCCGCTGCTCAACCGCCGAACCGCAGGAGATGCAGAAGCGAATCGGCTGCCGCTGGGCCA
>Ga0209342_10008413_pt1 | contig 10341 bp, 8 predicted proteins | sample RifCSP16_2_FD_184023 | JGI IMG/M metagenome (GOLD analysis project Ga0209342, IMG submission 184023) | Soil microbial communities from Rifle, Colorado - Rifle CSP2_sed 16_2 (SPAdes) (version 2) | ecosystem: Environmental > Terrestrial > Deep subsurface > Rock core/Sediment | place: Rifle... | reverse complement strand
CGGGCGAAGAGCGCGACCCGCGGCGTGAATCCCTCGTCGTACGCCTCCAGGGACGGGATCAGGGCCGCGTCGGCGCCGGTCTCCTGCCGGAGCGCCTCCGCGAATCCCCGCTCGATCCCCGCCGTGTAGCGCACCCGGTTCCTGGTGATGACGCGCTCGAGCGTCGCATCGTCGAGCATCCGCAACCCGTGGCGCGCCAACCGCTCGGCGAACATGCGTCGAACGTCCTCGAGCGGAGCCGGCCGCCCGGAGAGGTTCTCCACCGGGAACACCGCGACGAGCCGTATCCCCTCGGGGGCACGACCTGCCGTCGGGGTGGACTCGCTCCCGGCGACACAGCCGGCGAGGGAAAAGAGGGCAACGAGGAACCGGAGCACCGGGGGCGCCCTCACGCTACTGGAAGAGCCTCACGATGAGGTCGTTGACGGCGTCCCTCGTGACGTCGTTCATCGGTCGACCCCCGCCGCCGAAGAGACGGTCCCAGACGTCGACACCCCCCCGCGTCGAAGTCGCCGTCCACACGACCTTACCCGTCTGCGCCTCCAGCATCTGGGCGCTGACGGAGATCAGGTTGGCCGAGCTGGACCCGGACCGCACGTCCCCGTATTCGCGCACCGCGCCCGTGATGATCGCCTGCGCCTTGAGGAGGGCGGCCAGCTTGATCACTTCCTCAGGGGACGGGATCGCCGGCGACTGGATCTCCGCTCGCGCGACCGCGCGCGCGATCTCGCCCACCGGCAAGACGTAGACCGCGCCGGTGGAGAGGAGCCCGTTGATGAACACGTCGCGAACCCGCTCGGCCGCCAGGTTGTCCCGCGACAGGTTCTGGAAGGGCAGCACGCCGACCGTCTGGATCGCTCCGAAGTCCATGCTCGGATCGCGGTAGACCGGTCGGGTGGCGACCGGACCGCACGCGGTCAGGACCGCCAGCGCGAGGACCCCGACAGCGGGACGGTTGATCGCACGCATCGTCGTCAGGCGCCTCCTATGAGACCATGTGCCACGCCATCCATACTACCATCAATAATAGAGGTTCAGGTTCGTGCTGAACAGCCGGGACTCCGTTCTCACGGTGCTCGTCTCCGAGGTGTTGAGCTGGTAGGTCGCCTCCAGATACGAGCGCCGTCTGACACCGAGGTAATACCGTACGGTAGGCTGGATGATCTCCGACCGCGTGTTCTCGGGGAGCCGGCTCTGGGTCCACGACAGGGAAAACTGGAGTCTCCCGTCGGGAAACGGCACCCAGCTCATCCCGTAGTTCTGCGTCACCCGCGTCCGCTGGTCCGGCTGCGACTCGATGTTGGCCGTCGCCGAGAGGACGATCGCGCGGAGCGGCGTGAACGACAGCCCCAGGTCGAGCCGCTGCTCGGTGGTGTCCCGTGTCTCGCCTGTCTCGCCTCCTGAGGCCTGCGTGAGCTTGCCGAGGTAGTAGGTCGTCAGCGCCAGGCGGGGATGAGGTGTGATCCCCGTCCCGACGTTCACGTAGTATTCCCGCCGCCTCAGTGTCGCGCCGGCCTCCTGCTCGTTCGACGTGAGCGTCGCGCCGAGGTTCAGCGTGGCGTCGATCCCCTGGTAGATCTGCGCCGTGTTGTAGAGGACCAGGGAGTTGGTGGTCGTCGTGATCGTGCCCGCGCGCTCCTGCCTGCCGCTGAACACGAGGTTGTCCGTCAGGGTCTTGAGCGGGGTGGCGCCGAGCGCAGCGTAGTACAGGATGCTGGCCCGCGACGTGGTGTCGCGCTCCCTGCCCAGCTCGAGCGTCGTATTCGCGCTGATCGTGAAGATCGGAGTGAGCCGGTGCGACAGGAAGAGGCCGTGCGACATGGCATAGCGCTGCTCGTCTTCGTCTTGGAAGTCCTGGAAGTCAGCGGTGAACCGGTAGTAGAGCGAGGGCGTCTTCAGAAGAATGGTCTTGACATCCAGGTTGTGGGTCCGGACCGTCCGCAGGATGGTCAGCTTCTGGCCGGCGGTCCCTCCGGCGGTCGTCGTCCCGGTGTCGAAGGCCTGCAGCTCCGTGATGAAGATGTTGGGGAAGGCCGCCGCGCTGGGGACTCCAATGAAGAGAGGCGCCGTGACCACCTTGATGAATCGCGCGGTCGTGACTGGGAAATCGATCACGAAGCGGAGGTCGAACGGTCCGAACGCCGCGGGCGTCACGGTCGCGTGAAAGCTCCACGTGAGGTTGTCGGCGCTCGTGTAGACGTCCCAGGAGAACGAGGTCGTGATGGCCGGCGGCGGAGGCGACGGCCCGAACCCGCTTACCCACACGAGCAGCCTCCCCACTGCCACTGCGGTGCCGAGATCCAGGCCGACCTGCCTCAGGAGCCCGCCTGACTGGGACGAGCCGATGTTCAGGCCGGCGCTGGTCGTCGTGTCACCGTCGATCAGCGCGGCGTTCGCGGCCAGCGTAATCGGCGAGACGACGCCGTTGACCGCGGAAAGGCCTGCGACGGCGGCCTGCTGGAGCACGAAGGTATTGCCGAACGCGCCGAGCGTGCGCGGGTTGTCGGTCGTGATCTCGGTCGAGCGGATCGTGTTGTCGGTCGAGGCGACGATGCGCCCGTCGAGAAAGGTCCTCGCGTACAGGACCCTCAGCTCGTGCGAGATCAGGGTCGAATCGGACTCCTGGATGTTGTCGTGGGCCTTCAGGACGTTGCCGGTGTAGCGGAGGTTGAGCCCCCCGTACACATACTCCGACTTCAGGTAGTATTGGTCGATCTCCGTGTCGAGGAAGACGCGCTCGCCATCCCGGGTCAGCGTCCGGGTGTATCGCGCCTGCGTCGATGGGAGGTCGAGGGGGCGCCAGGTCAGGTTCGCGTTGTACGTCTCCCGCGTGAGCGTGGTCGCCTGGCCCGCGGTCTCCACCGTGTCGTCCAGCAGGTCGTAGCCGACCGCGGCGCCGAGGATGGGGTCGCGGAGCGTGAGCCAGGCGTAGGGCCGGATCCGGGTGATCTCGGTCTCCGTGTCTTCCTTGTCGAGCGAGAGCTTCAAGAGGTTCTTCTCGTAGGTGCTGCCGGCGTTCAGGTTGAGCTTCGGCATGAAGTCGTAGTTGAGCCGGACGTTCGACCGAGAGACGTAGTTGACGGCCTCGAACCTGGTCGTCGTCCCCGACACGTCCGTCGTTTTCGTGGACAGGAGGCTGTAGACGATCTCTTCGTTCGAGCTGAGCGCCTCCAGGAAGCCGTCAGCGCTTGCGGGCGGCGGGCTCGGCGGAACGGACAGCGCGGCCAAGGTGAGGAGGGCGCAGAGTACCTGCCGCGCTGTGCGGAATCGTGGCATGGATCGTCGCGCCGGGCCCGGCTAGTTCTCGCCCGACAGGCCGATCCAGGCCGGCCCCTCCCCGACGTCCAGCTCGCCCACCGCGCGCTTGCTGATCCGGTCGACCACGAGGACGCGATTCGTGTCGGGGATCACGAGGTACAGGGTGTTCGCCTCGCCGTCGGTCGCCATGTGAACGACGGCGCCGCCGGTCGGGACGAAATCCACGGGGGCGAACGAGAACGGCTCGTGCAGCCCGACGGTCGGCTCACCCCGCCCGGCCAGGTAGACGAAGTCCGTGCCGGGGTCGACCTTGATCGCCGCCATCCCGGAGCGGACGGGGAACCGCCCCACGACGACCAGGGTGAGAGGGTTGATGACCGTGACCCAGGCGGTTGACTCGTGGATGACGTAGAGGCGGTCGGCCCGGCGGTTGAGGTGCCCTCGCACGGGGCCCGGATCCGTCGCGATGGTGCGGATGACAGCGCCGCTTGCGATGTCGACCACCGCGACGGTGCTCGAAACCGCGCAGAAGACGAACGCCCGCCGCCGGGTCCGATCGATCGCGATCGATCGTGGTTCGCTCCCCACCGGGACCTTTGCCCGCTCGATGCGGGAGACAGGATCGATCAGGCTGACCGTGTTCGACCCGCGGTTGGCCGAGAGCAGCGTCGCGCCGTCGGGGGCCAGCGCGAGCGCCACGGGCTCGTCTCCGGGACTCAGCCGGATCCGGTCGGCGATCATGCCGGACAGGGTGTCGATGACCTCCACGCCGTCCTCGCCCGACACGGCGACGTAGAGCCGTCTTGCCAGCGGATCGAGCGCGATCCCCGACGGCGCCCGGCCCGTGGCGATCACGCCGACGACCTGGAGCGAATGCTTGTCGAACACGCTGACGTCGCTCGATCGGCTGTTGACGACGAAGCCGATCAGACCCACCGCGGGCCGCTCGGGCGCGAACGCGGCGAAGACGGGGCTGAAGCGGAATCCGGCCTCGACCGACTCGGCGTACCTGAGCGCCAGGAAGACCACGGAGCCCTCTCCTCTCCGCACCGTGAACCTGAATTCGATCCGGGAGGGCGCCTCGGGCACGAGCAGGGCGGCCGGCCCGTCCTCACTTCGCACGGACGCCTTGCCCGCGCGGACAGTGAACCCCGAGTAGTCGCCGGCGGGCAGGGGGCCGGCCGCGAGGAGCCGCTGGCGCCTCACGTCGGGAGCCTTCAGCTCGCGGACGGCGACTCCGAGGGGCACCTCGCCTCCGTCGCGGCGCACCGCCGAGACGCTCTCGATGGTGAACTGCAGGCGCTCCGCCTCACGCGCCAGGGGTTGCAGGTAGAGGTAGATGACCCCCTCGTCACCGAGGCGGACCCTGGAGGACGGGAGCAGGCTGGCCTGGCACCCGACCAGCGTCAGGCAGACCAGCAGGAGGCAAGAACACACACTCTTCATTTGTGAATCATAGTAGGCTATCGCGCGAATTCATACCGCGAAAGAGAGGGGGCTGGCCTAGCGGCCAGCCCCCTGCTGCGCTCAGGCGGGAACAGCTAGTCCTTGGCGTGGCACTTGTTGCAGAGCACGCGCTGGTAGTTCGCGAACTTCGTCACCGGGCGGTCATAGTAGGCCGCCTGGGTCTCGGCGCCCGTCCGGCCGCGGGCGAACTGCGGCACGGTCGGCGTCGTGTCGGTGCCGGGATAGAGGCTGTTGTAGACCATGAACTCGCCTTCCATGTTCCACTTGAGACCAAACTCCCAGCCGGTGGCGTGGGCCCGGTGGCAGGAGACGCAGGACACGCGGTCCGAACTCGTAGGCCCTGCAAGGAAGGTGTCGTCGTTCTTGGCATGGGTGGCGAGCGCCGCGTAATCGGAACTGCCCTCGATGAACGGCACCAGCGACGTGAACGCCGTTGCCGCGACCCCCGTCATGTCCCCCGACTTCACATACGCGTTGTAGTTGGCGGCGACGCCTCCGCTAAGAGTCTCGTCCGTCGGGTGCACGTAGTTGCCGCCGGAGTGCATGGACGGATGGCAGGTCGCACACCAGGTCCCCCAGGCGACATGGCCACCGGCCGTGGCATGCCCGTAGGCGGTGCGGGTCTGGGTGGTCGCCTCGGTCCTGTTATAGGTGTTCGGGACCTTGGCTGCGGGGACGCCGGTGAACGGCGCCTTGTTGTAGCCGGCGCCGGCGAGGAGCCTGTAGACGCCGAGGGCCGTCCCTGCCGCGGGGGGTTCAGCATAGCCCGGGGTGGCGCTGGTGGCGTAGGACCCCGACGCGATGATGGCTCCGCCGTCCTTGCCGATGGTCCCGTCGGAGCGGCGGCGGTACTGGCCGTGCTGGTCGTGGCAGCTATTGCACGCGAGCTGCGACGACGGGAATGTGCCGCCCGGAGAGGTCACGTTGACCGGGTCCACCACGTAGCCGAAGTCAGCGGCGACGATGTTGTGGCCGTGGGTGGCGCCGTCTTCCGTGGTCGTGGTGCCGCGCACGGTGAACGTGTAAGACTTCTTGAGCCAGCCGAAGTCGCCTCCGGGCCCCCGCTGCAGCGGGGCCTGGCCCGCGCCGAGGCTGCCGGGCGCGGTCGAGACGTGGTAGCTGGAGGGACCCGTGTCGGCCGCGTTCTGGTGACAGCTCAGGCAGGTCGAGCTCGCGTCGACGCCGATCAGCAGGAAGCTACCGCCCGCTTTCGGGCTGTGCATGCTGTGGCAGCCGCCACACTCGGCGACACCGCCCGAGTGGAAGGCGTAGGCCGTCCCGCCGAGTCCGAGGGCGAGCACGGCCGCCGCCAGGAGGACAAGCACCCATGTCGTTCTAGTCATCGCGTCTCCTCTCTTTCCTTAAAGAGTCCACAGCGCTTTTCTCTAGCAAGTCCACAGCGCTCTGTATGTTCTCGCTCTCTTGCACCTCCTCGTGAGTCGAGCCCACCATTGCTCGCGTCCCCTTGATCAGAGGTACGTCAGCTTGAAGACGCTGACGCCCCGCTTGCCAACCTGCGTGACGTACACCCTGTCCTGTCCGTCGATCGCCAGGTCGTCGGGAAAAGCGAGCTGCCCCGGCCGGTAACCCCGGGTGGCGAACTGGGTCACGAAGGCAAACTTCCTGTCGAAGACGAGCACCGAGCCCTTGAGCCGGTCGATGACCAGCAGGTTGCCCTTGCTGTCCCGGCCGATGCCGGCCACGATGTTGAATCCGCCCGGCGCGCTGCTGGGCTTGCCGAACGCGTTCATCGTTCCGTCCGGGGTCAGCACGAAGGCGCGGAACAGGACGGGAACGGTCATGAGGATGTTCCCGTCTCCGTCCACGCAGAAGCCGCTGACCTCCACGTTGCCGCGGTCCTTCTCCTCGAGCTCGAAGAGCCGGAAGAGGTCGTAGCCCTTCTTGAAGTTCCCCTCCTGGTCCGTGGTGACGACGGTGAGCCCCATCGTGGAGGCCAGCGCGAGCTGCCCGCCGCGGACGACCAGCCGGTTCGGGGCGAAGTCCGCGAACTCGCGGGGCAAGCCCTTCAGCGCGATCGCCGACTGCGGCCGGCCTCGGTAGTCGCAGCGGACGATCGAGAGCTTCGAGTCGCGGTAGGAGAGCAGCAGGATGTCGCCGCGCTCGTCGACGGCGACGTCGACGATGAGACCCAGCTCAAGATCGTCGCCGAACTGGTAGACCTCCATGCCCGACTCGTTGAACACGCGGACGACGTTCTGGTAGAGGACGTACACCTCGTTCCGCTCGCGATCCACCGTCACCCGCGAGAAGTCCTGACGCAGCGACCCCGTGAAGTTGGAGAGCGTGTAGAGGTAGCTCCCGCGCACCGCCTGCGCCCCGCCGGGCGCCGGCAGCAGCGCCGCGGCGACGATCGCCACGAGGCCCACGATTGCCCGCGTCACAGCACGCCCTCGCCCGCGTCCCCGCAGGCCACGACGCTCAGGAGCCTCAGCCGGTCGTGGGACGGGTTGATGATCGAATACGGACTCGAGGTGTCCACGGTCAGCGATTCCTCGGGCAGGAGCTCCCAGCGGGCGTCGCCGACGTGGAACTGCGCTTGGCCTTCCAGCACGAGGTGCCAAGCGGACCGGCCCCAGAGCCCCGGCTCAACGAGCGAGCTGCCCCCAGCGACCTCGACCACCATGACCTCCATGTCGCCGCTCCGGTAGTGCACGCTCACCTTCCCGCCCGGATACTCGATCGACCTGAGCATCTCTGCGGCTCCGCCTGTGGTTGCAGGCCACGCCCGGTTTGGAGCCAACCCAACCCGGCCCTGTTAAGGCAAGAGTGGTGCCCCAAAGCATGGAGGAAGAGCTAGAAGGAAGCTTTGTGAATCAGCTACTTGGATCAAGTGACGGAGGCTACTAAGGCGGAGGTTTACCGACACCTTTTCAATCTGAAGTGATCATTTCAGAACTACCTGAAAATGCGGAGAAAAACTCATATTGCGAAAAATGTCACAAGGACTTCAGAATGCAATACTATTCAGCCGCCGATCAGGGCTGCGTCGTCCCCATGGCCGTCCTTCTTGAGCTTTCGCCACAGGGTCACAACGGACAGGCCGAGAATGTCCGCCGCTTTCGTCCGGTTGCCCCCGCAGGCGTCGAGAACCTCCCGGATGTAGTCGGCTTCGATCTCCCGCAGGGTGCGTAGCGGACTGGGGGCCGCCAGCAACGGCTTTGGAGCCGCCTGCCTCAGATATGCCGGCAGATGGGAGAGGCGGATCGGCTTGCCCGCCTCGGCGAAGATGACGGCCCGCTCCACCGCGTTGCGCAGCTCGCGCACGTTGCCGGGCCAGTCGTAGCGCGTGAAGGCGTCCAGGACGTCGGGCGAGAAGTCGAACACGGGCTTCTTCTGCTCGCGCGCGTAGGTCGCCAGGAAGTGGCGCCCGAGCGGGACGATGTCCTCGCGACGTTCGCACAGGGGCGGCACTTCCAGGTGCACGACGTTCAGGCGCCAGTAGAGGTCCTCGCGGAAGCGCCCGGCCTTCGTCTCCTGCTCGAGATCCTTGTTGGTCGCCGCGACGATCCGGACGTTGACGGCGATCGCCTCCTCGGATCCCACCCGCCAGACCTGCCGCTCCTCGAGCGAGCGGAGGATCTTCACCTGCATGTCGGCCGGCATCTCGCCGATCTCGTCCAGGAAGAGCGTGCCCCCGTGGGCGAGCTCGAAGCTCCCGCGGCGGCTGTAGACGGCGCCGGTGAACGCCCCGCGCCGGTGGCCGAAGAGCTCCGACTCGATGAGGTTCGCAGGGATGGCCGCGCAGTTCACCGTGACGAAGGGTCGGTCCTTCCGCAGGCTCGAGGCATGGATGAAGCGGGCCAGGACCTCCTTGCCCGTCCCGCTCTTTCCTGTGATGAGGACGCCACTCTCGGCGCCGGCCACCATCCGCGCGCTCTCGAAGAGCTGCCGCATCGCCACGCTGCCGCCGAAGACGAGCTGATCGTGGGCGACCTGTTGGAGCTCCGACCGGAGGTACCGGTTCTCCTCCACGAGCCGCTTCTGCTCGATCGCCCGGGCCACCACGTGGCGGAGCTGCGCCGGGTTGAAGGGCTTGACGAGGTAGTCCAGGGCCCCGGCCTTGATGGCGCTGACCGCCGACTCGATCGAAGCGTAGCCGGTCATCATGATCACCGCGATCTCGGGGGAGGACTCCCTGATCCGGGCGAGCAGATCCATGCCGTCGGCCTCGTGCAGCCGCACGTCGCAGATCACCACCTCGGGCAGGCTCTGCTCCAGCTTCGACCATGCCTCGGCCGGGTCCGAAGCCACGTCGACCGCGTACCCCAGGCGCTCCAGCGCCCGCCGGACGGAGTCCGCGATGTTCAGCTCGTCGTCGACGACAAGAATCCGCCCGAGCGCGGGCTCTCTCATCCGGCCACTCCCGCGATCGGCACGATGACCCGCACCGTCGTTCCCGTCCGCCCGCCCGGCTCCGCGTCCTCCAGGGTCCGGCTCTCCACCTCGATGCGGCCCCCGTGCTCGTTCACGATGCCGTGGCTGATGGACAGGCCGAGTCCGGTGCCGTCGGCCTTGGTCGTGAAGAAGGGATCGAAGATCCGCGTCCGGTGCACGGCCGGGATCCCGGCGCCGTCGTCCTCGACCTCGAGGCGGAGCCAGTCCTCGTCCCGCCGTGCCCGGATCACCACGCGGCCCCCCTGGCCGATCGCCTGGGCGGCATTCACCAGGAGGTTGGTCAGCACCTGCACCACCCGGGCGGGATCCCACGTGATCATCGGCAGGCCGGGCGCGAGATCACACTGCACGATGATGTTCCTCCGGCCGAGCTCGTGGGCCGACGACGACAACGCCTGCTCGACCACCGTGTCCACCCGGGTCGACACCCGCTCCACCTGCCGCACGCGCGCGAACGCCCGCAGGTCCTCGATGATCCGCCGGCAGCGCCCGGCATCGTCATCGATCGTCTTCAGCTCCTTGTAGAGCGGCGCGCCCTCGTCCATCTCCTCCATCATGAGGTTGGCGTTCATCACGATGCTGGTCAATGGATTGTTCAGCTCGTGGGCGACGCCCGCGGCGAGGAGCCCGACGGACGCCAGCTTCTCCGACTGCACCAGCTCCTGCTCCTTCTGGCGCAGCTCCTCCGTCCGCTGGCGCACCCGTTGCTCGAGCGTCCGGTTGTTGTCTTCGAGCTGTGCCCGGCGCTCCCGAAGCTCGCGGACCATCGCATTGAAGGCCGACGCGAGCTCGCCGATCTCGCCGTTCCGCGTGACACTCGCCTGGTAGCTCCAGTCCCCCGCCATCACCCGCCGGACCCCGAGGAGCAGATCGTACAGGGGGCGGGCGATCCGCCCGGCGATGATCATGGCTGTGGCCGCCCCGGTGAGCACGATGGCGCAGGTCAGCGTCACCGTCAGGACCCACGCGCGCCGGATGACTGAATCGGCCTCCCCCTGGAGCTCGCCGGCGCGCACGTGGATCGCCTTCAGCATGGGCTCCGTCACTTCCCGGACATCGGCGAGGGTCCTGCGCACCGCCTCCACCCGCGAAGCACCGCCGTCGCCCCTGTTCTCGAACACCCGTCGGCCCTCGCGCTTGAACTGCTCGATCGCCGGCTTGAGCCCCGCGGCCATGCGGGCCGGGGTTTGACTCGAGGCG
>Ga0209342_10008412_pt1 | contig 10341 bp, 10 predicted proteins | sample RifCSP16_2_FD_184023 | JGI IMG/M metagenome (GOLD analysis project Ga0209342, IMG submission 184023) | Soil microbial communities from Rifle, Colorado - Rifle CSP2_sed 16_2 (SPAdes) (version 2) | ecosystem: Environmental > Terrestrial > Deep subsurface > Rock core/Sediment | place: Rifle... | reverse complement strand
AACGCTCGCAATGCCCGACCGAGAACGTGGCAGGGCGAGCCGCAGCCGAAGGCGAGGCGAGCAACTCAATAACATTGGCGAGCGAGAGCGAGCCGATGCGACGCGTATCGCCACGGTGCTAGCCTCGCCAGCGCCTCGACTCCAACGAGCGGAGCGTCAGGAAGAGCGAGAAGATGGTCACATCAAGATAGTAGATGACATCCTTCGTGTCGATGATCCCCTTCCCAAAGCTCTCCTGGTGCTCCAGGATCGAGAGATGGGACATCAGCTTCCCCCAAAACGGTCCGACCATATCAGCGGACCACCCGAGCACCCAGAAAATCAAAAGGATGGCAAACGTCGATACCGCCGCGACGATCTGATTCTCGGTCAGCGACGAGGCCAACAGCCCCACGCCGATGAACGCCGCCCCCATGAGGGTGAGCCCGAGGTAGCCGGTCACGATCGGCGCCAGCTCAATCCGAGCCAGGAAGCCTGCAAGGATCGGGTAGAGGGCGGTCAAGAGCAGCATGATGATGAACAGGGTCAGCGCGGCGAAGAACTTCCCCAGCAGCACCTCACCGTCCTTGACCGGATAGGTGAGCAGCAGCTCGATCGTCCCGCTCTTCTTCTCTTCCGCGAAGAGCCGCATGGTGAGGATCGGCATGAGCAGGAGGAGCACCACGCTGAAGGTGTTGGATAGAAGCGGACGGAAGACCAGCTCCGTCACGTTCAGATCACGCGCGAAGGCGGGGTTCATTGCGGCCTGCATCGAGTAGATGCTGAACGAGCCGATTGAAAGATAAAAGAAGACCCCCGCAATGATGAGGAACATCCCGACCACCACATACGCCACGGGTGAGGTGAAGTAGAGGCGGAGCTCCTTCCGATAGACCGCCCAGAGCCTCATGGGACCTGCTCCGCAGCGTCCTGGGTCGGAGTCTCCTCACCGGCGACCAACTTGAGGAAGATCTCCTCCAGGCTCGTTCCGATCTGGTGCATCTCGAGCAGCTTCCACCGGCGATCCGCGGCGAGCTGGAAGATCTCTCCTCGCACATCCCGCTCGCCTGGCGACTCCACGACAAATGCGGCCAATCCGGCGGCGCTCTCAGCGCTCGCGACTTTGGACACGCCGGGAATCCTCCCTAATGCCTCTTCGACAGCGCCTGCGGGGCCGTCGATCTGAAGCTCGATCCGCCGGGAGGGGAAGACCTGGTTTTGAAGCTGGTCCCACCCGCCCGAGGCGACGATGCGCCCGCGATTGATGATGATCACGCCCTGGCAGACCATGGAGGCCTCGGGCAAGATGTGGGTGGAGAGGATAACGGTGCGCTGGCCAGCCAGCGACTTGATCAACTGGCGGATCTCGATGATCTGCTTGGGATCGAGCCCGATGGTGGGCTCGTCGAGGATCAGCACCTCGGGCTCGTTGATGAGCGCCTGGGCCAGGCCGACCCTCTGCCGGTAGCCTTTCGAGAGCTTCCCGATCAGCCGCTGCTGGACGTCGGAGATCATGCAGCGCTCCATCACCTCCGCGACACGGCCCCTCCGCTCCGAACGGCCGACCCCTTTCAGCTCAGCGACGAAGTCGAGGTACGCGGCGACCGGCATCTCAGGGTAGAGTGGAACATTCTCCGGGAGATAGCCGATCCGCTTTCTGACCTCGATCGACTGCGTGAAGCAATCAAGCCCGGCGACTCTCGCCTGCCCCGAGCTGGCCGGCATGAAGCAGGAGAGGATGCGCATCGTCGTGGTCTTTCCCGCGCCGTTCGGCCCGAGGAACCCGATGATCTCGCCCTTTTCTATGGTAAACGAAACCTCTTGGATGGCCGCAATGGGGCCATAAAATTTGGTGAGCTTATCCACGTAGATCATCGAGATATCCGTGCCGGCTCAAAATCCAGGGCGCATTATACCACAGGAGAAAACCCTTCAAACCTCACGAGCCCCTCACCTGTATCCTCTCCCCAGTGGGGGGCGGGGTGAGGGGGTGATCCGAAAAAGAGGGACAGAGCCGCCGCAGAGGGCGCCTCAGTGGAGAGAACCATCCACGGAGAGGATGGCCTGAAGCCATTCGGGAATTGGGACCACCGTTTTCGACGCAGGGTCCCAGCACCCATGGCGGGTGTGACCGCTGGCGACCAGCTCACCCGTCCCAGCGTTCACGATCTCATAGCCAAAGGTAAAGCTCATGCGCTTCCGCTCAGTGATGCGGGTCCTGACGCTCAGGAGGTCATCAAGCGCCGCGGCCTTGAGATACCGGCATGACGCCTCGACCACCGGAAGCAGCACCTTCTGGTTGACCTCTGACATCGCGTAGCCATGCTGCCTTAAGTATTCCACGCGGCCGACCTCCATGTAGACGAGGTAGTTAGAGTAGTAGACCACGCCCATCGCGTCCGTCTCCGCGTACCGTACTCGCACCTTTGTCTCAGTCACCATGATATTCGGGGACCGGGGCCAGGGGCTCGGGGCCCGGAGATTGAAATGCGAGCCCCGGACCCCCGACCCCGGACCCCGTCCTTAAAGGTACTGTCCGTAGCGGATCTTCTCGACGATCTCGCGCACCCGCCGATAGCGATCGATCGCCTGAAGCAGATCCTGGGTGTTCACCACCCCGGGGCTCTGTCCAAGTCCGACCTGGTGCACCTTCGTCTCGAGCGCGCGACGGATGATCTCCGCGATCTCAGCCCCGCTCATTCCGATCATCGGTGGGAGAAGGAGCTGGTAGTCCAACGGCGCAAACAGACTGCGTTTGGCGGTCCCTTCAGTCTTTGCCAGACAGATCTTAATGATCTCCTGCTGCGCTGCGGAATCGGGCAACGGAACCTCGATGATCCGGTCGAGCCGTCCAGGCGCGACCAGCGATGGGTCCAGCGCGTCAGTGCGGCTGGTCGCGCCGATCACCAGCCGTCGCGCAGCGGGGTTCATACCGTCCAGCTTCTCAACCAACGCCGCCACGAGCCGGGCGCTGGCTTCGCGAGCCTGAGGCGGCGGCATCAGGTGTTCGAGCGAGAGCGCGTCGGCTTCATCGAGGAAGACTACCGCCTTTCCTTCCGCCAGCAGATCAAAGATCTCTTGCAGCAGCTCGCCGGTCGAGGGCCCAAACTTCGAGGTGATGTTCAGAAGCTTCAGGTGGTAAAAGATCCCGCTGGCCTGGGTGGCGAGCGCTTTGGCAAGCAGCGTCTTTCCCGTCCCGGGTGGGCCGTAAAGCAAGACCCCTGTGGGAGGCGTGATCCCCCATGAGCCGTACAGATCCGGCGAGTCCAGCGCCACAGCGAGTCCGCGAACAGCCTCCTTGGCAGATGCGAGACCACCGATGTTTTCAAAGGAAACCGAGGGGCGAACCAGGACCTCCACGCGGCCGGTCAGGTCGCCATACTTCTCCCCGAGCTTCGCCAGCACATCCTCAACTCGCCGCTGAACCGCCCAATCTTGGGGACTCGACTCACTCATCTCCTACCTCGTTTCGATTGCAGCGCGGGCACCCGGCCCGCGCTCACGCGCCTTCTTGTCTCCCCGCTTCCCTGTTCGAGCGCGGGCTTCGCCCGCGCAAGCTGTTCCTCGGGGGGAGCATCGGAAGGGGGGCAGAGCCCCCCTCCGAGGATTTAAAAATGCGGGCTCGGCCCGCCACGTGGAGCAGTGGTGTTGCCAGCTTTCTCGAACACCCGATCCTCGACAAGGATTGGCACCTTGGCCCGAAGCGCCAGCCCGATGGCATCGGACGGACGGGCATCCAGCGTGATCTCGGTCCCTCCCCGGTCCAGATAGAGCAGGGCGTAGTAGACATCATCCCGTAGATCCGTGATCACCACGCGTTTCAGACCCACTTTCATCTGCCCGAAGAGAGACAAGAAGAGGTCGTGGGTGAGCGGGCGCGGAGGCGCGACGCCCCTCAATGGCACGGCGATACTGGTGGCTTCAGCGAGGCCAATCACCATGGCCAGATTCCGCTTGTCCCGCTTCCCCTGAAGCACCACTACCGGCTGCTGCAGGTCAGGGTCGAACATCACCGCCTGCACCTCGACCTCCTGCGGCGTTGCCCCTTTCACCGGCGGATCCGCAACGCCCTTCTCTGAAGGGGTGGCCCCTAACAAGACCCCGATGCACAAGAGCGCGGCCAGACATCTCGACAGTTTCATCACTCTACCCTCCACCTTCCTCGCCTTCCGAGGACACCTGGCGCTGGCGATGCGGTCAGTCTATCAAAAAAGCGGTGAAGATTCATGGCTGCGTGGCGTGGGGTGTAATCGAAGACTGAGAGCGAACCCAACCAGAAGCGCCATGGCAAGAAGCGTAAACATCAGGCCGTATCCCAGCCCGTGCGCAAGGTACCCGAAGAGGACAGAGCCGACGGTATTGCCGATCAGGACGGAGGCGCTGAACATCCCCACCACTCGTCCACGCCGGTCTTGCGGCGTCTGGTCAACCACGAGCGCGGAGAGCGCGGGATAGAGAAAGCCGTGGGCGCCACCGGTCAAGACCCCGGCGAGAGCGAACAGGCTGAGGAGCGGAAACCACGGGGAGTCAACCAGGAGCGCGAGTGTCGCGAGAAACCCAGCGCCGATCGTTTGCATCAACATGGCGGGGACGATCACCTGACGCCGTCCGAAGCGGTCTGCCAGCCCACCCCCGATCATTCGGACCAGGAGCGCGGTTCCACCATACGCGGCGTAGAACCACCCCAAATTCTGGATCCCGACTGACCGGGCGTACGTTGGGAGGAAGATAAAAACAGTCGCATTCCCCAGGCCAAAGGCGAACGCGATCGCCATGGGGAGATGTGGAAGCTCGATCAAGCGGTCGAGCAGCGTGAGGGGCGCTGGATGCTCCCGCTCAGGGACAGCGGACGGCACAGGGATCCTGAGCGTCACGAGCAGCGCTGTGAGCGCGACCGCGGTGGTGGAGAGGAAGAAGACCTGATATCCGAAGCCACGAATGATCTGTTCCCCGAAGAGCGGCGCCAACGACATTGATAGAAGCCCCGAGATCCCGAAGAACCCCATGGCTTGGCCGCGCCGGTCGGCTGGCACTAACTCCGCGATGAATGTGAAGTGCGAGACGAAAAATGCGGAGAGTGCGACACCCTGAAGCAAACGCAGAAAGAAAAACATGATAAACGAGTCGGTGAACGCGAATGAAAACGAGGCGATCGCGGACAGGCAGACGCCAAGGAGCATGAATGGCCGTCGCCCGATCCGATCGACCCACTCCCCCACCACCGGCTGACAGAACATTGCGATCGCGTTGAAGGCGCCCATAATGAAGCCGATCTCCACCTCGCTCCCGTTCAGCGATTTGATATACAGCGGGAGCAGGTAGAACGCGGATATGCTGGTGAAGAAGAGGAAGCTGGAGACCCAGGCCGTGAGAAATGTCGGGGTGAAGACCCGCGAGAGGCCACGGCGGCCGGTGCGAACTCTATTGATGTGCATCGTCCTCGGCAGTAGAATTCCGGATGTCGGATCTCAGGATTTCGGCCGTCAGGGTTCGACCGACTGACGTCCGGCATCCGCCATCTGACAGCTCTGATCTGCGATCAAGACGAGCGCAATGAGGCGACGTATATCGACGCGGCACACATCATGAGGAGTATAGCACGGGAGAATACGATGCCTCACGATGCCTACCTTTGCTCGGTGTGCGGCGCGGTGATGAGAGAGATCCACTGCAAGATTGTCTGTCCGAAGTGCGGCTACACGAGAGATTGCTCCGATCCTTAGCAGGCTGATGAAAAAGGCCCATCTGCGGCGTTGGCTCGATTGCGCCTCCCTGCGACGTACGACTGTGTACGCCTCAGTCGTCCCAACCTTCGCCGCCTTGCATCTGGACCTTTTTGATCAGCCTGCGGCGAGCAGCGCGTTTTTCAACACCTGCCGTAAAGGCCTAACTTGCTCGCCCGGTTGGCTCCTTCCTCGGGCCTTGTCATGCTCGCCACTTGGACCTGCGCCGAAGTCGTTGCCTTAGAGGGGTAAATGTGATCGAGACGATTGATGAGGTGCTGACGGAAATCATCCGCGTGACGCCTGATCGGACGGGCGCTCGTGGTGAGTTGATCTTTCCACCCGTGTTTCAAGGGTTTCCCAATGCGACTCATGGAGGGGGAATGGTTGCCGCGTTCGACCGAGTGGCGAAGCAGTGCGCGCGAGAACAAGAGGGCCCACGCCGTCTGGCGACAAAAATCCTGCGCGCGGTCCCGCTCGAAACTCAACTCTCACTCATCGCTGCTCATCACGACCGTGAGGTGAACGTCACGCTGAGCCGTGGGATAGAGCCCGTGGCTCGTGCGACGGCCAGGAACGGAGGGGGAGTGGCTGATGGCGGCGATTTCAGCCAATGGGCCCAGCGAAACGGGCCTCACTGGGTCGCTCCGATCACTCGAGGCTGCCTCGCCTGCGGGAGAGAAAACCCGATAGGCTGCCAACTCCGGCTTTCCTTCGACGACCGCTGGCTCTGGTGCGAGCACCAACCTCGCCCGCCCTACCGATCGGCTGACGGGGCCCTCGATCCCGCGCTTTTTCCGATTGTCCTCGATGAGATCGGGTGGTGGCTCGGCGCGATTCGAACCGGTGAGTGCGGCGTCACGGTAGAGGTGGAAACGGCGGTCAATTGCGACGAGGTTGCATTCGACGAACCGTTGGTTTTTCTGGGAGAGCATGCCGACGCGCCCGCCACAGACTCGAAAGGTCACTTCTGGACGACAACAGGAGGCATTTTTACCAGGAGCGGTGGACTCCTCGCGTCCACCACAGTGATCTACGCCGCGAGCCGCATCTACTCCAAGCGCCTGATCCCCGCACTCCTAACGCTCAACCCGCCTGAATCAGTCCGCCGAGTTTTTCCCGAATACGTTCCGTGAGCTGACATTCAGCGGAGGCCAGGAGCGGCCCGGGCATCGGGACGTCAGCACGACGATGAGCTACACCATGTAATCAATCGAGGCGGCCGGTTTCGACTTCGGCCTGTTTTCTCCTTGACAAGCCTCCTGACTCGCTTCTATCCTGCCTAATAATCGTACGTTTACCCGCTCCATGTTGTGGATGACCAGCAGGAGCGACGGACATTGTCGTAGTTGCTTTCGTTTCTGGAGCGAAGAACGATAAGAGCTTTTCCGAGAAGGGCCGACCGCAAGTTGAAGGTCAGCTGTCTGACCCTGCGTAGTCCTCTCCACAAGTCCCACGTTAACGCCAAGCCTTCCTTGAGTGATGATGTTTGATCTGGTCAAGGCGGACGTCGCCGCCATCTTGGGCACCGAGCGAGGCTGGGCCGTCAAAGTCGGATTGCTGCTCTTCCACTCGGGCATGCACGCCGTCCTCCTCTATCGGCTGAGCCGATGGCTTCGCGCCCATCGTCTTGCGCCCCTTGCCGTCCTCGTCGGATATGTCAATTCCGTTCTTACGGGGGCCCAACTGTCGCCTCGCGCCTCGATCGGGAGAGGGTTTGTCATCTATCATCCGTTCGGGACGGTAGTGGGAAGCAGCGCGGTCATCGGCGACTTCTGCACCCTCATACACGGGAACGTCGTGGGACAGCTGGTCGGGGGCGCCGACCGGCCCGTCATCGGTGACCACTTCTATGCCGGCACTGGCGCCAAGATGCTCGGGCGCATCACGATTGGTCACAACGTCCGGGTCGGAGCGAATTCGGTCGTGCTCCATTCCTTGCCCGATGACGTGACGGTTTCGGGCATTCCGGCCAGAATCATCATGCGGCCGCGCGACGATTCTTCACGCCGCGCCGCCGATTCGGCCGTGTCGAGGGAGACAATCGGCGAGCGGCTTGCCCGGCTGTTGCGAAGCACCGTTCCTGAGGCGGCCAGGTTCGAGACGTTGAACGAGTCTACCGGGCTCCTCGGGGAGGGCATGGGCGTCGATTCGGTTGAGATTCTGACGCTGGTCTCGGCCATCGAGGAAGAGTTCGGTCTCACGATCGACGAGGCCGAGCTCGAAGTCTCTCACTTCAAGACGATCGGCGCCCTTGTCAATTTCATCGAAGAGCGCATCAGCCGATGACAAGCACGGCGAATCTCGCGGACGCCTTCGATGCGCAGTGCAGGCGAGCCGCGGATCGTTCTGCCGTACACGACGGCGCCGGGCGGCTGAGCTATGGCGATCTCCTGCGCTGGTCCGAGGCGATCTCTGCTACCTTGGCCTCTCATGTCCGGCCGGGTCAGCGGGTCGCCCTCGCCTTCCCGAACTCGCCGGCCTTTGTCGCCGGTTTCTTCGCCGCGGCCCGGGTGGGGGGCGTCGTCGCGCCTCTGAACCCTGGCTACCGGCCTCCCGAGTTGCTTTCCCATCTCGGCGGCCTCGACCCGGCCGCCATCGTGGTCGACGCCTCCCTGCTCGAGACATTGCGCGATGTCGCGGCGCGGCTCGCCCGGCCGCCTGCCATTGTGGAGATTGGCGATCCGGCCCGAATCGTCCTCGTTGACCGGGGCGGAGGCGAGGCCTCGGTCGCGCCGACCTCAGGGTCACCGCCGCTTCTCCAGCTCTACACCTCCGGCTCGACGGGCGCGCCGAAGTGGGTCGTACGGAGCCATGCGAATCTCCTCGCCGAGCTGGCAGCGCTTCGGCAGGCGTTCGCCTTAGTGCCGGAGGACCGGTTCCTCGGGGCGGCGCCCTTCTTCCACGTGAACGGCCTGTGCCGCACGGTGCTCGCCTCCATGTACGTTGGAGCCACGCTCTATCCGGTGAGGGAGTTTCGCCGCCGAGAGATCCTTGGGTTGCTCACCAAGGAACGGATCACGTTTCTCGGCGCCGTTCCACAGATTTTCATTCTGTTGGCGGAGACGCCGGTCCGCGAGGAGGTGGATCTCTCGGCGCTCCGCGTCGCCTTCTCGGCCAGCGCACCGCTTCTGCCGACCAGCCACCGCAAGTTCCAAGAGAAGTACGGCGTAGCCATCCGGCAGTTGTACGGGTCGACCGAGACCGGCACCATCAGCGTGAACCTCCATCCGGATCCGGCCTCTTGCCCGGAATCAGTGGGGACGGCGCTGGAAGGAGTGACCGTCAACGTGCTCGACGAGGGCGGCCACGTGCTCCCGCCGGGCCAGGAAGGAGAGCTGACGATCACCAGTCCCTTCGCGGCGTTCGAGTACCTCGGTAACCCGGCGGCGACCGTGAATGCCTTCCGTGCAGGCGCCTATTTCTCCGGCGACCTGGGCACCAAGGACGCTGACGGCGCGATACGGATCACCGGCCGCAAGAAGTTTCTGATCAATCGGGGCGGGTTCAAGGTGAACCCGTATGAAGTGGAGGCCGTGATCAAGGAGTACCCCAAGGTGCGTGACGCGGTCGTGTTCGGCACTCCCGGCCCGCACGGTGACGATCTCGTCTGCTGCTACATCGTGGCTTCCGAGGAGTGCACGACGGAAGAGATCCTGCTCCATTGCCGCGACCGGATCGCCGACTTCAAAGTGCCCTCGCGGATCGAGTTTCGCCCCAGCCTTCCTACGAGTTCCACCGGTAAGATCCTGCGGGCCGGTCTTTAGTCGGTAGCTTGACGCGCCTGCTCGCCCAACTCGGACGCGCAAAAAAACGGCGCGCGCCGGTTGGCGTGAACGTGTTAGTTTCTGTTGAGCCGGTGCAGGATGCGGTCGCGATAGAGGTAGAGCGGAAGCGCGACGATCAACGCGACCACGATGAGGACCACGAGCTGACGATAGTTCTGATCCGCGACTTGAGCGCCCTGGGCCGAAAGCCACCACGTGCCCGGGACGCGCCCCAGGGTCGAGACAACGAAGAAGGTGAAGAAGCTCATCGGGGTCAATCCAAGAAAATAGGAGAGGATGTCTTTGGGGAAGCCGGGGATCAGGAAAAGAAAGAACGCGACCAGCACGCCCTCGGGCTTCACGATGAACTCCAGATGTTTGAGGCGATCCAGCTTCACAAACTTTTCGAGAACGCTCACCTCCAACCAACGCGCGAGGCCGAACGCCGCCATCGAGCCGATCGTCAGGCCGATGGTCGAGTAGAAGAGCCCCCACCCCACCCCGAAGAGGTAGCCCCCGAGCAACCCTGTGGCTTCGCCGGGGATCGGGGAGATGATGACTTGGACGGCCTGGATCCCGACGAACATCACCGGAGTGGACGGGCCATAGGACTTCAGAGAGTGTCGAAGAGCGACAGGGTCAGTGAGGACGCCGAGAAGATGGCGAACCGTCTGAGCGGAGAGCCCGCCGGTCGTGGAAAGGGCAACCGCTGCCCCCACCAAGGCCAGAGACAGGCCGAGGAGTATCACTAAACGCGGGCGCATCGTATGGCTTCATTCTACCGTATTTCTCCGGGTCCACTCTCAACTCTCCACCTTCCCCTTAAAAAAAGACAATTAGCGGGATGCCCGTCTTGATCCGAGGGCGTACAC
>Ga0209342_10008411_pt1 | contig 10341 bp, 11 predicted proteins | sample RifCSP16_2_FD_184023 | JGI IMG/M metagenome (GOLD analysis project Ga0209342, IMG submission 184023) | Soil microbial communities from Rifle, Colorado - Rifle CSP2_sed 16_2 (SPAdes) (version 2) | ecosystem: Environmental > Terrestrial > Deep subsurface > Rock core/Sediment | place: Rifle... | reverse complement strand
CCACGGTTCGAAATCGTGAAATACGGGTGTGCGCATCGAATTCGTGCCAGGGTTGCCAGGGGTGGGATTCGAACCCACGAAAGGCTCGCTCGAACCTTGCCGGATCTTCGATCCGGCGCAGTGCCAAGCTGTGCCACCCTGGCTCTTTGTTCCCCTGAGCGAATGCGCCTACCACGCCCCGACCCCATATAAGCGTGAATCAAGGGTGAGCGAAAGCGGTTAACGGCCCCCTCGCGATGCAATCCTGATGAGCGAGGAGCCCGGCGAGCAAACCGACCACGAACCTCGGCTGTGCGCCTCGGTCGCCCGCGCACGCGGCGAAGAGGCGCGGCTGTGGCTCCAGCAGCAGGGCCTCCTCGACCCTCACGCGCGCGTTGGCGGTGAAGGCCCACTCCTCTTCTTCCCGCTTTCCGAGCGCGCGGTCCCTGGGGCGACCTCGCCGCGCGAGTCGGCAGAAGGCTGCGGCGCCCGCGATGACGGGAGTGTGGACGCAGGAGGGTTGGGGCCGATGGCGCAGAGCTTCGCCACGCACTTTGGTGCGACTTTTGCGGTGCGCGAGGCGAAGGTGCGATCGCGCGACCGCGGAGCCTACCAGAAGGTGGCACGCGTTCCCGAGGAGGAGCGCGCGGCTCTCCCGCAGAGCTTCGACCACGTGGGGGACATCGCGGTCGTGAAGTTCGACGAGCGCAACGAGCGCTGGAAGGACGAAGTGGCGCGCGCGATCCTCGCGTCGTACAAGGGGATCCGGGCGGTGGCGGCCGACGAGGGTGTCGAGGGAGAGACGCGCGTGCGCGCGCTGCGGAAAATCGCAGGCGAGGGCGACCTTTCGACCGTGTACAAGGAGTTCGGGATTGCCATCGAGGTCGACCTCTCGAAGACGTTCTTCACGCCGAGGCTTGCGGGCGAAAGGCGGCGCCTGGCGCTGCTCGTTGCCCCCTACGAGCACGTGCTCGACGCGTTCGCGGGGGTAGGCCCCATCTCGCTCCAGATCGCGAAGCTGCAGCCTACGGCCGAGGTCGAGTCCGTGGACATCAACGGCGCGGCGGTGGAGATCCTAAGGCGCAACGCACAGCGCAACAAGCTCAAGAACATCCGCGCGCACGAGGGGGACTTCAAGGCGTTCGCGGCCGCCGCAAAGCCGAGGTCCTTCTCGCGCGTCGTGATGAACCTGCCGCACCGCGCGAAGGAATTCCTGCCCGATGCGCTGCCGCTCGTGGCGCTCGGCGGGTTCGTGCACCTCTACGGGATCCTGCCGCTGGAGAAGATCATGCCTGAGCAGGGGCAGCTCGGGAGGATCGCGGAGGCCGCCGGGGCCCGGGTGACGATCCTGCGGGCGCGGCCGATCAAGTCGTACAGCCCGAAAGACCTTTTTGTCGTGTTTGACCTGCGGGTCGACGCGCCGGGGAAGTGAGGAGGCACGGCAAGGAGACGCCCGCTCAGGCGATCTTGTCCTTGGCCTTCCTTGCCGCGTCCTTCGTCACGTCGAGTGCCTTGCCCCCGACGTCCTTCGTCACGTCGAGGGCTTTGTGCGCGACGGGCTTCGAGACGTCGATGGCCTTGCCTCCGACGTCCCTTGTCACGTCGGCGGCTTTGTTCGCGACAGGCCTCGACACGGCGATCGCTTTGCCGCCGACGTCCTTCGTGGTCTGAAGCGCCTTGCCGGCTACGCCCTTGAAGAGCTTGCCCGCGCCCTTCACGGCGCTGGCCTCCGAGGCCCCAAGCGCCGCGCCGCAGTTGGGGCAGTGGAGGGCGCCGGCGGGCGTTTCCTTGTCACAGTTTGCGCACAATGCCATGGGCGGCGGAATGCGCCGCGCCCCTACTTGGGGATTCCGAACTCGGGCGGGGAGGGCGCGCTGGCGCCTGCCCCCAAAACCTTCGAATAGGCCCGGGCTGGTTTCTCGCCCCGGGTCTTCCGGTGGACTACAGCGCGGCGCTCAACTGGCTCTTCGAGTGGGTCGCGGCGGAGGAGGCGCGCACCTGGCTCTTCGTAGTCGTCTGCGTCGTCGCGGTCCTCATGGGGGCCGCCGCGAGCCTCTTGGAACTCGGCGTGGAATTTGGAGCCTCTGCGGTCGTGGGGCTCCTGGTGGCCGCCCACTCGGGCTTCTTCCTCGGACTCGTCGCGTTCACGTTACTGTTCCTCGGCCTTTACATCTACATGGGCCGGGGGGCGCGGGTGAGCCCCACCAATAGCGCGGGCGACCAAGGGGCTTAAAGGCCGGCCGGTAAAGCCCATCAGGGTTTCTTGGCTCGTTCTTTCACGCGGCGGGCCCCTTTTTCGACGGCCTCGGCTCCGCGGGCGACCGCAGGCTTCACTCGCCTCGCCGTAGCGTCGGCGGCCTTGCGCGTGGACTTGGCCGCGCGTTCAGCCGCAGGGCGTGCGGCTTTGGCGAGCTCGTCGGCGGCGTCGCTCGCCGCCTTTGCCGCCGTCCGCAGGTGTGGCTCGGCGGCTTTGATGGCCTTGTCAAGCGCCGCGACCCCTTGGTCGACGGCCTGCTTGACGACCTTGCTCGTCTCCGAGGCCGCGCGCCCGACAGAAGGCCCATGGCGTGAGCTCCCGCAGTGTTCGCAGTAGTTGGCGTGGTCGGGCAGCTTGGTCCCGCAATTCCAGCAGTACATCCGATCGCTCCAGCTCTCCACGCGCTCGTGCGCGTAATCAAGGTTGCGGACGGTCGGTTGGCAGGGGCGCCTGCCAAGCTTCAATTGGCACGCGGGGGCTCGACGGTTCGTGGGCGAGTCGCTTGCTGCGCTGCCCGCTCCCTACGCACTTGCCGACACGCTCCTCGGCGGCCAGGCTTTTCGATGGACGCGCGCCCGCCGCGGCTTCGAGGGTTTCATCGGGAATGCTCCCGCGAGGCTTACGCCCGCAAAGGGGGGCCTCCTCGTCGAATCGGCCGCGGACGGGGACCCGGTGGCGGCGGCCGAGGCTTACCTCCGGGTTTCCGATAACCTTGGCCGGATCTATAGGTCGATCGGCAAAGACGCGCGGATCCGCGGAGCCATCCGGAGCTGGCAAGGCCTCCACTTGCTTTCCCAGGACCCTTGGGAAACCCTGATTGCCTTCACCGCCTCGAGTGCCTCAAACGTTCCGAAGATCTCGCGGAGCCTCGACAAAATCGCGCGCGCCTTCGGCGAGCCCGCGGCGTTCCGTGGGGGGAAATGGCACAGGTTCCCCACGCCGGAGGCGCTTGCAGGCGCGGACCTTGCAGGGCTCCGGCGCTGCGAACTTGGCTACCGCGCCCGCTACATCCGCTCGACCGCGGAGCGGGTTGCCGAGGGCCAGGTCGACCTGGGGGCGATCGCGAAGATGCCGACGGCCGAGGCGCAAGCTGCACTCGTCGAGGCCTTCGACGGCACGGGGCCCAAGGTAGCGGCCTGCGTGCTGCTTTTCTCGATGGGCAAGGACGACGCGTTCCCGGTCGACCGGTGGGTCCAGCGCTCGGTGAGCGAGTGGTACTTTGGAGGGGAGAAGCTGACACACCGCCGGTGCGAGGCGTGGGGGTGCGCGTACTTCGGCCGCCACGCGGGTTACGCGCAGCAGTACCTCTTCCACGAGAGGCGCAGCCGGGGGCGCGCGCCGCCCGCTAGATTCCGCCGTTGATCGCGAGGATCATGGTGATGAGCGCGCCCACGACGAGGGCCGTTGAGATGTGGAGGAACATGCCGATGCGAGCAAGCCCTGCCTTCATGTCGTCCGGCAGGGGGTCCATCGGGCTCATGGCGCCGGCTTTCTTGCCAAAGGCCTCCGCGCCGGGGCGCAGGATCCCCATGCCGATCACGAGGCTCGCGAGCACCATGACGAGGCCCACAAGGACCGTGCGGGCCTCCGGGTCGGCCAGCCACCCGCCGGGGTCGAGGGGGAACCGTATCAGGAAAAAGATGACGCCGGTGATGAGCGTTAAGAACCCCAGGATCGCGCCGACCATCGAAATCTTCGGCATCATGCGCAGCATGGGCATGTCGGCAAGCTTCTGCGCCTTGGCCATTGACGGGAGGAGGAACGCCTCGTTGTTGAAGTGGATGCCGACCCAGAAGACGCCGACGAGCCCGTGGATGATGCCCATGAGGGCCCATTCGGGGTGGTAGAGGACCAAGTCGAGCCCGGGCCGGGCACGGCGCGGGTTCGTATTTCAGACTTTTGTACCCCCGTGGCGATGGGGGCGAGGGGCGCCCACGTGGACCGGGCAGAGCAGTTGCTCAAGGGCAAGCCGTTCTTCGTCGGGGACGAGGCGGCGGTGCTGCGCTTCACGCGGCCGGTGAGGCGCCGACGGCGCCTGGTCCAGGCGGGGTTCCTGGTGGGGATCGCGGGGCTCGGCGGCGGGTTCACGGTCCTGCAAGCGGCGGAGGTGTGGGTTGTGGGCTTGGGCTTTGGGGGGCTTTCGAGCGGGTTCATCCTCACGCACTTGGCGGTGGGCAAGCGGAAGTGGATGAGGCCGGTCGAGGCGTTCGAGGACGGCGTCGAGGCCAGCGAGGTCACGCGCTTTTTCTGCCGCCGTCGGTTCTTGCCGTGGAAGCGCGTCGAATCGATCAAGCTGGCACCCGCGGCCGGCGGCGGCGCGCGTCTGGTCGTGGGATTTGCGCCGTCGCGAAGCTTGGAGAGCGCGCCAGGCGAGGTGGACGCCGCGGCGCTCGCGGCGCTCGAGAAGCGCTGGGCGCAAGTGAAGGCGGAGGCCGAGGCCGCCAAGGCGCTCTTCGATGCCGTGGGGAGGGAGAGTCCGCGCGATGGCTAGAGGGACGCCGATTGTAAGCGACCGGTTGCCCCCCGCCAAGCTGCCGGGCGCCCCGAAGGGCCCCCCGATGTACTCGGGGGACGCCAAGGTCGTCGAGGCCTGGAACCTCCGGGCCCGAAGGCAGGTCCGCGCCGCGCGAGGCGGCGCGCTTGGCCTCTCGGTCGCGCTGGGGGGCGCCGCGCTTGCGGGGCTCGCGCCCCCCCTCCTCGTGCTTGTGGCCTTTGGGACGATCGCCCTCGTCTACCCGATCGTGGCGCTCGAGGCTGCCTCCCGCGCGGCCCAAAAACCCCTCGAGGTCTTTGAGGAGGGCGTTCGGGCCACGGAAAAGCGCCGCCTCTTGCGGTTCCGGCGGTTCATCGTGTGGGCGCAGGTCGCGCACGGAGAGGCCCATGAAAGGGCGGCAGGCCGGTTCCAGCTCACCTTAAAGCTGCTCGACGGCAGCGTCCTCGATTCCGTTCCGGGCGAGGTTGGCCGCGAGGCGGTCGAGTATGTCCACTCCCGCACGGGCGAGCAGCTGCGCGGGCCTTGGGTGAGCGAGCCGCCAAGCGGGAAAGCGGGCGAAAATCTCTCATAGGTCGAGCGTGAGCGGGTGCGGGGGAGCCCGATGGCCGGCAACGAGAGGGTGAAAGCGCCCGAAGGCACGAGGCTGCCCTTCCGTTTCGCCTGCATCATGGACGGCGCGGGGCGCGCCCTTGTCGCCTTCCACGGCGAGGCCCCGCCGGACGGCTCGCCGGTCGCGCCGCCGCAGGCCGTTTCGCTCGCCTCCTGGATTTCCGCAGAGGGGCTCCTGCCGCCCCGCGGCGCGGTCGGCCGGGCCGTGATTGAAGGCCACCTGCTCTCGGTGGCAGGGGACAGGGTCGTCCTCCACCTGCTTGGCAACTCGCCGGCGGCCCTTGAGGACGCTGCCCGCGCGCTGCGAGCGGTGCGGGACTTTGAGGAGGGCTACAAGGCGCACCTCGGCGAGGCGGGGGCCGACCCCGCGGTTTTCTCGGCCGCCCCCTCGCGGATCGAGCGGGCGTTCCGCGCGCCTTTGCCCTTCAAGCACGAACGGCCCGTCCCTTCGCGGCTCTTCGTTCACGCGACCCTCGACCCGAGGGGCCCCGGGATCCTCGTCGCCCTCCGACTGCGGAACTTCACGCGCGAGAACGTGCGCGGCGTGTCCGTCGCCTTCTCTTCGCCGAAGGACTTCCTCCGGCCGGCCGCGCTCTTCGGGACCGGTGCGGCCGTGGGCGCCTCTGCCGTCCACCTGCAGGATGCGCTCGAGCCGGGCGAGCGGCTGCTCGAACTGCGCCTCGAGCCCCAGGAGCCGCGGACGGGGCCGCTCACTCTCGCCCTGCGCGCGCCGGACGGCTTGGAGGTGGCCGCGCGCGCGCTCACCGTGCGAGTCGAGATGCCGAAGGTCGTCCCCCCCGACGAAGACCCGGTTTTCATGGCGAAGCACGTGATGCTGCGCGAGGGCGACGCGCGCGACATCTGGAGGCTGCGCTTCACGCGCGCCGTCGACCCGGCGTTCGCCTTCGAACGCGCGAAGGAGGTCGTCGAGCGCGAGCGGCCGCTGAAGCTTCTCGAATTCGCTTCCCAGGCACCCACCTACCATGAGGCCTGGTACCTCGGGCGGATCAAGCCGTCGGGCGCGCCGCTGCTCGTGGAGGTCGCGGTGCGGGGGGCTGGGCGGATCGTCGAGTTCCGCGCGGCCACGGACGGGCAGGCGGACCTCCTCGGGATCAAGGCGGAGTACCGGCGCCGCCTGCGGGAGCTCCTCTCGGAGAAGTTCATGGGAAAGAAGGTGATCGTGCAGAGGAGCGAAGCGCTGCCGCCCAGCCTCGAAGAGACGCCGCCGCACCTGCACTCGGCGCTACTCATGCGCCACCTGCAAGGGGAGCTTGGGGCCGAGGAGCTGTGGCGCGAGCTGCGCAGGACTGCGACCGGGGGATCCGGCGAAGGGTGGCAACATGTGGCAGGGTTTGGGGAGGCCCTCGGACCCCTGAGGGCCGCCGGCCCGGGAGCCCCGGCCCCGCCGGTGTCGCTCGCCGGCGAGCACGCGGAGCACGAGGCGGTCGCGGGGCTCTTCGAGAGCTACACGCGGCTGATGGCGCCGGTCGTGCTCGCGCAGACGGCGAGGATGGTCCGGACAGGCGCAAGGCTAAGGACGGGGATGGACAGCAGCGCGGAGGCTGAGGCTGAAGCGGCTGACGGGGAAGACTAGGCCGCGGCGGCCCTGTGACCCGATGGGGACCGCCTCGTACGAGAACGGTCGAGGCAGAGGAGCGGAGGCAGAGGGCGGCGGCCGACGCCGTCCGATCCCCAAGGGCAACTATTTATGGCTCGGCGGCCCGCTCTTCGGGGCGCATGGTGGCTCGCACGAAGGGACCGGTTCGGACGACCCGTGCCCCCAAGGGCGCGCCGGGCCATCCGGCCAAGATTACCCTCGATTTGCGAAAATACGGGGGCCGGTGGGTCGCCACACGCCACGGCCGTGTGGTCGTCGTTGGCAATTCCTATCGAGAGGTTGCCGCCCAAGTTTCGGCCCTCGGCCTCCAAGAGGAAGTCATCCTGACCCTTGTCCCGGCAACGGGGGAGTTTCTAACGTGAGCGTTCCGCGCGACCGCGTTTCGTTCGGGGCGCACGTCTTTCCATTCGTCGGGCTCCGCGGTGTGAGCGTGCCCCCCGCGGATGTCCCTTTCTTGCCGCTGCGGCTTCGATTACCGGCGGGCCGACGGTGCCTGCCGTTCAACGCCGTCCTGGACACGGGCTCGACGCACACAGTTCTTCCCTTTGCACTGGCGGAGGACTTGGGGCTGCCCTCCGAAGGAGGCACATCCACGATGGAAGGCGCGGCGGCCGATTTCGAAACGACGATTGCCCGCTGCGACCTCGCAATCGCCGACGCAGGTTTCCCCGATGTCAATTGCTGGGAAATCAACGGGCTCGAGATCCGCGTGGGGGCGCGCGAAGCGCGGATTCGCAGGCCCGTCATCGGCTGGGACGTCTTAGGCCTTTTCGACCTGGCGCTCAGCCAGGCGCGGGACAGGATCGAGCTGCGCCTGGCGGCGAATCGGGCACCCTGAGGCCCAGCCGGCGGAAGATGCACTGCAGCAGGCCCTAAGTAGGAAACGCCCCCCCAAACCCTTTTTGGGCCTGGTCGCCCTCCCGGAGGCATGGTCCGTCTCCCCAGCTTCTTCGAGATCGAGCTTGGCGCGCCCCTCTCGTTCTGCTTCGCTTGGCTTACCGACTACCAGGAAACCGACAAGGCGATCAACCCGGCACTTACCTCTCGGAAGGTTGTCGAGAGGAGCCCGACCGTGGTAAAGCTCCAGGACGAATCCACGGGGCCGCCCCTCAACAAGCGCAGGGTCACCGTGCACCTGCACGCCCCCGACTCCTGGGAAGCCCAAGGCGAGGGCACGATCTACGACTACGATCTCCACTACCACCTCGAGCCGATGGCCCGCACGACGCGGCTCACGATCTCGGGCACCGTGGTCACGAAGCCGCTTTGCCCCTTCAAGACCCGCGAGGAGAACCACGCGCGGTTCGTGAAGGGGTGGGGAAACTACAAGAGGGCGCTTGAGGCGGAATTCGCGGCCTCCAAGAAGTAGCCAAGGGGGCCCGCAAGGGTCTCGGCGGGCTGCAGCCGGCTCAGGGTTGTCGCCCCGCTCCTTCTGCGGGGTCTCCTGCCTGCGCCGTCACAGGCGTTGGGGCTTCGGGAGGCGAGCGGCCTCCCTTGCGCCCCGAGCGCATGCCCGCCAATCCGATTGCCGCACCCGCGATTCCGGCAAGCAGACCGAGAGTCCCGAGGGTGCTCGCTGAGGCCGCAGCGTTGCGCGCGGCGGCCGCTTCCGCCTGGGACGCGTCAATGGCCGGGTCAGCACCGCCGCCACCCGTGCCGCTTGCGTTGAGCGCGGCCCAAAGCGCCCCATTGTCGGCCGTGAGTCTCGCCCAAAGCGTGGCGTTTTGCGAGGCGAGGCGCGCCAGCAGCGACGCGTCTTGGGCGGCGATCTGGTTCATGAGGTCGTCGCTCAGCGTGAGGAGCGAGGCAAGCAGCGAAGCGTTCGTGTCGCGGATCGAGTCCCTAAGTGTGGCGTCCTGGGCGGCCAGTGAGGCAAGCAACGAGCTGTCAGTGGCGGCAAGCTCGGCCCGCAGCGTAGCGTTGAGAGCGGCGAGCTTCGCAAGCAGCGACTGGTTGAGCGCCGCAAGGTCCGCGGCAAGTTGCGCGTCACCCGCGACGATCTGCGCGGCGAGGGCGGCGTCCAACGAGGCAAGTTCGCTAAGCAGCGAGAGGTTCTGGGCGGCCATCGCCGCGAAGAGCGAGGCGTTCGTCGCGGCGATGGTGGCGAGCAGCGCGCTGTTCTGGCCGGCAAGGCTTGCAAGAAGGGAGGCATTCACGGCGCCGATGAGTTGCCGAAGCGAAGCGTCCTGTGCCGCAAGGGAGGCGAGGAGTGAGGCGTTCTGCGAAGCAAGCAGGTTGAGGAGCGACGTGTCCGTGGCCGCAAGCTGCGCGAGGAGTGAGGCGTTCAAGGATGCCAGTTGCAAGGTCAGCGAGGCGTTTGTGTTCGCGATGAGCTGCCGCAGGGAGGCGTCCTGGGCGGCAAGCGACGCGAGGAGCGACGCGTTTTGCGAGGCCATCGCGCTGAGGAGCGACGCGTTTGTCGAGGCCAACTGCGCGAGGAGCGAGGCATTCAAGGAAGCGAGCTGGAGCGCCATGGACGCGTTCGTGCTCGCGATAAGCTGCGCAAGCGAGGTGTTCTGCGCGGCGAGCGAGGCGAGCAGGGACGCGTTCTGCGAAGCGATCTGGCCCACGAGTGAGGCATTGGTGGAGGCCAACTGCGCGAGGAGCGAGGCGTTCAAGGACGCCAATTGCAGGGTAAGCGATGCGTTCGTGGTCGCGATGAGCTGCGAAAGCGAGGCATTCTGGGCCGCCAGGGAGGCGAGGAGGGAGGCGTTTTGCGAGGCGATCACACTGAGGAGGGACGCGTTCGTCGAGGCGAGCTGGGCAAGGAGCGAGGCGTTGAGCGAGGCGAGCTGCAGGGCGAGCGAGGCGTTCGTGCTCGCAATGACCTGCAGGAGCGAAGCGTCCTGCGCGGCGAGGGACGCAAGCAGGGACGCGTTGAGGTCGGCGATCGCCTGGACCAGCGAGGCGTTCTGGGCCGCAAGGGCCGCGAGGAGCGAGGCGTTTTGCGATGCAAGGGCCGCGGCGATCGACGCATTCTGCGCCACCAGCGCAGCCACGATCGACCCGTCCACCCCAGCGAGGGCCTGCCAGAGCGAGGAGTTCGTGAGGTTGAGCTGCGCCTTCAGCGCCGCGTTCTGGGCCTCCAGGTCCGCAATGCGCTGGAGCGCCGGATCGACAAAGGTCACGTTGACGCGAGCTGTGGCCGCGTTCCCCGACGGGTCCGTCGCGGTGACGACGATAAGGTTGAGGCCCGCAAGCAGGCCCAGGCTGATGGAAAAGGAGCCGTTCGCGGCAAGGACGGCGACAAGCCCGTTCACCGACACGGACTGGGCGCCGTCGGTCGTCCCGTAGACGGCCACGGCCGACAAGTTCGTGACCGTGCCATTGGCCGGCGAGGCGAGGAAGAGGCTGGGGGCCGTCGTGTCGGGTTGCACGACGGCC
>Ga0209342_10008407_pt1 | contig 10343 bp, 14 predicted proteins | sample RifCSP16_2_FD_184023 | JGI IMG/M metagenome (GOLD analysis project Ga0209342, IMG submission 184023) | Soil microbial communities from Rifle, Colorado - Rifle CSP2_sed 16_2 (SPAdes) (version 2) | ecosystem: Environmental > Terrestrial > Deep subsurface > Rock core/Sediment | place: Rifle... | reverse complement strand
GGCGAGATCGGCGTGTTGTGGAGCAGCACGCCGATCTCGCCGCGGTAGTCGCTGTCGATGGTGCCGAGCACGCCGATCAGCCCGCGAAGCGTGAGCCCGGAGCGCGGCCGCACCTGCGCCTCGGTGCCCGGCGCCATCTCGAGGCACACGCCGACGGGCACCTTCCCCACGCGGCCGGCGAGGATCTCCACGCCCTCGCGGGCCACGAGGTCGTAGCCGACGGCGCCGGCCGTCTTGCGCTCCGGCTTGCACTTCGGATCGAGCAGCTTCACGTTGATCCAAGTCGTCACGTCATGCGCTCCCATTGCCCGTTGCGCGGTTCGAGCCATGCGTGCTTGAACACGTTGCGCTGCCAATCTCGAAACAGCTTGAGATCCACGTCGCCGACGACGGGGGTGCATCCGGCGCGGGCGATGCCCTCGGCGTGCGTGCCCGAGCCGACGAACGGGTCGAGGATGCGGCCGCCGGGCGCGCTCATGGCGCGCGTGAGCGTCTCGGCGATGGCGACCGGCTTGGCCGTCGCGCTGTGAATCGTGGCGCCCTTGGGGCGCAGCGGCCGCGGCTCGAGGAAGGCGTTGTTGAAGTGCTCGAGGAGCTGCGACTTGCCTTTCTCGAGGATGAGAATCCGCTCGGTGCAGCTCGCGCCGTGGTAGCCGGCTCCGCCGCGGACCTTGGTTGGATCGTTGTTCGCGGTCTTGACCCACGTGCAGGGATTCCACCACGCGAAGCCGATGCTGTCCCGCGGCGCCTCGCTCGTCTTCTTGTAGGTGAGCGCGTCGAGCTTGCCCGGCACGCCGAGGTGGGCGGCGAGCAAGAGCGCCGTGCTGTCATCGACGTAGACGAAGGCGTAGGCGTTGGTCGCCAGCGCGTCGTAGATGCCCGCCAACGCGCGAGCAAGCTCGGGGATGGTCATCGTGCCGAACCACGGGTTCGAGCTGGCGGCGCTGGCCTTGAGGCGCGTGGTGGTGCCTCGCGCGCGGTGCCGCTCGAGGGTGGGGTATGGAAGATCCGTGATGCACCCGTTGAGCCCCGCGCCCTTGAGCGACGCGAGCAGCGCGAAGCAGTCGCCCTCGCACGCCAGCGCGAGCGGCGCGTCTGTGACCGGCATCGCGTCGACGGCGCGCGCGCCGGGTTCCTTCTTCTTCGTCATGCTCATCAGCTCCGCGGAGACCGCGACGACGGGCGCCGCAGTCGGGTTGCTTCTACTGCCGCGGCGCACCTCACGCCGCACCGCGGACCACTCGGCATCGTCCGGCTTCTGCACGGTCCAGACGACGGCGTTCCGAGAACGGGTCGTCGCTCGACGCTCGCCGGAGTCGAAAACGAGCCCTGCGTCTTCCAGCTCACGCCGGCGAGGACGCTGCGTGTTGTGCTTGATGCCGGTCTCGGCCTGCATCTCCTGATCCGGCAGATCCGGCGAGCGTGAGCACGGCCAAGAGCTGCTCGTGCATCCGGCCGATGGCCGGCCGCACCGCCTCGAGAGCCTCCGCCCGGTTGGCTGCCGCTTCTTCTCGTGCTCGTGCTGTCATGCCTGTTCTATCGCCGCGCGTTCATGGAGTCGCGGAGACATCCCAAAAGCGGCCGGGGGCGATGCCGAGCGCGTTGGCGAGCGCCTCGACGGTCTCGGTTGCGCCGCAGGCGTTGTCGGCGAGGATGCGAGCGATCGTCGCGCGGCTCACGCCGCTGCGCTCCGAGAGCGCCTCCCACGTGAGGTTCTGCTTCACCATCTCCGCCTTGAGCACCTCGGCGAAGCGGCGTTCGATGTCGATCGACCGAGCTTCCTTCGGCACGCGCACGCCCTGCCCCACCGGCCGGCCCACCTTCGGCACGAGCTGTGAGAGCGCGATCCATTCACTCTTGCGGCCGTCGTCGTAGGCGACGAGCCCGCGCTTCCCCTTCACCTCGACGACGCGGCCGTCGACCTCGTAGCCGCCTGGGTTGAGCACCTTTGTTCCCGCCTTGATCTCTCCCATCGCGCCCTCCAAACCCGGCCAGCATAGTCGCAAGAATGAGACAAGAAAAGGACTAGATGAGCGCCACGCGCGCACGATGCGGCACACGACGACGGCCGCGCTCCGTGTGGCAGGGCTCGCCTATCTCCGCGCCGCACGTGGGCACCGATGCGCTAGCACGCGATCGATCCAAGGCACGATGTGCCGCCAGCGGTTCACGCCGCGAGCTTCGTGCGCAGCGCCTTGCGGATGCGCCGGCTGTCCGAGGGCTCGTAGTGCTTCGGCTTGAACCCGCCGCCGGCGAGCCAACCGCGCAGCGCCTCGGCGAGATCGCGAAGGCGAGCGCGCTCGTCGCGCGTGAGCGGGCGCTCGTGCTCGGAGATGGCGAGCAGGCGGCATGTCTCTTCGACGTTGGCGTCAGGATCCATGTTGCACTCCGTTCGTTGAGCTGCTCACGCGAACACCATCGCGATCTGCTGCGAGGCGCGCGCCTTGCGGCCGATCTGCACGACCTCGGGCGCCTCGCACGGGAGCGCGCTGTTTGACTCGCCGGCCGGCTTCGCGGCCATCGCGCGCGCCATCATCGCCGCGGCGTCGCCGACGAGCTTGTCGCCGTCGACGATGCCGTTGGCCTCCGCCCACGAGCGCCACGAGCCATCGCCGAGCGCGCCCTTGGGCGCCTTGCGGCCCCACAGCCCCTTGACCTCGGTGAGCCCGTGCTTGCCGGCGCGCGCGGTGTCCTCGATCTTGAGCGTGCGCATGAAGTGCTCGGGGTGCTTCGCCGCGAGCCAAAGCAGCTCCCACTCCTTCGACGCCGGGCAGAAGAAACACGCGCTCTTGACGGGGACGGGGAGCCCGGCCGCCGCGATCTGGCGCATGCACTCCTCGCGCGTCCAGCCCCACTCGCGCAGCGGGTAGCGGTAGCGGAAGGTCTCGCACTCGTCCTTGCCCGTGCGACGCGCGTCCTTCGGGCCGGCGTCGTAGCCGATGCACTTCACCGGCTTCACGCCGACGGCGACGGCCTCGACGACGGGAGCAAAGCCAGCGTGCGCGTTCACGCCACGCTTGCAGCCGAGGAGCCAGTGATCCATCGCCTCGGCCTTCCACTTCGCCGAGCAGCCCTTCATGTTGAAGGCCAGCGACGGGAGCGTCTCGTTCTGCAAGACGTTCTCCTCGAGCGTGCGGTAGCCGGCCGGCCCGACGACGCGCTTGACGACGGTGACGAGCGGGAAGCCCACCGACGCGAGCCATGCGTTGATCGTGGGGAGGTAGGCGTAGGTCTCGGGCTTCTCGGCGCCGACGTCGGCGAAGATCACGAGGTCGGGACGCTCGCCGTGAGCGTGGAGACCAACGAGCATCGCAACGCTGTCGACGCCCATGCCGAGGTTCACGATCAGCGGAGCGCGGGGGGCGGTGGTGCTGTTCATGCCGTCCATTCTACAGATCAGGTTCACGGTGTCAAGCGTGAGACTGCTAAGTCGTAACTAGGCGGATCTTCGGCGCATCTGCTTCGCGCGCTGCTCGTCATGCTCGGCCATCCGACAGAGCCTATGCCACGCGCGCATGTTGCCGGCCGCGTCTTCGGCGAAGGCGGGCTCGTCGGCCAGCGACACGAGCTTGCTGCACGGGCAGTAGCGCCAGCCCCGCGGCGCCTTGCGCAGCTCGGCCGCAAAGTCGATGAGCCGCTGCCCCACGAGCGTCACGCCCGCGCCCGCACGAGGGCGATCTCGACGGCATCGACGCACCACCCCTCGAGCCTGAACATGGCGCACGCGCGGTAGACCAGCCACGCTGGACGGCGGGCGAGGATCTCGTCAAGCACCTTGCCCCTCGCGCGCTCGAAGCGATGGAACCGCGGCATCGCCACCTCTCCGCGCTCCGCCAGCTCGTTCACGGCGGCGTCCGTTGTCGCGTGAACGTCGACGAAGCTCCGATGCACAGGGACGATCAGGAAGCACGCGCCGGGCCTCTCGCTCAAGTCGGGCTCCCACGCTCCCAAGTCGAGCGGGAGCTGCCCGCGCCGCTTCACCGATCGATCATCGGCATCACGCCGGCCTCGAAGATGTGGTTCTTGACCACGATGGGATCCTTCTCGGTCGCGCCAAAGCCGAGCCGGACGTAGGTGCCGGGGAACGCCGTCGCGAGCTTGAGCAGCTCGTCGAGCGCGACGCACACGCGGTACATGCCGGGGTCGTGGCCGGGCACGCCCACCGGCGTGTTGCGATGGATCTTGACGCCGAGCCGCGCCACGAACTCGCACAGGCTGCCGGGGTCTCCGCCGCGCATCTCGACCCAATCGCCGGCGTTCTCGGTGCCGGGCGGCGACGTCCACACGTTGAACTTCACCGACGATCCCGCGCTCTGCACGATGCGGAACTGCTTGAGCGCGCTCACGAACGCGGCCTTGTCCACGTCGATGTGCGTCGTCGCGTCCCACCGAGAGAGCACGCCGCGCACGTCGGGGAACGACGAGCCCCACCCGACGAGCACGCGCCACTCGCCCGTGCGCGGGTCCGCGATGACGGCGTGCCCTTGCGGGGAGAGACCGAGGAACACGCTCTCGTCGCCGTTCTCGCCGACGGAGAGACCATCGAGCGCGTCGCGAGGCAACGTCACGGTGAGCGCGCTGTTGTCGGTCGCGTTGTACGCGGCGATGAGCCCGCGTCGATCGCACGCGATGCAACCGCCGAGCGACACGTTCACGCCCGACAGCTCACGGGGCTCGATCTTGTCGTCGCCCGAGAACGCGGCCGCGGTGTGGAACACCGACGGCTTGAAGCTCGCGTAGGCCACGCCCTCGTGAGGCGGGAGCAGCATGCTCAAGTCGGCGTCGAGGATCGAGACCGTGAAGCGGCGCGTGCCGAAGCGGACCTCGAGCCGGGTCTCCTTCACGACGAGCTGCGCAGCGTCGCCGGCGGCGCGCAGGCAGCGGTGGAGCTTGCGACCGTCAACGACGATGCCCGTCGTCGGGAGCGCCGGCGCGTTCCACGGCACGATGACGGTGCCGCGCGGGCTCGTGCCGATGACGGAGGCGTTCGAGAGCTTCACGAGCGAATGGTCTGGCCCGGCGAAGCGCAACGCGCGCTGGACGGCGCGAGCGATGGTGGAGCCGCTCTCTTCGGCCGCGGCGGCTTCGGCGGCCGCGTCGTCGGGCGCCTCGCGGGAGATGCTCTGCGCGTCGGCGGGGTCTTTCGACTCGAGGAGCTTCTCGCCGGCGGTGTGCAGTCGATCTGCCGCGCCGCCGTCGTCAGCCGCGGTAGGGGCGTCGGCAGCGGGGGCAGCTCGCTTGCGAGGTGACTTGGTGTTGGGGGCTTTCTTCGTTGCCATCTGTGTCTCCTATGTCTTGGATCTCTCGTGGGTTGATGAGCTTGACGACGAGCTTGTGCGTGTCGTCGTCGAGGTTGCTCGCCAGCGCGGGAAGGGTCAGCTCGACGAGCCTGCGATGCTCCTCACGCGAGAGGATGAGGAGCACCTCTCGGGGTCTCTTCACCTCGTCTCTCTGTAGCCGCACTCGCCGCACACGAAGTCGCCACCGCGCTCCTCTTCGTTCATGTCGGCGTCGCACGACGGACATTGGATCACGCCGGCCGAGACCCACGCGGTGTAGCCGGCGGCGAGGCGGTCGGCGAAGGCGCCGAATGCTTCGGCGGCGAACTGCAACAGGTAGCCGCGCGGGTCGGCCGTGTTCGCTCGGATCTTGTCGGCGTACTTGTTGATGATCGCCAGCGAGGCGTCGGTGTGGCCGGCCGGTTCGTGTTGGATCGCGAAGGTGAGCGCTTCGCCGGCGAGCCGGATGTCAGCCGGTCTCCGGGGGCGGATCGGGCTCGTGGGCGGGCTCGGCGGGCTCGATGGCGGCTGGCGGTGGTTCATCATGTGGATCTATCGCTGCCTCGAAGCGTTGTCGGTCTCCGCCTGCGAGGAAGTCGGTGATGGCGGCCTCGAGCTGCTTGCGCCTCTTCTGTTCGCGCGCGAGCTGGCGGACGAGGATGCGGTTGGCGTCCTTGAGTCGTTGTACGGGGTCTGCGGCATCCGCGTTTCTCACGGTGCCGTCGTCGTCGATCTGAAAGCTCACGGATCAGTCTCCCGGCGGAAGGACGTTCAGCCTGCCACGGGCGCCTGTCTTGGGAGCGATCCCGGTCTTCTTCGCGGCGCGCACCTCGTCCATGAGCATCGGCGCCGTCCCGAAGAACGAGCAGCGCGCCGCGATGCACCCCGACGCCGACTCGCCTTGGATCTGTGCGCACAGCTCGAGAGCGAGGCTCGACCACTTGCGCGGGCAACGCATCTCGCCAGCCATGAGCGCATCGAGGAACCATCGCGGCCGCGTGTCCTTCGGCGGAGGCGGTGGAACTCTCTCGTCGATGGGAGGGCGGCCGCGCTTGTAGGCGCGCCGGAGCGTGGGCACGAGACCGCGCACGCGCTTGTACGGCTTCCGCAGGATGACGTCGCCTCGTTCCTCCACGCGCCCCCTACCCTCTCCGTTTCTTCTCCGCTTGGATCTCACGCGCGAGGTACCAAGCGGCCTTCTCCAAGTCCTCGAGCAGATCGCCCTTCTTGCCGGCGCGCGAGAGGTACTTGACGGTGTTGCCGAGGCAGAAGCCGAGCTTCCACGCCTCGATCACCTTGATCGCTTCGTAGGGGTTGTCCTCGCCGCCGTAGTGAGCGGGATGGTTCACCTTCTCCGGCGCGCGCCGCTCGGCTCCTCGCTTCATTCGTCGCCGTCCTCGCCGGCGGCCTCGCCGTTCCCTTCGATCTCGTCGCGCTCGGCGACGAGCTTGGCCCGAGCCATCGCTCGCGCCACGCCGGGGCTCAAGGTGAGCGTGGTGGTCACGGTGAACTCGCGCGGGCCGGCGCCCGTGCCGAGAGCCGTCGGCAGCCCGCCGAGCACGCCCTTGCGCTTCTCGTCCCGGCGCCGGTCCAGCTCCACGAGCGCCTTCACGGCCTCGCTGCGCTTCTCGAACGTCGTCGGCACCACCTCGACGAAGCGTTTGCAGAGCTTGCCCTCGTCGTTGACGTACTCGACCTCGAGCTTGTTCCCGCGGCCTGCGAGCTTGCCGGCCACGTCCTCGTGCAGCTCGTCGAGCTTCTCGAGGTCGCGCACGAAGGTCCGCACGTTGTCGGTGCCGATCTGCCGCTCGACGGCCTCGCGGAACTTGACGAACCGCTCCTCGCGCGCCTTGAGCCAGCCGTCGGCCGTCGCCCACCGCTGAAACTGATCGACGCCGATGAGGTCATCGGCGATCTCGCGATGCCACCCGACGACGCTGCGCTCCATGTCGTCGGCGATGAAGAGCAGCCCGCAGATCCGACGTAGCCACTTCGCCCACTCGCGCTTGCTCTGCGCGGTTGCGTTTGGATCTCTCGACGCGCGTAGGCTGTCGAGCGCCGCGATGAGGTCGGGAGCCTTGGTGCGCGCGGTGACGACCGGCACCACGACCGGAGCGCGCCGAGCGGGCGGCCGCACGACCTTCTTCGCCGGCCTTGCCGGCTTCTTCGGTGCGGCCTTGGGCGGCCGCTTGCCCGGTTGGCGCGCCACGGCGATCACCCCTTGAGCCACGCCACAAGGCGCTGGACGAAGGTGGGGAGGTCTTCTTTCGTGGGGAGGGCCTCGGCGAGCTGCGGGGCGTAGCGCGTGTCGTGCTCCGCGTAGGCGAGGTCGAAGCTCCACTCCTCGTGAACCTGCCGGAAGGCGAAGCCGAAGACGTGACGCACCGCCACCTCGTCGGTCGGCACGCTCTTGTCGATCTCGATCCCCGGCTTGTACCGCTTCGTCTCCGGGTCCGGCACGAGCGCCGCGCGGCACTTCTCCGGCGGGATGCCGAGCGCGATGGCCGTGCGGTAGGCGGCCTCGGAGAGCACGGCGCGCATGAGGTCCACGCGCGTGAACGCGATCATCCGGCTCTTGCGGCGGTCCTCGTTGCGCTGCGCCTCTTCGGCCACGAGCTTGTGGACGTTGCGCGCTTCCCATCGCGCTACGGCGTCATCGGCGATGCTCATTCGTTGGATCCTTTCTTGTCTTTCTTGAGACGCGAGCTTCCACCGACTCGGATCGGCTTGAGCGCCACCTTGTCCACGTTCGTCATCGTGGACGGATCTTCTTCGTGCCACAAGAGAGCGAGGGCGGCCCGCGCGAGGCAGTAGGCGTCGAGCACGTTGTTGTCGGTGCCGAGCGTCTTGGTGTCGATGCCCCACCGCTGATAGCAGCCGAGCCACATCGTCTCTTTCTTGCCCTTGCCGGAGCCCGTGACGTACTTCTTGAGCGTCGACGCGGCCAGCTCGAACCACCGCACGCCGCCTTGGTGCATCCACAGGCGCGCGGCGCCGCCGACCTCGCCGATGAACGGGAGCTGCACGGCCTGCGGCCCGTGCCCGCCGCTGTAGTCCTCGAGACACACGAGCATGGGCGCTCGGATCGTCAGCTCGTGCCCTATGCCGGAGGCGACGTACACGAGGTTGTGTACCGACATGCCGCGAAGCAGCTCGTCACCCTTCTTGGGCGGGCTCTTCCCTCGGTTGAGCAGCGTCATCGCCACCACCGTCGGGATCGCCTTCGGGCTCGTCTGCTCCAACGTCACCATCGCCGATCCCGTCGGGGACAGATCCATCCCCATAGCGCGCTTCGGTCGGTACTGCTTCGCCGTCGGCTGCTGCTTGGAGTCGTTCACGCTCTTCCCCGATCTTCTTGAGCTTGTCGCGCGTCTTCGCCATGAGCGCTTTCGCCTCGCGATCCGTGATCTTCTTGAAGCGAAGGATCTGCACGTTGCTCGTGATGATGAACGGCTCGACGTCGGCAGCTTCGGTGACGGCCTTGGAGATGCGATCGAACACGTCGGGCGTTGCGCTCGCCGGGATCTGGATCACGGGCACGTCGCCGAGCTTGCCGGGGATGAGCACGGGCACGCCGTCGACGGAGGCGGGCTCCATGCCGTCCTCGCGCGTGAACCACGCTTCAAGGAGATGCCACTCGGGCTCATGCTTGGCCTTGATCTTTTCAACCACCGATCACCTCTACGACGGATCCCGTCGCCTGCTTGGTCACGCGCCACGTCACGTCGGGCTTCGCCCTCATGTCCGGGTCGTGAGTCACTATCACGACCGTCTCTTTTTCGCGACGTAGAATGTCTAGGGCAGATAGGAGACCGCTTCGCCCTGCGGCGTCGAGGTGACGATCAACCTCGTCGAGCGCGAGGAAGGTGCAGACGCCCTTCGCGCGCTGACCGAGACGGGCGGCGAGCGCCCAATCGATCGCGAGCGCGATGCGCCGCTTCTCGCCGCCGCTCCACTGTCGGAACTCGCGCTCGGTCGTGGTGCCGTCCGGGTTCCATCGCATGCACCGGAGCGCGATCTTGTCGCGCACGTCGCCGGCCTTCGTCGTGCTCGTCGCCGCAACCTCGACCCAACACAAGCCGCCCGTGAGCACCGACAGCCAGCGATTTGCCTCGCGCGTGATCTCGCCGACCACGCTGTCGAAGATCCACGCCTTGAGCGACGGGATGTTGCGCGTCCACCACTCGCACAGCCCGGCCTCGCTCGCCTTGCGCGTCTCGGCGTCCTTCGCGGCCGCCAGCTCGGCCTCGAGCTTGGCGAGCATCGCCTCACGGTCGGCGGTGACAGCCTGCACGGGGTTCGCGGCCGCGGCCGTGCCGGCGATGTCCGCGTCTAGGCGCGTGAGCTGATCGACGATGCGCGCACGGTTGCTCTCCTCGGCGCGAGCGGCGCCGAGGGCCGAGAGGATCTGCCCGCGCTCGTGAGAGAGCGTGGCGCGCTGCGTTTGCACGACGGCGCGAGCTTGCTCGAGGTGCTGCCGCGCGGTGCGGATGACGGTGGCGGCCTCGTCGGCGGCCTTCGTCGCGACGCCTAGGCGCTCTTGCGCCGCGTAGCGGTCTGCCTCGAGCTGCGCTTGGTGCCCGGCGATGTGCTCCGCCGTCACCGGCTGCCCACACGTTGAGCACTCGCCGGCCTGCACGTTTTGGATCTTGAGGATCAGCGTCGAGAGGCGTTGCGACTCGCCGCGTGCTGCCCCGAGCTGCCCTTGCAGCTCGCGATGGTGGTTCTCCCACGCGGCGAGGTCTGCGGGCTCCGCCGGCGGCTGTAGCGCGGCGAGGGCGGCATCTACGCCGGCGAGGCGCACCTCGTGGTCGGCCTTCTGCGCCAAGCGGCCGTCGGTCGCTGCGAGAGCGCCGAGGGCTTCGTTGCGCTGGCGGTTGAGCACGCCGAGGCGGTTCTGCCGGTCGCCCTCCCACCGGGCCGCGGCGTCGGCGTCGCGCGCGGCCTGCTCGCGGTAGACGGTGATCGACTGCTCTTTGCCCCGCACGTCGCCTTGGTGAACGGCCAGCTCGTGAGCGAGCAGCCGAGCCCGCGCGCGGAACTTCTCGTCCCACACGTCCAGCT
>Ga0209342_10008404_pt1 | contig 10344 bp, 12 predicted proteins | sample RifCSP16_2_FD_184023 | JGI IMG/M metagenome (GOLD analysis project Ga0209342, IMG submission 184023) | Soil microbial communities from Rifle, Colorado - Rifle CSP2_sed 16_2 (SPAdes) (version 2) | ecosystem: Environmental > Terrestrial > Deep subsurface > Rock core/Sediment | place: Rifle... | reverse complement strand
GCACGCTCCGCGGGCCCGGCGCAACCGGCCCCACCAAGATCTCGTTCTCTCCCAAGACGTCGATCATCGCGGTCGCCTCGGGCAAGGGCGGGGTCGGCAAGTCGTCCGTGACGGTCAACCTCGCCGTCTCGCTCGCTGCCGACGGCTACAAGGTCGGGGTGCTCGATGCCGACGTCTGGGGCTTCAGCGTGCCGCGGATGCTCGGCGCCGAAGGCAAGCCGGTCGGGTTCAACGACATGATCCTGCCGCTGGAAGCCCACGGCGTGAAGGTGATCTCGATGGGCTTCTTCGTGCCCGAGGACACGCCGGTGATCTGGCGGGGTCCGATGCTGCACAAGGCGATCGAGCAGTTCCTGGGCGACGTGTACTGGGGCGACCTGGACTTCCTGCTGTGCGACCTGCCTCCGGGCACCGGCGACGTGAGCATCTCGCTCGCATCCTTCATCCCGGGCGCCTCCATGGTGGTCGTGACCACGCCGCAAGACGCGGCGTTCACCGTGGCGCAGCGAGCGGGAAAGATGGCCGAGCGCACGAACCTGCGCCCGATCGGCGTGATCGAGAACATGTCGTGGTTCGTCTGCCCACACTGCGGCGAGCGTGAGCTGCTGTTCGGTGAGGGCGGCGGGCAGGTGGCCGCCGACACGATCGGTGTGCCGTTGCTGGCGCGGGTCCCGCTGGTGCCGGCGCTACGGATCGGCGCCGATACCGGCGTGCCGATCGTGCTGAGCGACCCCGCGTCGCCGGCGGCCGTCGCGCTGCGCGAGGCCGCCGAAGCCGTGCGCAAGGCCGTGACCACCAAGATCGGCAAGCCGCTCACCGTGATGGCGAGATGAGCTCGCCGGCGCGCCGCCGGCGAGGCTAGCCGGCGGGCGCCGGTACCTCGGTCGCCGGTTCGCCGCGCGCCCGCCGTCGGACTTTCGGGCGCGGCGGCGTGGTGGGCCCCGGCCGCTTCGATACCGCGAGGTATCCCCAGAGCGCAACGCACACGAGCACGACCGTGAGCGCCGTCCACTGTGAGCCCGTCAGGGGTCCGAATCGCTTGTCGATCCGCAGGAAGTCCTCGATCAGCCGACAGCAGCCGTAGTAGATCGCGAACACCAGTGCCGCGAGGCCCTCGCGACGAGGCTGCCGCGCGAACCACCACAGGAGGGCGAAGAGCCCCCAGGCCAGGAGCATGTCGTACATCGCCGTCTGGTGGACGCCGACCCCGCTCGCGATCACCGCGCCGGTACGGTCCAGCAGCTCCGAGCCAGACCGCTCGAGCGTCTGCAGCCGCTCTCCCTGCAGCGGCGCCTGACAGAACTCGCCCACGCACTCGAACGGCGCCGCCACGGTCCCACCGCTGTAGCGCCACGCGAGGAGCCACGAGGCCGGCTTGCCGAGGTGATCGGCGATGATGAGGTCACCGATCCGACCGATCGCGATCCCGAGCGCGAGCGGCGCAGCGAGCGCGTCCGCCATCTGGAAGAACCGCAACCCGAAGCGGCGGATGTTGATCGCGTTGGCGATCGTCGCCCCGGCGATCCCTCCGAGCAGCGTGATCCCGCCCTTCCAGATCAACAGCGCCTCGATCGGGCGAGGCGCGAACTCAGACCAGTGCGCGACCACGTAAAAGAACCGGGCGCCGACGATCGCCCCGATCAACGACCACAGCACGACCGAGCTGATGGCCTCCTCCGAGACGCCTCGCGCAACGGCGATCCGCCCGAACAGCCAGGCCCCGATCATGAACCCGATGGCGATGAACACGCCGTGCGGCGAAATGGCGAATGCGTCGCCGAATCGGAAGCGGTCGATGACGGGCCAGCCAACAGCGCCCACGGCGGCGACGAGGGACATCGGCACGAGCCTAACAGCGCCGCCGGCTACGGCCGGCCGCGGGGCCACACGCGGGCGACCGCGCGGCCGATCAGAACGCCGCTCGCGACGTCGCTCGGGTAGTGCACACCCAGGTAGACCCGGGAGACGGCAACCGACAGGTCGAGCGCGCTCAACGCGCCGCGGCCGAGCGCGCCGACGCCGAGCTCGCGGGACGCCACGCGGCCGAACGCCGTGAGGACGGCCGGGTGCGACGACGGCCACGACATGCCGACCGGGCGGGCGATCAACTGCCGCGTGCCGTCGGGATCGGCGTCGAGTGGGCGGGGTCGGTCCACCAGCCGCTTCATGCCCTGCAGCAGCACCCAGGTGGCGCCCGCCGCCGACATCGCCCGTGTCGCGGCACGGCCGCGGCCGAACCCCGTCAGCGTGAGCGCCGCCGCGCCGGCCGCGTACATCGACCCGAGTTCGGTGACGCTGACGAACACCCGGTCGGCGGTAGGCCCGTGCCCGCCGTTGACCACGTCGAACAACTCGCGGTCCACGGCAGCCGCCTCCGTTCGGCGAACCGCCGCGCCGACCACGCAGGCGCCGGTGAACAACCCTGCGCCCCAGACCCAACGTCCCACACCCATGGCCGCCCATGATGCGCCAGTGGGCACGCATCCGTCATGTCCGGCTGCGGCGCCGATCAGCCGTGGTGGGCGGCCTCGATCGCCCGCAGCTGCGCCTCCGTGCCGCGACGCAATGCGTACTCGGCGCCGCCGATCGCACGGACGCTGGCCGCCGCGAACGATCCGAGCGGGCCGCGAAAGACGTAGCGAACCTCGTGGCGCAACACGCTCCGGTCGAACGGGAGGCTCGCAACCGACGTCATGACCGTCGCATCGAGCAACCCCCGCAGGTGCACGGAGGATCGCCACGGCGGCTCCCACTCATGGACCGCGCATGGGATCGTGGCATGCACGCCCATGAACGCCATCGTGACTTCGAAGGCGACGCCAACCCCCAGGCCCCCGGGCGGCACGTGCACGGACTCGATGTGCCGCTCCCAGGCCGGCAACCCCCGTGGGTCGCTGGTCACCGCCCACACCGCCTCGGGCGGGGCGTCGACCTCGACCGAGTACTCCACGATCGTCATGGCACGTCCGCGCTCCCGCTGGTCCAACCTCGCCACCACACGGCGCGGCGCGGCGTGATGCGGACGACGGCGGTGGCTGCCGGCGACATGCCCGCCGCGATCTTCCGCAGGGACGTGGCGCCCGAGCCGACGGCGCCGTCGACGAACAGCGCCGCCTCGCCCTGGAACATGGCGCCGACCATGTCGCGAGCCCGCCAGACCGACGCACGGTCCACCATCAGGGCGACGGGTGCGTCGGGGCCGGCGCCCGCGAGCGCCAGGGTCTCGGTCGGCAGCGCCGCGTACAGCGCCGTGTCCTCGGCTCGCCACGTCACCGGCAGGACCACGAGTCCCCGATCCCCGACGATCGCCAGCGCCCCGTGTCCCTCGCGGCCCACGCCTTTGGCGACCTCCTCGGGGAGGTGCTGCATCGCGTCGACACCGCGCGCCCGTCGAAACGCAGCGTGCGAACCGGCTTCGCCGCCCCAGCGGCCCCGCCCCTCCTGCACGCCCTGATCGTCCGCCAGCGCGGTCCGTTCCAGATCGACACCGACGAAGACCCGGCCGGGCGGGGTCCAGGCGAGCGGCACCTGCCTGGCGTCGACGGCGTAGCCGGCGAAGAACCGCGCGTTCTTGGCGCTGAAGGTGGCCGTGGCGCGCGCGATCGACGTCGCGCCCGCGACGGCCGCGGCCCAGGTCCGTCGATCCAGCGCGTCGTAGGTGTGCACCGTCCCGGTGAAGATCACCGAAAGGTCTTCGTCGCGCACGAGCCCGGCCATCGACGGATCCGTCCGCCAGGCGCGCGCCTTCACCGAGCGACGTGACGTCGTGAGCCAGAGGCGGGCGGCACTGCTCGCGTAGACCAACGGCGTGCAATGCGGTCCGCTCGGGGTCAACGTGCCAACCACGCAGAACCGTCCTTGATCAAGGGTCGTCTGCACCGCCGTCGATAGGAAACTCATGTCTCGGCCTCCACGTGGCCCGCGCGGGGAGGCCGCGCGAGCATCAGTCCTGTCCACAGGATATGGCTCGCGAGCGACGCCAGGACGCCCCCGCTCCACCAGGCGAGCGCCCCCCACAGAGCACCTCCGACCAGGGCGCCGGCTACGATGGGCAAAGATCGGCTCGGGAGATTCGCGACCACGTACAGCAAACACACCGCGACGGCAGCCACGCCGGCTGATGCTTCGGTCTCAGCACCCGACCGGTAGGCCAGGCCTCGCCAGAAGAACTCTTCGCCGGGAACCGCAAGCAGGAGAGAGAGAACGAGTTCTCGACGGGGGTCGGCCGTTGCCGCGCGACGGTAGGCGGCAGCAGTCTGGCGAGCGAATGCCGGCACGTGCTGAGCGACCGCCACGAACAGCAGGGTTCCAAGGTACAAGGCGATCCCGGTGGCCGCGCCGACCGCGAGCACCCCGACCGCACCAGGAACGTTGGCTCCGGCGGGCACGGGAGCGGCCACCGAGGGCAGCACTAGCAGCGCCACCGCTCCCAGGAGACCGAGCAGCGGTGGCAACGTGCGCCACACGTCCCGGCCTCCGACGGATACCAGCCGCCAGGCCAGCATGTTTGCGACGACCCCGGTCACCACCACGACCTGCACCACCATCTGCGCTCTCCTATGCGGGGAAGAAGCGGGTCTTCACGGCGATCTCGGCGGTGAACGCGGTCACCAGCGACAGGTAGAAGAAGCCGGTGGCCGATTGCACCGCCGATGCTCGATCGCCCTTGAGAGCGGCACGCGCGAGCACGGCGATCAGCAGCGTCGTGCCGGCCATCCCGATCGCGATCCACGGCGCCAGCGCGCCCGCTGTCAGCAACGGGTTGAAGGCCTGTGAGGACGTGGTGCCGGTGAACCCACCGGTCGCGATCGCCACGATCTCGACGCACGTGGCGCCGATCAGCACGTTCGTCACTCGGTTGATCGGCCGGCGGCTGAGCTTGCGATCGGTCAGGTACCAGTGTCCGAGGAACAGCGCCTCATACGACGCCCCCACGAACGCCGCGCCGGCCGCCAACTGGAAGGCTGAGACCGCGAACGATTGCCGCCCGGTGCCCGCCATCGCCACGAGGGTGGCGATCGACACGACCGCCGCGACGACACCCACGATCCGGCCCGCGAGCTGCCGGCGGGCCAGCAGCAACGCCATCGCCACCGTGAGCACGACCGCGGTGGCCAGCGCGAGGGTCACCACGTTCTCGGCGTCGGCGCTACCGGCGATCGCTCCCTGCTTCGCCGACCACCATGCCGGCCAGGCGAAGAGCGCCGTCATGATCACGCTCCAGATCGTGAAGAACGAACGCTTCGTCTCGTGCCAAAGCGGCGAGGCCCACGTCAGGACCGAGGCGCCGGCGATGGTTTCGGCGAGCACCAAGGCCAGCACCCCGGCGAAGCCGTTCATGGACCCGGTCTCGACATACGGTCCCCAAGGGTAGCGGTCACGACGGCGGGTGCCGCCGTTGCCTCATGGTCACCACCGGTACCCTGAGGGCCATGGATGACTGGCGTTCCTACGATCGAACCGCGACGGTCTACGAGCGGGTGCACGCGCCTCGATTCGCCGAGCCGGCGCGCGACCTCGCCACCCTGGCGGGTGTCGGCGTCGGCACCCGCGTCCTGGACGTGGGAACCGGCACCGGCATCGGCGCCGAGGTCGCGTGCGATCTCGGCGCCGAGGTGATCGGGATCGATCCGTCGGTCGGCATGCTCGACGTAGCGCGCGCGGCTCGCCCGGCGATCGACGTGGCCGCCGCCCAGGCGATCGACCTGCCCTTCCCGAACGGACGCTTCGACATCGTGCTCGGCAACTTCGTGCTCGCGCACTTCGCCAAGGTCGAAACGGCCCTGTTCGAGCTCATGCGCGTCACGCGTTCCGGGGGTGTGATCGGGTTCACGTGCTGGGCCGACGGTCGCGACGCCTTCACCGATGCATGGCGGGAGCTCGTGTCCACGGTGGTGCCCGACGACATGCTCGGTCCGACCCTGACCAAGGCCATCCCGAACCACGAACGGTTCACCCGCCGAAGCGCGGTCGAGCAGGCCTTGCACGACGCCGGGTTGCGCCACGTGCGGACGGAGCCGGCACGCTACGAGTGGCGCTACGGCCGCGACGAGTACATCGACGGCCTCACCGTGTGGGCCACGGGTCGGTTCGTACGCGAGATGCTCGGCGAAACCGGCTGGGAGGCGTTCCTTTCGCGCGTGCGGGCGGCGTTCGCCGAGCGCTTCCCCGACCCGCTGCACGACACCCGAGACGTGCTCCTCGCGATCGGTACGAAGGAGTAACGCCGGCTACGTGAACTCTTGCTCGACCGATCCCGGCGGCCCAGCGCTTCGCGCGAACGTCACGCCGATGAAGTACACGATCGGCACGGCCGCGTAGATCACGAACGCGGCGGTGGGCGATGAGCGCGCGATCGCAAACGCCAGCGCGTAGCAGGTGAGCGGCACCAGCACGAGCAGCGCACCCATGCGGCGCGAGGGAGCGTCGACGGGTACGTACAGCAAGTGCGGCCGACCGGTCGCATACAGCCATATCACCAGCCGCATGGCCGCGATCGTGACCAACATGAGCCCGTACAGTCGCAATGCCACCGGATCGCGGCCGAATCGCGCGAGCAACGACGCTCCGAACGGTACGATCGAAAGCGGTAATAGGTACGCGAGGTTCAGCCACACGAGGGGCCGGTCCGTCCGCCGGATCAGCGCGAACAGGTCCCGGTGCCCCGACCACGAAATCGCCACCACCACGAAGCTGATCAAGAAGGCGAGGAAAGAGGGCCTGACCTCGATCAGGGCCTCCTTGAGGGTCTGCCCCTGCGTGAGGTCGGGCACGTGGATCTCCAAGACCAGCAGCGTGATGACGATCGCGAAGACCCCGTCGCTCAGCGCCAGCACGCGTGACGGATCGTGCAACCGCTCGTACTGCTGCGTCTGGGCGTCATCCATGACCCTCTCCTCCGCCGCGTCCTAGCTCAGATCGAGCACACGGAACTCCTCCGCGTGCTCGACCCCGATCTTCGCGCCGGCCTCTGCCGCGTCGGTGGTCAGGAACTCCTCGAAGAAGCGGATGCCCTCGGCAAGCTGGCTGGCGTGCGCCGCCAGCGCCTCGATCTTGGTCGCGAGCATACCGGTGATGTCCACCGTTCGGTTGGCCTCGTTCGACCACCCGAGCCACACGTCGACGACCTCCTGGACGCCGAGTCCCTCGCCCAGGTGTTCGCTGTAGAAGTGCGGGTTGCCGCTGCCGGGGAACACCGAGTCCAACACGACCCAGCCCGCCATCCGGTGGTCCGAGTGGTTGTAGTAGCGGTTCTCGAAGAACACGGCGGTGGGATCGCACGACACGACGGTGACGGCGTGCAACTCGCGGACGCGCCGAACGACCGCCTCGCGGACGGTCGGCGTGTTCTGCAGCTCGCCGTCATGAGTCGAGAGCACCCGCGCGCCTGCCAGCCCCATGATCGCCGCCGCAGCTTCGGTCTCGGCCAGCCGGATCGCCGCCAGTGACTCCCTCGACATCTGCGGATCGGACGAGCCTCGGTCGCCGTTGGTCAACACCAGCAGATGCACGTCCCGGCCGGCCGCTGCCCAGGTCGCAAGGATCCCGCCCGCGCAGATCTCGGCGTCGTCGGGGTGGGCGAACACGGCCAGGACGGGACCGGTGGCGACGGCGGGGTCATCTGGCATCCGGGCTCACGCTCCGGCCCGGTCGAGCAGGAACCGCACGATCGTGCGCACCGGAACCCCGGTCGCGCCGGCCGGTCCGAGATCGTTGCCGCCCTCGCTGAACGCCGGGCCGGCGATGTCGAGATGCACCCACGGTGTGTCGCCGACGAACTCGGCCAGGAACCACGCGGCGGTGATCGAGCCGCCGTAGCGCTTGCCCGTGTTCTTGATATCGGCCACCTTGGAGTCGATCAGCGCGCGGTAGTCGCGGTGAAGCGGCATCTGCCAGATCGGTTCGCCCACCCTGGTACCGGCGGCAACCAGCTCTTGCACGAGCACGTCGTCGTTGCCGAAGGCGCCCGTGATGTCGGTGCCGAGCGCGACCACGCAGGCGCCCGTGAGGGTGGCGGTGTCCACGATGCAGCTCGGCTTGCGCTCGGCGAGGTAGGCGAGTGCGTCGGCCAGCACCAACCTCCCCTCAGCGTCGGTGTTCAGGACCTCACTGGTCGTGCCGCCGCGATGCGTGATCACGTCGCCGGGCTTCTGCGCCGAGCCGCTCGGCATGTTTTCCGAACACGGGATCGCCGCGATCACGTTGATCTTCGGCTTCAGCTTCGCGATCGCCTTCATGGCCGCAAGGATCGACGCCGCGCCGCCCATGTCGTCCTTCATCGTCTCCATGCCGCCGACGTCTTTCAACGAGAGACCGCCCGAGTCGAATGCGATGCCCTTGCCGGTCAGGGCGATCGGTGTAGCTCTCCCGGCGCCCGTGTACCGGAGCTCGATCATCCGCGGCGGGTGCACCGACCCCTGCCCCACCCCGAGGATGCCCCCGAACCCCCCCTGCTCGAGCTGCGTCTCGTTCCACACCTTGCAGGTCAGGCCCGCCTGCTTGGCCATCGCCTGCGCGGCACGCGCGATCTTGGCCGGCGGCAGGTCGCCGGCCGGCGTGTTCACGAGATCGCGCGCCCAGGCCACCGCCTCACCCACGACGGCGCCGCGCGTTATCGCGCGCTTGACGCCCTTGGTATCCCAGCGCGCTGACACGACGACGGTCGCCCGCGACAATGCTGGATCCTTCTTCCTCGTCTTGTACCGATCGAAGCGGTAGGAGCCCAGCGCCATCGCCTCCACTGCGGCCTGCACCGCTTCGGGGGCCAGTTTCGTGCCGAAGGCGAGCGCAAACGTCGTCGCGATCGTGGGGAAGCGACGTGCGCCCGCGGTCGCCTTGGCCAGCGAGCGGCGCATCTGGGTTACGTCGAAGTCCATCTTGGGTCCCACGCCGACCAGCAGAACGGCCCCGGCCGCGAAACGGTCGCTCGCGCGGCGGGTCACGAGCAGGTTCTCGCCCTTCTCGCCGGTGAGCCGCGCGGCGGCGTACGCATCGGCCAGACGCGTCTCTTTGATGCCGGGTCCGAGGTCGCTGCCGGTGAAGACGGGGACGAGCAACAGATCGGCGGCGACCTCGCGGATCGACGCCGTCGTGCTGGCGAACGTGGTCACGGTGCGGGCCTCCTTGAACGAGCGATGGCGGGCAGTCTAGTGGCGCTTGCGGCTCGATACCCTGGACGCCATGGATACCCGCGACATCACGGACCTCGTGTACTTCGACGAGGAGGCTCCCCGCATCGAACTGCTGCACGAGACCGACCAGCTGTTCTCCCAGGTGATCTGCCTGCAGGAGGCCCAGGGGCTCGGACCTATGACCGATGAGCGGGCCGACGGGCTCGTGATCGTGCTGGCGGGAGAGGTCGCGGCGCAGATCGGCAAGGGTCGCGCGCGCATGCGCCAGTGGTCGTCCGTGACGGTCCCCGCGGGTGAGGACCTCACGCTGCGCAACGCTTCGCCGGACCCATCGGTCGTGCTGCTGGTGCTCGCCCCGCCCCCCGTCTCGTAACGGTCAACCGTGCGCGGGGCCGCTCGCGACGATCAACGACCGGAGACCGCGCTGCGCCCGACCCATCAAGACGTGCAGGATCGGCCCGTACAGGCGGGCGGCCAGTTCGCCGGCGATCGGGATCCGCAGCTGCACGTCCTCGATCCACGTGAATCGCGTGCCGGCGCCGGCGGGTTCGAGCGTCCACACGCCGTGACCGAGGACCAGCCCGCCGTGCGCGATCTCGAGGCAGCGGGGCGGATCCCACGCGGTGATCTCCATCGGCTCGGTGAACACCGGGATCTGGAACAGGCGGGTCCGCACGTCGAGCCGCACCCCGACACCGGTGCGCTGCACCGAGCGCACGACGACCTCGTCGGCGTCCGGCATCCAATCGGCCTGGCGCTCCCAGCGCGTCAGCACATCCCAGGCCTGCGCCGTGGTGCAGGGAAGCACGATCGAGCGCTCGACCCGCACGCCTCAGCCGACGCGGGTCATGCCAGCCGCCCCGCGACCGCGGCGGCGGCCGCCGCGATCCGATCGGCGCGCACCAACGCCACGGCCGCTTCGATGTCGGCGCCGAACTCCCGGTCGTGTTCCACGAACGGCACCTCGGCGCGCAGCGCCTCGTGTACTGCCCGCGCGGCGGGGCCGGCCCGCAGCGGCGCTCGCAGGTCGAGCGCCTGCGCGGCTGCGAGCACCTCGAGCGCGAGCACGATCTCGGTGTTGTCGACCACCGACCGCGCATGCCTGGCGGCGATCATGCCCATGCTCACGTGGTCCTCCTGACCGGCGCTCGAGGGGATGGAATCGACCGAAGCGGGGTGGGCGAGGGACTTGCACTCCGACACCAGCGACGCG
>Ga0209342_10008402_pt1 | contig 10345 bp, 6 predicted proteins | sample RifCSP16_2_FD_184023 | JGI IMG/M metagenome (GOLD analysis project Ga0209342, IMG submission 184023) | Soil microbial communities from Rifle, Colorado - Rifle CSP2_sed 16_2 (SPAdes) (version 2) | ecosystem: Environmental > Terrestrial > Deep subsurface > Rock core/Sediment | place: Rifle... | reverse complement strand
ATCCAGCCCCGTAACTGCGTAACTTGGGCTAACGGCATACCACATCGTTCCCCACGGAATCTGTCAACCTCGATCTGGCCGAAAAAGAGCAGTCTGGGACGATGCCGCAGAAGCTGATCCACCCCCTCTTGATGCTGATTGCCGGGGCAACCGAGAAAGACATGGTCCTCTACATCGAATACCTGAAGGCCGAGAACCAACCCGAGCCCGCCGCTTACCCACCACCGCGAGCATCCATCAACACAAATCGAAAGAAAAAGAGTGAGTTGTGCGCAAAGTAGGATCCGACAGAGAGTCGCGTGAGTAAGCTTTTTTCGGCGTGATGACTGCCTGAGAGCGCGGTTCCTTGCCGGTGGCATTCTTTTGGAGACCTGTCGTGCGGGCATCATTTCGAGATCTTTCGAAGCTTGACGATTCTGCCCGACCGCTGGTACTATGTGTCGTGTGTGTGTCTCCTGCGATCCTTGTGGCTGTAGAGGGGGATCGAGCCATGTGCGCTCTTGACCGAAGTTCTCATGTCCGCGGGTCTTTCCGCTCACTTGCGATCGTGTCGGTCCTGGTGGCATCGCTCTCTGTCTTGGGCCGACCTGCCGCAGCACAAGACAATGGGGGCCCGGCTCCCAGTGCGGACGCTGGCGCGCCAGGTGCGGCGAAGGACGCGGCCGGTGCCGGCCCCGCCCCGGAGGTGCAACCGGCTACTGGGCCGTGGACGTATCTCCAGCTTCCAGCGGATGAGGAGGAACAAGAAAGGGTGGAGGCGGCGCAAGAATCGAGACGGCTGGCAATCAGGAAGATGCTCAATGGCGGCACCATCAAGCCGGACGAGCGAGAGGGGTTTGAGACCTACTACAAGACTTACGCGTTGGCTCGGTGGACATGGCGTTCGAAACACGCTGAGTTGGCGAACTTCCGAAGGGAGCTCCGCTCCGACTTAAAGATCGCCAAGATAAGCGAGGCCAACACGCAACTAACGGAGATCGCCTTGGCCTTCCTCACCGAGGTGGCTGGCGGTGACTACCATCCGGCCGCACGTTACAACGCCCTGCTGGCCATCGGCGAATTGAACAAGCGGGAGTCACTTCGGGTGAGTGAGCCGCCCGTGCCCATGCCGCAGGCACTCCCGGTTCTCTTGATAGCCCTCGATGATCCTCGCCAGCCGGACGTGGTCAAAGTGGCCTCGTTGTTGGGGATTCTCCGGCACGTGAAAGCTGGACTCCCTGAGGCTCAGATTCCCTACACCGAAGTACTTAGCCCGGTTCTCGCGCTGGCGGAGAGCAAGATGGCGGCAGGCCGAACCGCAGAAGGTCATCTTTGGATGCGAGCGCGGGCCGTCGAAGTGCTGGGGGCGATGCGAGCCGTGGGCGAGCAGAACGTCGTGGTGCGGACCTTGGCCGGGATCGTGGCCGAGGAAGGCGGCCCCCTCACTCTCCGCTGCGCGGCTGCTCAGGCGCTGGGCAACCTCGACTATCGATCGGCAATTAACCTGGACCCGTCGGGGCTGGCCGTCGCGCTGGGGCAACTCGCCGCCGACGCCTGCGCCGCCGAGTTAGCCCGCACCGACAATGCCCCGGACGAGCGAAGAGGCCTGAAAAGCTGCCTGAACGCGGTGGTGATCGGTTTGACCGGCCCGCCGGTGCAAACCCGGCAGGGCACGGATCACCCATCCAAGGGAATCGCCGGCCTGGCCACAAATCCGGCTCACAAGCCCATCGTCGACGACCTGTTGAAACGCGTCCATGTCCTGGTCGACTTGTGCAATACGGAGGACTTGGGGCAAGAGGCCTTCCTCGCCAGGATCGGCGAAGAACTGGCCCAACTCAGAGAAGGGCTGAAGAAGGTGCCCACGACGGCCGCCGCTCCTGCCCCGGCAAGCGGCACTCCGACGGCCGAAAAGGAAGGAAGTTGACTCTATGTCTGATTGGCCAAGGACGGCCCTTCGCATGAGATCGAGACTCGCATCAGCTAATCGAGATGGGAAGCGTCATGGGGAAGGATGATTCCAAGGTGAAGGGCCAGACTCCCGCCAACCTCTTGCAGGAGATCGTGCTTTCCTCGGCCGCCGGCCTCTTTCCCGACGAGAGTTGCAGTGACCGCGCCCTGCTTTTGGAGTCGTACCGCCGCTTGCAGATGCTTTATGCGGTGGGGCGTACGATCTGCGGCGAGATCCGGCCGGGGGACGTCCTTCGCGCGGCCCTCGAGGCCGTCGTCCGGCTGACCGGGGCGGAACGATGCTTTGTCATTACGGTGGATGCGGAGGGTGCGCTGGCCCCGGCGGCCGGGCACCCTTCGCAGTTCCCGGCCGACTCCCAGGATTGGCCGATCAGCAAGAGCGTCGTCCGGCGCGTGCTTGCCGAGGGCATGTCGCTTCTCAGCTCCGACGCGCCCCAGGACTTTCCTTCGGTCAGCAGCGTCCGTGCCCACGGCATCCGCTCCATCCTTTGCGTGCCTCTGGGAACTCCGGATTCGCTCATCGGCGTGGTCTATGCCGATAACCGCGTCGAGCAGGGCACTTTTTCCGAATTGGACCTGCGGTTTCTCACCGCGCTGAGCCATTACATCTTCGCGGCGATTCGCAACGCCCGGGAAATCCAACAAGCGACTGCCCGACAAAAACTGAGCGACGAGCGGTGCCGGATCCTTCAGGAAGAGCTGCTGGAGGACCATCAGATCGTGGGCAGCTCCCAGGTGATGCTCCGCACCTACGAGCGTTTGCGGCAGGTGGCGCCCAAAGAGGGGCCGATCCTGCTTCAGGGCGAATCGGGTACGGGCAAGGAGCTGTTTGCCAAGGCGGCCCATCGGCTCAGTCCCCGCGAGGGAAAAGCGTTCCTTCCCGTCAACGTGGCCGCGTTCTCCGAGGACCTTGTGGAATCAGAGCTGTTCGGACATGTGAAAGGCGCGTTCACCAGTGCCTTGCGCGACAAGAGGGGACGGTTTGAACTCGCCAGCGGGGGAACGCTCTTCTTGGACGAAGTGGCTGAGATTCCCCGACGCATCCAGGCCAAGTTGCTGCGAGTCCTGGAAGACGGCGAGTTCGAACGCGTCGGAGGGGAAGAGACGATCCGCACCGACATCCGCCTCATCTGCGCCACCAACGTCGATCTGGCGAAGGCCGTAGACCAAGGCCAGTTTCGGCAGGACCTCTACTTCAGGCTGGCCGGAGTCACGATCCAACTGCCCCCCTTGCGCCAAAGGCTCGAAGATGTCCCCCAACTGGTCGACTACATCTTGAAGAAAATCCGTTCCCGCAAGCGGTTCGACGAGCCGGCCATCTGCCGGTTGCAGGCTTATCATTGGCCGGGCAATGTGCGGCAATTGATCCGTGCCGTGGAAGAGATGAACGCCGTTTGCCCCTCGGACGTCATCACGGCTGAGGATCTGCCTCCGCACTTCGCAAAGCAGTCGGCCGGCCCGGCGCCCGAGTTCCAACTCCTCAAGGAGCGGGTGGCTGAAGTGGAGCATGAGCACATCCGCCGTGCCTTGGTTCTGTCGGGAGGGAACAACGAGCGGGCGATCCGCATGCTCGGCGTCAGCCGGGAGCAGTTTTTCAGGAAGAAGAAGCTTTATGGTCTGGGAGCGGCCAGTCTCGCGGAAAACGGCAATTGAAGCCTCTTCTCCGCCCGGTGGCTCCGTTTGGATTCCCTCCGCCGCTCGAAACGGGCCCTATTCCTGACCGCATTGAGGGTAAGTCGAGGCCGTTCGGAATCCGGACTAACGCGTATGGAAACCGGACTGCCCGGCCAAGCCGCTAAGCCCCAAACGCGCAGCGCACGCGCAACTCGCACTTTCTAAGTGGTTGTCAGGCTTGGGGCTGGCACAGGGGGCTGAAGACGATTCGGCATTTGGCACGATGCTTGCAAACCCCGTCCGGCGAGAATGGCACCCTCCCTTCTCGGAGTCAGCGTCATGCCCCACAGGAGACGCAAGCGGATGGCACGCCTGACGCCGCCAGACGATTTCCGTGCGAAGTAGATAGCCCCCTCGTCGGGTGGAACAGACGCCAGACGCTAGTAGTACTGGGGCTTCCCTGATACGCGTCGGAGTGCTAGGTTGGAGGTCCGTTCTGGCTTGCCTCAGCGGTCCCGGCCGCGCGGAGTGATCGTAGCGGGCCACGAGGAACGTCGACATGCTGCTGCCGCTAATAGCGATTCTGATTAGCCTCCTCGTCTTCACGGCATTTCTGATTGGGCTGGTCGTCTACTTTGACCCCAAGTCGGTTGAAAGACGTTGTCTCGCCAGGGTCAAGAAGGCATTGCCGCTCCTGGACCAGGATCTTCCGCAAGTGCGTCGCACCTGCACGCGGGTTCACAAGACGCTGGAGCGGCTGGCACGGGGTCGGCGTGCCACAGGCGAAAGCCTCCTCGGTGCTTTTCCGGACGACTCTACCGGGTTAAGAGCATGCCTTTGGGCGGAAGTGCTCCGCGCGTGTGCGGATCATCGTGAGGGCCTTGTCCAGACCGCTGAAGAATCCCTCAACCGGATCCGACAGCGATTCGGAGCCAGCCAGGAGGGCCGCCGCTGGCTGCTCGAGTATTACCTGTTCACCGGCAAAGTTGGCGGGGAAGCCGTGCAATGCTATCTGGAGGCGATGTCCGGGCCGGGTAGCCTCGGCAAGGAAGATCCGCGCCGCGATCGCGTCTACCAGCGCGTGCACGCAGCCTGTGAAGTTCGACCGGGCATGAGCCAGCAGGAGCTGCGCGATCGTGTCCAGTGGAACCACTCGGCTCAAAAGAGCTTGTCCGCGGAGTCATGGCCGCTCTTGGGCGAAGCGCAGGCTTGGTTCCAGATGGAAGGTTTCGGGCGGGCTCGACGGCTCTTGGAGACCGCTGTTCATCAGTTCCCGGGCTGTCCGACCGCCCGAATGCGATTAGCCCGAGTCTGCCACGCGATGGGCGAACACGACCGCGCCTACGACATCCTCGCGCAGACGGCCGAGGAATTGGAGGCGGAGTCGGCCGTGCTGGTGGGAATCGCCGAGCACATGGCGGCCGTGGGGCGCGCTCGAGAAGCCGTTAAACTGCTGGAGCGAGTCCCGGACGAGAGTCTGTCCGCCAGCGCGACGGCCTTGGCCGCGAAGGGGCGGACGCTCCTCTTGTCCGGCCGCTCCGGAGAAGGCGTTGCTTTGCTGGAAAGGGCGCACGCCAGCGCGCTGGAGAATAGCGAACTTGCCATCTTCCTGGCCGATCTTTATGGCCAAGGCGGGAAGCATGACGAAGCGGTGGCGGTGTTGAACTCCTCAATCCCTGCTGAGACGGATGATCGGGAAGAAGCATACGCCATGGCCTGCGCGCTGTGGAACTGCGGACAATACGGGCAAGCGGCCGACTGGTTTCGACGCTGCGCCCGCCGGAAGCCGGATACCGGACAGATCCCCCTGTACCATGCCCGGTGTCTGCTGCGATCGGGAGAATACGCCGAGGCGCGCGCCGTGCTGCGAGATGCCAAGCAGTTGAGTCAAGAGGAAGCGGCAGAGGCCGCCTTTTACACAGGCGTCGCGCTGTATCGAGACGGCGATCCAGGCCAAGGGCTGACTTACTTCATCCGCGCGTACAACCTTGCACGCAAAGCCGATCTCAAGGTGCTCGCCCAACGGGCCGGGAAGAACGCTCTGGCTTGCTATCACGGAATCGCCCGGGCCAACATCAGCGACGGCATGTATTTGCAGGCGGCCAAGGCGCTGGAGGTGCTTCGCCGCAATCTCGACGGGCAGGCCGCGGCATATCAGGTCGTCACGGAGAATCTGGCCGAGTGCTACGTGCACGCCTGCGTGGCATCGCTGCGTGCCGAGGATGGCCAGAGCATCGCCACCGCGATCGGCCTGCTTGAGAAAGCCATTCAGCTCCGTCCCTCGGCGAAGCTGCGCGGGTTGCTGGTTGGCCTCTACGCACGACAGAAGCGTTACCAGGAGGCGGTCGACGTCTGTGATCAGATCCTGACAAAGTCGCCGCAAAGCGAAGCTGCACAACTGAGCCGGGCGATATGCGAACTGAAAACGGCTCAGGCCGCGTCGGCTTTGACCGAGCTGGCAAGGATCGCCCAGGGGCAAGGGAGGTACGCCGTTCGTGCGGCCTTAGTCTTGTCGGCCGAACGGGCGGCCGACAAACGATTCGACGAGGCGGCGGCCACCGCCCTCCGCGCCGTCCGTGCCCCTGGTGCCAAGAAAGACCCCTACTACGGCGCGGCCTGCTGCCAGGTTGTCTTGTGCACCTTCTGGAACCGCAAGGTCGAGGCAGCGAAACAATTGGCCACTCGTCTGCTCGGCGGCGGCGAAACCGGCCAGGCCGACGCCATCCTCGGAACCCTGTTGGCCCACGAAGGACACTTCGAGGAAGCGCTCCCGTACCTGGAGAATGGAGTCCCGGCCACCGGCCGACCGACGGTTGGCTCGAGAGTCCTTAGTTGGGTCTACCGGCAAATCGCCGCCCGACAGTGCGAGCAGAGAGACTTCCGGGCGGCAGCCGGCCTGCTCCGCCGCGCTTCGGCGCGGGACAACGATCCCCAGTTGCGGCAATTCGCCGAGCTGACGGCCGCCGCGAGCCAGGCCGGCCATGGGCGCGAAGAGATCAACGAGGAAACCGTCCATCTCCTCAGCGAGCTGTATCATACCAGCCGCTCGACAGACCCGATGATTGTCCGGGCAGTGGGTCTCGCCTATCAACTGGTGGGCCGCGAGCTGACGCAAAATGGCCGGTCCGAACAGGCCAGGGCATATTGGCATCGGGCCGATATTCTATGGGTTCAACAGATCGCGCGCGACGAAGACTTCTGGCGCGAGTATATCGACAGATACAACGAGGGCAAACAGTATCTATTGACGATCCCCCCGGCGGAGCTGCGGGCCCAGGTTTTCCGCAGAATGGCCGGCTTACATCTTTCCATCATGCGCGATGCCCTGGTGGGAAAAGGTCGCTGGGTCGATGGCCGCGGGAAGGCCGCGTCGGACGACCAGCTTCTCGACGAGGCGCTGAACCACTGGAACGAAAGCAGGCGGTTGGTCGGAGAAGTCGACGCCCCGGAGCTTTTCGACGAGGTCGTCCAGGTGGATGCGCTCGTCAAGGAGCTGGATCCCAATCGACAGCCGGACCGAGTTTACCGGCTGCTGGAATGGGTGCACAAGCACGTAAGTGCCAAAGAGGAATACGTCGGTGCGATCAGCAACCTGGCCTTCCGCCAGGCGATCGAATCGCTGAAGAGCGGCGACGTCTCCACGTTTCTCGATCGGCTCGACGTGGCCGCGGCGGCGGACGCGGAACTTCAGCCCGTTGCCCGGAAGGCAAAGTCGCTCGGGCGATCTCTGATTTCGCAAGTCCTCTCCGAGGTCCATAGGCACCCGATCGGCATCGCCGTCCGGGACAAGCGGCCGGACATGTACGGCCAGGTGCTGCTTCGCGCCGTGATGGTTTTCGCCAACAGCGACCTTCCCTTTGGATTCGGACCGCAACACGTCCGTTTGGCGATGAATCATGTGATGACGATCGTCACCGAGGACTTGAGGAGTTGATTCATGCCCGAAGGAAACTACGATCCGTACTCCCGCCCGACGCCCTACGAGATCCTGGGCGTGCCGAGCGGACTGTGCGCCACGGCCAGGGAAATCGGCAGGGCCTACAACAAGGAGAAACGCAAAGCCCGGCATATTGCCGACCTCAAAGAGCGCGCGGCCCGGATGGAGAAGCTGGACCGGGCCAAGGAGCAATTGCAGCGGCCGGAAAACCGCGTGCTGGTCGACTTCTTCCTATTGGGGAACGACCTGTTCGCCGACTTGTGCATGCGATTCGGCCAGAAGTTAACCGGCGCGGAGCCACCTACCCAAAAGGCACTCGGGGCTTTGCTGTCGGAACACAGGCACGACGACCTGGTCCCTCGGCCGTTGGAGCAATTCCTGGGAGAGTTCCGGCCGGTGGAGGATTGGGAGTGGTACGACGACGCCGATCAAGAGCAGCCGACGCTTCGGCTTCAGCACGGCGACGTTTGAACGACAGAGGTCCGTTCCGAGGAGACAGGCATGACCACAAGCCCCGATTCCGGCCATCCCCAGGAGTTCGAGGTAGACACGAGCGGTGCGCGGCCCCTCGATCCTGCCGATGGAAGCATCCATCTCGAGCAACTTCTCGGCTTCCGCGATTGGCTCACCCGCCGCGAGCGTGAGCTAAGTCAACAGAAAAGGGATGCAGATGAGTCGCACCAGACGCAGCGAGGCCAGTCCTTGAAGATCGCTGCAACCGCCGTCGGGATCGTGGACGAGCTACGCCTGTTGCTGGCCGACGCTCGCAGGAACTTGGCTGAGCGAAAGCCTGGCAGCCAGACGGAGCAGGAGCTCAAGGAACCCGAAAAAACGACGCGCCGGCCGGGCCTGTTGGGCAGACTGTTTGCCCGGCGTCAATCTGACACGCCGCCGAGCGGCTCCGCTCCTTGGCTTCTAACATTCGAGCGGCTGGCGGCCACCGCAATCAACCAGCTCGAGTCACAACGGATTTTCCACGTGCCCTTGCGCGGCCAAGACCTCCGCGACCTCTCTTTTCGCGGGCAGCAAGTCAAACGCTGGGTCGCAGTCAAGAACCGCCCTCGCCAAGACAAGCTCGTGGTGACCAAAGAGATGCGCGGACTATGGGTTGGAGAGTTGGAGGGCCGACTGGTTCCGATTCAAAGGGGAGAGGTTATGGTGTGAAACACCAGGCCAAACGAGGACGACATCCATTCGCCCAGGAAAGACTACGAACATGAACACAGCAGGATTCGACTTGGGTACGACCAACTCGGCGGTGGCCATCCTCAAAGGACGGCCCGTGATCGTCGAGGATTTCATGGGCAACCGCACCGTGCCTTCCGCAGTCGGCTGGGATTCGGACTTGAACGAGCTGGTTTTCGGCCTCGATGCCAAGGAGAGCCCGGAGCTATATGGCACCGTGTTGTCCGTGAAGCGAAAGATGGGCTCGGACGAGCGGATTCAGGTGGGGCCGCACTCGTGGAGGCCGCAAGACGTATCGGCAGAAATCCTAAGACTGCTCAAGCGCCAAGTGGAGGAGCGAACCGGCCAGTCGGTGACGGAAGCCGTGATCACGGTGCCCGCTTACTTCCAGATGTCCCAGATGGCCGCCACCAAGGAGGCCGGAGAGCTGGCGGGCCTCAAGGTGCAGCAATTGCTTGCCGAACCCTCGGCGGCGATCATGGCCTACGGCCCTCAGAAAGACCAGAAGATCCTCGTCTACGACCTTGGGGGAGGCACGTTCGACGTGGCTATCGTAGACTTCTTCGCCGGGATCCTCACCACGCTGGCGGTCTTCGGTAACAACTTCCTCGGCGGCGACGATTTCGACCGCCGGATCATGAACCACCTCGTGGAACTGCTCAAGAAGAAAGAGGGGGTCGCCATCGACCTGGATAACGACATCTACGCCTGGTCGAAACTCAAAGGAGCGGCGGAGAGAGCCAAGATCGAAATGAGCCGCAAACGACAGGCACCGATCAGCATCCCCAAGGTCACCGAGGTGAACGGGCGGCCAGTCGGCATCGAGACCTCCATCAAAACCGACGACTTCCATGCCATGATCCGCGATTTGGTCACCGGAACCCTCACCGAGATCGAGAAGGCTCTCAACCATGCGAAGCTGGACACGAAGGATATCGACACCGTTTTGTTGGTGGGTGGTTCGACCTACATACCCTTGGTTCAGCAGACGGTTCGTGAGTTCTTCGGCAAGGACCCGAACCGGACCATCAACCCCGATCTGGCGGTCGCCTTGGGGGCCGCGGCCAGCGTGATGATTGGCGAGCCGACTGGCCACGTGGTGACCGTCGATTTCATTCCCGAAGCCACCCCGGAGAAAGAGATCGAGCTGGCAGGACGAACCAGTGCGAACAGTCAAGTGCACATTTCGGGCGCGGCGGAGACCGTCAACTTGACCGCCGACGAGCAGGGATATTTTACGGCGTGCGTTCCGCTGAATCCGGGGGTCAATACGCTGAAGCTCGTGGCCGTCGCCCCAGACGGCCGAAGGGCCACGATCGAGCCCGAGCCCGTCGTTTACGATCCGAACGCCGAGGTGCAGGAACCGCCTCCAGCGCCGTCGCCACCACGTTTGACTCGCGCGTTGAGCTTCTCCTGCGTGCTCGATCTTGGTGCCAAACGAATCGTTGAGGATTCCACCGCCGTGATTCTCAATGCCCAGAGCGAACTCCCGGCAAGCGTGAGCTCCTCCCAGTTTAGCACGATGTGCGACGGCCAACGAAAACTGAAGGGCGAGCTTTTGGAAGGAGACCTGCCCCTGGCGGGCATCAACACCAAACTGGCGGAGATCGAGATCGATCTCCCTCCTAACGTGCCGGCTGGGGAAGAAGTGACCGTGCA
>Ga0209342_10008401_pt1 | contig 10345 bp, 11 predicted proteins | sample RifCSP16_2_FD_184023 | JGI IMG/M metagenome (GOLD analysis project Ga0209342, IMG submission 184023) | Soil microbial communities from Rifle, Colorado - Rifle CSP2_sed 16_2 (SPAdes) (version 2) | ecosystem: Environmental > Terrestrial > Deep subsurface > Rock core/Sediment | place: Rifle... | reverse complement strand
ACCCGGCGGCTGTCACTCATGGCGATGCTCCTGTTCTTGTGGTGAGAACCTGAGCATACCATAGTGTCAGCCGTCACTCAAAAAGTGTCCGGTAGTGAAATCACCGCCGGAATCGTCGCCGCGTTGACTTCCTGATAGCGCGGGGCCGTCATCTTCTGCGCGGCGGGCAGGTTGACCCACAACTGGAAACCATTGATGACGCCACTGGGCCCGCGACGGGGCATTTCCTCGTGCAAGATGCCCCGGCCGCTCGTCATCCATTGGACATCGCCAGGACCGATCAGGCCGGCATTGCCGAGACTATCGCGGTGGCGGACGGAACCCTCGAGCATGTAGGTGACCGTTTCGATGCCTCGGTGAGGGTGGGTCGGGAAACCAACCGGTGGACCTTCGATGGGGTCGTTGAAGGCAAAATGGTCGAAGAGCAGAAAGGGGTCGTACTCATTGGAAACGTGCGGCGCAATGGAGCGGCGTAGGAGCACCCCTGCGCCTTCGATGACGTATTGCGGTTCAATGATACGGGAGACGGATCGGGTGACAGTCATATTCGTGAAGAACCTCTACTTTGACGATTATTTAGCATTGAGCTAATTGTACTCCCATGCGGGGAGAGTAGCCATGTGGGGATTGGGTCTATTGGGGCGCGCGGTTGGGACGTGACCCGACCCAGTCACCCCGTGTGCTGCGACTGTTGAAGGAGCAACAAGGCCGATGTGGCCGGTGTGGATTACGCTTGACGACAGAGAACGTGCTAGACGCCGAAGGCGCACCACAAAGACGGTATCACAACAACAATGCCGCGCCTAAGCTGGTGCTATTGCACGCCCACTGTCACGACCAGGGACGCGGAACGCGGTGTCAGTAACAACGACCCTTGCGACGAAGAGCCGTGTAAGTGCGAAAGCCATGCCCTGAGCGTAGCTGGGCGGCAGACCCATTAGTTTCCCTGAGACAAGCCGAGCAAGTTGTCAAAATAGCGAATGGCTTCAGTTACTGCGTCAAGGTTGTTCGTCCAGATACCAGCGTTAAACTCTCCTTCCAACTGTGTGAAGTCCAAGTCCGCCGAAGAGACCAAGACTTCCTTTGCGTCGATCACCACCAGTCTCGAATGGAGTGTATCTTTCTCGACTGGTAGCTTGATACCTGCTTGTTTCATCCGCTCAAAAGCTCTGCCCGCAAGCCTCTTTCGATCGCCCTCCGCGCCTGATGGACCTCTTGAAAGAACAGTAATTTCTATATCAGGATTGCGGCGTTTCAGATCTATTAATTCATCAGTGAACATGTCCATTTGTCGAGTCGAAATTCTGATAGCATGTTCTGCTCTTTTGAGCATGTCTCTAATAGTATCTTTGATGCTTGTAACTGTCGTACCATACGCGCTACGATGAAAACCGGGTGAAGTATGCACAAAGGAGACTTCTGGAGCTGCCTTTGTCCTTGCTTCCAGCTGTGCTTGTAGTCTCTGATTCTCCTCTGTTAATCTTTCCACAGCCTGCTGTCGGTCGCGCAGAGCCTGCTCTATCGTTGCCAATATGCTCTGTATCCCGTCCCGCGCTTCTGATTCTGCGAGCACTCGCTCCGCCTCTCTCTCTGCTCGTACTTTCGGCGGACTCGGCGATTTCCATTCCGGCTCCCCTTCTGGAAAGAGCTTCTCATACTCCTTTGGATAGAGTTCGCAGTATTTTTGGTGATAGTCCTGGAGCAGCGATTCATAGTATGGTAAGTTGACCCAAAATATACCCCCTCCTTTGTTCTCTATAAGACGAGGGCGGGTTAGGTTTCGCGAGTTCTGTATCCGAATCAGAGCGGCAGGGACGTTCGAAGTACCCTTGGGCTTGAAAGGACGCACCAGCCCACTACTTACCAAACGCTTTGCTAGCTCCTCGGTCCAGACGTGGTTTGCTACACCTTCTTCTCTCCCGCCTTGCACCCATCGTTGAAGCATGAGGACTGGTATTGCCTTTAAATACGTTACTCCCCCTTTCTCCCCGAGATCGAGAAGATCATCAACTCTCCATGATCGTGGTGGTTTTTCTCGTGTTGTCATCCTTGGCTTCTCCATGAGTCAACGTGTATCTCATCGTTCAGTCTGTTCGTGATGGAGCAATGAGCCTTTAATGCAATACCCTTGGGCGGCACATGTTGAAACCAGATGTGCGCTATAACTAGTACATCTGGGCGTAAATAACTCCATAGTCTGTCATGCTGAACGAAGTGAAGCATCCCGCCCGTTACGCCGACATTCTTCGCTGCGCTCGGAACGACAACCCTGGGCTTATTTCGGCCCAAGAGCACTAGAGCCTCACGGAACTACAACAAGAATCCGGATTGCCTCTAGGCGCTTGCTCTCGCCAGTAGTGCCAGCTTGCTCGCCGTCGGATACCCAGTTCATCCAGTCATACCCCTCGACATATGGTTGATAAAACACGCTATACCCTGATGGAGCATTGGTCAACTTGATGCGTACCGCCTCCATGCGTTTCTTCAACCTGGTGGTACCGGCGACTTCGCCTTCAGACACCCAATTCATCCAACCGATCCCTTCAACATGTGCTTGATAGGTGACGCCTATTCCAGGGGAGATTTCGGAACCCAGTCTAACACGGATAGCTTCCATGCGCCTACCTTCCCCGATGGTCCCAGCAAGTCTTCCATCAGTCACCCAATCCCGCCATCCGGATCCCTGTAGGTGCGCTTGGTACGCAACCCTATGGGAATTCCATGTTCTGCGTCTGAAGGCCAGTTCAAGTATCAAGGTGATGTGAGCTCCGAGCAACAGAGTTAGAGCCACGTGTGCGAAGCCGCGATACTTCAGAATCATCGGAAGGCTGTCTGCATCAATAACATCAGGTATACCCAACGGTTCGATAAATGCCCATATAGTCAGGTATAGCCCAAGACATACCAGTAGATACGCCACGATCAGTCCCGCCCAGTGTCTTGGCAGCCACCATATTGCTTTGTTCATACCAGCCTTCAAGTCACTTCCCACTGTCTCTTCTCGTGTCTACCCAATCGTGAGCGAAACGTGCCGCCCAACGAATAAGGATAGATGCGGCGCGGGTTAGGCCATGCGCGGGGATGAAACAGGTGAAAGCCGCCGCATAATCCTGAGTTGATCTTAGCCGACCGGCGTCGGCACGATGGTCTTTGGGATTTAAGCTGCACGCCGGCGGCAGGCCGGCCCGTTACAGCATGCCGCTGAAAGATATTGTACTCCCGACAGACAGGCGCGGGCAAGTGGACAAAGGTGGATAGGCACCCCTCGGCCGGCAGTGGTTCGATTTCTTACCTGAACAACACCGTCACCGAAGGCTGCCCGGTGAGCGTGAACACGAACTCGTCGCCGGCCTTGACCGGCAGCATCTTCGTGATGCCGCCGGAGATGACGATGTCGCCCGGCTCGAGTGATACCCCGAACGTCGACAGTTTGTTGGCGAGCCAGGCCGTCGAGAGGGCAGGGTGGCCGAGCGCCGCCGCCCCCACGCCCTCGGCGGTCAGCGCGCCGTTATGATGGATGGTCATGTCTGTATTGCGTGTTGCGTGTTGCGTACTGCGTGACGGAACACGCAACACGCAACACATCCCTAAATCTGCCCGCCGAAGAATTGCGCGAGAAGTTGGTTGAAACTCCTGGCGAATTCAATCTGCGTCCAGTGGCTGCATTGCCCGTACACGTGCAGTTGCACGTTAGGCAAGTGTCGCAGCAAGTGCAGGCTGGTTTCTAGCGGCACGATCTTGTCGTCGCGCCCGTGAACCAGGAGCGCCGGGTGCGCCATGCGGCGCAGCGCGAGTTCGGGCACGACCAGGTCGTCGATCACGGTTTGACGGGGGGCAGGGAACATCGCCTTGAAGGAGCGCTGCACGTCGGGATTCATCGCCGCCTCGAAGCGCGCCTGCGCGATCGCGTCGAGCCGATCGGCGATAAGCGCGTCGTCATACACGAACCAGCGGATGATGTTGCGAAACATGCGCACGGAAGGATCGTCATAGAACCCCCACAGGCAATCCAGTTCGGGCGTGATCGTGTGCGGCGCGCCGATCGGCCCCATCAGCACGACGCGCTCGAAGCACTCGGGAGCTTCCATCAACAGGTGCAGCGCGATCGCACCGCCCATCGAGTTGCCGACTATGCCCGCTTTCTCGATGTGAAGCGCGTCGAGCAGCGCCAGGCATTGATCCACCCACAGGCGCATCCAGTTGCGCATGTCGGTCGGCGGTTCCCGTGGATGCTCGGTCGCGCCGAAGCCGACCAGATCGGGTGCCAGGCAGTGAAACTGATCTTCAAGCGCGGGCAGTGCGAACTGCCAGTTCGACCAGGCGGTGACGCCCGGCCCGGAGCCGTGCAGAAAGAGAATTGTTTGGGTCTGGCCCTCACCGCTGCGTACACAGTGCGTGATGAAGTTGCCGGTTTGAAGTTTGAGATTGGCGACGGTCATGTGCGCGCCACCTCTCTTGGAATGATCTATGAAGGTACACTTACGTTCATGGTAATCAGTAATTGGTAATTACCAATTACTAATTACGGTTCACTGGAATCGACATGCTGATGGCGGCGATCACGTGACCGGTGTGGTTGTGGATCGGCACGCCGACGCAGCACAAGTCAAGCAGGATTTCTTCCGATCAGGACTTCTCTGCGTCCTCGGCGATGCCCTGGAGAATCTCGGCTCCCAGATTGGCGGCGGACAGGCCACGGAAGAGGAAGGCCAGGTTGACGACGGCGCTCAACTCCTCAAACGTCGCGCCTGCGCGATAGGCGGCCAGGGCGTGGAGCTTAGCCGCATCCTGCAAATTCACCAGCAGCATCCCGAAGAGCATCAGTTGGGCCGTTTTCACGTCAAAGCACTTCGGATACATGCAATGCCGCCGGATGTCTTCCTGCATCGCCAGCAGCTCGGGATCCAGCCGGGCCAGCAGATCGGTGCGCGCCTGGATGCGCGGCGGCACAAAGCCGAGAAGCTCCACGTAGAAGTCGCGGTATTCCTGTACCTTGTCGTCGGGGAGTTGACGGTCAGGCAGTTGGGCGAGCGGATTCATATCGGCCATGAGGCCTCCGAGTTTATGGGTGTGCGCTTAGTATCGGGCAAACAGGCGTAGCTGGCAAGTCTGTTATCCGGGATAGTCGGATGGGGTGGGGAAAGGCGCTCTCATGATATACTCGGCGGCGATGCTCCGCCCTGAAACGCTGCTCAGCACCAAACTCGCGCCGCCTGGCCTACACCGCCGCGTGCTGCAGCGCCCCGTGCTCGATGCGAAACTCCGCGAAGCGCTCGACTACCGGATTACCCTCGTTCAAGCCGGCACGGGCTATGGAAAGAGCACAGCGCTCGCGGCTATGGCGAGTGGCGGACTCGTGCCACGTCTGGCGTGGTGCAACCTCGACGCCTCCGACGCCGATCCTCAACGCTTTCTGTCCTATCTCAATGCCGCGTTCCGGATCCAGGCGCCCGGCTGGTCGGAAGCGCCGCACGCGATCCTGCAAGAGATCAGCGATGTGGCCGGCGCGCGAACCTGGACGTCCGTCGTCGACGCCTTGATCAACGCTTTGGCCGAGCAGCCTGCAGAGTGGCTGCTCGTGATTGACGATTATGACTTCGTCGCGCGTTCACGAGAAACCCACGCGCTCGCCGAGCGCCTGATCGCCTACCTGCCGTCTCACGCGCATGTCATCCTATCGACCCGGCATCCGGTCGCGTTTGGCGATCTGATCGCCTGGCGCGCGAAAGGACAGGTCCTGGAGATCGGGCGCGAGGCGCTGGCCTTCGCGCCTGCCGAGATCGAGCGCCTGTTTCGAGACGTATACGGCGTGCGCCTGACGCCCGACGAAATCGCTGCGCTGGTCGACAAGACCGAGGGCTGGCCGATCGCGCTGCACCTGGTGTGGCAGGGGCTGCGCAACAGCGCGGCGCGGAGTGTCGCCGATCTGCTGGCACGTGGACCGTCCACGCTGGCCACGCTCTTCGAGTACCTTGCGCGTGATGTGCTGGATCGCCAGCCGTCCGATGTCGCGGCTTTTCTTCGCAACACCGCCGTTCTTCGCACGTTAACACCCGCCGCTTGTGACGCGGTGACCGGCGCTTCTGACGGCGCTTCCATGTTGGCGCGCCTGCAAGAGCTTGATTTGTTTATCGTGACACTCGGCGATCGGCACTTCCGGTATCATCATGTTTTCCACGATTTCCTCCGCGAGCAATTGGCCGCCGATCCGCAGAATGAGCGCGCCCGCTATCGCCGTGCGGCGGCACACTTCCGCGAGCAGGGCGACCCGGAAGAAGCGATCTATCACTGGCTGGCGGCGCGGGATTTCGCCGAAGCGGCTCGCGACATGGAACAGGCCGCCGAGCTGGCTTTGCAGTCAGGCCGCCTCGACACCGTCGCCGGCTGGATCGATGCGCTGCCGGCGGAGACGATGGCCGATCATCCGCTCCTGCAGCGACAGCTTGGAGACGTGTATCGGCTGCGCAGCCGTTTCGACGAGGCGCTGGCCTGGTATCAGGCCGCCGAGCGCACGTGGCGCGCGCGCGGCGATGCCGCCGGTATCAGCCGTGCGCTGCGCGGGCAAGCCCTGGTCTATCTCGACACGGTGCGCCCGGCGCAGGCCGAGAGCCTGCTGGAAGAAGCGCTGCGGCTGACCGACGGTCTGCACGATCGCGAGGCGCGCGCCCGGCTGCTGGAACTGCTCGCCGAGAATAAGCTCAACATGGGCAAGCTCCGCGAGGCCGAGACGCTTCGCGGCGAAGCGCACGCGCTGCGCGAAGAAGGCCCTCACGAAGACGTGCTGGGAGTACGCGTCAAGCTGCGCACGGGGCGGCTGGATGAAGCCCAGCGCATTTTGGAAATGTGGGCCGAATCGGAGCGAACCGCGATCGAGCACGGGCAGACGCACCCGCCGCGCATGCACCGCGAGACGGTCCTCCTCCCGTCGCTCATTCACGCGTTTCGCGGTCAGGCCGATCGCGCGTTCGCGCTGGCGCAGGAGGGCATCGCCCTCGGCGAGCGATTCGGCTCGCCGTTCGTGACCGCCGTCGGCTACATGCGGCTGGGCCACGCCTGGCAACTGCTTCCTCTGCCGCGTGCCGGCGAGGGCCCGCCGGAGGACCAAGCCACCGTGACGAGGCCATACACTGCTACGAGTCGGCGATCGCGCTGGGCGACCGGCTAGCGGTGCGCCGCACGCGCGTCGAAGCGCTGTGGGGCCTGACCCGCGCCTATGGCTTTCTGAGCCGTGCCGATCTGGCTTCGGCAGAACGTGCCGCTGCCGAAGGTGTCGAGATCGGGCAGGCCGCGGGCGACGCCTGGGTCGTCGGACTGGTTGAGTTGACGCTCGGAGGCAGTTACGTGCTGGCGGGCCAGCCTGCGCGGGCGGTCGAGCCTCTGTCGCGGGCGCTGCACCTCTTCCGCGAATGCGGTGACAGTTTCGGGCGCGCCGCGTCGCGCCTGTGGCTGAGCCTCGGTTATCTCGATCTGGCGCAGACTGAGCATTTTATTTCGTGCGTAGACGATCTGCTCGCGCTGTGCGAGATGCATCACTACGAGTTTCTCTTCACGGCGCCGACGCTGCTTGGCCCACCCGACACGCGGCGGCTGGCGCCAATACTGATCGAAGCACGCGACCGCCGCGTGCGATCCGCTTATGCGGCGCGGCTGCTGGCGGCCATCGGTCTGCCGGAGATCAAAGCGCATCCTGGCTACCGGCTGCGCATCCAAATGCTAGGGGCATTCCGCGTCTGGCGCGGCGCGGTCGAGATCGAGCCGCGCGAGTGGCAGCGTGACAAAGCGCGCCAGTTATTCCAGTTGCTGCTCACGCAGCGCGGCCGCTGGCTGCAGCGCGAAGAGATCGTCGAGCGCCTGTGGCCGGCGCTCTCGCCCGAAGCGGCCGCGCGCGATTTCAAAGTCGCGCTGAACGCGCTGAACAGAGCGATCGAGCCGAGGCGATCGGCCGACGCGCCGTTTGCGTTCATCGTGCGCGAAGGCGCGGCCTATCGCATCCGACCGGAGGCGGATGTGTGGCTGGATGTCGACGCGTTCGGACGGGAATGCGAGGCAGGACTGCGGCCGGTCGATTCCAACCCGGCCGAGGCGATGGGTCACCTGCAAGCGGCGCTTCGCTTGTACGAAGGCGACTACCTGCCCGATGCGTTGTACGAGGATTGGGCGAGCGAGGAGCGCGAGCGGCTCCTGTCGATGTACCTGCATGCGGCCGACAAACTGGCCGGCCTGTTGATCGAGCGCGGCCAGTTCGATGACAGTCTCCAGGTGTGCCAGGCGATTCTCGCTCGCGATTCGTGCTGGGAACAAGCCTATCGCTTGATGATGATGGCCTACGTGCGCCAGGGTAATCGTGCGCAGGCGCTGCGGGTCTACCAGCGCTGCGTCGGCGCGCTGCACGACGAGCTGGGCGTCGAGCCATCACCCGCCACGCGAGCGCTGCACGATCGCATCGCACAATCGGGCGAAGTCTCTCTATCTGGCCTGTAACTCGATTGTGACCGCTCTATGATAGTCTGGCTGCGCAGGCCAGACTTTTTTAATTGGGAGCAACACATGTCCTCAGAGGTCGGCGTGGTCTCGTTTGTGTTGCGCTTTGTGGTGGATGAGTCGCCGGGCGCCTCCTTACACTCCGTCACGGGCTGGCGTGGCCTCATCCGGCACGTGCAGTCCGATGCCGAACGGCACTTTGTCCATTGGGCCGATGCGGTAGCCTTCATCGAACAGTACGTAAAGGTGAGCGACGACCCGTCGACACAGAACGGACTGTAGTGTGCACGCAAAACATGCCAGGCCGCTCACCGCCCGCGTCCGCGCGGGCGGCCAACCGCGTCCGCGCGGTTGGGGAGCGGAATACCCGTTGACAACCTTGCGTGCACACGGACTGTAACTGCCGTGTAACCGCCGCCTGATATGATGCATCCCGCGGGCCGTGCATCGCCTCGCCCGTCTCACCCCGATACGATGACCCTGTCATAAGGAGCCGACATGCGCCTGAAAGATCGAGTCGCCCTCATCACCGGCGGCGCGGCGGGCATCGGCGAAGCCACCGCTAAGCGCTTCGCCGAGGAGGGCGCAAAGGTCGTCATCTGTGACGTGAACGAGGCCGCCGGGCAGGAAGTCGTCAAGACGCTCGGCTCCGAGGCCGGCTTTTACAGCGTGAACGTCGCCGATCGCCAGGTTGTGCAGCGCTGGATCGACGACGTCGTGGCGAGGTGTGGCCGCGTCGACGTGCTGGTTAACAACGCGGGCGTGTTGCGCGATGGCATGCTGGTTAAGGTCAAGGACGGCGAGTTGGTCAAGCAGATGCCCGAAGCCGATTTCGACCTCGTGATGGGTGTCAACCTCAAGGGTGTGTACAACTGCACGCAGGCCGTCGCACCGGTGATGATCCGACAGGAGAGCGGCGTGATTTTGAATGCCTCGTCGGTCGTCGGGCTGGACGGCAACTTCGGCCAGACGAACTACGTCGCCAGCAAGGCGGGCGTGATCGGCATGACTAAGGTGTGGGCGCGCGAGCTGGGTCGGTACCATATCCGCGTCAACGCGGTCGCGCCCGGCTTCGTCGCGACCGAGATGGCCGCCTCGATGCCGGAGACCATTCTCGAAGGCATGAAGGCGCACACGCCGCTCGGCCGGTTAGGTCAGCCTGACGACATCGCCAATGCCTACCTGTTCCTGGCTTCCGATGAGGCGAGTTTCATCACGGGCGCTGTGTTGCGCGTGGACGGGGGCATCGTCGTCGGAACGTGATGGGGATCAGTAATCAGTGATCAGTGATCAGTAATCAGTCAAGAGCTGTTGCTGGTAACTGGCAACTGAGTACCGAACCGGAGATTAAGGTGCACGCGGCGGACTTATTGAGCACACGGGCACATCTGACGCCGGGTCGGGAGGCGTTGCTGGAACGGGCAACCGGCCGCCGTTACACCTACGCGGATGTGAACGCGCGGGCCAATCGCCTGGCGAACTTCCTGCGCGAAAGACTCGGCGTGCAGAAGGGCGATCGCGTGTCGATACTCGCGCACAACAGCATCGCTCACGTCGACCTGCTCTACGGCCTGGCGAAGATCGGCGCCATCCTCGCACCACTCAACTGGCGGCTTACCGCGCGCGAGCTGGCGCACATCGTCAACGATTGTGAACCGAAGATCGTGATCGGCGGGCCGGAGTTTGTGGACACACTGGCCGACATGCGTCCACACGTCAATATCTCTTACTTTATCGGTAACCGTTCAGTTGGTCTATGAACCTACGTAGCCGCCTTGACGACCGGTGTGTCAGGCAGCAGCGACGGGGGCGGGTCACCTCTCGCCGCCGCGGCACACGCTTCGGTGAGATAATCCAAGACGTC
>Ga0209342_10008394_pt1 | contig 10350 bp, 8 predicted proteins | sample RifCSP16_2_FD_184023 | JGI IMG/M metagenome (GOLD analysis project Ga0209342, IMG submission 184023) | Soil microbial communities from Rifle, Colorado - Rifle CSP2_sed 16_2 (SPAdes) (version 2) | ecosystem: Environmental > Terrestrial > Deep subsurface > Rock core/Sediment | place: Rifle... | reverse complement strand
CCGACGACCATCAATTCGGGCCTGTGCTCCTTCAAGTACCGGGCGGTCCCTGTGATCGTCCCGCCGGTGCCGACGCCGACGACGAGCACGTCGATCGTCCCATCGGTCTGACGCCAGATCTCGGGGCCGGTGGTCGCGTAGTGCGCGGTCGGGTTCTCGGGGTTGAAGTACTGGTTCGGCTGGAACGCACCCGGGATCTCGTCGGCTAGGCGGTCGGCGACCCGGTAGTAGGACTCGGGGGACTCGGGCGACACGGCGGTGGGACAGGTCACGACCTCGGCCCCGTACGCGCGCAGGAGCGAGATCTTCTCCTGGCTCATCTTGTCCGGCATCACGAAGATGCACCGGTATCCGCGGATCGCGGCCGCTATGGCCAGGCCGTGGCCCGTGTTGCCCGAGGTCGGCTCGACGATCGTCCCGCCGGGCCTCAGGCGCCCGTCCCGCTCGGCGGCCTCGATCATCGGCAGGCCGATCCGGTCCTTGACGCTGCCGCCGGGGTTCAGCATCTCGAGCTTGGCCAGGACGGCCGGCCTGACGCCTTGCGCCACCTTGTGGAGCCGGACGAGCGGTGTGTCGCCGACCGCGTCCAGGAAGGTGTCCAGAACCTCCATGCGCCCCCCGCAGCCTCGGATGCGGTCCCATCCTGCCACGAACCGCGCCCACAGGCCCCCATGGGGCCACACCCGGGGGCTACACCCGTGGGGGTATCCTGCCGATTCCTTCCCTCGTGGACGCCGAGGTTCTTCGCATGCCCATCGACGAGCAGGTGGACGCCACCCCCACGGGGGGGTCGGTGCTCGTCGTCGACGACGATCCGTTCATCGCCCGCCTGCTCGAGATCGAGCTGAAGGCGGCCGGGTATGACGTCCGCGTGGCCAACGACGGGGCGCGGGCGCTGGACCTGTCCCGGGAGCGCTGTCCGGACCTCGTGCTCGCCGACGTGATGATGCCGACGATGGACGGCTTCGAGCTGACCCGCCGGCTGCGAGGGGACAGCAGGACCGCCTCGGCGAGCGTGATCATGCTCACCGCACGAGGGCTCTCGGCCGACAAGCTCGAAGGGTTCACGGTCGGCGCCGACGACTACATCGTCAAGCCGTTCGACACGCCCGAGCTCCTCGCCCGGATCAAGGGCGTGATGCGTCGCGCCAAGGAGATGCGCCAGCAGTCGCCGCTCACCGGGCTGCCCGGCAACGTGCGGATCGAGGACGAGATCGAGGGGCGGGTGCGCACGGGTGCGCGGTTCGCGATCTTGTACGCGGACCTGGACAACTTCAAGGCATACAACGACCACTACGGGTTCATGCGCGGGGACCAGGCGATCCAGTTCACGGCGGACCTCCTCCAGGAGGTGGCCCGGGATGACGGCGGCCCCGAGACGTTCGTCGGGCACGTCGGCGGCGACGACTTCGTCGTCGTCTGCGGAGCCCAAGACGCGGAGCGGCTCGCCGAACGGGTCGTCGCGCGCTTCGACGAGAGCGTGCCCGACCTGTATGACCCGGAAGACAGGGAGCGTGGTTCGATCCAGGTGCCGAACCGCCGGGGCGAGACCCAGGAGTTCCCGTTCGTCGCGATCTCGATCGGCGTGGCCACGAGCGAGCGCCGGTCGTTCGCCCACTTCGCCGAGGCGGTCGCCGTCGCAACCGAGATGAAGTCGTTCACGAAGTCCAGGACCGGCTCGTCGTGGGCCGTCGACCGCCGTACCACCTGACGCCGCCCACCGCGGCCGCACTATCATCGGGCTCGGAGGTGTCGGCGTGAGCGCACGCGAGATCCGGGCTCCTCGCGGGACGTCCCTGTCGTGTCGTTCGTGGCCGCAGGAGGCCGCCCTGCGGATGCTGATGAACAACCTCGACCCCGACGTCGCCGAGCGCCCCCAGGATCTCGTCGTCTACGGCGGGACAGGACGGGCGGCGCGGTCGTGGGAAGCCTTCGACGCGATCGTGGCAGCCCTCCGAGGGCTGGCTGACGACGAGACGCTGCTGGTGCAGTCTGGCAAGCCCGTCGCGGTGTTCCGGACGCACGAGATGGCGCCGCGCGTGCTGATCTCCAACTCGATGCTCGTGCCGAAGTGGGCAGACTGGGACACGTTCCGGGAGCTCGAGCAAGCCGGCCTCACGATGTACGGGCAGATGACCGCGGGCTCGTGGATCTACATCGGGACGCAGGGGATCCTGCAGGGGACGTACGAGACCTTCGCCGAGGCGGCCACGCAGCGGTTCGGCGGTTCGCTCGTCGGGACCGTGACGCTCACCGGCGGGCTCGGCGGGATGGGCGGTGCGCAGCCTCTCGCCGTCACGATGAACGGCGGCGTCGCCCTTTGCGTCGAGGTCGACCCAGCGCGGATCGAACGCCGGATCAAGACGCGGTACCTGGACCGCGAGACCGACGACCTCGAGCAGGCGCTGCTTTGGGTGGGACAGGCCCGCGCCGAGCGCGAGGCGGTCTCGATCGGCCTCGTTGGCAACTGCGCGGAGGTCCTGCCCGAGCTTCTCGCGCGAGGGTTCGCGCCCGAGCTCGTGACCGACCAGACCAGCGCACATGACCCGCTCGGCGGCTACGTGCCGGGCGGGCTCTCGCTCGAGGAGGCGGCCGTGCTCCGCGAGAGCGATCCCGAGGGCTACCAGGCCCGGGCTTACGCATCGATGGCCCGGCACGTCGAGGCGATGGTCGGGTTCCTCGAGAAGGGCTCGGTGGTCTTCGACTACGGCAACAACCTGCGGGCCGGCGCCGAGATCGGAGGGCTCGCCCGCGAGCGCGCGTACGCGTACCCGGGGTTCGTGCCGGCGTTCGTGCGCCCGATGTTCTGTGAAGGCAAGGGGCCCTTCCGGTGGGTGGCGCTCTCGGGCGACCCGGAGGACATCGCGAAGACCGACCGCGCGGTCGCCGAGCTGTTCCCAGAGAACGAGCGCCTGCTGCGGTGGCTCGACCTGGCCGAGGGGCGGGTGGCGTTCCAGGGACTGCCTGCGCGGATCTGCTGGCTCGGCTACGGCGAGCGCACGAAGGCCGGCCTGCGCTTCAACGAGATGGTCGCGAGAGGCGAGCTATCGGCCCCGATCGTGATCGGGCGTGACCACCTGGACAGCGGCAGCGTCGCGAGCCCGTACCGCGAGACCGAGGCGATGAAGGACGGTTCCGACGCGATCGCCGACTGGCCGATCCTGAACGCGCTCGTGAACACCGCGGCCGGCGCGCACTGGGTGAGCGTGCACCACGGCGGGGGAGTGGGCATCGGGTACTCGATCCATGCGGGGATGGTCGTGGTGGCCGACGGGACCGAGAACTCGGCGGCGCGCCTGGAGCGGGTGCTGACCAGTGACCCGGGCATGGGGGTCGTCCGCCACGCGGACGCGGGCTATGACGAGGCGCTGGCCGTCGCAGCCGAGCGCGGGGTCCGCCTGCCCTGGCGCGAATGAGTCGGTGGTGCAGGGCCCCCAGGAGCGATCGGGGAGCTGCTCATCGACGCTCGACAGATTGCAGACGACGTGCAAGCTCGGCGACGATTTCATCGCGGGCGGTCTCGGGAGATCCGACTGCGGGGATCATCAGTAGGCGGGCGGTCTCCTCGTAGAGGCTCTCGCCGCTGATGTACCGGCGTCCCCGTCGCTCACCGATCGCTCGGAGGAGCCCCGATGACACTGCTGCGGCAAGGTCGTTGGTGGCCGTTGCGGGGCTTACGTCGGCGAGTGGCCGGTAGTAGCCGGCGGTGACGTCTCGACCGAAGAAGCAGTCCCAGAGCGCATTCGTGACCCGAGGATCCAGATGAGCCGTCTCGGCAACCGACTCGAGTGCAGTCCAGATCTGCTGCTCAGTTCTGAGTCGAAGGTCCAGCGCTCGCGCCTGGTGCAGCTGAGCCTCGATATGGCCCACGATGAATGATGTGGCCTCCGCGTCCTTCGCGAACTCCTCGCCGAGGTTCCTGAATAGCCCGTAGTAATCGTCGAGGTGTCCTCCCCACCATTCCTCGAGCGATGTGAATTCAGGTCGCTTGAAGCCACCCCGGTACATCGCGAGAGAGGCAAGTATCCTCGCGGATCGACCGTTCCCGTCTTTGAACGGGTGGATGGCGGCGATCGCAGCATGGAGCCAGGCGGCCGCCACCGCAGGGTGAGGGTGCCCGGCCTCCATCCGTTCGCACGCGATGTCGACAAGTTCTCGTACACGTTCCCCTTCAGGGGGAAGGAACACTTGCTCCCCTGTCAGCCTGCTGACGATGAACACCGGCGCGTCGGTGCGGAGCCGCCCGGCGCCCAAGTCGTACCGACCTGCCATCACACGATCGTGCAGGCCAGCGATGAGGCCTCTGTCCCACGTAAACGCGTCGTCGTCAGCGCGACGAAGCACGAAGCTCATGGCGTTCCGATAGCCCTCGACCAGGCTCCGATCTTCGGGCTCGACCCTTGGAGTCGAGGCGCCGGCCAGGATCCGGCGAACCTCCTCGACCGTCACGTTCACTCCCTCCATCCTCGTGGAAGCCGCGACGGCCTCGGCCTCGAGGTCTCGACGCAGCCTGCCTGCCCAGGCGCGCGGAAGGGGGCCCCGAGAGTCGAGGAGCCGGTGCCACTCGTCGAGCTCGGAGCAGAGGTCAACCGGTGGGCCTGGGTCGTAGGGCAAGAGCAACATGAGGGAATAGTATCACTCAAATGCTAGGGAATATAGTTAAACCAACGGGAGGCCGTGGTCGCTCCCCCTCCTGGGGATCCAAGGGGCCGAACATTCGCTCAAACGCTAGGGATTAGATTGATGATTGCCCACTGTGCCTACGGCCTGCCGCCATTGCCGCTTGCGTGGTCGGCGGCCTCGCGCGAGGTGTAGTCGGGGCTCGTGCGGTACACGAAGTAATCGACGCTCGCCCAGATCGTCTTCGAGAACGGCCAGAACAGCACGGGGATCATCCCAGCGACGGCGATCGACGCGACCGTTAGCGCTCCGACGTACAGGTCCGGCAGGTCGACGATCAGCCAGGCGATCAGCAGCGCGAGCAAGATCCCCTCGGTCACGAGGTAGGAAAGGACCATCGCGCCGAGGAACCCGCCCTCCTCGCGCTCGAGGCGAAGGCCGCACCCAGGGCACCGGTCGCGGATCGTGAACCACCCCTTGAACAGCGCGCCCGAGCCGCAACGGGGGCAGCGCTTCGTCGCCCCGCGCACCAACGCCGTGACTACGCCGGGCTCGTCACGCAGGGCCGCTTTGATCACTCGCGGCGGTGGGGCGGGCGTGGTCGCGTGATCGCGGTCGGCCGTACCAGCTTCGGCAGGAGCGGCCGGCGACTGGTCGGGATCGAGGTCGTTGAACGGGCCTGACACGTTCTAGCCCGAGGGGTAGGGCGGTGGCCAAGGTTGGTCAAGGGGTGGGTACCAATCGCGGTCGGTGAGGCGGTACTCCCATTCCCTCGCGATCGCCGCCATCTGTTGAGCCTTCTCCTTGCTTAGCCACTCACCAATCTCCCAGGTCTTCAGATGGGCACTGAGAAGGCTGAGGAACTGGCCCAGCGAACGCGCTTCTTCGTCATCCAGCGTCTTTCCCATCCTCGATTCCTACCACTTCGCCAACGAGGCGTTTGCCCAACACGTCGACGGTCCGTAGCCTGGCGCCGTGCCGGTCCGGGTCGGGGAGTCGCTGTCGCTCGACGACGTCGTCGCCGTGGCGCGGGGCGCCCGTGTGACGCTCGCCCCCGAGGCCACCGAGCGCATCGTCGCGGCTCGCTCGGTCGTCGATCGAGCCGTCGCCTCGAACGCCACCGTCTACGGCGTGACTACCGGCTTCGGCTCGCTCGCGAACGTGCGGATCGAGCCGGCTCAGGCCGACGCGCTCCAGGCGGCGATCGTGCGATCCCACGCGACCGCCGTCGGGCGGCCGCTCTCGCGCGAGGAGGCGCGGGCGATGCTCCTGCTCCGAGCGCACGTGCTCGCCCTGGGGCACTCGGGCGTGCGCGCCGAGATCGTGGAACGGATGGTGGAGATGTTGAACCTCGACATGATCCCCGTGGTTCCCGAGCAGGGCTCGCTGGGTGCATCGGGGGACCTCGCCCCGCTCGCGACGCTGGCGCTCCCGCTGCTGGGCTCGGGCGAGGTGCTCATGGACGGGAGGACGGTCCCCGCCGCCGACGCGCTCGCCGCCGCCGGCCTCGCGCCGATCGAGCTGCGGGCGAAGGAGGGGCTCGCCCTCGTGAACGGCACGCAGGGGATGCTCGCCGTGGGGATCCTGGCCGCCGAGCGAGCCGAGCGACTCGTGAAGACCGCCGACGTCACGGCCGCGATGAGCGTGGAGGCGTCGCTCGGGTCGGACCGTGTCTTCGACGAGCGCCTGACTGCTCTCCGGCCACACGCCGGGGTCGTCGCCAGCGCCGCCAACCTGCGGCGGCTGCTCGACGGCTCGCCGATCGTCGCCTCGCACCGCGACAGTCCGCACCTGGTCCAGGACGCGTACTCGCTGCGCTGCTCTCCGCACGTGAACGGTGCGACCCGCGAGGTGCTGCGGTTCTCGCAGGGCGTCCTGGAGACAGAGGCGAACGCGGTCTCGGACAACCCGATCGTGCTGCCCGAGGACGACGAGGTGCTATCGAGCGGGAACTTCCATGGGCAGCCGGTTGCGGTCGCGCTCGACGCGCTCGCCGCCGCGATCGTGCCTCTCGCGAGCATCGCCGAGCGCCGGCTCTACCGGCTGCTCGACCCCGTACGCAGCAACGGGCTGCCAGCGTTCCTGGTCCGGGAGAGCGGCCTTAACTCCGGGTTCATGCTCGTGCAGTACACGGCGGCCTCGATAGTGTCCGAGTGCAAGACGCTCGCCCACCCCGCCTCGGTGGACTCGATCGGCTCAAGCGCGGGCCAGGAGGACCACGTCAGCATGGGGATGACGGCGGCCCGGCATGCGCGCGACGTGGTCGCGAACGCCGAGGTCGTGATCGCGCTCGAGGCCCTGGTGGCCGCTCAGGCGCTCGACCTGCGGGCGCCGCTCGAGCCCGCCGTGGGCACCGGCGCCGCGCGCGACGCGATCCGAGAGCGTGTGACCTTCCTCGATGCCGACCGCGAGCTCCGGCCGGACATCGACTCGGTCACGGACCTCGTCCGCTCCGGCGTGCTGCTCGAGGCGGCGGAGGCGGCGGTCGGCGCGCTCGGATGAGCGCTACGAGTGGTAGATGACGACACGGGTTCCGTAGTCCGCGAGCCCGTACACCCACTGCGCGTTCCAGTAGGGGATCCGGACGCAGCCGTGGCTCGCGTTGTACGTTGGCACCTCGGTCCACCCGTGGAGCGCGCGCAGGCCGTCGAAGTAGCTCGGGTAGTACAGGTGGTTCGGGCTGAAGCCGGCCAGCTTGCGGTAGATGCGGAAGTACCCGTCGCGCGTGGCACCGCCGGCGCCCGTGGACACGTGGAGGACGTTGGTGATCTCGCCGTCCTCGATGGTGTAGAGCACCTGGAGCGACTGATCCACCTCGAAGTGGAACCCCCGCCAGTCGTTCCGGGGTCGCGGGGTCCGGGGGTCAGCCAGGCGACGCCACGTGGCAGCGCTCGCGACGAACGAGCGCTCCATCCGCTGAACCTTGTGGAACGCCACCACCGCGTCGGCCGTGCGGAAGTCGTACTCGCCGTCGGTCGTTGCGGCCAGGCGGTAGTGGAGCTCGACCAGCCGAGCCTCGAGCAGCTCGACGAAGACGCCGTCCTCGCCCTCGGACAGGCGGGGCAGGGGGGTCTCGTCGGCTTCGCTCACGGCGGCGCCGCGCAGCAGGTCCTCACCCGTGAAAGAGGCGCGCGCCCGGTATGTGCCCGGGAGCGGCACCTCGAAGGTCGCGAGGAACCCGCCGGCCGAACCCATCGCCACACGACGGGTGGCGATCGCCCGTCCGGCCTTGATGAGGGTGATCTCGACGCGCCGGCCGGGACGAGCCGGGGAGACCGTGCCGCGCACCGTCACCGTGTCGAACAGGCGCACCGGAGACATCGTCGCGGTCGTCACGGCCCGGACCCGAACGGTCACCGGCTCGCTCGCCGCGTCCGCGGTCGCCGCGACGTAGGAATCGGTGCTCTCGGGCGCGAGCGTCGCGGAGAACGCGCCGCTCGCATCGGCCGTGGTGGTGGTCGCGGCTACCGCGCCGGAGCCGTCGTGGATCTCGATCGTCTCGCCGCCGAGCGCCGGCGCGAGCGTCCCCGAGAACGTGACGGCCTGCCCGAAAACGATCGTGGCGGCGGAGGCCGACAGGGTGATCGTTGAGGTGGTTTGCGCCGACGCGGGGAGCGGCGTGAGCAGCGCGAACACTAGGGCGGCGATCAGCACCGCTGCGGGCGTCCTCTTCATGCTCCCCCGATCCTCTTCCCGTCGGCGAACGCGTGGCGGACCGGGTTGTGCCCCGGCCGGTAGGGCACCTGGGCGAAGGCGTCGCCGTCCAGCACGACGAGGTCGGCGGGCCTTCCCGGGGCCAGCGTACCGCGGGTACCGGCCAGTCCGAGCGCGGCGGCCGCGTTCGCCGTCGCGGCGACGAGCGCCTCGCGGGGCGTGAGGCCGTAGAGCGAGCAGGCCGTCGCGATCGCCTCGGGCATCGAGAGCACCGGCGAGGTGCCGGGGTTGAAGTCGGTCGCGATCGCGACGGCAGCATCGGCCTCGAGGAGGCCCCGGACGTCCGGCGGCGCGGCTCGCAGGAACAGCGTCGAGGTGGGCAGCAGCACCGCGACGGTGCGCTCGGCGCCGCCGAGCGCGGCGATCCCCGCCGCCGAGACGTGGTTCAGGTGGTCGGCGCTCCGGGCGCCGAGCTCGACCGCCGCCTCCGCCGCACCCGAGGCGCCGAGCTGGTCGGCGTGGCACCGGAGCGGGAGCTCCGCCGCCGCAGCAGCCTCGGCCACCGCGGCCAGGTCCTCGAGCGAGAACGCGATGTCCTCGACGTAGACGTCCACGGCGTCGGCCAGGCCCTCCGCCGAAGCCGTGGGGATCAGCTCCTCGCACGCGGCGCGGACCCAGTCGGCGCGCTCGACGCCGCCGGGGACGGCGTGGCACGCGAGAAGCGTCACCGTGCAGGTCTGGGGGGCTTCCTCGGCTAGCCGGCGGGCTAGGCGCGCCTGTCGGAGCTCGGCCTCCACCGAGAGCCCGTAGCCGGTCTTCAACTCGAGGGTCGTCGTGCCGTGGTCGGCCATCTCCTGCACGAGCGGCAGGCAGAAGGAGAGCACGTCGGCGTCGGAGGCCTCGGCGAGCATCCGGGCGCTGCGGTGGATCCCGCCCTTGCCGTGGAGCTCGCGGTAGGAGACGCCCCTCAGCCGTGCCTCGTACTCGTCGGCCCGCCATCCGGCGAACGGCAGGTGCGTGTGCGCGTCCACGAACCCGGGCGCGATCGTGCAGCCCTCGAACCGCTCGGCGCCGGGCAGGCCCTCGGACGGACCGACGTAGGTGATCACGCCGTCCTCCCAGGCGATCGCACCGTCGGCGATCGTGGTCACGGCCGAGGCGTCATCGCCGCGGACCGGCGCGGTGGAGGGCGTGACCAGGGTCGTGGCTGCGACGGCGCCGCTCGAGGACTCGGGCACGTCCGCCATGAAAGTGCAGGGCCGGGTGCGGCGCAAGCACGCCCGTAGACTGGGGCGCGTGGCCCGCACGGAGGACCTCCGGATCGCCGACGTCCTCCGCATCCCCGAGGTCCGGGCGGCGATGCTCGGCACCTTCGTCATCATGCTCGGCTACGGCATCCTGTCGCCGGTCCTGCCGAGCTACGCGAAGACGTTCGGCGTGGGCTACGACTCGATCGGCCTGCTGATCTCCGCGTTCTCGCTCGCGCGGCTGGTCGCGGACCCGTTCGTCGGCCGGTACATCGACCGCCAAGGCGAGCGCCGGATGGTGGTGCTCGGCGCCGTCATCGTCGGTGTCTCCTCGGTGGCCTCCGGGCTCGCGCCGACATTCGCGCTCCTGGTGGTCCTGCGCGGGGTGGGTGGCGTGGGCTCCGCGCTGTTCTTCGCCGCCCTGCTCTCGTTCCTGCTCCGAACGATCCCTGCCGAGCGCACCGGGCGCGTGATGAGCGTGTTCTACGCCGCGTTCAACCTGGGGTTCATCGCGGGCGGCCCGCTCGGCGGAGTGATCGCGCACACGTTCAACCTGGCGAGCCCCCTGTACATCTACGGCGGCTCGTGCTTCATCGCTGCCGCTCTGTTCTCGCGGACGATCTACGACCCCGAGCGACACCGGGACGAGGTTCGGGCAGGCGGGCTCCGGAGGCTTCCGTGGGGACGGCCGTTCGTGACCGTGCTCGTCGTGAACCTCGCGTACCTGTGGATGATCGGCGCCGTCTTCCAGACCCTGATCCCGCTCTTCGGGCCCGACGAGGTGGGGCTCACGCTCGGCGGCGTCGGGGTCGGCCTCGCGATCGCGACG
>Ga0209342_10008393_pt1 | contig 10354 bp, 11 predicted proteins | sample RifCSP16_2_FD_184023 | JGI IMG/M metagenome (GOLD analysis project Ga0209342, IMG submission 184023) | Soil microbial communities from Rifle, Colorado - Rifle CSP2_sed 16_2 (SPAdes) (version 2) | ecosystem: Environmental > Terrestrial > Deep subsurface > Rock core/Sediment | place: Rifle... | reverse complement strand
AAGCGCGACAGGATGCGAAGGAGGAAGCGGATGTTTCGCAGGTCGTTCTCCACGATGCTCTGGATGCCCGGGTACTGCACCTTGACCGCGACTGTGCGGCCGTCCCATCCCCCGTCCTCCGTGGCTGGGGCGCCCAACCGCTCCTTTTCTGTGGCTCGGGGCCCTAGCTGCCCACTTGCTGTGGCTCGGGGTCCCAGCCCCGAGAGGGACGCCGGACGCTTCAACCTCGCGCAGTGCACCTGCGCGAGCGAGGCGGCCGCGATCGGCTCCTCCTCGAACTCCGCGAAGACGTCGGCGAGCGGGCGTTCGAGCTGGCGCTCGATGCGACGCTTGATGACCGCGAACGGCCGCGGCGGCACCTGGTCCTGGAGCCGCGAGAGGACGGCGATGTATTCGTCCGGGATGAGGTCCGGACGGGAGCCGACGATTTGCCCGAACTTGATGAGCAGCCCCTGCCGCCGGATCGCCAGGTCGTACAGATCGCGGGCAGAGGCGGTGTGGTGCCGCGACCGCCGCTCAGCGGCGTCCTTGATGCGAAGGCGCTTCTCGGCGAGGGTGATCGCCTTGTAGCCGAGGTACACGCGCGCCGCGAGGGCTGTGGTGCCGACGAAGCGAGCGAGGCGGTCTTCAGTGCGCATAGCGAGTCCAGTATGCGAGGAGCCAGGAGCAGGGAGCAAGGAGACGGAACCACAAAGGCACGAAGACACGACGAGATTTGGCATGGAGGTTGATGTCATTCCGAGCCGGTCGCCTGCCGCAAACCGTCCCGAAACCGCGTCAGCGTTCGCTGCCGAATCCCCTAGGTCAACAACTCGCGAGGAATCTTCCGTCCCGCTGTCGAAATCCTGGCTCAAGGCCCCCTCACGTCATTCCGAGCCGGTCCGCCTACCTCAAAGCATCCGAAAAAGAGCGTCGGCGTCCGGTGGCGAATCCCCCAGGGTGTACAACTCGCGAGGAATCTTCCCTCCCGCCGTGGAAATCCTGGCCCAAGGCCCCCCTCACGTCATTCCGAGCCGGTCGCCTGCGGCAAACCGTCCGAAAAACCGCGTCGGCGTGCGGTGCCCAATCCCCCGGGGTGTACAACTCGCGAGGAATCTTCCCTCCCGCCGTCGAAATCCTGGCCCAAGCCCCCTCACGTCATTTCGAGCCGGTCCGCCTACCTCAAAGCATCCGATAAACAGCGTCGGCGTTCGCTGGCGAATCCCTCAAGGTCTACAACTAGCGAGGAATCTTCCGTCCCGACGTCGAATCCCGGCCCACGGCCCCCTCAAGTCATTCCGAGCCGGTCGCCTACGGCAACCGTCCGCCCCGCGTCAGCGTTCGCTGCCGGATCACCCACGTCCAACAACTCGCGAGGAATCTTTCCTCCCGCCGTCGAAATCCTGGCCCAAGCCCCCTCACGTCATTCCGACCCGGTCCGCCTACCTCAAAGCATCCGAAAAAGAGCGTCGGCGTTCGGCGGCGAATCCCTCAAGGTCTACAACTCGCGAGGAATCTACCCTCCCGCCCTCGAAATCCTGGCTCAAGCCCGGCACCACCGATTAACGTAAGCAGACGTTCTCCGTTGAGGCGAACGTAGTCTGTCAATTCATGTATGTCATTTCTAACATTTGAGGTCTTGACACAACGCCTACGTTGCGGATGATAGATGTAGAGAATGTAGGTAATCGATATAAATGATGAGTCGCCCTTGCCCAACACCGCCTCGCATCGGCCAATCTTAGGAGGTGGGAGTTCCGACCGAAACCCAGCTTAGATCTCTGAACACACGTGTCGTTTTAGTCAATGGAGGTAAATAGGATGGCTGTGATTCATCCTCGAATACACTGGGGCGCGCGGGAGGTGGACTGGACCTGGGTGCCCGAGACGACCGCCGAGATGGTCGCCGTGGGACGGCGCATGCTCGCCGAGGGGCTCGGGATGCTCGGGTTCGTGTTCATCGCCGGCGCGGCGATCATCGTCAACGACCAGGTGACGCCGGGCGGCCTCGGCCTGCTGGGCATGGCCGCAGCGACCGGTCTCGCCTACGCGCTGATAGTCTTCGCGTTCTACCCGATCTCCGGCGGCCACATCAACCCGGCGATCACGATCGGCGAGATGATGGCGCGACGGATGCCGCCCTCGATCGCGGCGCTCTACATCGGGGCGCAGTTGGTCGGGGCGGTGGTCGGCGCGCTCACGCTGGAGGTAGTGTTCCGCGACTTCGTAGGCGACGCCGCGGGCGCGGCTTCGCTGAGCTTCAACCCGGCGCTGACCGGCTGGATCGGCGGCGCGCTGGAAGGCGTGCTCACGTTCGTGCTGGTCGTCGCCTACTTCCGGGCGTTCGTCGACCAGCGCCTGCCGGCCGCCGGTAGCGCGGCCGTGGGCCTCGTGGTAATGGTCTCGTTCCTCGTGGCGTTCTCGCTCACCGGCGGGGCGCTCAACGTGGCGCGGGTCTTCGGCACCGGCCTCGTGGCCGGCGAATGGACGGACTTCGGCTGGTACCTGCTCGGCCTCGCCGGCGGCGCCCTCGCCGGCCTGACCTACGAGTACCTCTTCGCGCGACCGGAGGAGACCACCGAAGCACAAGCCTAGACATCGACGGGGGGTCGCACGTAAGGAGGCCGGGCTCCGGCAGGGGCCCGGCCTCTTGGGTTCCATCGGTTGTAGTAGCTTACTTCGGCTCCATTGGCACTGGATGGAGCCGACGGCTCAAGACTTGACGGATGATATCGCATACGATATCATCTTCCCATGCCTCGTAGGGACATTTGGCACGAACTTGAAGCCCTGCGGCGCCGGGCCTTCAATCTCAGTCCGCGCGAACTGGAGGCAGCGGCTCGGAGGGCTGGTTGGTTCCTACATCACATAGAAGGAGGACACGCGATCTACGTGAAGGAGGGTTATCCGTTCAACCTGTCGATCCCGCTTCACAAGCTGAAAGGTAAGACGGCGCTGCGTGTCATTAAGGCGATCGAGGCATCGCTGATGGAAGGAAAGGAGGAGCAAGAAGATGGCAAAGAAAGAGGCGACGGGACCTCCTAAGGACGTCGCTGCATATTTGAACGCCCCTTACGTTCGTATGATCATCCCGAACGCGGACGAAGGGGGGTATCTCGCAGAGGTTCTAGAACTACCCGGCTGCATTAGCGAAGGTGAGACGCCGGAGGAGGCTTTTCGGAATGTAGACGAGGCGATGGCGGGCTGGATCACTGCCGCTCTTGATATGAAGCGGCCTATTCCTGATCCGGTCGGCGACAACGAGTACAGCGGTCACTTGCCGCTGAGAATCTCCAGCGAACTTCATCGCTTCGCCGCGCTGAGAGCACTGCAGGAAGGCACAAGCTTGAACCAGTGGATAGCGAAAGCTATTGCGACACAGCTGGCGAAAGCGAATCTAGCTGATGAACTGGCTGACCAGGTGGCAGCCAAGGTCGCCGAACGCGTTCGTCTTTCTGCAATGACTCTTGTCAATGTTGGCGTTCGCGACACCAATCCTCGCGATCCATACCCATCTGTGATGCCTGCAGATGCTTTCCCCGACGTTCGTTCTCGACAACTAGATGAACCTAAGGGGCAATTGGCGACGCAGTTGATTACCTGGGACAACCTCATTAGGTCTTCCGTCCCCTCGGCCATTCGCCAGGAGAAGGGGGGTGATTCGAATGCCTGAGGCTACCCAGTTCGCTTATTCCCATAGAGAGCTCACCACTTTGATGCTTCGTGATCGCGGAATCAGGAGTGGTCACTGGATGATCTTGGTAAGGTTTGGTCATGCAGCGGCGAACGTGGCCCCTCCATCAGACGACTCCGGGGTTGTAGGGCCGATGGGTCCGGCGACAATTTCAGTCATAGTCGAAACCGGCATTCAGCGCGTCGACGAACCAGGCCCGCTCACTGTGGATGCGGCCACACTTTGGAAGAGAAGCCCGAAAGCGACGGCGAAGGCCAAGGCCGGTTGACTTCGCCATCTCGGCCCCCCGGTTGGTCGGAACCGTAACCCCAGCCACCGGAAAGACGCGGCCGAGATGGCCGGCGGGCGCCGGGCGCCGGCCTGACCTACGAGTACGTCTTCGCGCGCCCGGAGGAGACGACCGAAGCAGAAGCATAGACATCGACGGGGGGTCGCACGTAAGGAGGCCGGGCTCCGCAAGGGGCCCGGCCTCTTGGGGTTGTTCCGGAGCGGGAGGCAGGTCGAAAAAAGTGACACTAGAGTCTTCCTGATGTCGCGCGAGAGGACTTACAATCCAGCGCGCCAAGATGCAACGAAAGTCATCGCAGCAGATTCTCAGCGAACTAGAGGCCACTTCTGATGGGCTGCCTGTACGTCGAATTGGCATCTGGACTCTCGAGAAGCTCGCAATCCTTCTTCTCTACTTCCATGCGTTCACGAGTGCGGCTGGCAAAGCGCGTGGCGGGGTCTGCGTGGATGGGCTTGCTGGTCCCGGTCTGTGTGAAGTCAGAGGCGCCCGAATGCCTCCGCGCTTCGTCTGGGGGTCGCCATCGTTAGCGGCGCGAGCTGATCCACCCTTTGAGAAGTGCGTCTTTATCGAGTTGAACAAGAGAAGCGCCGATGCGCTAACTGCAAGAACCGAAACCTCTGGTAGTCGCGTATCGGTGATAGCCGGGGATGTCAACTCCCACTTCGCCCGCGTGCTGCGGGACATCGTTCCACGCGACGCGCCTTGCTTCTGCCTGCTCGATCCAGAAGGGCTGGAGCTCTCGTGGGAGACGATTCGATCTGGAGTGCTTGTACCTGGCCGGCGTCGGAAGCCAGAAATCCTCGTGTTGTTCCCTTCAGGCTGGCTAATGCGGCTGCTTCCAAAGAAGGGGATCGTCAATCCTCGTCACGAAGAGATCCTCGATAGGGTTATGCCCGGACGTGACTGGAGAGATGTCTACCAGTTGAGGCTCGAGCGCAAAATCAGCCCCAGCGAAGCCAAGGACCAGTATGTGGAGCTATATCGCCAGGGCTTCCTAGACATGGGTTACAGGGCATTCAGCCGAGCAGTTCAAGCACCATCGATCCCGGGCGGCAAGCGCAGAGAGAGGTACCAGCTCATTTTCGCGACAGAGCATGAAACGGGCGAGAAAATAATGCTGGATGTGTTTGAGCGGCCCTATGTGCTTGATTTCCCGCTGACCGGCCAGCCACCGTTATTCGACTAACGACTGGTAGGCCATGGTGGAGCTTACCGTCGAGGCGACGCCCGGCAAGCTTCTTCCCTACCCGGTGCCCATCCTCATCATGAGCTCCCCACTGCTTGAAGAAGAAAGGTACTCTGGCCTTCACGCACTGGTCCCGAATGTCCCGAGCCCATTGTGGTTTCATGGGGCGCGCGCTATGCCCGCTTTCTCCACCGGCGATCACCCAGTGGATGTCAGTCAAGTCCAGCGTCAAGGGTCCCAGCAGCGGCTCACAGGACAGGAAGCGCACGGCGGCGGGCACCCGACGCAGATCGTCGACGCGCGAGGTCCAACGCTGGTTCTCCACCGAAACGCCCATCCAGACGTTGCTGGGCCACGGTAGCCGAGGAGCTAGTTCGGCCAAGCGTTCCGAGCGCTTGGTGAGCACCTGGAAGGTGTGCCAATCAGCGCGGGCCATCGTATCGAATACACTCTCGATGAAGTTCATCGGCACGTCTGGATGGAAGAGGTCGCTCATCGAGTTCACGAAGATCAGCCGAGGGCGCTTCCACTCAAGGGGCTGGGTTAGGCGCTCCGAGCGCAGCTGGAGATCGAAACCTCGCTCATATGCGTGTCCGGGCACACCACGGAATCGTTCCGCGAATGTCTCCGCGTAGCAGTGAGCGCAGCCGGGGCTCACCTTGGTGCAGCCGGTGACAGGGTTCCAGGTCGCCTCCGTCCATTCGATTGACGAGTTGTCTGACATAGTTATCAACAGGCTAGGGCCTTGTTTTGATAAGCGAAAGAGGGTTGTGGCGCCAAACCGTTTGACATACCGTTATAGCGAGCCTGGACTCCGGCTACGGTTCGACACTTGCGGGAGAGACGCCATGGTATGGACGATAAGGGCAGTAGCGGCCCTTTTGATGCTCGCGTGCCTCTCCCTCGGGCGCAACGAGAGCGCCGAGGCCACCGGCTGGGCGCCGGGTTACAGCTTCTGTCTCGACGATGCCGCCACCGGCTTGTTCAGCATTCCAATGCCTCCTAACCAACCGTGCGACGGAAACCCGGCTGCGGGCCAGCCCACCGACGCCCGCACAGCCCGCGGAATAACTGAGCCAGCTTATAACTTCGACTTTGTCACGAGTTTCGCTCCTGCCGCCTCCGCCGACCTCTCCGATCAGAATATCCCGCTCGGCGCCATCGTCGGGAGGCATGCGTCCAAACGGCAGCTTAGTTCACTCGGTAATCCTTGCAGCAACTCCATCACTGTGTTCTTTACACTATTCTTCAGCTCGCTTGACATGAACGACACCCTCGTTCCTAAGCCCCCTGGGCAGACCAACCAGCTCGAGTTCTTTGCGTCAGACGATGATAACGACGGTCTGCCCAACGCCGTAGAGAAGTATCCCGAATATTTGAAGAAGTTTTTTGACCCCGACTACTCTAAGGGGCCGGACGGTGTGTACGACAACATATATGGCGGCGGGGACGATGTCCCCGGTCCAAACCCGCCGCTTCAGCCCATAGGCCGCGCCACAGGCCTTGCGGTTCTCGTTGGGTTCGAACTCCAGTTGGTGCTGAACGTGCTGGTCTTCCCAGTCGGTACCAACCTGGCGAATGTTGGCTACCCGGACCTGCCTACCTTCGATAGCACTTTGGGTTATCCGTCGGTCACTATCCTCCAGGACCCAACGGCGCTGCCATCTCCCAGCGTCTTCAGTAATTTCTGCTCCCCACAGGACGTGGTGGCGCTTGACTTCGGACTCACCCGGGATAATCCGTGTACGCCATTACCAGGCGCGAGCGGCTGCCCCGACAACCCAGTGTTTCCCGCGCCCTACACATTCACGCCCGACCCCGAAGGTTGCGACGCTCCGGCCAGGGCGCAGCCCGACCCCGACAACAACGAGGCGAGTTGCGCCACCCGCAAGAATCCCCCCGACGGGACTTACACCTCCACGATGTTCGCCCGCAGCCTTAGAGACGCCGACGACGACAGCATCGAAAACAACTTGGATACCTGCGCCCTTGTGCCTTCACCAGGATATAACCCGCGCGCGCCTGACAGCCTGAGGGACCCAGATGGTGATGGTCTGCCCAGCCCTCCCGAAGGCTGCGATCCTGCGCCCACCGTGAGAGGTCCGCAGTCTCCTCCCAACTGTACGCAGGGCAACGTGGGCCCCGACACAGACGGAGACTGCTACTCAGACAGGCAGGACAACTGCGCGGCGGTACTTTTTGGCGACGGCACCATCGACATTAACAAGAGCTACAACAAGGGACAGGAGGACCAGGATAGCGACGGCATCGGAGACCTGTGCGACCCCGAACCTAACGTGCCGAACGGTCACCGTCACGAGGTGTGCATCCCCGTCGATATCACGATTCCTTCAAGCCCAAACGGGGCGCCCGGCTCGATCCACGAGCCTCCATGCGAAGTGGTGGATCCTGGTGATGACAGCGACAGCGACGGCTTCCCAGACCCCACCGAGATCGCGTGCGGCTCCGATCGCCTTTCCAACGCGTCTATCCCCGAACGCGTTGACGGCATATTCATCGGCAACGACGACAACGGAGACACCGCGGTTGAGGAGCCCCTGCCGCCGAGCAGCGGGCCGTACGACTGCGACGCGGACGGTTGGACAGGAAGTCAGGAGAAGCTAATATTCGCCGCACCCACTACGACAAAAGACCAGGACCCGTGCGGGAATAATGGCTGGCCCGGGGAGTTGACTGGCGATGACAACATTCTGAATGTCGCAGATATCGCCAGCTTCCTTTTCCCTGAGCGTACGGTGGATGACGGGCATGGGATGTTCAACAAATACCACCACCCGCTGGATGATGCCGCGCCGTCAGGAATAGATGCGGCGATGGCCCGCTGGAACTTACTCGCTTCGCCGCATCTTCCGACTACTATGATCAACATTGGCGACCTGAACGCCCTCAACCCCGCCGTCAACGCCCCCACGGCGCGCCCGCCGATGTTCGGAGGGCAGCCGGCGTTCTTCACGGATGTCGGAAACGGCGTAGGCGCCTGTCCGTTCCCGCCCTGACAGCCAGGCGCTCGGGCGGACCTGCACGCACTGCCTCGCCATGCCCATGCGATAATGTCCCCGCCATGCCCGCCACGGTAGTCTGCTCCCGCTGCGAGGAGGAGAAGCCCGCGCTCGACGCCGCGCCGATGGGCGGCGCTATGGGGCAGCGGGTGCTCGTGGGCGTCTGCGCGGACTGCTGGGCGGAGTGGCGGGAGACCTCGGCGCGGGTGATCAATCACTACGGGCTCGTGCTGGGGAACCCGGAGCACCGCGCGCAGCTAAGGGTGGCGATGCTGGAGTTCCTGGGGCTGGACGAGGATGGTTGATGCGAGGTACGAAGTACGAGGTCAGAGGTCAGAGGTCAGAAACGAGGCGTGGTGCAGCGCTCGTCCTACGAGTCCCTCAGGACGAGCGGGAAGGGCGTCTTCTGTCAGGGCGCCGCTTCCGCCCGGTAGGGCGCTTCGCTGTCGATATCGCCGACGAACTCCGGGAGCGCGCTGTGGCCGAGGTTCTGGCGGATCGCCGCGTTCTCGCCGGTGTGGTACCAGTAGTGGTAGATCATCCGCTGCAGCAGCGAGCCGAAAATGTACTCGCTCGGCTTGCCATCAACGGTGACGGCGGACTGTAGCGTCTCGGTGGTCACGGCATCCAGCCAGGCGTCCGATGCCTCCGTGATCTGGCGCCAGGCCGTCCACACCTCGTCGAGCGAAGGCGTGCTCGCCGGCGCGCCGTAAGCGAAGGATTCGTTGATGTCCGGCCACGGGAGCTGGCCCTGGGCGCGGTAGAGCCAGTAGCGCTGCTCCTGCCACGCCAGATGGCCGACGTTCCAGCTGATGCAGTTCATCGGCAGGATGCGCTGTCGCGCCTCTTCGTCGGAAACGCCTTCGAGACCGCGTCGGAACTCGCTGCGCGCGAAGCGGAGCTGTTCGACTGAGGGATGGGGCATGGGTTGAGTTTAGCAGACCGTGCGAGGTACGAGGTCCGAGGTACGCGGTGCGAGGGCGGAGGCAAGGCGTGGTGGCTACGCTCGTCCTACGACTGCCTGAGACGAATTGAGCAATTGATATGCGGGTACCTCTTGACAAATTATTTACTTGGGCTATTATTTGTGAACAACGGAAGGGATTTGTGGATAAGTCTCACCCCACCTGAAGAGACGAGGTGCAGATCGGTTCCGCGATTACCCGGCCGACCTGCTCGGGCCGTCGAACGCCCCATACGTTCGAGAACTACCAGAAGGAGGCATCGCGCCATGCTTAGAGGAGTGCTTATCCTAGCGATAGCTGCCGTCGCCCTCGCCATCGTGTCCGTGGCTTCGGCCAGCAACGTTCACCTGAAAGGCGGCCCCAGGGCCGAGCCGTCATTTACCGATAACGGCCTGACACTGACTGCATCCGGTGAGCTCGCCGGCCTCGGGAACGCAGACGTGCTGGTGACCCTGGTCGCCACCGCGGACGTTACAGCCGTCTGTGCAAACAACGGTGGACACCAAGCCCCCGGTCAGAACCCGGCGCCGATCACGGTGACGGGTAGCCAGGCGATTCCGGCCGGTGAAATCAAGAACGGCAATACCCCGTTCAACGTCACAACCCAGGGGCCGGTGACGCCGATTGCAGGCGCGCCAGACTGCCCCAATCCGAACTGGAGCGAAGACATCACGGACCTGGCGTTCACCAGCGCCATAATCACGATCGAGCAGCCAGCTGGCACAGTTGTGCTGACTGTCACCTGCACCTTTAGCTCGCCCACCTCGAACGGCGCCGTGCCGGGCGGAAACGTTAGCTGCACGCAAAGCTAGGACATACGGCGAGTGACCACAGGGGGCACGCTTCGTGCCCCCTGTGTTTTATTGGGTATCGCCGGTTTCTAACTATTGCGGATAAGTCAACCGGATCGTGATATCTCCTTCAGGCTTCCCTTTTTTGTTCCCTCGCACCTGCTAAGTGGTGTTGTTGGCTCGTTGGTTTCGGCGAAGAGGTTGGGGCGTCGCGGTGAGGCAGGGGGGCGATAAGGGGGAGGGGGCAGCTCGCCGCTAGCCTCCGGGCGCAAACTCTACACCTGCGCGAGGTCTACATCCCTCCCTGCCGAGCGGCCGTGATCCTTGCGGCTGAGCGAAGCTCAGGCGGTTTCCCGCCGGGTGGCGGCGGCGGGTAGCATGTAAACCCTACGCCCTCAGCGACCGTAGGTTCTGATGAGAGAGGGGTGCG
>Ga0209342_10008391_pt1 | contig 10355 bp, 10 predicted proteins | sample RifCSP16_2_FD_184023 | JGI IMG/M metagenome (GOLD analysis project Ga0209342, IMG submission 184023) | Soil microbial communities from Rifle, Colorado - Rifle CSP2_sed 16_2 (SPAdes) (version 2) | ecosystem: Environmental > Terrestrial > Deep subsurface > Rock core/Sediment | place: Rifle... | reverse complement strand
ATTGATGAATTACATCATCAGCAGTCAGAGGGTTTTCCTCGCCTGAGCGGTTGGCGGAGGTGGTAGCCAACGGTCCGCTGGCCCGCAGAAGCTGGAGCGCAAAGGCGTGATCTGGCATGCGCACGCCGATGGTGGGCAGGGCAGAAAGTTCGGTCGGCAGCTCCAGACGGCGGGTTATAACCAGGGTTAACGCCCCCGGCCAAAAATGGGCTGCCAGACGATCAGCAGCCTGGGTGAGGCCTGGGGTGACCCGCTGCAGTTGCTCCACCGCGCCTACCAGCACCGCGATGGCTTTGGACATATCGCGTCCTTTGGCAGCATACAGGCGCTGAATGGCTGCCGGGTTGAAGGGATCAGCCGCCAGACCGTAGACTGTATCGGTTGGGAAGGCTACCAACCCGCCCGATTTAAGCACTTGCAATGCAGCCGGGATGGCCTGTGGATCCGTAGAGGTGAGTATGGTAGTTTTCATGAGGTATCCGATTTGAAAGCTTATACTATATCTATGCGCAATAAACGCGGAAAACCTGCAAGGTCGCGGTGAATTTGGGCTGCAGCCGCTGGCAAAAGGTTTTGCGCCAATTCAAGCGCCGACTCCCCCTGCCGGGCTTCGATTTCGAGGAGCAGACAGCCGCCGGCAGACACCCAGCGCGGCGAATCCTGCAGCAGCCGTTCGATGAGCCGCAGTCCATCGACGCCGCCATCCAGTGCAGCGGCGGGTTCGTGCCGGGCGACATCCAACCCCCTCAAAGTGGCGGTTGGAATGTACGGCAGGTTGGCACAAACCAAATCAAACCGGCCGGACACAGCTGACATTAAGTCGCATTGCAGCAAAAAAATGCGCTGCGCCAGGCTGTGACGGATGGCGTTTTGCTGCGCCACCCGCAGCGCCGCCCGTGACCAATCGGTGGCGAGGATGGTCACATCCGGTATTTGGCTGGCAAGCGCGAGGCTGATGGCACCGGAACCAACGCCTACATCTGCCGCACGGCGGCGGCCGGGATGATCTCTCAGCCAGTGAAGTGCCTGCTCGACTAATAGTTCGGTCTCGGGACGCGGGATCAGCACAGCCGGAGTGACCAGCGTGTCCAGACCGTAGAATTCCCAATGACCCAAAATATATGGGAGCGGTTCTCCATCTACACGGCGCTGCAACAGTCCGTCCAGTTGGTTCAACTGGTCAGGGTTCAGCGACCGTTCCGGATGGGTCAAAACAGCGGTACGGGACTGATCAAGCACCCATCCAAGCAGCAACTGCGCCTCCAGCCCGGGGTTATCAACCGCGTTTAATTGCTGGCGGGCTTTTTGTAGCCAGGATGCGACGTCAGTCGTCAAGCTCTCCATGGGTGGAAAGCCGTTCCGACTCGGCCCGGATGGATAACTCGTCGATAAACTGGTCCAGATCGCCGTCCATTACACCCGGAAGGTTGAAAGAGGACACGTTGATGCGGTGATCGGTCACACGGTTCTGCGGGTAATTGTAGGTGCGGATTTTCTCGGAGCGTTCGCCGGAACCAACCTGAGAGCGACGGGTTTCGTCGAGGGTAGCCTGACGTTTGGCTTCTTCCATCTCGAACAGGCGGGCACGCAACACACCCATGGCGCGCAGCCGGTTTTGCAGCTGGGAGCGCTCATCCTGCACGGCGACCACGATACCGGTCGGCAGGTGGGTCAAGCGTACAGCTGTGGCGTTTTTCTGCACGTTCTGACCGCCGGCGCCGGCGGAGCGGTAAATGTCAACTTTGATATCGGAATCCGGGATTTGTACGTCGACGTCCTCGACCTCAGCCAGCACAGCCACCGTTACAGTGGAGGTGTGGATGCGGCCGGAGGCTTCGGTGGCGGGTACGCGCTGCACGCGGTGCACGCCGGATTCATATTTTAGGCGCGAATAGGCGCCTTTGCCTTTGACGTTGAATATTACTTCTTTATAGCCGCCAATGCCGATTCCACTCTCGGAGAGAATTTCCGCCTGCCAGTTGCGGCGTTCGGCATATCGCGAGTACATACGGAACAAATCAGCCGCGAAAAGCGCAGCTTCGTCACCACCGGTGCCGGCGCGGATTTCGACGATGACGTTGCGGTCATCGCGAACGTCTTTGGGCACAAGCAGGCTGCGCAGCGTGGCTTCAAGGGTCTCCAGTTGCGGTGAGAGGTCAGCCAGGTCCATTTGGGCCAACTCGCGCAGTTCGCCGTCGTCCGAATATTCCAGCTGGTGCGCCTGGTCGATCCGTTGCGAGATCCAACGGTAGGATTCGGCTTTGGTGACGATTTCTTCCAGGTCTGAGCGTTCTTTAGCCAACTCAGCGGTGCGCTGGTAATCGTTGACTGATTCTTCCAGTAAGCGGTTCAGTTCACTGAACCGGGCTTCGATTTGGGCAAGTTTTTCTAGCATACAGGGTGGGATGATCGCTTTCTTTTAACGTTTGGCGGTGGGAATTATAACAGAAGGTGTGTCACGTGTCAGGTATCAAGTGTCAGGACGACACAGTGCCACCCCACTCGCTGCCCTCGATCACAGATCGTCCTGTGGGCGGGAGCGCCAGTTCGCACTAAAAATGATCCGCGGAACAGGCACCCCTTCCGCTACGCACCGGGGCACAAAAACCGTGAGCCTGTTCCCTAGTCGACACATTTTTCAAAATTTGTTGACAAATTGTTAACCTGGCCTTCGCGAGGGGTTAATAGGCGGTGGATAAGATGAAGCTATGAAAAAATCAATTACAGGAGAAGAATTTAATATGCGCCGTATCCTTTCAGTCGTATTGTTTGTAACCGTTTTAAGCCTGGTCGTCGCAGCTTGCTCGCCGACAGCCACCGCCACCCCCACGGCTGAGGCCGCGCCGACCCCAGCCGCGCAGCAACCAGCACCCACCGAAGCGGTGGAACCCGTGGGAAGCGATCCGTTTGATGTCAACCCGGCGGATTTCAGCGGCGACATTGTGATGGCAGGCTCATCCACCGTGTACCCGGTCAGCGAGAAAATCGTTGAGCTATTCAAGGCCGACGGGTATGAAGGCCAGGGCAGCCTTAAACTCGACTCGATTGGGTCCGGTGCTGGTTTCGAGCGCTTCTGCAAGTCCGGCGAGATCGACATCTCCAATGCTTCGCGAGCCATCAAGGACAGCGAAGTGGAGGCTTGCGCCGCCATCAACCGGACGCCGATTGAATTCCGCGTAGGAACCGATGCGCTGGCAATCGTGGTCAACCCCAGCAACACCTTCGCCACCCATGTGACCCTGGAAGAGTTGGCCAAATTGTTCTCGGCTGACGCTCAGCAGTGGTCGGACGTCAACCCTGCCTGGCCGGCTGAGGATATTCACCGCTACGTCCCCGGCACGGACTCGGGCACCTACGACTTCTTTATCGAATTTGTGATGGCGGAAGTGCTTGGCGATACCGGCGAGGAAAGCTTCCTGGGGGCAGCCAACCTGCAGGCCTCGGAAGACGACAATGTGTTGGTACAGGGTGTGGAGGGCGACCCATTCGCCATCGGTTTCTTCGGCTTCGCCTACTACCAGGAAAATGCTGAAAGACTGAGCATCCTCTCGGTTGAAGGGATCACACCAGATTTTGACAGCGCGGAAGCAGGCACCTATCCGCTAGCCCGCCCGCTGTATATCTACTCAGACGCGACCATCATGCAGGAAAAACCGCAGGTCGCCGCCTTCATCGCCTACTATCTGGGTAACGTCTCGGACATCATCAGTGAAGTAGGATACTTCCCAGCCTCTGAGGAAGCCATCGACGCGGCTAAACAGGCCTGGCTGGAAGCCCAACCGTAATTGTCCGACAGGATAATTGGAAAAATAACAGCTGGCGGTCGAAAGGGGAGCCGCCAGCTTCGCCGTAAAAATAGTACAGCGGGGAAGGAAGTGTGGATGGAAAATACGAGCCGAATCACAACCCGAAGAATGCAGTCCGTCTGGAAGAAAAACGTTTCAGACAATTTACAGAAAAAAACCCGGCCGACTGAAGCCATTATCCAGGCATTTTTGTTTTTTTGCGGGGTTGTATCTGTTCTGACCACCATCGGGATCGTATTCGAGCTTGGCAAAGAAGCCTGGCTGTTCTTTGGAAATCCGGATATCAGCGTCATCGAATTTCTGACCGGCACGGAATGGCAGCCGAAAATAGGCAATTTTGGCGTTTTGCCGCTGCTGTCCTCCACACTGATCACCAGTCTGATCGCCATGGTCGTGGCTTTGCCGATCGGGATTGCTACAGCAATATTCCTGAGCGAATATGCCACACCCAAAACGCGCACCATTCTTAAGCCGATATTGGAAATTCTGGCGGGGGTGCCAACGGTGGTGTACGGGTATTTCGCCTTGACGTTCATGACGCCCCTGCTGCGCAGCCTGTTTGGCAACAATACGGTGGATGTGTACAACATGGCTTCGGCCGGGCTGGTAATGGGCATCATGATCTTGCCGTTGATCAGTTCGATGAGCGAGGACGCGCTCAGCGCAGTACCGCGCTCGCTGCGGGAAGCAGCTTACGCGCTTGGCGCGACCAAACTGGAAACAGCGGTTCAAATAGTATTCCCGGCAGCCCTGTCTGGCATTATCGCCGCATTCATCATCGGAATCTCGCGCGCAGTCGGAGAAACCATGATTGTGGCGGTGGCAGCCGGATCGGGACCGAATTTTACTTTCAATCCATTTGAAGCCGCGGAAACGATGACCGGTTATATTGCCCGTATCAGCGGCGGCGACCTTTCGTACAACACCCCGGACTACAACAGTATTTTCGCCATCGGTCTGCTGTTATTCCTGGTAACACTGGGGCTGAACTTCCTGAGCCGGGCTGTTTCCGGCCGCTTCCGCGAGGTGTATGAATGAGCCAATCCGACACTCACCTCTTCGGCGAGTATTCCAACGATGCAGTGAAACATCTCGTCCACCAGAGGCATTCGCGAGCTAAATTGGCGCGGGCCATTTTCCGAACCGCGACGCTGCTGGCAGTCATTTTCCTGGCGACCTTGCTGGTGACCGTGCTTAACAAATCGATGGGCTACGTGGTTATTCAGAACAAGGTCGATCCGGCGACAATATCCGATCAACCCATCACACAACTCACCAATGCGGAATTGGCTGAGATCCTGCGCACCAACCTGCGCAAGAATCGCGTGCGCACGCTGGAGCGGGCCGGGTTTCTTGAGGATCAGCCCCACAGTACGCTGGTTCAATTGGTGCAGGCGGAAATCATTCAACCCGAGGTGGTTGAAAGTTATAACCTGATGCCGTCATTGTTGCACCGCAATCAAATCACCGCCGGTGCGGCGGTCGAACACCCGGGTGCACACGTTGAATTCCGCTACTGGTTGAACGGGCAATTCTTGAGCAATACCATGGCCAGCCAGCCCGAATTGGCGGGGGTACGCTCGGCGTTATTCGGGTCGTTGTACCTGATTGTGATCACCGTGGCAGTCGCCTTCCCGATCGGCGTTGGGGCAGCCATTTACCTGGAAGAGTATGCCTCCCATAATTCACGCATCAACCGCTTGATTCAAACCAATATCGACAACCTGGCGGGTGTGCCATCGATCGTGTACGGTATTTTAGGCCTGGCGCTGTTCGTCCGCACGCTGCAACCGCTGACCAGCGGTGCGGTTTTTGGGATCGAGGGGCAAAACGGCCGAACCATCCTGTCCGCCGGATTGACCATGGCACTGCTGGTACTGCCCATTCTGATCATCAACGCGCAGGAAGCCATCCGCTCGGTACCGGATTCTCTGCGGCAGGCCAGTTATGGAGTGGGTGCCACCCGATGGCAAACCATCTGGTACCACGTGCTGCCCAATGCCTTGCCGGGGATTCTGACCGGCACGATCCTGGCAGTTTCCCGCGCCATTGGCGAAACAGCGCCCTTGATTGTGGTTGGGGCATCCACCTTTATCACCAGCGACCCAACCAGCCCGTTTTCCAGTTTTACCGCGCTGCCGATTCAAATTTACAACTGGACGACCCGGCCACAACCAGCCTTCCAGCACATCGCTGCCGCAGCCATTCTGGTGCTGCTGGTGGCGCTGCTATCACTCAATGCCGCGGCTATTTTGCTGCGCAACCGATTCGCCAAACAGGTATAATACTTAAAGTCTATGGAACAACAAAATAATCATTACGCCATTGAAACCCGCGGATTGAACATCTTTTACGGCGATTTTCAGGCCGTAAAGGATATCAGCCTGAAATTCGAGCGCAACCGCATAACAGCCATCATCGGCCCGTCCGGCTGCGGAAAAAGCACCGTCCTGCGTTCATTCAACCGCATGAACGATTTCGTCCCATCAGCGCGGGCTACAGGGGAGGTGCTGTATCATGACAAAAACATCTATGACCCATCGATTGACCCCGTTCAATTGCGGCGCATGATCGGGATGGTTTTCCAAAAACCTAACCCGTTCCCCAAGTCGATTTATGACAACATTGCCTGGGGAGCCAAAGTAAACGGCTTCCGCGGCAACACAGACGACCTGGTTGAGGAGACGCTGCGGTCGGCGGCTCTGTGGGAGGAAGTCAAGGATGACCTTAAGAAATCGGCGCTGGCGCTGTCCGGCGGTCAACAGCAGCGGTTGTGCATTGCCAGGGCTCTGGCGGTGCGCCCGGAAATCATCCTGATGGATGAGCCGTGCTCCGCCCTCGACCCCATCGCGACCTTGAAAATCGAAGATTTGATGCGCGAGCTGTCCCAAAACTACACCATCATCATCGTCACCCATAACATGCAGCAGGCAGCCCGCGCCTCGGACTTCACCTCGTTTTTTACGATGGACACCGACCGCGCCGGGGTGATGGTGGAATTCAATGAGACGGCGCAGATTTTTACTAAGCCAAAAGACCAGCGGACTGAAGATTACATTACCGGACGCTTCGGATAAACCCTGACGAGAAGAGGAATCCTATGCCGCGCAACTCACTCAACAAACAATTGAACATGGTTCAGGACGAAATCCTTCTTCTTGGCAGCATGGTGGAACAGGCCACGCTGAATGCGGTCAAAACGCTGAAAACCCGCGACATAAAACAGGCCAGAGAGGTTTTCGAGCAGGATCAAATCATTAATGAGAAACGTTTTGCGATTGAGAACGCAATTTTGATCCTGATGGCGACCCAGCAGCCCATGGCGCGCGACCTGCGCACTTTGGCAGCCTTGCTGGAGGTCAACACCGAACTGGAACGGATCGGGGATTATGCCAAGGGCATTGCCAAAGTAACCATGCGCATGGGCGAGGCAGAAGTCAACATGCCGATGCTGGAAATCGACCAGATGGCTGAACTGGCGGTGGATATGCTGCACCGGGCCCTGGGCGCATTTATCGAAGAAAATGCCAACGTCGCGCTGGCGATTCCAAAAGAAGACGACCGTATCGATGAATGGTTCAACACAGCCTACACCAAGATTCTGAAGGAAATGGTAGCCAACCCGGAGACGATCGACCAGGTCAATCTGGCACTATGGGTCATTCACAATCTGGAACGTATGGCGGACCGGGTATCGAACATTTGCGAGCGGACGGTATTCATCGCGACGGGCGAATTGTTCGAAATGGACACCATGGACGAAGATGATTTGAATATTTAGCCTGAAAGTGCGGATTGGATGAAGAAAAAGTTCAACCTTAACCTGCAGATTTACGGCGCTAATGTATTAATCACCCACCTGACCGCGCTGGTGCAGGAAATGGAAGGGGTACGCCTTGCGCAGGACATCGAGGCAGTGCACCGCATGCGGGTAGCTTCGCGCCGGCTGCGGGCCGTCCTGCCGTTGTTTGGGCAGCAGGTGGTTGGCAAACGCCATCTGGAGTGGATCAAGGCGGTGCGCGGGATCACCCGGGCGCTGGGATTGGCGCGCGACAGCGACGTGCAAATCGATTCTGTCAGCAATTTTCTGGAATCAGCCCAATCCCCTAACCGAATCGGCATTCGGCGCCTGTTGCTGCGCTTGCGGCAGCAGCGGGCCGACCTGCAGCCTAAGGTGATGAAAGAGCTGAATAAATTCGAAAAAAGCGGCGTGGTCAGCGAAATGGCGCAGACGTTGGCGCCCTTCAATATTTACCACGACCGGTTGGACGCGAACGATGCGAGATTGATCAAACTGGCTAACCAGGCTATCCGCGCCGGAATGGCGGAGTATCTGGATTTCGATGAAATCGTCGAGCAACCGGAAAAAGTGGCTGAACTGCATGCCATGCGCATTAGCGCCAAACGGTTTCGCTATACCCTGGAGACTTTTGCCCCGTTGTTCGAGGAAAATCTAAAAGATTACCTCAAAGCGCTGCGCAGCGGGCAGGACATGCTGGGGACCATCCATGACTGCGACGTGTGGGGGGACTTCATTCCGCAGTTCATGGAAGAGGAACGCCAGCGCACCGAGGAGTATTTTGGCAGTCTGAGGTCTTTCAAACGCCTGATTCCCGGACTGACCCTGTACCAGGATGCGCGCCGCAGCGAACGCGAAGCCGTCTACAACGACTTCCGCGACGCCTGGAAGCGCTGGACGACCGACGGACTGTGGGCGGACCTGATCGCGGTGCTGGATGCCAGGGTGGCAGCGGCGACGACTGTATCACCAGTCGAGGAGCCGATCGCGGGGGAAGAACCGACGACGGATGGGGTAGCGACAGTCAACGATGGTTCAGCGCCGACACCCGCAGCAGCCGAATAATTTCTGGATTGTGGAGCTTTAGATTGCCGGTTCGAGACGTCTAGCCTGAACAAGGCTGGCGATCACCCACGGCAGCATGGCAAACAGCCCGACGGTGGCCGGCCCGGCCAGATCAAAAATATAATCGACCCAGATCGTGCTGATACCCAGAATGGTGTAGGCATAAATCGCCCAGGAAACTGGTACCGCTTCGATATCGACCGGCTTTCTGAAAAGAAAATCAGCCAAAATCAGGTAAACCATAAGCGCGGCGAAAGTGGTCACCCACCAGCCCAGAAAGTTTTGCAGGGGAATGCCAAAATAGGCGCCGGGGGTCTCCCAAATCCAGTGACCGCCGCCGACCATCATGGGATCCATCGAGAGATCCCAAGCGGTCATGGCGACGCCGGAGACGGCTGCCACCAGCAGCAGTCGACCAAAACGCCCGCCGTAACCGGCCGGAATAATCAAATCAGCCATCAGGTATGAGGCGTACATCATCATGAACCAGGCAATGGGGATCAGATACGGCACCAGACCCAGGAATTTAGGGCCGAGCTGGTCGGTATAGTGATAGCCGCCGTAGATCTTGCCGGTGGCGACCCCGACACTCTCGAAAGCCAGGCTGACAGCGCTGACGGTGACGAACATCATCAGAATGCGCTTCCAGCCAAAACGCTGCAGGCCGTGGAGCAGCGCAAAAATGAACAGAACCACGGTGTTGACCGGCGTCAGCCAGCCCATGACCACTTTGAAAAAGGTGGCATTGATCAGTCCGATGCCATTGAGCAGTCCGGAAAGAAAGAGAAAAGCCAGGGTGATTTTGCGCAAGGTCATGGTTTGATATCCTCTGCCAATAATTCTTTCCAGTTAAGTTCAACATTGAAAACGCCGCCAAAGGCGCGGGCAGTCTGGTTGACCACCTGCTGCATGGCAGGCGGGGGTGAAATGACTTCCGCCATGGAGAGCATGCGCACACCGTCCAGACCGCAGGGCACGATCCCCTGCCAGTAAGCCATGTCCGGCTGGACGTTGAGGGCAAAGCCGTGGCGCGAAATGCCTTTAGCGTCGATTTTGACGCCGATGGAGGCAATTTTGCCGGGTTGTGCGTGCGGATTCTCAGCCGGCAGCCAGACGCCGGTCAGCCCTTCACGGCGTTCAGCCTGAAGGTCAAAGGCCGCCAGGGTCTGGATGAGTACAGCTTCCAGGCGGCGCAAATAGCCGACAAAATCAGCCTGGGGCAGGCGTTCACCCTGCCACCCGGGAGCTGCCAATGGCAGCAGCGGGTAGCCTACCAGCTGCCCTGGTCCGTGGTAAGTGATGTCGCCGCCGCGGTCGACTTCGACCACGCTCACGCCAGCATGAGACCGCTGGTTGAGGTCCCACAGCAAATGGTCAAGCCCGCCGCGCCTACCGATGGTAAAGGTGTGCGGGTGCTCGAGCAGGAGCAGGCTGGGCGGGCGCGCGCCAGCTGCGATTTGGGCTGCCAGGCGGGATTGCAGGTCCCAGGCAGCCTGGTAGTCGAGTTGGCCGAGCCAGGTGACGTCCACGGCATTAAAAGCTGTTTGCATGGGGTCTATTTTAACAGACGCGGAGGTCATCTGGACCCCTCTCCTCACTCTTCTTCCTACGGAATACTGCGTAATCCCCGGTGCGGGGAGAGGAGGCAATTCGTGGAAGAAAAGTCGAGGAGAGGGGTCCAGATG
>Ga0209342_10008389_pt1 | contig 10356 bp, 8 predicted proteins | sample RifCSP16_2_FD_184023 | JGI IMG/M metagenome (GOLD analysis project Ga0209342, IMG submission 184023) | Soil microbial communities from Rifle, Colorado - Rifle CSP2_sed 16_2 (SPAdes) (version 2) | ecosystem: Environmental > Terrestrial > Deep subsurface > Rock core/Sediment | place: Rifle... | reverse complement strand
CGTGCCGTTGATTCGGCCGTTCGTCCGGCCAGCCGTGCCGTTGATTCGGCCGTTCGTCCGGCCAGCCGTGCCGTTGATTCGGCCGTTCGTCCGGCCCACCGTCCCGTTCACGCGGCCAGGCGTGCCCGTGACCAGACCCTCTCTCCGTCGGCCAACACTTGGAGGCGGCGATCGGAGCCCAACCGGTACGCCCCTCGTGCGCTCGAGCTCCTCTGCACGGCGAAGCGCCTGCCGCGCCTCCGCCGTACGGCCCAGCCTCTCGAGCAACTCCGCCTTCGTCTGCCAGGCGGCGACGAGCGCGGGATCGATCGCGAGCAACCGATCGTAGTGCGAGAGGGCCTCGGCGATCTTCGTCACGCCGGGGGCGGCGGGGACCTCGGGCGGTGATGCCTTCTCGCGGGGTGCGCTCCGGGCCCCATGTCGGACGCTCGGCGCCGAGGGTGCGAGTTCACGCGCGGGCTCCGTCGCGGCGATCTGCGACCACCGCCGCGGGAGCATCGACATGTCGCCCTGCGCTCGCAGGACGCTGAGCACCTGGAGGCGGTAGTCCTCCGCTCGCTCCGGCTTCAGGTCTGCGAGCTTCTCGTACGCCTCGACCACTTCCGCGACGCGGCCGAGCCGAAGGAGGATCCCGATCCGCTTCATCCGCGTGCGTTCGCGGGTTGGGTCCGCCGCCAGGAGTTCGTCGACCTGCTGCAACTCGCGCCGGAGCCTCTCTTCCGGCGTCTCTGCGCGTGGCTCGGAGACCCGCCGCCAGCGCTCGATGAAGTCCCTCGTGATGCCGGGCTCCTCCGCGGGCGCCTCCTGAGGCTTTCCGACGGGCACGCCTCGGACGTGCCCGCAGATGGGGCAGCGCTTCAGGGCGCTCGGCACGAGCGCGCCGCAGTTCGAGCAGATCGGGAAGAAGGCGACCTCTTCCTCCGCCGTGACGAGCGTCTCTGCGGCGACCTCGCCCTCTTCGAATTCCACTCCGCACGAGGGGCACTTCGTGTCCCGGGGCGTGAGGAACGCGCCGCAGTTCGAGCAGATGAACAGCGAGGGCTCATCCGTGATCGCCTGCGGCGGGAGGGCATCGGCCGTTGCTGCCTCCGCGGGCCCCGCGGCATCTTCGCCGTCGAGCGGGGACCCGCACTTCGCGCACGCCGCCGCCTCGTGGGAGACAAGGGCTCCGCACGAGGGGCACAGGAAGAGGCCCTGTCCACCCCTCTGGAGGACGTCGTCTGCGGGTGCCGCCGGGACGTCCTCGCCCTGGGGCGCGGACTCCTCGGTCCCTTCGAGCGCAGTGCCGCAGCTCGGACACACCGAGCTACCGCTCCCAACGAACGCCCCGCACCCCGGGCATAGGCTCAGAGACTGCCCGTGCCGCTGAAGCACGTCGACCTTCGGGGCATCCTCGAGCTCGGGGATCTCCACCGCAGGAGCGCCCTCCTCCTCCCCCTCCAGCTCCGTCCCGCAGAACGGGCATCGGGCCGCGCCCTCCGCGATGAGCTTCCCGCACGAGGGGCACAGGTACAGCGACGCCTCCTTGCGGTACCAGAAGTCGGGACCCGCGCCCGACGTCTCGGCGAACTCCTTCACGCGGCGCGCGAGGACGGAGCCGACGCCCTCGATCTTCTCGAGTTCGTTGGGCGTGGCGGCCCGCAACGCCTCGAGCGTTGGAAAACGTTCGGCGATCGCGGCGGCCTTCCGCCGGCCGATCCCCGGGATCATCGCGAGCCAGGACAGGAAGGACTCGTCCACGAACGTCGTTCTTGTCGGATTGCCGTATATAAGGGGTCTATGGAGTGGCTCTCATCGCGTCGTGGTTCTCGCTTTACGCGTATCGCACAGAATCATGTGTTACTGGAGGACCGTCGTGAAGGGGTCGAGGGGCAGGTCCAAGACCTCGGCGCTCCTTCCGTGGGCGATCCGGATGAGAATCTGGTTCTCCGTGTGGCGCAGGACATGCGGTGTGAGGCCGCCCGCCTGGAGGCGCTTGACGAGACTGTCCGCGAACGCCCTCGCGCGGGAGCGGTTCTCCTCGCGGCGGTTGAACAGGAGGCCCGTCGGGTAGTACCGCCGGAACTTCCCATCCTCGATCGACGTGAGGAGCTTGTGGCCCACGAGCGCGATCGCGGTCTTGAACACGCTCTGGCGGCTCACCCCGAGCACGCCACACAGCTCCTTCTGCGTGGAGCCGGGCGCCTCGAGGACCGCGCGGAAGACGTCCCTCGCCCCCGACTCGGAGAGGACGCGGAAGATCGCACCGTCCGCGGCGTCGATGAATCCCTTCGGGTGGAACGTCCCCGCGCCGCCCCGCACGACGAGGTCCGCGTGCGCCATCCGCTCGAGGTGCCATCGGACCGCGTTCGCGGACAGCTTCGCCCCGCGGGACAGCTCCCCGACCGTGGCGCAGGGACGCTGGCAGAGGAGGCGGAACAGCTCCCTGCGCTGCGGGTGCATTAGGAGGGACTCGCGCGCCTCCGACGGCGCCTCGCCCTCCTCGCGCGCGAGCGCTTTCTCCATCGCCCGCCCGATCCCGCGGGCCACGTCACTCCTCCGCGAATTCCTGGATGATGTACGTGAGGACGTCCTCGGCCTTCAGCCCCTTGAAGTCGTCGTCCGTCAGAAGTTCGAGGGACTTCCCCACGCGTTCGCGGACCGCTTGCGGCAACGTCTTCTTCGCATCGAGGAGGACCTTGAGCTGGTTGGGAATCTTCGTGCCCCCCTTTGTTCGGAACTCCGCCTGGTCCACGATGAGCCCGAGGCCCTTGACGATCGTGTAGGGATGGGACATCTCGCTGTGGCGCGTGCTGCGAGCCTTCACGATCTTCAGCCGTCGCGAGTTCGGACTCTCGAGGGGGCGGTAGCGGAGGTGGATTACGGAGTCCGCGAGGTACATCGGGATGACGGTCTCCTGTCCGCTCAAGTCCCCCGGCCCGTGTTCCTCGAGCGTCGCGAGGACCGTGCCGACCTTCCGTGTCTCCTTCAGCATGAACCCGATGAGGTCCCGCTGCTCGTACATGTCCTTCGTCGTCCACATCACGGGCGTCAGCGGGTCGATTGCGATCCGGGCGCCTGCGCCCTTCCACTGGTCGACGAAGGCGGGCAGCTCCTTGCGGATGAAGTTCGAGAACTCGCGTCCGGAGGCGTCGATGAAGACGAGCAGCTCGTCGTCGATGTAGTCGAGGATGTCCGCCCATCCCATCTCGACGGCCTCCCGGATGATCTGCTCCTTGTTCTCGTCGAGCGAGACGAAGATGCCCTCCTGGCGGTCGACGAGGGCGCGACGGATGAACTGCGTCGCGAACGTGGTCTTGCCCGCGCCCGAAGCGCCGATCACCACCGTGGTCGAGTGCTCGTTGAAGCCTCCGTCGAGCAACGGGTTGAGCCCGAAAATCCCGGTGCGAATCTTCCGCACGCGTGCCCATCGGGAAGGGCTCTATAAGAAAGTTGCCTCAAAGCTATCCTAGGGGGAACTCAGGCCACGGTCGGCGGCGGGAGGACCTCGTCCAGAAATGCCGCCAGATCCCTCGCCCCGATCCCGCGGCCGAGCACGCCGTCCCTCCTCGCCGTCAGCCGGCCTTCGCGGAACAATGCGACCGTGGGGACGACGGCCACGCCGTACCGATCCCACAGCGGGTTGTCGTCCTGGTCCAGTCGGATGATTGCGAAGCGCTCCCGTCGTGCGGACGATGCGCTCTCGAACAGCGGACGAAAACGGCGGCAGTGAGGGCACCACTCCGCCCAGAACGCAACGACAGTCGGCTCGTCCGCCCGAAGGACGTCGCGGTCGAACGACTCCTCGTCCGGGACCTCGAGCACCGCCATCGTCCCGACTCCAGTCCACCTTTTGACGTAAAGGTTTGGTACGACTCGATGGAAAACCGCGCGACGCGACAAAACCATTATGACGCGCGGCCCGCATCCGGTCGCGCTTCTTCCGTTTCGTGGAGAAGGGATGGTCATGGAGCCGGCGTCTAGCGAGGAGATGAACCTCTATTTCCGCCGCCTGCAGGAGGCCGCGGACGCGTGTTACGAGGTCGCCCGGCTCGCGCGATCGAAGGGGTTCGACCCGGAACTCGAGGTAGAAATCCCACAGACGGAGGACCTCGCCTCCCGCGTGGAGCGCCTCCTCGTGGGTTACGACGTCGCGGGCGTCGCGGCACGGATCAGGGAGCTGAGCAAGGACCACGACCGTGAGGAGGTCTCGATCCTCGTCGCAAAGGAGCTCGCGAACCGCCCCTCGCGGACGAAGGCGGAGGCGATCGAGCGTGCGGTCCGCGTCGGCCTCGCGATCCTCACAGAGGGCATCCTCGTCGCACCCCTCGAGGGACTGGCGGGGGTCAAGGTCAAAGTCAACAAAGATGGGACCTCGTACGTCGACCTCTCCTTCGCGGGCCCGATCCGATCCGCGGGGGGGACGGGGCAGGCGCTGAGCGTCCTGATCGCCGACATCGTCCGCCGCGAGGTCGGCCTCGCCCGGTACCAGCCGACGCGCGAGGAGATCGAGCGGTTCAAGGAGGAGATCGCGGTGTACCGTCGCGCCCAACACCTGCAGTACGTGCCGACGGACGAGGAGGTCGCCCTCATCGTGTCGAACTGCCCCGTGCAGGTCGACGGCGAGGGCACGGAGGACGAGGAGATCTCGGGCTACCGCGACCTGCCCCGGATCGAGACGAACCGCGTTCGCGGCGGGGCGTGCCTCGTCGTCGCGGACGGGTTGTGCCTGAAGGCCGCCAAGCTCGAGAAGCACGTGAAGCGTCTCCGGATCGATGGTTGGGAGTTCCTCGAGACCTATCTCGCGCGGCGCGCGCCCGCGGAGGCCCTCGAGCAGACGGAGGCGATCGACCCGAGCGACAAGTTCATCCAACAGATGCTCGCGGGGAGGCCGGTCCTCTGTCACCCGAGCCGCAAGGGCGGGTTCCGCCTGCGCTACGGCCGCACGCGGAGCACGGGGCTGGCGGCCCTCGCGATCCATCCCGCCACGATGTACCTGCTGAAGGAGTTCATCGCCGTCGGAACGCAGATCAAGATCGAACGGCCGGGCAAGGCGGCCGCCGTCACGCCGTGCGACGCGGTCGAACCCCCGCTCGTGCTCCTGAAATCCGGCGACTTCGTAGCGGTGTCGAGCGTGGAGGCGGCGAAGCGGCTCCGCGACGACGTCCAGTCCATCGTGGACCTCGGGGAGATCCTCGTGCCCTACGGGGAATTCCTCGAGAACAACCACGTCCTCATGCCCGGCGCATACGCGATTGAGTGGTATCGCGAGGAGCTCCGGCGTGCGGCCGGCGAGCTGCCGGCGAACTGGCGGGAGCCGACCGCGTCGGAGGCGCACGACCTCAGCGAGCGGTACCGCGTGCCCCTCCACCCGAACTATAACCTGTTCTGGCACGACGTCTCCGTCGAACGGCTGCGCGCACTTCGCTCCGCGATCCTCGCGCGCGGGTCCTACGACGGCCGCGTGCTGCGCCTGCCCGTCGAAGCGGAGACGAAGGAGACGCTCGTGGAACTGGGCGCGGTCCACCGCCAAGCGGGCGCGGACTGCATCGTCGAGCTTCACGCGCTGCCCCTCCTGCGGTGTCTCGGGATTGCCCCCAGGGACGGTGGGTTCGAGACGAAACCCGATGTGGAGATGGACGATCCGCTGGCGTACGTGACCGCGCTCGCCGGCTTTCCCATCCGGGCCCGCGGGCCCACGCGGATCGGCGCGCGCATGGGGCGCCCGGAGAAGGCGGCGCTCCGGAAGATGTCGCCCGCGCCCCACGTCCTCTTCCCCCTGGGCAAGGAAGGGGGGGCGCAACGCCTCGTCAAGGAGGCCGTCCGAAGTGGGGCCATCGATGTTGAGGTCGGTCTCCGCGTCTGCGTCGCGTGCGGGAAGCGGTGGTTCCTCCCGAAGTGCACGTGCGGCGGCCACACGGTCACGAAGAACGGACCGCGCGTCCAGACGATTCCGCTCGCGGAGGTATGGGACGCGGCCGTCGCCCGCGTGGGCCTCGCCAAGATCCCGGACGTGAAGGGCGTCCAAGGCGTGATCTCCGCGAGCCGCACGCCGGAAGCGCTTGAACGAGGACTCCTGCGCGCGAAACACGACGTCAACGTGTTCAAGGACGGCACCGTCCGGTTCGACCTGACGAACCTTCCCCTCACGCACTTCCGGCCGTCGGAGATCGGCCTCACGGTCGAGCGCGCGAGGTCGCTCGGGTACGCGCACGACATGCACGGGCAGCCCCTCGTGTCCCCGGGCCAGACGGTCGAGCTGCGCCCTCAAGACATGATCGTCTCGAAGGAAGGCGGCGAGTGCCTCCTCAGGGTCTCGCACTTCCTCGACGAACTCCTCGAGAAGGTGTACGGTATGCCCCCCTTCTACCGCGCGGAGAGGCCCGACGATCTGATCGGCCACGCGGTCGTCACGCTTGCGCCCCACACGTCCGGAGGCGTCCTCGCGCGGATCATCGGGTACACGCCGGTCCGCGGGGCGTTCGCGCACCCGTACCTCGTGGCGGCGCGCCGGAGGAACTGCGACGGCGACGAGGACTCCGTGATCCTCCTGCTCGACGCGCTCGTGAACTTCTCCCGGTCGTTCCTCCCGGAGAGCCGGGGGGGCCTCATGGACGCGCCCCTCGTCCTCTCCACGCGGATCGACCCGAACGAGATCGACAAGGAGGCGCACAACCTCGACCTGTCGAGCGCGTACCCGCTCGAGTTCTACGAGGCGACCGTTCGCTTCGCGCACCCGCGCGAGGTCGAGACGCTGATGGACCTCGCCGGGAAGCGCATCGGCTCCGTGCTGCAGTACGAGGGCTTCGGCTTCACGCACGAGGGAGGGGACCCGAGCGCCGGGCCGACGGTGTCCACGTACACGCAGGGCAACATGGAGGAGAAGCTCGAGGCGCAGCTCGAGCTCGCGCGCAAGATCCGCGCGGTCGACCCGGACGACGTCGTCACCCGCATCGTCGTCCACCATCTCCTTCCGGACATGATCGGGAACATGAAGGCGTTCTCGACCCAGGAGTTCCGGTGCACGAAGTGCAATGGGAAGTATCGGCGCCTGCCGCTCCGAGGGAAGTGCACGAAAGAGGTGGTCGCGGCCGGGGGGTCGAGGAAGCAGTGCGGGGGCAACCTGACGCTGACCGTGCACGAGAGCTCCGTGCGGAAGTACCTGGACATCACGAAACGGATCACGGAGGAGTACCGGGTGTCGAACTACTTGCGGCAGCGGATCGCGCTCGTGGAGGAGGCGATGAAGTCCCTCTTCACGGACGCCTCCACGCAGAACCTCAAGCTCGACGACTTCTTCTAGGGGACGATGCGAGCTCACGCGAGGCGCTCGCGGCGACGGGTGACCTTGTCGCTCCGGCGGCGCATCGAATAGGCGCCCGCGTACGCAAGCGCGATCCCCGCGAGGAGGAGGACGGCGCCGAGCCATGCGGACAGGTTCTGCAGGTCCTCGGGCGTGGGGTTCTCGAGGAACGGGATCGCGAGCCCGAAGGGCATCGCGGGCCACGGGATGGCCCAGCCCCCGAACGCGCTCATGAGGAAGCTCGCGACCCCCGCCGCGATGGCCCCGAGGCCGACCACGGACACGCGCGGCATGCGGAGCTGGTAGCCGCATCGGGCGCACACGAACGACCGCTCGTCCGCGACCCGTTCCACACAGTTGGGGCAGAACTCGCGGCGGCGGGCCCACGGCGGGGTCGGCAACTTGACCATGGACGCGCCCCGTACACGGGGGGCGTACTTGAGCCTTCCCGGGGGTCGGGGGTCGCGTCGAGGGGACAACGATAAAGTAGGCCCCCTCTCGTTCCCGCCCCGTGAAACGGTCCACCGCCCTCACCCTCTTTGGAATCGTCCTGTTGGCGGCGGTGCTGCGTCTCCTCCCCGTCCTGCGGAACGTGTACTGGGGCTCGGACTTCGGCGAGTACTTCCGCCTGACGCAAGGGCTCGTCGAGCAGGGCGTCGTGCCCACGACCTATGAAGGATGGGGCGTCACGTACCCGTACTTCCCCGGATTCTTCGTGTTCAACGGTGCCTTCGTGCTGGCCGGCATTCCCGTCGACGCCGTGCTCGTCTTCCTCGCCCCCATCGCCGGGGCCCTGGCGGTGTTGCCGCTCTTCTTGGTCGCGACGCGCACGACCGGAGATGACCTCACGGGCCTCGCGGCGTCCGCGTTCCTGGCGGTCGTCATGGCCCATGTCTACGCGACGTCCCACGCGCAGCCCTCGACGCTCGGGGACTTCCTCCTGCTGGGCGCGTTCCTCATGTACCTGGGGATCCGACGTTCGCCCAAGCTACTCCTTTTGGCGGTCCCAGCGGCGCTTGCGATCGTCGTGACGCACCACCTCGCGACCTACGCGCTCATCCTGGCGGTGGTCGGGTCCCTCCTCCTTCGCGGGGTCCTCGACTCCAGGATCACCCTGCGCGCGGTGCGATACGAACTCGCATTCCTCGCGTTGATCGTCGCGGCGACGACCGCGTACTGGCTCACGTACGCGAACAAGCTCTGGGAGCTGATCCTTTTGAGCTCCCCGTTCTCCACGGGAGTCCTCGTCGCGGGGGCATTTCTGGGAATCGCGATCGTTGCTGCGGTCATCTTCGTGCGTTCCCGGATCGCGTGGCGGTTCCGGCCGAAGGCTCGTTCCGTCCGCGCCGCCACGGTCGGCGTGGGACTCGCGGTCGCTACGGCGTTCGCGATCGTGGGCGTGTCGGTCCTGGCCCCCGTCGCGGGCACCTCGATCACCCTGACGCCGCTCCACGTCGCCGTCTTCGCACCGACGCTCGCGTTCCTGTCCCTCTCCGCCGCCGGCCGCCGGTCGATGGACTTCTCGCGGGAGGGCGTGGCCGTCACCGGGTGGTTCGTCGCGCTCGTCCTCTCCCTCCTTGCGGGTGGGGCGATCGCCTCGACCGTCCTCATCCCCTACCGCCACTTCGAGTATGTCGCGATGCCGTTCGCGGTCATGGTGGGCGCGGGGGTTCGTTGGCTCTCGCTGCGCACGGACACCGCAGCCAAACGGCTGGCGAGCGTCGGGGTCGTGGGGATCCTCGTCGCCTCGTCCGCCACGGTCTCCATTCCGCCGCCCGCGGTGATGGCAGGATTCGACGAGGGGACGGACGCGCCGTCGGCGACCGCGGTCCTCTGGGTCCGCGCGAACGCCCGGGGCCTCGTCGCCGGGGACCATCGCCTGTCCTCCGTCCTGTTCGGATTCGCGGGCGTCGACGTGACGTCGGATCGCGAGACCCGGTTCTGGCACGAGGAGAACCTGTCGGACGCGCTCGATTCCATGCGGGCCGTGGTCGTCGGCGACCGATCCCTGCGCATCGACTGGGTCGTGATCGACGACACGATGAGGGCGGGACTCCAGGTGTCCCCCTTCGAGCCGGCCCTTCCGCTCCTCCCCTCGGAGGAGGCGAAGTTCACGCGGGAGCCCTTCCACAAGGTCTACGACTCGGGGTCCGCGCAGGTGTACTTCGTGAACTGGGGCCTCGTCTGAGCCACCGCTGCAACGCCGCCTACGGCTTCGGCGGCGTGGGGAAACAGACGGCGCAGCCGGGGTCGATCGCCGCGATCCTCTTGTGGTATTCGCAGAACCTCTGCGTGTTCATGAGGCGCTCGACGAGCTCGCTCACGAGGCTCACCTGCTGGGTCTGCGGCATCCCGTCCGCGATCCGCGCCGCGACCTCGGAGACGAACACGTCAATCTCCGGGAACAGCTTCACGAGCTCCGGGTCGATCCCCCGGCTCGCGGTCTTGTAGTGGCTGACCGCGGCCTGCGTGATCCCGAGGTGCTTCGCGACCTCGACCTGCCGCATCTTGTACTCGTCGAGGAGGACCTGGGCGAGTCGGGCACGGATCGTGGGGAGGAGCTTCGACGTGACGACTTCGAACGGCTGCAGCATCCGGCCTCGCGGTCCTTTCCCATAGGAAATGCAGGGCGGGGTATGAACATGACGGGTCTATCCTCTGGCAGCGATGGCGTACAGGCGCTGGCGGGTGTCCCGCAGGCTCCACCGCCACACGATGCGTTCCGTCGCCCGCAGTCGGGCGAGCGCGAATCGCAAGGTGCGCGGCGGCATACGGGTCGCGACGACCAGGTCCTTGTGCGTCAGCGGACCGTTCTCCGATAGGACGCGCAACACACGCTCCGCTGAGGGCGGCAGGTCATCGGCCGCAAAGAAGACCACGGGACGCAGGTCCCTCAGCGTGCATGGTTCACGACGTACCCTCCCGGGGAAGATAAACGTTGCTGACGCGGCAACGACGATTGTTCGCGGACATGCGTTTGAGAATCGCCCCGTCACTCCGCGAAAGCGAATGTAAGGAACCGGGACTGTCCGTCCACGAGGAGCGCGGTCCGGATCGCTTCGAACGAGCCGCCT
>Ga0209342_10008388_pt1 | contig 10356 bp, 8 predicted proteins | sample RifCSP16_2_FD_184023 | JGI IMG/M metagenome (GOLD analysis project Ga0209342, IMG submission 184023) | Soil microbial communities from Rifle, Colorado - Rifle CSP2_sed 16_2 (SPAdes) (version 2) | ecosystem: Environmental > Terrestrial > Deep subsurface > Rock core/Sediment | place: Rifle... | reverse complement strand
GCGACGAATGGCGAGGAAACGTGGCTTCTGAATGATCCCATGGGGTTGCGTCAAGTGGTCTACACGAACGAACGTGTTGCCGGGGGAATTTGGTGTGCTTCCCAGGCAGGCGCCATTGCGAATCTGCTGGAACTGGAGATGGATCCGGAAGCGGTCACTCAGTGCATAAATTCACGCGTCTACAAAGCATGGCCTGAATATCTCTGGCCTGCCGACCGGACCCCCTACAAGGAAATAACTCATCTCCTACCGAATCACTTCCTTGATCTCCAGCGGGGCGTTGCGCGGCGCTTTTGGCCGGACCGCTCTCTTCCAGAACTATCTCCGGTTCAGGCGGTGTTAAAGGTAAGTGATCAACTCCGTGGTCTGATGAAGGCAGCCGCACAACGCTTCGACTTGACCCTGTCCCTGTCTTCAGGATGGGACTCCCGCGTGGTTCTGGCGTCATCACGGGACATCTCCAAGCGAATTCAATGCTTCACTCTACTAAGATATCCTGGTAGTCCTGATGAAATTAATCCCAAACGACTCGCTCGCAAACTCGGGCTTAAGCATTGCATGGTCGAATATCCGGAAACCATGGAGGAAGAATTCAAGGAGATATACATGAGCAACGTCACCTGCGCGCATATGTTACAGGGCAGGATGGCGCAAGGGGTCTACTGGTCTCTTCCTCCTGGGCCTGTCCGCGTCACGGGAAATGCCGCGGAAATCACTCGAGTACGTTTTCGAGTCCCAGCTGGTCAGCCTGTCACGCCTCTGACGATGGCTCATTTTCATTCATTTGAATATTCTGAGGAGTTGAAAGCGAACAAATTCGTTGTCACCTCTTGGGAGAAATGGATGTCTGGCTTGGGCAACCTCCAAAATGTCCATATCCTCGATCTGTTCTATTGGGAACATTGGGCGGGGAATTTTGTGGCAATGGTGCAGATCGAATGGGACATCGCTCAGGAAGGACTTACCCCTTTCAACTGCCGCCAACTCCTTATCGACATGCTGTCCGTGGACGAAAAGTATCGAGATCACGAGCACCCGGAACTCTTCAGAAGACTTTGTGCAGAAATGTGGCCAAAGGTTCTCTCCGTTCCAGTGAATACACTTGTACCTCGATACATTGAGCGTGCTGTGAACATGGGCCTTCATCTATTCGCACCGAAAGGATTAAGAAAAGCAGTGAAACGATACTTCCGAGTCTCTCGGTAAATAGTTCCGACTTCCTTGGATATAATTTAAAGACAAATTAAAATAAACACCGAACGAAATCTATCAATAGTTGGAGGAATGTTGTACATGCAACGTGCGAAGATCGCGGTGATCGGTACCGGATTGGCGGGGCTTGGAGCCTCGCACCGGCTCCGGGCCGAAGGCAAGGATGCCGTGTTGTATGATAAAAATGCATACCACGGGGGGCACACTGCATCTCACCATATGGATGGTTTCATTTTCGATGAGGGCCCGCACGTGTCCTTCACGAAGGATGAGCGGATCCGCCAGATCTTCGCCGATAGCGTCCAGGGCCGTTATGAGATCGTCAACGCGGAAATCAGCAATTACTGGCAAGGATACTGGATCAAGCACCCGGCGATCACCAATCTGCACGGTTTGCCACCCGACTTGATGGTGGGCATTTTGCGCGATTTCATCGAACGGCCGAAAGTCAGCGAAGATTCGATTCGGAACTATGAAGACTGGCTGGTGGCCTGTTACGGCCGTACGTATGCGGAAACGTTCCCCATGCAGTACACCCGGAAGTACCACACGACGACCGCCGACAACATGAGCACGGAATGGGTGGGCCCCCGACTCTACCAAGCCAACCTGGAGGAGGTGCTCCTGGGAGCGGTTTCGCCAAGCACGCCCAACATCCACTATGTCCAGGAATACCGGTATCCCGCGCAGAATGGATTCGTCTCGTTCCTCGACCTGTTCCACGCGCAATCGAACATTCTCCTGAATCACCATGTCGTGAAGATCGACCCACGGGCCAAGGAGCTGCACTTTGCTCACGGAGCGGTCATCAGGTACGACCATGTCATTTCCTCGGTACCGCTTCCCGAGCTCATCCCGATGATCGCGGGAGCGCCGAACGAAGTCATCGAGGCCTCGCAGAACCTGTCCTGCACATCCCTTGTATTGGTGAATATCGGTGTTGCTCGTCCGGATGTGTCCTCGGCGAGCTGGTTGTATTTCTATGACGATGACATGCCGTTCAGCCGGATCAGTTTCCCGCGAACCTTTTCGAAGTCAACCGTGCCGAACGGGGCCAGCAGCATTCAGTGCGAAGTATATTTTTCCAGGAAATACCGGCCGTTGGACCGCGCCCCGCAGGACTATATCGAACCTGTTATCAATGGCCTTCGCCGTTGCGGATTGATCCGGGAGGACGACAAAATCCTCCTCCGGAGGGCAATGCATATTCCCTACGCCAACATCATCTTCGACCTGGATCGCGACAGGGCGCTGCGCACCGTGCATGGGTACCTGGACGACCTGGGCATCGCATATTGCGGGAGATACGGCGATTGGGGCTACTTGTGGACGGACACTTCCATTATGAGCGGCGAGAATGCCGCACAACGGATCCTGGATCGAATTACGACATAGGCCCCTGAGAGTTGAGGAGGAAAAATGCCGCGCGTAAGCATCGGGATGCCGGTTTACAATTGTGAGCGTTACCTCCATCAATCCGTCGGGTCGCTGCTTGCGCAAACCTATGGGGACTTTGAGCTGGTCATCACGGACAACGCCTCGACGGATGGGACCGAAGAAATCTGCCGTGGTTTTGCGGCGAAGGACAAGCGGGTCCGGTACATTCGCAACGAGCGGAATCTCGGGGGGCCCGGCAACTTCAGGCGTGTATTCTCCCTGTGCGGCGGCGAGTACCACAAGTGGTCTACCGCAGACGACTACTGGGATCCCACGGTCATTGAGAAGTGCGTTGCCGTGCTGGATCGGGAGCCGGATGTTGTTGCCTGCTACCCCAAGACGAGGTTGATCAAAGAGAATGGGGAGTTTATCGAAGACTATGACGACAACTTCCACCTCCTGGAAGACTCGCCGGGGGCTCGATTCATTCGGATCCTCGATGCAGTCTCGCTGTGCCATGTGCACCTTGGGGTGATCCGGAGAGCGGCCATGATGCGGACGGCCTTGATAGGCGACGAGCTGTCTTCCGATTTCCGTTTTCTCGCGGAGCTCAGCCTGTACGGCAAGTTCTTCGTCCTTCCGGAGCACCTTTTCTTCCGCAGGTTTCACGAAAAATCTTCGAGCTGGGAACGTACGGATATGGATCATCAGCGAGCGTACTACGACCCCGAGCGGAAGACCCGGTTCCTGATGCATGCCTGGCGCCGATACCTCAATTTGCTGTATGCGGTCACGCGCGCGCCGATTGACATGAGGGAAAAGGTTCGGCTCTATCGGTATCTCGGTCGCAAGATGAAGCACCAGCGAAGGATCCTGTTGAAGGAATTGAAGGGAGCCATGGTTCGACCCGAGTGGGGGTGGAATTGACAAGGAATCAAGCTGGTGGTGATGGACAGGTGGAAGCCGTTCATGGACTTGACTTTCATTAAGGAGATCTTTATCGGATGTTGAAGATCTCTTTTGACAACCCCACACCGAAGAAAATACTGTGCCTCGGGGCCCATTGCGACGACATTGAGATCGGCTGTGGAGGATCCATATTAAAATTCGTTGGTGCCATGAAAGACATATCTATATATTGGGTGGTTTTCAGTTCGGATGATCGACGGGAAAAAGAAGCATTAAAAAGCGCAAAGGACTTTCTATTTGATGTAAAAAATAAAAAGATCGAAATAAATCGATTCAGGAACAGTTTTTTCCCATACCATGGCGCCGAAATCAAGGAGTATTTTGAAAAACTAAAACAGGAATATCGTCCCGATATTGTTTTTACACATTATAGAAATGATTTGCATCAGGATCACCGGTTGGTTTCTGAATTAACCTGGAATACGTTCAGAGATCACCTGATTCTCGAGTACGAGATTCCGAAATTCGATGGAGATTTGGGATCCCCCAATTTTTTTATTCACTTGGATAAAATCCTTTGTAAAGCAAAGACGGAGAAGGTCCTTAAATATTTCAAATCCCAGTACGATAAGGAATGGTTCACCGAAGATACGTTTCTATCACTGTTACGACTCCGCGGTGTTGAATCGAATGCTCCCAATAAATATGCTGAAGGTTTTTATTGCCGGAAGATGATATATTGAAATATAAACGATAAACCATTAAAAATAAGGGTTCAATTTAAGATAATACATTGATGTCATTCGTATCAGATGGAATGTTTTTATGGAGACATAAAAATTGCGTGGCAATGTAACTACAACGATCAAATTAGGTTGGATAAAGGAGTTTTGGCAGTATCGGGAATTATTTTACTTCTTTATATGGCGTGACGTCAAGGTAAGATACAAACAAACCGTTCTTGGCGCATTGTGGGCCGTCATCCAACCTTTTTTCACGATGATTGTTTTTACTATATTTTTCGGTGAATTTGCCAAGATGCCCAGCGAGGGAGTTCCGTATCCGGTTTTTTCTTATTCCGCATTGGTTCCTTGGACATTCTTTTCGGGCGCTGTGGGAAATTCCGGAAATAGTCTCATAGGGAATTCGGATCTATTAACCAAAGTGTATTTCCCAAGATTTGCCATCCCCGCTTCCGCTGCATTATCTGGATTGATGGACTTTTTCATAGCATCAATAATATTGTTTGGGATAATGATCTACTATAGTATACCATTAACTTTTAATTTATTTTTATGGCCTGTCCTGGTCATTCCATTAATAATTCTTTCGCTTGGTTTAGGCATGATATTTTCTTCATTAAATGTGAGATACAGGGATATAAAATATACAATACCATTTTTACTCCAGATATTGCTTTTCGTAACGCCTATTATTTATCCGATAAGCATTCTACCGGGAAAATATCGAAAACTTGCCGCGTTAAATCCAATGACTGGCATTATTGAAGCTTTTCGATCAACTGTTATTCCAAATAAAGAGGTAGATTTATGGTTGCTGTTCTTTTCGATTGTTGTTTCTTTAGTTATATTTATCTTTGGGTTTATATATTTTCGGAAAATGGAAAAAGATTTTGCGGACATTATATAATATTATGATGACTGATAATAGAACATGCTTCGCTGGAGCATAGTATGACGGAAGCAATAACGGTCGAAAATCTGTCAAAAAGATTCGATATAAGTAAATTGAAAAAAGAGACCCAGTTTCGTGAAGCGTTGGTAAATTTCGCTAAACGTGCTTTCTTTCGTAATCATGGTAACAAAGAAGAAATATGGGCTTTGAAAGACGTGTCTTTTTCGGTGGAAAAAGGAGAGATTGTCGGAATTATAGGACGAAATGGTGCGGGAAAAAGCACTTTGTTGAAAATATTGTCGAAAATTACGTACCCAACAACCGGTAAAATAAACATTCGAGGACGAGTCGGATCTCTCTTGGAAGTAGGTACAGGATTTCATTGGGAATTAACCGGGAGAGAAAATATTTATTTAAACGGTTCGATCTTGGGCATGAAAAAAAAGGAAGTAGGAGAAAAGCTCGACGCGATTGTTGCTTTTGCCGAAGTGGAAAGGTTTCTGGATACGCCGATTAAACGATACTCCAGTGGAATGCGTTTGAAGCTTGGTTTTTCTGTCGCAGCGCATTTGGATACGGACATCTTGTTCGTGGACGAGGTATTGGCAGTAGGTGATGTTGCATTTCAGAAAAAATGTCTGGATACCATGAAAGATTTACGGAACAGCGGACGAACGGTGATTTTTGTATCGCATACGATGTCGACAGTGGAAAATCTTTGTCCTCGTGTCCTTTGGTTCGATAAGGGAGAACTTCGAAAGGATGGCCGATCTTCGGATGTGATTAATCAATATATTTCCCAATTTGGCGAAATTGAAGCGAAAACGAAGTTCGATTTGACCGATGTTCCCAATCGTCAAGGGACTGGAATCATTCGATACCTCGGGGTCGAATTTCTGACCTTGGATGGACAACCGAAAGAACACATCTATTGCGGAGACGGCTTGAAGGTAAGACTTTATTACGAAGTGAACAAGCCCATTTCGAAGCCCGAATTCTATTTTAATATGAAAACCGATGTTGGATCAAGAGTTACGGCATTTGGCACGGCGCTCTCGGGTCATGAATTACAGACATTGTATCCGGGAAACGGATACATAGACGTCGATATGGATTTTTTTAATATTTTGCCGGACCGTTATTATTTGAATTTTTGGATTAATACCTGCGATGTTTTAATTACAGAAAATGATATCAACCATGATGGGATTGAACGCGGTGCCGCAATCGATGTCGAAGTTCCGAATTCTATTCAATCGATTAATGAGCTCGAAAAAAGGTGGGGACTAACGAATAAAGGATTCGACAAATGGTGGGGAGTGATGTTCATTCCGTGCAAATGGAATCTTGAAGGAATGAATATTTCCGGCAAGTCAGCGAAAAACGCTTAAATTCAATTCAGCGACCATCCTAAAAACCCCTCATTTTATTAAAATGAATATTCCTGTGGTAAGTATCGGTTTGCCCGTTTATAACGGCGAAAATTATCTGAAGAAGGCAATCGATTCCATTCTGTCTCAAACGTATCATGATTTTGAATTGATCATTTCCGACAACGCTTCCACGGACTGCACGGCGGAAATCTGCAAGGCGGCGGCAAACAAGGATAGCCGGATCCGATATTACAGGAACGATAAAAATCTGGGTGCCGCATGGAATTTCAATCAGGTGTTCCATCTTGCGAGGGGAGTCTATTTTCAGTGGGCATGTCATGACGATGTATGGACTCCGGCCTTATTGGAACGTTACGTTGAAGCACTCGATCGCATGCCCGAAGTGGTGCTGTGCTACGCAAGAACAACTTTTATCGATGAGCATGGGGAGTCCTTAAGAAATATTATCGAGAGGCCTGACCTCCACGACCGAAGTTCGCATCGACGTTTCCGGTCTTTTCTGAAATATCACAACAATCCCAACGAGTGCAATCCGGTGCTGGGCCTCTTCCGTTCAAACGTTCTGGGAAAAACCTCCCTGATGGGAAGCTACCCGGCAGCCGACATGATTCTTCTGGGGGAAGTTGCTCTCCATGGAGAGTTCCATGAAATCCCGGAATGTTTGTTTTTACGTCGGGACCACCCTCTGACATCCGTACGGGCGAATCCCGATTATGAAGATCGTGCGGTTTGGTTCAATCCGTCCCTGAAGGGCAAGATCCAAATGCCGAGATGGAGATGGTTTTTCGAATGGCTTCGATCAATCTTCCACAGCCCGATCGGCATGTTCGATCGGATTAAATGCGTTTTGGAAGTATGTAAATGGGCAACGTGTAATCGAGTAAATATGGAAAAAGAGTTTACCTATCGTGTCAAAAAAATCATTTCATCACATCCATAAGCCAGAACGAGTGACACGTCAGTTTAAGATTTCCCAACTCGTCGGGCAGTTCATCCTCGATAAAACCGGGATGCATGTGCCCGAAGGTTGGTCTTCGGAAAGGATCGGAGGGTGGTTTCTCGGACAACACTCTTCGCTTCCGGGAATTCGACTGCTGGACGCGGAGGACCGCCCTGTGGGTTGGCTTCTCGGTTATCCGATCGACGGGAATGGATTGCTCCTGTCCGAGGGAGATGCCATACGTGTCCCCGGGCTTTCAGACTCCACGGAGTCGAGTGTCGAGGAATTCATTTACGGTTTCGGAGGAAGATTCCTGGTGGCGCTTGTGGGAGTCCGGCGGCCCCGACTCTACCTCGATCCCTGCGGGTCGTTGTCCGTCGTCTACTGCCCTCACAAGGAAGTCATCGCCTCGACGCCGAACCTGATCCCTCATGACGACCGGACTCGCGACCGGGTCGACCTTGCCCGAGAGATGGGAATCCCCAACACCAACGCGATGTATCCGCTTACGCTGACACCTCGGCACAACGTCGAGCGGCTGCTGCCGAATCACTATCTGGATCTATACAACTGGCAGAGTGTGCGTCACTGGCCGAAGAAGGCTTTGCACAGCGAGGGATCAGTGGCGGAAGCGGCAGCAGCAATCGCGGCCATTACGAAAAGGAACATCGCGGCCGTCATAAAGCGGACACCCACATACTTGTGTCTTACGGCGGGTAAAGACTCGCGTATGCTGCTTGCGTGTGCGAGGGACGTGGCGGATCGCGTGGAGCTGTTGACCGTTCCGATCCCGGATGACGATGCTTTCATCGATGTCGCCATCGCACGGAAGATCGCTCGGCGATTCCGCCTGCGGCATTTCGTGCCGCAATTTCAAAAATCGATGAAGGAAGATCTTGACGAGTGGATGTTCCGCATCGGCAACAGTACCGGCGAACTGCGCGGATGGCAGGCGACGTCGATGTTCAGACAAGCCAACCCCTCCTATTCCATGCTTCTGGGGAACGTGGGCGAGGTGGCACGGGCATACTGGAGTCGCAGCGGGGACACAAAGTCAAGCAGAATCACGCCTGAGCGCTTGCTCGAGTACTTGGGAGCACCGTGTACTACACTGACCATGTCACCCCTTCAGCGTTGGCTGGAGACGGTCCCCGCGATTAACGCATTCCAGATCCTGGACCTCTACTACATCGAGCAGCGACTCGGCTGCTGGGGGGGGATCTGGCCGTACGCCCAGTCAGGCGACCCGGGATTCATTATTTTTCCGATGTGTCACCGCGAAGTCATCGAGCGTATGCTTACTTTGCCCACACCATATCGTCGATCAGGCGCTCTTATGCAGGAGGTGATCAATCGTGAATGGCCTGAACTGCTCGATTGGCCGTTCAGCGAGCCGATCGGATTCATGCGCGTTCCGCTCGCAGTTCGACGAGCCCGGCGCGGACTGGCGTTTCAGGCGGAGCGCGTGCGCAGGGCACTGCGCCACCCCGGCTGGGCAGCGGAGCGAATCTGGTCCCTTCTCCCCCTACGGAAAGCGTTGTCGCCGCGTAAGCATTGAGGCGACTTCGATCCACCTCTCTCTTGATGGAAGGGCCAAGCTGGCGCAATTCCCCACAATTTTTAAAACCGGTTTAGATAGGTATTGCCTCCTATTAGCGAAGATCATCCTAAAGTTTCTTCCTTGGAACATCGATAAGTCTCTCAAATGCGGCATGGCGATATATACCATCGCGTAGCCAAGGAGAGACAAACGACCATGGGACGCGAATCGATTACACGACAATTAAGCCTCTCCCAACTCGTCGGGCAGTTCATCCTCGATAAAGCCGGGATGCAGGTGCCCGAAGGTTGGTCTTCGGAAAGGATCGGAGGGTGGATTCTCGGACGCCACTCTTCGCTTCCTGGAATTCGACTGCTGGACGCGGAGGACCGCCCTGTGGGTTGGTTTCTCGGCTACCCGATCGACGGGAATGGATTTCTCTTGTCCGGGGGAGACGCCGTACGCGTTCCAGGGGTTTCCGACGGCGCGGAATCGGAAGTCGAGGAATTCATTTACGGTTTCGGAGGAAGATTCCTGGCGGTGTTCGTCGGTGTCAGCCGTCCTCGGCTCTACCTTGACCCCTGCGGATCGTTGTCCGTCGTCTATTGCCCCCACAAGGAAATCGTCGCCTCGACGCCGAACCTGATCCCTTATGACGACTGGACTCGCGACCGGGTCGATCTTGCACGCACGTTGGGAATTCCCAATTCCAATGCGATGTATCCGCTTGAGCTGACGCCGCGATACAACATCGAGCGGCTGCTGCCGAATCATTATCTGGATCTTTCGACCTGGCAAAGTGCACGGCACTGGCCGAAGAAGCCTTTGCACAGCGAGGGATCGGTCGCGGAAGCGGTCGCGGCAATCGCGGCGATCACGAAAAGGAACATTGCGGCCGTCGTATCCAGGACTCCCACGTACTTGCGCCTGACGTCGGGACAGGACTCCCGGATGCTGCTGGCGTGTGCTAGAGACGTGGCGGATCGCCTGGAGCTGTTGACCGTTCCGATCCCGGATGATGGAGCCTTCGTAGATGTCGCAATTGCACGCAAGATCGCCAGGCGTTTCCATCTGCGCCATTTCGTGCCGCGGTTTCAGGAGCCGAAACAGGAGGATCTTGACGAATACATGTTCCGCATCGGCTACAGCATGGGCGAGCTGCGCGGGTGGCAGGCCGCGACGATGTTCAAGCAGGCCAACCCCGCCTATGCACAGATGGATGGCGCTGTGGGAGGGTTGGAACGGATCGGGGAGATCTTATACCCCGACGAGACGATGTCCAGCAGGATCACGCCCGAGCGCCTGCTCGATTGCTGCATGGCACCCAGAACGACAGCGATGCTATCAAT
>Ga0209342_10008387_pt1 | contig 10357 bp, 6 predicted proteins | sample RifCSP16_2_FD_184023 | JGI IMG/M metagenome (GOLD analysis project Ga0209342, IMG submission 184023) | Soil microbial communities from Rifle, Colorado - Rifle CSP2_sed 16_2 (SPAdes) (version 2) | ecosystem: Environmental > Terrestrial > Deep subsurface > Rock core/Sediment | place: Rifle... | reverse complement strand
ATGAGGACCAACGGCAACATCCTCGGGAAGCTCACATCCAGGATGAAGGTGTGGGTAAGGGAGTTCTTCTAAATCTTTCGGCGCGCAACTTAACTCTGAGAGCTGGTAAAAAAAGGAGGTGGCTATGGTGATAGAGATGGACGACAGCTTTAACAGCGGGGCGAAATTGAAGGTGATAGGGGTTGGGGGCTGCGGCGGGAACGCGGTGAACACGATGATAGAGTCGGGGCTCCTGGGCGTGGAGTTCATGACGGCGAACACCGACGTCCAGGCCCTCTCCAGGTCAAGGGCCGTCCTCAAGATCCAGCTCGGCGCCAACCTCACAAAGGGCCTGGGCGCGGGCTCGAACCCCGATATGGGGAGAAGCGCCGCCATAGAGTCGAAGGAGCTCATAAGCGAGGCCCTCGACGGCGCGGACATGGTCTTCATCACCGCCGGGATGGGCGGAGGCACGGGCACGGGGGCGGCGCCCGTGGTGGCCGAGGTGGTGAAGGAGACGGGGGCCTTGGCCGTGGCGGTGGTGACCAAACCCTTCGCCTTCGAGGGCGCCAGAAAGATGAAGAAGGCCGAAGAGGGCCTCAAGAGGCTCAAGGATGTGGTGGATACCGTAATCATCATCCCCAACCAGAGGCTCCTTGCCGTAGCCTGCAGGAACACCTCGCTAACCGAGGCCTTCAAGAAGGCAGACGAGGTCCTCTTCCAGGCCGTCAAGGGCATCTCCGACGTGATAACGGTGCCCGGGCTCGTGAACGTGGACTTCGCGGACGTCCGGACCATAATGTCCGAGATGGGCCAGGCCCTCATGGGCAGCGGCACGGCCAGAGGGGAACAGAGGGCCCAGGACGCCGCAAGGAAGGCGATAAGCTCTCCTCTCCTTGAGGACATCTCCATAAGCGGCGCAAGGGGCGTGCTCATAAACATCACCGGCTCCTCCGACATGACCATCCATGACATAAACGAGGCCTCGAGCCTCATACACGAGGAGGCCCATGAAGACGCCCACATCATATTCGGCGCCGTCGTGGACGAGACCATGGGAGAAGAGGTGAGGGTGACCGTGATAGCCACGGGGTTCGGAGAGGCCTCTGAGGCGCAAAAGCCGAGGGAGGCGATAGCGCCGGCCCATGTCCTGGAGAACCTCGACGTGCCCACCGTCATAAGGAAGGAGAGGGACCGGGCCGCTGACCTGAGGACCGGGGAGATCCGCAGGCTCTCCAAGATGGGCGGCCACAACGCCGACGACGAGGACATATACGACACCCCGACCTTCCTGAGGAAGCAGGCCGATTAGTTTTTCGGCCCGACGTTTTAAATAGATATAGCCTTGGGCGAGAAAGGGGCGGATAGCCCCCTTTCTCGGCATGGGGGGGAATGCCCGGAAAAATCCGGCCTTAAGCCTGATAATATCGCTGGAAAATAAATCTGCCCCGAATTTTTTTTAGTTTCTTGTCCAATTTGGGGAGCCAGTTCATACGGATGGCTGCGAAATTTTTCGCAGCCATTTTTGTTTGTAATGGGCAGAATAACTTTAGCCTGTTTTCGCTTCGAAATCAGTAAGCTGCAAAACATTGGGCAGAAAAAATACGCTATATTATATAAGCTTTGTGCATCCGCCCTCTCTTGATATAATCGGAATCGATTCCATAAGGAACCCAGGGCACTGGGGGATTGAGGGAAAGTATGAAAGTCTCGTATGCCAATAAATTCTTTTTCGGAATTTTTTTGTCCTGTATGTTCTTTTCCCCTGTCGCCCTCAACGGCTGTGCTGCCGGGAAGTCGGTTTCAGAAAGTAAGCCCAAAATAGGGGGAAAAGGGATACTCGTTGCAAGGGATCTCGGAAGGGGTTCAGGCGTTTTGAGTGTTTTCTGGTGCGGAAGCGATGCGATCATAGTCTACAACGAAGAGATGGGCATAGAGCTTGTAAAAGTACCCTCAGGGGAAAGGGCCAAGGTAAGCCCGAACGAACACGACCACCCATTCAACTGTTCACCCGATGGTAAGTGGGTTGTATATATGGACCGTACAACCACCCGGCCGGACAAAGAGGGCAAGACCATCGCGCTTACCTTTGATGATAAGCCCTTTGAGTTTGACCCAGAGCTTGACGTATGGCCCGTGTGGGAAGGGTATGTGGCGGACCTCTACCGCTATGACGTGGCTACGGGCAAAAAGGAGAGATTCGCGGTGGTGCGTTCGGACTTGCCTTCCTGGGAGGTCGCCTCGCCCGACGGGTTGAAGGCCTTCCTCGGAAGCAGGCACAATTCATCCATGGAGATGCCCGAGCCGAAGTGGGAGGCTCTGTGGTTTACCAGAGAAGATTGGGATTGGAGCCAGACAAGTGCTGTATGGTTTAAGGACTCTTCCGGCGTTATAAGTGACGGACACACCCCGACGAACAGACTATTTGTCGAGTACTTCGGCGAAGGAGGGTGGGCAGAGCGTTTTGTGCTGGGGCCGGAGTTCGAGGGGAATATCAGCGAGCCGAAGGTGGATGAGAAAAACAAGATTTATTTTCTGACCCAGGAAAAGGGATTCGGGGCCATAAGCGAACGAGGCGGGTGGCTCCTTCACCGTTGCGCGCTCAAGGATAAGGATATCTCCTGCGAAATAGTCCTTGAGCGCCCCCACTCCATTTATTCTTACGATATATTGCCTGACGGGGATATAATCTTCACCGAGTCGGATGACAACTGCATACGCCGCATCTCCCCGAAGCATACTGATGCCGAGTGTGTGGCCGGCGGCAGGCGTCCCGGCGAGATTTATTTAATCGGGATATCACCGGATGGAAGGCGGCTGGCTTATGAGACGTTCAACGATTTGTATGTAGTGGAGATTATTAGGTAAGGAGGCATAAAATGGGAGAATTAAATCTTGTAAAGCCTGTAAATGTCCCAGAAGGAAGTAAGGAAGGCCACAAATACGGGAGCCGTGGCGGAAAGCACCACGGGATAGATTATCCCGCGCAGTCTAAAAACATGTCTTCGACCCCCGCCTTGTAAACCTCTTAAATCTATGGGATAATTTTATTATTGGGGGCAGGGAGATTTCCCCTGCCTTTATCCGCGCACCTTAATAAATAGACCTGGAGGTTTTCGGCATAACCTGGAGGCTTAAAAAGAAGGCAAAGGACATCCTTTCCAGAGAAAAGGGTGCCGTCCACAAGGACCCTGGAGGAAGGGTAAACGTGTGCCTCGTCTACCCGAATTTATATTCAGTGGGGATGGCGAACCTCGGGTTCCAGATGGCCTACCACCTCTTTAACGAAGAGGTGGGCTCCCTGTGCGAGAGGGCCTTTTTGCCCGATAAAAAAGACTTTGACGAGTTCCTGAGGACCTCTACGCAGCTCTTTTCCCTCGAGTCCACGAGGGCCCTGAGGGAGTTCGACATAGTCGCCTTCTCCATATCCTTTGAGGAGGACTACCTCAATATCCCGAAGATACTCGCCCTCTCGGGCATACCCGTATTTTCAAGGGAGAGGGGTACGGGAGACCCGGTGGTATTGGCCGGCGGCATAGCCCCGACCATAAACCCCGAGCCTTTGGCCGAGATAGCCGACCTCTTCCTCATAGGAGAGGCCGAGGGGGCCGTGGGTGAGTTTATAGAGTGCTACGAAGGCCTCAAGGGCCTTGAGAGAGGGTCGAGGCACGAGTTCATAAAGGGTTTCGACTCGATGGAGAGCGTTTACGTCCCCTCGCTCTACGGCTTCGATTACGACGGGGCAAGGCTCGCCTCCATAAGACCCCTCGAGGGCGCGAAAACCCGTGTCAGGGCCCGGAGGAGCCTTGACCTCAAAGGATTCGAGCTGCCCGAAAACTTCGTCTATACTCCTGATACGGCCTTCAGGGACACCACACTCGTTGAGATCGAGAGGGGGTGTGGCCGGGGATGCAGGTTCTGCGCCGCGGGCTTCATCTGTCTCCCGCCGAGACAGCGCGACATGGGCGCCGTAAAGGAGGCCGTCAGAAGGGGTGTGGAGAGCACCGGCAAGGTGGGTCTCGTGGGCACCGCCGTATCCGAGTACCCGTGGATTAAAGAGGTGCTTGAAGAAGGGATATCGCAGGGCGCCGAACTGACGCTCAGCTCCCTCAGGCTGGACGTACTCGACTCGGAGCTCATGGGGCTCCTTAAAAGGTCCGGCTACAAGACCGTGACCCTTGCCCCCGAGGCGGGCTCAGAGAGGTTGAGACGCGTAGTGAACAAGGGCATAACCGACTCCGAGATACTTGACGCCGTAAGGCTCATAACGGACGCCGGGTTTACGAGGATAAAGCTCTATTTCCTCATAGGGCTGCCCACGGAGACGGACACGGAGGCCCTGGCCGTCTCGGAGCTCTCCTCGAGGGTCAGGTCAGAGATGAAAAGCGGGGTCCTGACTCTGAGCATAAACCCCTTCATTCCAAAACCCTCCACCCCCTTCCAGTGGCACCGGTTCGAAGACATGGGGGTCCTCGAAAAGAGGCTTTCGGCCATAAAAGAGGCCCTCAAGGGCGAAAAGGGCGTCTCCATCAAGGCCATGCCCGTAAAGGAGGCCTTTTTCCAGGCCTACATCTCGAGGGCGGACAGGAGGGTAGCCTCCTTCATAAAAAGGGCCTCCGAGGCCGGTTTGAGGCGCGCGGCAAGGGAAGAGGCCCGGGGCATGGAGGAGGCGGTCTACAGGGAGAGGAAAAGGGACGAACCTCTTCCCTGGGACATAATAGACCAGGGCCTCAGGAAAGACTACCTCTGGAAGGAATACCAGAGGGGGCTAAAGGGAGAACTGACCGACCCCTGCAGGGTTGGCACATGCTTCAGGTGCGGGGTGTGCATTCCCGGGGGGACCTTTCTGTAGAAAGGTCCCCCCGGACCCCCTCCAAAGACTTATGGCTATCCCCTGGAGGTAGACCCCGTGAAAGAAAACTCTCACGAGGGGGTCTCCCTCCAGAGGATAAACAGCATAAAAGTTTTTGGAAGAGGTTTGGAGAAACCTTTTTTCAAAAAGGTTTCTCCAAGAAAAAAATGAACGGCAATGAGATAAAAAAATACCTGCCCCTGGTAAGCAGGCCCTCGAGGTACATAGGCGGCGAGGTGAACTCCACAGAGAAGGACCACTCTTGCGTGGGGCTCTCCTTCGCGCTCTGTTTCCCCGACACCTACGAGGTGGGGATGAGCCACCTCGGGATACAGATACTCTACCAGATAATAAACTCGAGGGAGGACCTCGCCTGCGAGCGCGCCTTCGCGCCCTGGACCGACATGGAGGCCCTCTTGAGGAAGAGGAAAATACCCCTTTCCACGCTCGAGTCAGGCACCCCCCTTGGGGATTTCGACGTAGTGGGTTTTTCCCTCCAGTACGAGCTCTCCTACACGAACGTCCTCAATATGCTCGACCTCGGCCGCATCCCCCTTCGCTCGGACGAGAGGGGGGAAGCCGACCCCCTCGTCATAGGCGGGGGGCCCGGGGCCTTCAACCCCGAGCCGGTGGCCCCTTTCTTCGACGCCTTTCTCCTCGGTGACGGGGAGGAGGCGGTCCTCGAGATCTGCGACGAGCTGATTGAGGCTAAAAAAAGGGGCGGGGATAGAAAGACCATGCTTGAGCGTCTTGCCGGCATAAAGGGCGTCTACGTGCCTTCCTTCTTCGAGGTGAGCTATAACACCGACGGCACCGTAAGGGAGATAAGACCCGTCGTGGAGGGTTACGAAAAGGTGGGCAAGAGGATAGTGGCCGACATGGAGAAGACCCCCCTTACCACAAGGCCCATAGTCCCCTTTACGGAGACGATACACGACAGGGTAGCCGTGGAGATAGGGCGCGGGTGCACCCGCGGGTGCAGGTTCTGCGAGGCGGGGATGATTTACAGGCCCGCGAGGGAGAGGGACCCCGGGACCATAATAAGGACGGTAAGGGAGGCGTTGAAGAACACCGGATATGACGATGTGTCGCTCCTGAGCCTCTCCGCCGGGGATTATACCCTCATAGAGGAGCTCCTCGGTGAGCTCATGGCCGAGTTCGTCGAGGAGAAGGTGGCCGTCTCCCTGCCTTCGCTCAGGGTGGGGACTCTGAGCGAGACCCTTGCCGGGGAGATAAAGAGGGTGAGGAAGACGGGCTTCACCCTCGCACCGGAGGCGGGCACAGAGAGGCTCAGGAGTGTGGTGAACAAGGGCATAGAGGAGGCCGACCTGATCGAGACCGCCGAGGCCGTCTTCTCTCTCGGGTGGAGGTCCGTAAAACTCTACTTCATGATAGGTCTTCCGACGGAGACGGAAGCCGACGTGGAGGCTATAGCCTCTCTCGCCGAGAGGGTAAGGAGGGCCGGAAAGAGAGCCGGTGGTGGCGCCCCGCAGATAAACGTGAGTGTTTCGACCTTCATACCCAAGCCCCACACCCCCTTCCAGTGGGAGCCTCAGGTCTCGACCGAGGAGTGCGTCAGGCTCCAAAAACTCTTAAGAAAGAGCCTTGCCGAAAAAAGGCTCGGCTTCAAGTGGCACGACCCGTTGATGAGCCTCCTCGAGGGTGTTTTTTCAAGGGGGGACAGGAGGCTCTCCGAGGCGATAATCCGCGCCTTCCGAAAGGGCGCGCGTTTCGACGGCTGGGGCGAATGCTTCGACTTCGACCTCTGGAAGGAGGCCTTTGTGGAGGCCGGTTTGGAGATGGAGTTCTATACGAGGAGGAGGGCTCCCGAGGAGGTGCTGCCCTGGGAGCACCTCGACCCGGGCGTTAAAAAGGCCTTCCTCCGGGAGGACTACGCGAGGAGCGCGGGGCTTGAGGATACCCCTGACTGCAAGACCTCGAGGTGCACGTACTGCGGGGTATGCGACCACAGGGTCGTAAAGAACGTCGTAACGCGCCAGGAGATGCACGGGAAAGAAAGGGCGAGCTCCGGCGAGGCAAAAGGGAGTGCCGAGAAAGAGGCCCCCTACGCCGTAAGGCTCAGGTTCTCGAAGAGGGGGGAGATGAGGTTCCTGGGCCACCTCGAGCTCGTAAACGTGATAAGGCGCTCCGTAAGGAGGGCGGGCCTTCCCGTGCGCTACTCAAGGGGTTTCCACCCGCTCCCCAGGCTCTCCTTCTCTCCTCCCATTCCAGTGGGCATGGAGAGCCTCGAGGAGTACATGGAGATAGGGCTCGACGGAGTAAAGGAGAGGCTGAAGCCCGAAGAGGTCGCCGAGAGACTGAACGCCGTAGTACCCGAAGGCATAAGGTTTTCTTCGCGCACCGCCGAACAGCCCCCCCCCCTTCCTGCCCACTTGAAACTTTCAACTTCCTCTGGTATTATTGGTTCGACGGAATACCTTGTTTTTCTGAAAGACGGCCCGGAGGGCTTGAAAGACATAAAACCGGAGAGAATAGATGGGTTTTTAAGGGATTTTGAGCGCAGGCAGACGGCGCCTGTGCGCATCTCAAGAGGCGGCAGGGGGGACAGGATAGAAACAATCGACCTGAAACCGATCGTAGGCGAGGTCTCTCGCATCGGAGACTCTACCCTGAGGCTGGTGCTCAATAAAACACCGGGCCCCAGGGTAAGGCCCCTCGATGTCGTGGTGTGCCTCTTCAACCTCACTGCCGAAGATGCCTCCCTCATACCCATCCTCAAGACAAAGACCGCCGGGTAAAGACCCCCGGTCCGTGCTCTTCTTTCCCCATTAAAACGCCCTGAGCGTTTCCGGAACCATGCCGTAATTTGATATGCCTATGAGACAGGACGATACGGAGATATTCGTAAACGTAAACCCCTTCGAGACGCGTCTCGCCATCGTCGAGGCGGGCTCCCTCGTGGAGTTCTACGTTGAGAGGGACAAGGACAGGGGCATTACCGGGAACATCTACAAGGGCAAGGTGGTGAGGGTGCTTCCCGGCATGCAGTCCGCCTTTGTCGAGATAGGGCTCCAGAGGACCGCCTTTCTCCACGTCTCGGACATAAAGGAGAGCCTCGGAGACGTTGAGGAAGAGGAAGAGGGCGAGGGCGAGGGCGAGGCAAGGGCGAGGCCCTCGGGGGGGCCGGCGAGGATACAGGACATCCTGAAGCAGGGCCAGGACATAATGGTCCAGGTCGCGAAGGAACCCATGGGCACCAAGGGCGCCAGGGTCACCTCCTACACCTCTCTTGCCGGCAGGTACCTCGTCTTCATGCCCACCTACGACAAGGTGGCCATATCGAGAAGGATATCGAGCGAACGCGAGAGGAGGCGCCTTAAGTCCATAGTCCAGAGCATGCGCGCCCCCGGTCACGGCTTCATCATAAGGACCGTGTGCGAGGGGGCGAGTGGAGAGGCCGTAAAGGCGGACATGGACTACCTCGTGAAGCTCTGGCAGAGGATACTCGACAGGAGGGAAAAGGCCCCCACTCCGAGCGTGCTCTACGAGGAGCTCGACCTGACGCTCAGGATCCTCCGGGACGTGTTTTCCGCCGACGTCAAGAGGCTCGTCGTGGACTCGCCCGAGGAGTTCAAGAGGGCAAAGGAGTTCATGGAGGAGTTCATGCCGAGGCTTGCCGGGAGGGTCGAGCTCTACGAGGGCGCCGAAGACGTCTTCGACGCCCACGGCATAGAGATCGAGCTCGCCAGGGCCCTCGAGAGAAAGGTGTGGCTCCGCTCAGGGGGGTTCCTCATAATAGACCAGATGGAGGCGTTGACGGCCGTAGACGTCAACACGGGCAAGTACGTGGGCAAGAAGAGCTCCGACCAGACCATCCTGAAGACCAACCTCGAGGCCGTGACCGAGGCGGTCTTTCAGTTGAGGCTCAGGAACATAGGCGGCATCATAGTAATAGACTTCATCGACATGGCCCGGATCTCGGACAGGGAGAAGGTCTACAACGAGCTCAAGGATGCGCTCAGGGCGGACAAGGCGCGCACCAACATATTGAAGATCTCCGAGCTCGGCATAGTGGAGATGACGCGAAAGAGGGTGCGCGAGAGCATAGTCCAGAGCCTGTGCGAGCCCTGCCCCTACTGCGACGGCAACGGCGTAGTAAAGGGGCGCGATACGATCATAATGGACATATACAGGGAGCTCGTAAGAGAGCTTTCGGGAAAGAAGAGAAAGGCCACCGTGTACTGCAACCCCTACGTGGCCGAGAGGTTCGAGGAGCACAGGGCCGTAATAGAGGACCTCGAAAAGAGGTTCGATAAAAGGGTGGTGATAAAACCCGTGGACCGCTTCCACCAGGAACGCTACGAGATTACCTGAGGCGGAGGAACCCTTTTTTCAAAGGGTCCCTCCGCATGCTCAGCGTCCCATCTTTTTGTCGTCGCCGGCGACCTTCTTAAGAACACCCATGTCAAAGGAGACGCGCTGCTCGGGAGTCAGTATGCCGCGCATCTCCATCATGTGGCCGTACTTCTTCTCCATCATCTCCCGTTTTATCTCGACTATCTCGCCTATTTTCCTGGTAACCGCCTTGGTGTCCGGTTTTTCGGCGACGAGGAGGTTGGCGAGCTCGGCCTTCCTGACCATTAGCCCTGCCTCGAGGAGCGAGAGGCTCTTTTCAAGCTCGAGGTGCATCATATCCGCCTTTGAGCGCTGCTCTTCGGTAAGGGTATCCTTCCATTCCGGCCCATCATGCCCGTAGTCGCGCTCATGGTGGGCGGCCATGGCGTGGGGCTTACCACCCATGTCGGCCGAGGCCGTGGGGGCCGTAGAGAAAGAAAGGCCCATTATAACGGCTGTAACGACGGCAAGGTAGTGAAATCCCTTCATAACTTCCTCCTTTTTCTCTAAGGTTAAAACGCGATTTCCAAATACTCGTAACCGCCCTTCGGGCACTGCATGTGTAGAATTTATTATATACCCGGTTGGGGTAGTTTAAAAGCTCCCGGAGAAAAAACCGGGGAGGCCGGAAAAGACCGCGACATCTTAAAGGGGCCTGGTTACCGGTTTTTCATGGACGCGCCCTGCGGTTATCCGCCTGCGGGCGACATGTAAAGGGAGGGGGCTTCGGCCTCTTCGGCCGAAGCCCCCCATCGCCAGTGTCCCCCGGACCCTTTACGGCTACTCCGCCACCCTTACGACCACGACCTTGCCGGGCAGGGCGTACCTTTCCCTGGGTGTAGCCGGCCCGTCGCCGGTCTCCCTTACCCCTGTCCTCGCCACCTTGTCTGCGCATACCTTGAAGTCATAGGCGGTGGCAACGGTCTTTTCCTCTCCCTTCAGGCGATTTATTGTTACGACCTCGCAGCCGGGCCCCGGTTTCCCGTAAACCGCCATGTAGCGCTCGCCGTTAAAGGGCTTTACGAAGCTCATCTTCAGGAAGGCGACCTCGCGCGCGGTCTCCTCGAGGAACTTTTCCTCGGTAAGGGGCCTTTTCCCCATGGCGGCTATCCCGGCGATCCTGTCGGCCGCCGTTCTCTCGTCCTTTGCGTAGCTCACACCCTCGAGGCC
>Ga0209342_10008384_pt1 | contig 10358 bp, 15 predicted proteins | sample RifCSP16_2_FD_184023 | JGI IMG/M metagenome (GOLD analysis project Ga0209342, IMG submission 184023) | Soil microbial communities from Rifle, Colorado - Rifle CSP2_sed 16_2 (SPAdes) (version 2) | ecosystem: Environmental > Terrestrial > Deep subsurface > Rock core/Sediment | place: Rifle... | reverse complement strand
ATGTCTAATTCTTCACTATTTATTTTAAGTAATAAATGGGAAGAATTTAAATGGATCCGATTAAGTACAAATCAAGTTTTTCAAAGTTTATTTAGATCTTATTTACACAAAGCTTACACTAAAATCAATAGGTTTCCTCATACGGAACAGTGGAATTCATTTACAATTTATTGTATGGATTCAAGTAAAAACGAATTTAAAATTCATAAAGATACAAGACATTATAATAATAGTACATTTTTTGATGAACGATGGTTTGTAAAAGCAATGAATTCAAAATATAAAAGAAGCAGAATATATCATATATGCGATATAGATAAGAGCCGAAAATTCATACGATATAATATTTGTAAAAAAGGTAAATGCATAGATTGTGAAGCTAAAGTTCCTGATGCTATAAAAATACTTACAGAATTAAATTTCCTTAAAAATAAGAATTCTTTATGAATTGTTTAATAGAAAGCAAGAGGGAAGAAAGAGTATTTAAATTAGCGTATAATATGGCTTTAAAAAGCACAAGTAAATTTAGATTAGGAGCCGTCCTTATCAAAGGAAATAAGATTGTATCTTGTGGATTTAATTTAATGCAAAAAACGCACCCACTACAACAAAAATACTCTATTAAAAAAGATATAACTTTAGGTATTCATGCTGAGCTACACTGCATCATTGGTGTTTCTGCTAAAGATTTGTTAAATTCAAATATGTATATCTGCCGAATTTACAAGAACGGGTTGACAGCGATGGCTAAACCGTGCTATGCTTGTCAGCGGCTTCTTTATGAGTTTGGAATTTATAATATTTATTATACAACTGGAAACGGTTTTGACACTTTAACTTTATGAAAAAACTCCGTTTTCCTGGTTGGGAAATAACAACTAAACAACTTGTGAATATTAAAATGGGAGCAACGAAAAATCATCTATCTATAGAGGAAATGGAATACTTTTTAGTTTGTTTAAAGTGCGATAGAATTAATAGATTTATACCTAAATTAGAAATTGAGGATTTTGAGTGTAGATGTGGAAATACAATAGCTAAGGAATGGAAAATTCTTTTTTTATTAGGAGATATGTAGCATGAAATTTAAACACTTTAGGGTCTTTAATACTTTTGGTGAATTATTGCCTTTTGGAGGGGTAACTGTTGCATATGAAAATATCAATGATAATTTAGCATTAATATGTGCAGCAAGATGTTCTCTTAGAGATAATTTCTCTAAAAAAATTGGAAGACGTATTGCTGCGGGTAGATTAACTTTAAGCAGTGATACAGATAATATAAGATATGGTGATGTAGCTACATATGAAATAGAACTAAATAATGCAAATTTCTATGATGAGTTACGAGATATAGCACATGAAGTTTGGAATTCCTCGGATGTTAATAACAATTTACCTTTTTTTCTTGAGGGATAATAATGACTGGTAAAAAGGATGAAGGTTTTTGGTCTTCCGTTGTCGGAAATGTTGAATTGAGTATTGGTGAAATAATTGAGGTACTTCCTTTAATTCCAACGGAACAAGCGGTCATGATTTGGGGGGGTCCTGGATTAGGAAAAACTCGCGCCCCTGAAGTTGTAGCTAAGAATATTGACGCAAATTTTCGAGTTATTGTAACGTCTACTTATGAGCCTACAGACATAGGTGGAGTTCCTATTCCTATTACTAATGAAGATGGAGCAATTAAATTTGTTAGATATCTTGTAGCTAAATGGGCTTACGATGCGACAGTTCAATCTAGCGACGATAAGCCTATGATTTTACTTTTTGATGACATAACTACTTCACATGAGCAAGTTCAAGCTGCATGTTATAGACTGTTTTTAGATAGAGAAATCGGAGACTTAAAGCTTAGGGATAATGTTAGATTAATTGCTGCCGGTAATCGACCCGAGGATAACGCTGCAACTCATGAAATGCCCACACCGTTAGGAAATAGACTTTTGCATCTTTATGCAAAAGCTGAAGTTAAAAGTTGGATTAATTGGGCTTTAGAAGAAGGAAATATTCATCCTTGGCTGATTGGATTTATTAGGACAAGAAATGATTTACTTAATACTTTTAAGCCTGATTCGGCTGAAAAGGCATTTGCCACTCCCAGGTCAATTGAAATGTTAAGTAAACTTTTATATTCTCTAGAAAAACATAATAAAATTAATCAGTCAGTTATAAGATATAAATTAGCTTCTGGTCTTGTAGGAAACGGTTGGGCGCTAGAATTTTTTCAATTTGTTAAGATTGCGGATAAAGCTATCCCACCCGAAGAAATTGCGAAAGATCCTGAAAATGTAACAATTCCATCCGAGAATGAAATTGACCTTTTACACGCAACAATTGCTTCATGCGAGAGTTATTTAAAAGAAAATGTTGATAAATGGGAGGCTTTTGCAATTTATACTTTTCGCCTTCAGTTGGAATTTGGGATACTTCTTTCACAATCGATTGCGAGTGTAATTATAAAAGAACTAAAGAATAATTCAGAATTAACTAAAACACTTGCTAGTAATAAAAATGCCCAAAAAATGTTTGATACTTATTCTAAGTATTTTACCTTTAAACTTTCTTAGGAAATAAAATGAAGGAAATTAATTTAGCAAAAGAAATTCTTATCAGGGGTAGAGTTGGATTGTTATGTCATTATCCTTTTTTTGGAGAATTATCTTTACGTTTAAGACTTATACCCTCTAAAATGATCCCTTCAACTGCTGTTGATTATAAAGATCATTTATTTTACAATGAAGATTGGGTTTCAAACAATTTTAATGAAACAAAAAAACCCATGACAGTTGTTGATTCAATATTTGAAATTGCTCATGAGCTTGGACATTTAATTTTTAGACATAATGTACGTATCCCATCAGGCGCTATTCCTTCAATTTGGAATCTTGCGTGTGATCAAATTATTGATACTACTTTAGTTCAATCTGGGCTAAAACAATCAAGTGTTTCTGCTAAGATGGTAACTGAGGAGATTCAGAAACAATGTAAATTTTCTGATGGCAAGATTAAAAATAGCGAGCTTCGTTACGTAGAGCTTCTTAAAGAAATGAAAAAATGTCCTGAATGTGCTAAGCTCATAGAAGCTGTCAAGAATGCTATGGCAGGTAATTCCTCTAGTAGTGATAAAGGAAACCATTCTGAAAATTGTAATCATGACAAAGAGGATGAATCCCCTGATAAATCTGATAATGTAGAACCTAGTGAACAATCCGGGATTCATATTTGCAAAAATATAAGATTGTGTTGTTCTGGTTCTATAGGACAGGATGCAAGTGAAGAAGATAATCAAAAGTGGAAAGAATATATTGTTGCAGCAGCTAAAAATGCAAAAGAGAAAGGAAACCTACCTAGTTTTGCTAAAGATTTTCTGGCGGAATTAAGTCAACCGTCAAGAAACTGGAAAGATATTATTCGTTCTCAAGCTTCTATGGTTTATAGAGGTCGGTATACTTATAAAAAGAATAATCGTAGGTCGTGGTCAATGAATGTTCAATTGCCAGGGAAATATCCTAAACCAGAGCCGGCAATAGTTGCTCTTGATTGTTCTGGCTCCATAGGAGAAAAGCTATTAAATAGGTTTGTTTCTGAAGTTTTCGGAATTCTAAAAGTTTCAGGAGCTAGTGAAATTATTGTAATACTTCATGATGTTAATGTTTATTATGTTGGTGAACATAGTAAAAGTAATATAAGACAATTAAAAGCAAGCTGGGGCGGAACGTCCCATATAGATGTTTTTAATAAGATTAAAGAAATGAAGAAAAAACCTGGAATGTTGATTTGTTTTACAGATCTTGAGTCTGATCAAATGAAATTACATAGTCCAAAATTTCCTGTTATTTGGTGTTATCCTAGTTCCGCGAAAAATACTCTTATTCCATTTGGAAGAAAGGTTGAAGTACCCGATGTTTAATATTGAGCATTTTCAAAGACGAGCAGATGATCATATTGTACGCAAAATAAAAAGTAGAGATAAAAGAATTAATCCGAGAGTTAGTTCAAAAATAAATATTAGTAACTCTTTTATATCTTTAGAGATGCAAGTAACGGCAAAATACGGTTCATTAAAGCCATCTATAATAAATGACTTATTTGTGGGATATCCTTATGTAGTAGATAGCTATTTTAAAGAAAATCCTTATTTAAAGATAGAAGAATTTATTTATCATTTTATATTATTAAATGATTATGTTATATATATAAATGAGTATAAATTATATGATTATTCCGCTCTTGATAAGTATTTTAATCTAAGAGCAATTTCTAAAGATAAAAATTATTGGGTAACAATAAAAGAACTTCCTGGGAATTTTAGGTCCGATTTATATACCAAATTATTAGAGGTAGATGATTGGATATTAGCTGAAAGATCTGAGAGAAAAGAATTAGGGCATAAATGTAATAAAGACTATTATCCTAGAACTTTTGATGCATTGAAACGAATTCAATGTTATTGTTGTAATTCTATTATTTTATCTTGTACATCATGTTATACCCCATGCCCCAAAGAGCTAGGGGTACTTTATCTCTTAAGTTAAAGTACGATGAAACTAATAATTAATAGAGAAATGTTTCCGTCTATAATTATAGATGAAAATATCTTTAAACCTAAAAAGTATAAATTTTGTTCTAGATATCTATATACAGATAAAAAGACTTTTTTTGTTAAATTAGAGGTAGGTGCTGTAGGAGCAGAAAGAAAAGAATTTCAGTGCTACAATGAATATGAATTGTGGACTAAAATAGAAAAGAAAGATAAGAAGTTCTTTAGTCGATTAATTAAATTCTGCGAAAAAACTATAGGTGAAGATTGCATAAGATATACGATACACAAATACATTCATATTTATCATCCGAAAAGATTTAGTTATGCACATCAAAAAATTATAAATACATTGATACAAAAATATGATCTAGGAGACATAGATGCATCATATGTGTGGAATTGTGGAATGAATAAAACTAATGGGCTTCCCATTATATACGATTATGGGTGGAGAGAATGAGGAAAGCGTTAACATTCGATGATATCGGCTTAACTCCTGTATATAATGATGTAGAATCTAGAAGTATTCCTTCATTAAAAACAAAGTTAACCAAAAATTTAGAAATAGATATTCCAATTGTAGCTTCTAATATGGATTCTGTTATTGGAATTGAATTGGCTCATATTTTAGAGTCTTATAAAACTGTTCCTATTTATCATAGATTTAGTAAAAACAATGAAAGAGATACATTTTTGTTACAATTTCCTAATGCTTTTTTTTCGTTTGGAGTAAAAAAAGCACAAGTGGATGATTTATATTTGTTTTGTTCGGAACATAAAGTTAGAGGTATTTGTTTAGATATAGCACAAGGTCATGATGTTAGAATGATTAAACTTATAGAACAATTTAAAAAAGATTTTTCTAATATAGATGTAATTGCTGGAAGTATTTGTACTCCTCAAGGTTATATAGATTTGGTTAATGCTGGAGCCGATGCGGTTCGTGTCGGAATAGGAAACGGAGCAGCTTGTTCTACCAGAGTTGTGACCGGATTTGGAGTCTCTCAGCTTCAATCTTTATTAGATATTAGATCTTATTCTTTAAAATATAAGATTCCTGTAATATCCGATGGTGGAATAAGAAATTCTGGAGATATTGTTAAAGCTCTTGCAGCGGGCGCTAATTGTGTTATGATAGGTAAACTTTTTGCGACTTGTGCCGAAAGTGCAGCAAGTAAAAAATGGGAGCATGGCGTTAGATACGCCAATTATAGAGGTCAGGCTAGCTTTGAATATCAAAAAAGTGGATATACGCCTGAAGGTGTAGAAATGTGGACTGAAGTTACAGGTTCTATAGTAGATCTTTTAAATAATTTATTAGGGGGTGTTCGTAGTGGTCTTACTTATGGAGGTTCATTAAATATTTCTGAATTTCAGAGAAAAGTAATCGAGCTTGATTTAATGTTCGAAGTAAATTCGAGTTATTTAAATGAAAGCTACCCCAGAAATTAAAAAAGATTACAAAAAGCTAACAGAAGCATGGGAGCAGCGTAAAAAGCTTTATGCCGAAGGTAAAAAGCTTTATGTCGAAGGTGATAAGCTTTGTGCCGTAGGTTATAAGCTTATTGCCAAAGGTGATAAGCTTTGTGCCGAAGGTCATAAGCTTATTGCCGAAGGTGATAAGCTATGCGCCGAAGGCGATGATCTTGTTACCAGAGGTAATAAGTTTGTTGATGAAGATGATAAGCTTTGTGCCGAAGGTCATAAGCTTTATGACGAAGGTGATAAGCTTTGTGCCGAAGGTGATAAGCTTTGTGCCGAAGATGATAAGCTTTATGCCAAAGGTGATAAGCTTTGTGCCGAAGGTCATAAGCTTTATGACGAAGGTCATAAGCTTTGTGCCGAAGGTGATAAGCTTTGGGATGACGCAGTAACTGCCGTTTACGGCAGGGATTGCAAGATTGAGTGGCAAAATAATATGTGCGTTTTAACTATTAATTCTTAGAGATAAAAGAATATTTATGGACGAAAAATTTTTAGTTATATGTAAAGATTTCGATGTTGCAATTGATTCTTTTGGATTCCCTGTGCTTTTTGGTGCTTTTCATAATTCGAATGGTACTTATCAAGAACTAGAATATCAGATAGATATAGCATTTTTAATGCGATTTATGGATGTTTTTAATGCACAAAAATTACAAGATGTTAATGGAAGATATTGTTTAGTAGTTTTAAATAAACAAGAATTAATTTCTAAAATTATGCCTTTACCAAATCACGAAGGAAAAATTTTTAATATTGAAGAATGGAAAAGATGGGTTGCAAAAACTAAATATATTAAATCTGCTAAAGAACTTAGAAATGGTAGTTAAAAGGAGACTCAGATGGGGACAGCCGGATTAGTTAGTTTTTATGATGGGAATGTACATTTAGTAAGTATTTGTTCTAGGTTTGATTCCTATCCGTCATCGTTAGGATTAAAATTAAAAACTATCTTAAATAACGGGAATGTTATTATTAGAAATGGTTATTTCTTTGACGATAAAATTCCCGTTCATTTTAATGGTATAGGCTGCCTTGCTGCTTATGTTGTTGGGAAATTAAAAGGGGACAATATTGGAAATTATTACATTGTGCCTCCAACTTTAAATGATTACGAATATTTTTATTCATTTTCGAATAAAAAAGCTAAATTATATTTAAGTGTTACAGCTTTTAATCAACTTGTATTTGACGACTTGTTCGAAAAGTTTGACCCTTCTAAATCTGTATTTGATAGTGAAAATAAATTCATAAAGAATTCTTATTTTTAAGAAAATTTAATTCTGTAAGTATTTTTATAGAATTAGGAACTTTAAAAAGGATCGTTGATGAACAAAGAGTTAACAGAAGCATGGGAACAACGTAAAAAGCTATATGCCGAAGGTCGAAAACTTTGGCGTAAGGGTAATAAGATTTGTGCTGAAGGTTATAAGATTTGTGCTGAAGGTTATAAGCTTTGTGATAAAGGCGATAAATTTTTTAATAAAGGGAATGAACTTTGGGAAGATGCAATAACTGCCGTTTACGGCAAAAATTACAAAATCGAATGGGAAGATAATAGATGCATTTTACCTGACATTGAAAATAAGACTCAAAATATTATCTTTGAATAAAAAAGAGAATTAAATGAAAACAGCTTTGCTTTTATGGATGAGAGATGTCGGAAAACAAAAATCTTATCAAGAAGATGAAGAAGAATTAATTTTAAAACTAGAAGATTATCGTCGGCGATTACGAGAAGTAATGGCTGATAAATCATTTGTTTTAACCGTTTTTAAAGATGAAATTAATAAAGCTAAAGAAGCGAATAAAATTGCTGGTTTAGCAAAATTGGCTGAAGATTATAATTCTAAAATAAAAGGTCTTAATAAAGAAATTACACAAAGGATTATTTCATCAGTAGAAAATAATAATCTATTATTAGCTGGATTTAAAATAGAAATTTATGAATCTTTTGCTAAAAAATTAAACGATGTTAATATTAATGAAATTCTTTTTAATATTCAGGACATAGAACATAAGCTTATAGGATCTATGTATAAAATGGTAACAGATATTGCTTTAAATCTTAAGAAAAAGGTAATTTCTATTGATATAGAAGATTTAATTCAAGCAGGTAACGAAGAACTTATTAAAGCTGTAAAAAGGTATAAATCATCTTTTGAAACAAAGTTAGGAACTTATCTTTATAATTGTATAGAAACTAAAATTTTAACTTACATTGCAAATACTTCAAGAGAAATAAGAATTCCTGAGCATCGAATTGATTTAATATCTTTAATAATAAAAGCTAAAAATAGTTTTAATTATCCTCCAACGATTAAAGAGTTAACAAAAAAAATTAATGAAATTAAACAAAAAAAGTACATCAAATTTTTCTCTGAAAAAGAAGTGGAAGGTGGGCTTCTTTATGTTGGGGATATAATGATTAATATTAATCTTTCTCTCGGGGATAGAATAACGATTGAGGATATGTTATCTCTTCCTTCAGAAGAAATAACAGATCAATCAGATAAAAATTTAAGTTTTGAAAGTTTGTATTTAGAATTAAATAGTTTGTTAAGTAAACAAGAAGCAGCAGTTATTTATTTTAAATACTTAGATTCATACTACATAGGAAATAGTCCTAAATCTTTTCTTCAAATACAGGATAATTTAAAAGATTATTTTAGTGTTAATGAAAAAATTAATAGAGATAATGTTAGTAAATATGAAAAATCTGGATTAAAGAAGTTGCTTAAAAAAAGCAAAATTACTTGGGAAATATTTAGAGATAAATTTTTATATAGCTTATTAAATGAGGAAGAAATTAATATACTATTTTATAGTATTATTTACCCAATGATAAATAATGAAAAAAGAAAATCGTGGAGTAGTATTTCGAAAAAATTCGATATAACTAATAAAGAAGCAATAAAGATATCCAGAGAAATAAGAAAAAAGATGAGGAGAAATTTTAGTGGCCTCGAAAGAAATATTTATAGTTGATTCAACTTCTATGAGTTCATTTGATGATTGGTACTTTGATCTAAATACTTTTGGAAAAATCAGTATTGATAGAATTTGGCACGATTGTCAATTTGAATTAAATCAAGAACTTAATCCTTTATATCTTTCTGGTTGTTCTTTAGATGATATAATTATATTTTGTAAAAATTGTGGGAAAAGCCCCCCAAAAAGTATAAGTATTATGTTGACTTTAATTACAGATCCGAAAGAGATCGAAGACGATTCCGAACTTAATTTTTAGTAGGAAATTAACATGAATTATGATGTATGTTGCGAGGGTGGTGGAGTTAAATTAATTGGGCATATAGGAGCCTTAGCAGCTATAGAAAATAAAGGGTTTATACCTTCTCATATGGCCGGAACTTCCGCTGGAGGGATGGTTGTAGCTTTTCGTCAAGCTGGATACGATCCAGCAGAATTAAAACAAATAGTGTTTGATATTAATTTTTCTGACTTTTTAAGCGGCGCTCCGTTAGGAACAAAGATTTATCATTTGTTAAAAAACAAAGGAATTTATTCTACAGATAAATTATACAATTTCATAAAAGAAAAACTTTCCAATAAGGGGGTTAAATATTTTGGAGATTTTAAAACAGAAAATAAAGATCTAAGATGGAGATACAAATTGAAATTAATTGCATCAGATATTTCGGATGCTAAAATGTTAGTTCTCCCTGATGATATTAAACTTTATAATTTTGATCCTGATTACTTAGAGGTTGCGGAAGCTGTTAGAATGTCTATAAGTATTCCAGGGTTTTTTAGACCTGTAAAATTAGGAAAAAATTTTATTGTGGATGGCGGACTTCTTAGTAATTTTCCTGTTTGGATTTTTGATTCAGATATGATACCCACATGGCCCACATTTGGAATTATTTTAATAGAGCCCGGAAATGGTCATAAAACTAAGATCAGTAATATTATTGATTTTAGTAAGGCTATATTTAAAACAATGTTAGATGCTCATGATAGAAGATTCATCTCCATAGAAGATGAAACGCAGAGATTGATCAAGGTTCCTACTGGTAATATTAGTCTTACTGATTTTTATCTTTCAACGGACGATAAAAATCAATTGTATCATTCCGGATATAAATCTGCGATGCAATTTTTTGAAGGTTGGAATTTTGAGAATTATGTTGAATGGGCGTCCCGTGTGAGGAGTATGAGAAATGTTTAATTGGATTTTTTTATTTTTAGCATTAGAGATTGGTTTCATTGGAACTATTTAAATGACTGCAAGTCTCGCAAAATTAGATAATGATATTCAATTAAAATGATATTTACTTTATTTTTACTACTATTTATAATAATAATTTTTG
>Ga0209342_10008383_pt1 | contig 10360 bp, 18 predicted proteins | sample RifCSP16_2_FD_184023 | JGI IMG/M metagenome (GOLD analysis project Ga0209342, IMG submission 184023) | Soil microbial communities from Rifle, Colorado - Rifle CSP2_sed 16_2 (SPAdes) (version 2) | ecosystem: Environmental > Terrestrial > Deep subsurface > Rock core/Sediment | place: Rifle... | reverse complement strand
GGCACGGACTCCCTACCCTCGCAGCCCCCTTGGGATTCGATGAACGCTGCGGCAAGGCGAAACTGATCCGCATCCCTCCGGAAAGCATGACTCGCAGCCCCCTTGGGATTCGATGAACGCTGCGGCTGAGCAGAGAGGAAATGCACAAGCTGCTCGGGTGCGCGCGCCTCGCAGCCCCCTTGGGATTCGATGAACGCTGCGGCCCTACGGACGTGTCGGCAGGAATCGGCCTCAAAGAAAACCCGCAACTCCTTTGGGATTCGATGAAGACTGCAGCCAATGAAAACCTTTTGCAAGGCCTGCGGCGAGGAGTTCTCTCCACCCAGGTATCCAGTGTCTTTGCTCCAAGTCAGGTTCTGTTCGCGCCTTTGCGCGCGAGAAAGGAGGGCTTATGCCCCCAGTCGAGAGTTCACAATCGAAGAGTTCGAGCGAGTTCTCACCGCAAGGGTTCCGCCAGCGGTGCAAGGAGATCCTCCAGAGTGGTGAGAGCGGCCTGAGGCTACTCTCTGAGGCGTACCTCTGGGCTGGGTCCAACCTGGCCGAGATTCACAAGCTCGATCCCAAGTACAGCCAGGACTGGCTGCGCCGGGAGATCAGGCGAGTCTGGGGCATCGATGTCAAGCGCACAGTTCAGACAGCAGAAGTGCTGGGTGGAGGCCGCGGCGCCGAGGAACTCCGCAAGGGATTCGATCTGATGGACAGGATTGGCACGGGAGAGATCCTCGAGACGTCTCGGCGTGTGGGCTTCGACAAGCTCGCGGAAGCGGTGGAGGATCTCAAGGACTCTGATGGGGTGGAAGAGTTCCGCGAGATCATCAAGAGGAAGACGGAAGACGTGACACCACCTGAGCCGATCCGGCAGAACTGGCGTCTCCGATGCATCGCGCTGGAGAAGCAAGTCGAGACCCTGAAGTTCGAGAACGCGAGATTGCGGGCTCGGATCGCCGATCTGATCAAGAGACTCCAGGAGAAGGGCGTCGAAGTCCTCGCTCTATGATCCGCTACTACGGTCCACGCAAGCGCCGCATCGGGGGCCAGATCCTTCGCAACTGGTACGTCCAGAGTTACGACCCTGCTACCCGTAGGAGGACCTGGCTCTCGACCGGGACGCCTTCCCACCGGGCGGCGCTTGCGTGGATCGAACAGCGCCGCTACGAGGCCGCCATCGCGGCGAAGCCGGGGTTCACTCAGCTCAGGGAGCTGAACCCGGAGACTGGTCCCACCCTCAAAGAGGCGACGGACAGGTGGCTCTCCGATCAGGCGATCACGAGCGGCCCGAAGACGATCAAGGAACTGGAGAGGCAAGCACGCCAATGGGTTGCCGCCCTGGGTGACGTCGCTCTTGTGGAGATCACTGAGGACCAGCTCCGGCGATTCCTCCTCGCCAGGCGAGAAGTGATCCAGGGGAGCACCACGAACCAGGAGCGGAAGGTGCTCAAGTGGTTTTTCCACTGGGCGGAGAAGAAACGGCTGATCCTCCAGAGTCCGGTCGCCGGCATTCCAGCATTCAAGGAGGATCCCCACCGGCCGCGAATCCTTGATGAGGAGGAGCTGAGTCTCCTTCTACAGAAGGCGAGGCCGGATGTCCGGCCGCTCTTCGAGATCGCGGTCGAAACCGGCCTCCGCCGCGGGGCGCTGCTCTCGCTCCTCTGGGAGGACCTGGACCTGGAGAAGGGGTGGCTCCGGCTCCCAGGGGATCGCCAGAAGAGCGGACGGACGTTTGAGGTGCCGCTCAGTCTCCGGGCCATGGAGGTCCTCCAGGACCTCAGGGTGGCGGTGTCGGGTCGCGTCTTTAAGCTCCAGAGGAGCCAGCTCGGACGACTCTTCCGGCGGGCGGCCCATGCGGCTGGCCTCCACGGACTAAAGTTCCATGACCTGAGGAAGACCTTCCTCACCCGTCTGCGGCGCAAGGGAGTGCCCCTCGAGGTCGCCATGGAGCTCTCAGACCACCGCTCGATTGAAGTGGTGCTCAAGGTCTACAGGGCGGTCGAACGTCGCGATCTCCTTGATGCGGTCGGACGTGGCAAGACTCCCCTGCATGGTGCAGAGAACTCCTGAAATGTCGGAACGTGATGGTGGACAACTCTCCCTGTGCCCGGACGATTCTCCACGTCCGGTTCTGACTCGGCGGCTCGTCGGGAATACCACCATCCGGCGAGTCCGTCGAGTTTTTCTGAAGAGGCGAAGCCAGAAGAGGAAGACCCTTGGGACTGAAAGTGATCGAGAAATCGGTGCCGAACCTGTGCATGAACTGCTGGAAGCGACCCGCTGTCGCCTGGGGAGCTTATACACTTGAGGATAGTCCACTGTGCGCTCAGTGCCGCTGGGATCTGATCTCACGGTCCGAGATCAAGCGCCGGCGCTGGGCCCGAGCGGTTTCCTTCGCCGTCGAGGTCGCTTTCTTCGTGGCTCTGAGCTCCATGGCTTTGGCGTTGCTGGCCTGGGTCCTCGCTGGAAGTCTGCCGCATGAGCCCTGATCTTAGATGATCCGCTGCCCCGCTCGAGTTCCATCACAACCGACGGCTTTGACGTCTCGATCGGGGCAGCATTGAACTTCTCTACATGAAAAGGAGAATCGCATATGCGTGAGACCGATCAAGCCTTGGAGGTGATCCAGGGAGACGAACTGGCTCCAGCCAGGGTGACACCCGTCACCGTGCCGCCGATGCGGCTGACGCGGCAGCTCGTCGAGGAGATGAAGGAGCAGATGGTCCTCTTCAGGGATCTCAAGATGGCGGTCCTCCGAGTCACCATGCCGGGGGACTGGCAGGACTTCGCCGGCACGCCGCACCTTAAGGAATGCGGTGTGAACGCCGTTGCGGCGGCGATCCGACTCGAGTTCGATGAGCCGACGGTCCAGATTGAGGACGGGAAAGATGAGCGAGGGAGGTGGCGGCGCTACACCGCTCGCGGCTCCGCTTCGTGGTGCGGGATCAAGAGGCATGACATCGGTTCGGCGAGTACGCGCGAGCAGTTCTTCGCTCGCGCGAAGGGTCGCGATGTGCCATACGAGGAGATCGAGCTCGGCGACGTCGAGAAGAAGGCGATCACCAACCTACGCTTCCGCCTTCTGACGAAGCTCTTCCCCGTCGGCGGAACGACCTGGGACCAGCTCCAGGAGATCGGGGTGATCCGGGGCGCCGGCGGCGCGGTCCGCTTCCGCGGCCAGGAGGCCAAGATGGCCACTGGCTCCGGAGCCTGGTCCCCTCAGAAGGAGAAGATCTGGGGGTTGCTCCTTGAGCTTAATGGCGGCGACGACAAGGCCGCGTCGGCTGCTCTCTACAGCCTCACGCATGCCCCGGACAAGGGCTATGAGGGGAAGAGGGATCCGGGCCAGCTCACCCAGCGCCAGGTCGACTGGCTCCTGCCCCGGATCGAGAAGGAGTACTCAGAGCGGCAAGGAGCCTCGCCGTGACGCCGATCGTGCGGAAGCTCTCCGGGCTCGTGCGGTGCAGCTCCCCGGGTTGCCACCGCTATGCCTGCTGGGAGATCAAGCGTCAGATCTACCTACGTTCTGTAGGTAGGAATGTCTGGCGTGAAGATCTGTTCTGCCAACAGCATGCGGAAGCCTGGGCGCTGGCCAATGGTGTAAATCTTGGTGATGAAAGGAGTAAAGAGCGTGGCGAGAAGAGGCCGGGGGCGGATGTTGCGCGAAAGCTTCTTCACGAGCCGGGATCTGATTGACCTGCCGGCTTGGCCCCGGATTCTCTGGGCTGGTCTCTGTATCTTTGCTGACGACCATGGGTTGGTCCCGGACTCCATGGGTCTCTACAAGGAGATCCTCTCTGGGCTCAAGATCCGACCTTGGCGCATCAGAGCTATCCTGGGCGTCTTCGAGACGCGGGGGATGCTGACCGATGGATCTGAGGACTACTGGCGTCTCCATCCTTGCGGGACCGACTGGAGTCTTCCTGCATCACTTCCCGAGAGCGTCTCCGGGCTCCCTGAGGATGTCCTCAAGCGCTTCGCAGGAGCTCCGCTCGCGGTCCTGATGCGGTTCGCTGGCGGTCACGATGCGGTCACGATGCGGTTCGCTGGCGGTCACGATGCGGTCCTGATGCGGTTCGCTGGCGGTCACGATGCGGTCACGATGCGGTTCGCTGGCGGTAATGGTGAAGTCATAAGTCATTGGCGCATCGTAAACTTCTTCAAACATCAGCGCATTTTGAGGGGGGAATCTAAAGGAATAGAAGAGAAGAGAATAGAAGAGAACGGAATTGCGGCGCCGTCGCGCCAGCGCGGCGAGGACGCGCGCGCCGGCCGCCGCCCGGAGTCGAAAGCGGAGAAGGTTGCCCGGGAGGCTGAAGAGGACCGGCGCCACAGCGCGGAAATGCACCGTAGAGCCGAGGAGGTGATCCGCACGTCCCAGGAGGCCAAGGCGACTGCCGAACCGCCACCTGAGGGTATCCTGGACGTGCGGAAGGCCCTCCTGAAGGCGAGGCTCGAGCGAGAACAACGGGAGGCGCAATCCCACAAGGAGGGATCTTGAATCACGTGGTCAACCAGCTATCGGCCTCCGAATGGAGCCGCAGGAGAGGGCACCTCGGGATCCGACCGACCAAGTATGGCGCCGAGGGCCAGCACCTCGGCTGGCTATGGTTCGCCTCCAAACGGGAGGCCAGATACTGGCAGAGCCTCCAGCCGCTGCTTAAGTCCGGGGGACTTCGGCTGGCGCTGCCGCAGGTGCCCTTCCGTCTTCCCGGAGGGACCGTCTACCGGGCGGATTTTCTCCTCTGGTGGGCGGACGGCCGTCTTGAGGTGGTCGACGTCAAGGGCTATCGGACGGAAACCTACAAGGTGAAGCGTAGGGCGGTGGAAGCACTCTGGGGAATCCAGATCAGGGAGATGTGATGCAGAAGCGCAACGATAAGCCAGAACCGATGGCTTGGGCCGTCTACTGTCCTCGGGGTCAAGAATTCGACTACCTGATCTTTCATGACCTTCAGTCTGCTTACGACTATGCAGGCGAAAAGACACTCGAAGATGGCGAACCTGAGGTTGAGATATTGCCGCTTTTTCCGGGGGGGCCGATCGTAGTCAAATCAGATGACCTGCCATGAGTTGGTCCGAACGCAAAGCCAGAGAAGTCAACCACCTTCTCTTGCGGTTCCGGCTGGAGCTTTTACATTCAGGCCGAATGGTAGCTAGCCAAGAGCGGGATATTTGCTTCACGAATCTGCGTGCAGCGGAATCTGCCGTGCTAATCGAACACTTGTGCCTCCTCCTGAGAGACTTTCTGAGCTTGGAAGTGAGTCTCCTGGAGCGATTCTTCGTCGACGCGAGAATGCATGACGGGCTGCCAGAGGATATGCTCCCGAGCCGACAAGTTAATCGGCGCCGCGCGCGACATCAGAAGATCAAGGCGCCTGCGCAAGGAGAAGGGCCATGACGCGAGAACCCAGCAGGAATCCGTTGTATGAGGCTTGGCGTCCTGGATTCCGGACTGGCGACCTCCTGGCTTTCGGGGGCAAGAGCCGAATCTCCCGGGGGATCAAGGCTCTCACGCGATCTAAGGTCTCGCATGTCGCGCTAATGCTGCGCGAGCCGCTGGTTCCCGGCTGCGGTGACACCGTCTGGATTGTCGAGTCAACCACCGAAGTCAGCCTGCCGGACGCGATCCATGGGGAGCTGCTCAAGGGGGTCCAGATCCACCGGCTATCCCAAAGGATTGATTCCTACGATGGGGAGGCCTGGTGGTGGCCGCTGCCGGAGCGGCACCACGAAACTCCCGGAAAAGAGCGCATGATCGCCTGGCTACTCCAGACGCATGCGAAGCGGGTCAAGTACGATTCCTGGCAGGCGATCGGAGCCGGCGTTGATTTCTGGGACGCCTTCGGAGGCCGGAACAATCCGGACTTCTCGCTACTGTTCTGCAGCGAGTTGGTCCTCAAGGGATTTCAGGAGTGGGGCCTCCTTGATCCGGCACTCAATCCTTCCGAAGAGGCGCCAGGAGATTGCTTCTCGCTCTGCGATTGTCCGTGCGAGCAGGTGCTCAAATGAGGATCAAATTGGCCTGGCTCTGGCTCCTGGTGATCTTCCCCGGATGCCGCGATGTCGAGCGCGGTCTGCCCGTCCGCAACGCACTCGACCAGCGGCTGCTCATGGGGATCGTCGCGCGCTACCAGGAGTCCGCCTCGCTGGAGCCGCTCGATCAGGCCGGCCGCAACCGCCTCCTCGACGACCTCACCTACCTGATCGACCGGAATTACTACGCCTTCGAGTCTGACTTTTACGTCGGGGGCGCCACCTTCGACACGATCACGGACCTCGCGATCCTCTCTCTCGGCGCGATCGGCGCGCTGATCGAACCGGCCAGTGTCAAGTCTATTCTCGCCGCGGTCTCGGCCGGTCTCGCCGGAGCGCGCGTCTCGATTCAGAAGAACTTTTTCCAGGAACAGACCTTTCAAGCTTTGATCGCAAAGATGCGAGCCGGACGCCTGCGGGTACTTGCGCGGCTGCGTGGCGGCCAGACACGGCTGCTAGCTGAGTACGGGATCTCGCGCGGCTTGGCGGATCTCGAAGACTACTACAACGCCGGGACGATCGCCGGGGCTCTGCGTGCGATCGTGAGCGAATCCGGCGAGGAGGCACGTATTCTTGGCCTGGAACTTCAAGGAGTACCGAATGGCCCATGATCTGAACGCAGCTCAGTGGAGATTGATTCACCAGGCATCGTCGCGAGCCGCCAGATCTCAGGGGATCGAGAAGACTCCTGGGCAGTACGCTCGCGAGCAGGCCCGGTTTCTTGTGAGTCTTCGTTGGAGACTCAGGGAGAGCAAGATCCTCGCAGATGTGGCCCTGCTTCCTGATTCACTCCTAGTGCTCTTGGCAGATTTCTGCGAAGTATCCAGGCATGATGTCGAAGAGGATGCCGCCGATGCGGATCTACCTTAGCGCCCCATACTCGAGTGGAAAGCTCAGGTGGACCGAGCGGATGCTCGCACTCGGTAGTGCTCTCCTGGACCGAGGTCATGCGCCATTTGTGCCGCATCTCACCCACTTCTGGGACTATGTCCATCCTCAGAGCTACGAGACATGGCTCGCCTATGATCTTGAGTGGCTGCGACAGTGTGACCTGGTCATCCGGCTCGAAGGTCATTCACCTGGGGCCGATCGAGAAGTCGAAGAAGCCCTTCGCTGTGGGATTCCCGTGGTCAAGGTGAGCCTTGATGCGGTCGCGGGCGATTCAGGCGAGGTCCGATCTTTGGCGCAGCTTCTCGGGGCATTGGACGACAAGGCCGAACTGCCGCTTGACGTTTAGGCTTCAGAGGCAGAAAATCTGGGGCTGAAAGAAGGAAGCAACCCATGGCGATCCCACTGACTGCACTCAAGACGGAACTCATGACCGACCCCGCTGGCATCGGCTACGCTCCGCACGTCGCGAGCGGAGTTACCGAGGAGCTGGCGAAGATCCTCAACCAGTTCCGGGCCACGATCCTCTTCGACCGACTATCGGTCGCCACCTATGAGATTTTCGAGGCAATCGAACCTGCGGAATGGCCAGCTATCGGCGTAGCCGAGAAGCAGAGGCTCCAGATCATCCTCTCGATGGGAACTGTGAATCTCAAGGGAACCAACACGAAGAAGGCTCTGCAGGATGCGTTTGTTCTTTCGCCGATCAGCAAGGCGAATATCCTCGCGATCGTGAAGCGCCAAGGCTCGCGCGCTGAACAGCTCTGGGGCGAGGGTACGTCGCTGAGCTCGATCGACGTCGGGGAGGCGCTCGCTTCCTAATCCAGTGGCCGTTCCGATTTTCTACCTGCCGCGTTCGCCGTCGATCATCATCAACACCGATGCGACCCTGGCCGACGCGACCCGGAAAGCAGTCGCATACAACAACTCTGTTGGAGATCGCTTCGCCGATTTCTTCCTCGACGTCGAGTATGAGACCTCTCTACCGACAGCCGGCGCAATCATCGGCGAGCTGTTTCTGCTACCCGGTGATGGAGCGGGTACCGAGGAATTCGCCGAAGGAGGCGACGGCACAATTGGCTCAAACGTGGACCCGCAGAAGATCCACCAAGTCGGGTTCTTCGAGACCAGAAATCCGTCGCTCACAGTCAACGAGATCCTGGTGATTCCTGCTGTCCAGCTCTACCCGGCCAACGGAAGGGTCGTGATCAAGAATGTGGCTGGACGCGCTTATGGGGCCACCTGGGAACTGCGGATCCGACCCTATACGGAGCAGATCTGATCATGATGAGCGCCCTGCTCCAACCTCGACGAGCGAACAGCCGGAGAAAGATACCGGAGGCCAACTGGATCTTCGATCGGCAGCATCCGCTGGCGGCAAAGTGCATCTGTGCCATGGGACCGCACCGCGGCAACGTCGCGGCGGCGCCAACGGCAACGACGAAGCTCTGGGACGCGGGACCTTACGGATTGCACGGAATTCTAAATCTTGGGACGTTCCAAAATGGGCCGCATGGTAGAGAGATAGACTTCGATGGCACCGGCGACTATGTCGCCATGACCGATCACGCAGTCTGGGATTTCAACTCCGCGGATGCATGGAGTCATTTTTTCTTCTTTCGGCCGGACGTCTTGATCGCGGAGTTCAGTCCGATTTGGTCCCAGCAGGAGGACGTCGACTATTTAGTCATATATACGCACACGAGGGTCCTATCTGATACGATCTGGGGCGTAACTGCCGGCGTGGCCTTCGGGATAGTGACTGGTGGCGAAGCCAATTACGTGGTCAGGAGGTCGACTGAAAATGTCTTTGTTGCCGGCAATTACTACGCGCTGGTCGTAACCTACGACCCTTCACTGGCCCAGGCTTCAAGGATGTCCATCTACGTCAACGGGGTTGACGTAACTGGTAGTTCAACCAGTGTCGGAACCCTTGGCAATCTGTCCGTCAGCACGATTCGTATCGCCGCGACCACGAATGCTGGTGAGGACCTCGATGGGGCTTTCGTCACCGGGTACATCTGGAAGGGGAGGGTTCTCACCTCTGGGGAGGCTCATGCTCTTTATCAGAATCCATTTCTCTTGTGGAAACCACCGCGGCGAACTACATTCGGAATCACAGCAGCTCCAGCAATAGCCGATCTTCTGTACCGAGATCCCATAGATCGCTTTCTCCAACGTGAAGAAGTCGAAGCAGTACCCTACTGATTGAGCAAGGAGGCTCATTATGCGTGCATTCGGAGTCGATGGTTCCGCTCCCAACACCAACGGCACGACGATCCTCTACGTCGCTGGACATGACACCACTCCGGTACGCGGTGGTCTTTACGACATCGAGATCGGCTGTCGTGCGACGCCGGCCGAGCAAGCCGCTGGCTACCAGATCCAGAGGCTCACCGCTGAGAATGCCACTCCAGGTGGGACGGCGAAGACACCACAGGCTCTTGATCCGGGTGGACCTGCGGCCAGCGCCAACGCCGTCAGTGATCCGACGGGAGAGCCGACCTACACGGCCAATGCCATTCTCCTCATGATCGACCTTCACCAGCGAGCGACCCATCGCTGGGTCGCCGCCAGTGAACGGCGGATGCTCTTCTGGCCAGGCTCGGCCAACAACGGCTTGGGCCTCCTGGGGGTTTCGCCCACGACAGCCTTCACGGTCGAGACAACCTTCCACTTCGAGGAATAGTCTTGGGCATCGAGAGGAGCATGCGGAGTCCGCATGGTTCGGTCTTCGTCGACGGGAAGGAAGTCGGCGATACCGTCCAGTGTGTCCATTGCGGCCGCCATTGGCTCTATGTGAAGGGATCCGGGCGCCGAAGAGGCTGGTGCATGAACTGCAACGGCATCACCTGTGGGAATCGTGAGTGTGACGAGTGCGTGCCTTGGGAGAAAAAACTGGATCTGTACGAGCAAGGAAAGCTGAAGATCCTCCGTTGAGTGTGAGGACAGATGCCTTGGCGGCTCCAATATCCTGGGCGCATCGATCCTCTGCCGCCCGTCCAGGTTGCACCGCCGCAGCCGGATTTGCTTTCGCTCTTGCCGGAGCGCTTCTGGCCGGAGACCTGGCTCGGGGACACCCAGGAGACCTCGGGCCAGCCGGCTACGTCGCCGGCGAAGGGCCTCGAGGACCTGGTCGGGAGCCAGGCGGCGAGCTGGCCCGAGGGCTGGCTGGGCCAGAGCCAGGAGGTGCACGTCCAGGCGCCGATCGCGCCGGCCCCGGGCCGGGGCGAGGATCTCGCTCCGCCGGCCTATCGGCAATGGCCGGAGGCCTGGCTCGGGGACACCCAGGAGACCTCGGGCCAGCCGGCGACGCCGCCGGCGAAGGGCCTCGAGGACCTAGTCGGGGGCCAGGCGGCGAGCTGGCCCGAGGGCTGGCTGGGCCAGAGCCAGGAGGTGCACGTCCAGGCGCCGATCGCGCCGGCCCCGGGCCGGGGCGAGGATCTCG
>Ga0209342_10008382_pt1 | contig 10360 bp, 10 predicted proteins | sample RifCSP16_2_FD_184023 | JGI IMG/M metagenome (GOLD analysis project Ga0209342, IMG submission 184023) | Soil microbial communities from Rifle, Colorado - Rifle CSP2_sed 16_2 (SPAdes) (version 2) | ecosystem: Environmental > Terrestrial > Deep subsurface > Rock core/Sediment | place: Rifle... | reverse complement strand
ATCTAGATGCCGTGGATCACTTCGTAGTCCACGGTGGTGCCGGTGCCCATGGCCGCGCCCTCGGCGGCCTTCACCACGCGGTCGAAGATCTTCGCAACATCGGCGGGATCGGGATGCCGCACGTAGTAAAACACCTCCGCGAAGTCGGGCACCACGTTGGGGGCCGAGCCGCCGCTGGTGATCACGTAATGGAGGCGAGTGACGTCCGGCACGTGCTCGCGCAGCATGTTGACCATGTGATTCATGGCTTCCACGCCGTCCAGCGCCGAGCGCCCCCGTTCCGGCGCGCCGGCGGCGTGCGCCGAGACGCCGCGGAACCGGAACTTGGCCGATTTGTTGGCCAGCGAGCCGTCGGCGCTGGCGTCGTTGGACGACCCCGCGTGCCAGTGGAGCGCCACGTCCACGTCCTTGAACAGCCCGGCGCGCACCAGGTACACCTTGCCGGCGCCGCCTTCTTCCGCCGGAGAGCCGTACAGCCTCACGGTACCGGGCCTGCCGGTGGTAGCGAGCCACTCCTTCACGGCGATCGCCGCCGCCGTCGAGCCGGTGCCGAAAAGATGGTGGCCGCAGGCGTGGCCCGCGTCCTTGGTCTGGATCACCTGGCGCACCGGCACGGCGTCCTGGGTGATGCCGGGGAGCGCATCGAATTCGGCCAGGATGGCGATGACGGGCTTGCCCTGGCCGTAGCTGGCCACGAACGCCGTGGGCATACCCGCGACGCCCGCTTCGATCCGGAAGCCGGCGGTGCGGAGCTGCTCCTGGAGCAACGCCGAGCTTCGGGTCTCCTGATAGCCCACCTCCGCCCAGTCCCAGATCTGCTTGGCCACCTGGGTGTAGCGCTGGTAGTTGGCGTCCAGCGACGCGAGCGCGGCCTGGCGCGGGTCCTGCGCCATCGCCGCTGAGGTCAATAGGCTCGCCATGATCGGCGTACGAATTCCACCCAGCATGTGATGCTCTCCCTGAGCGAAGTGAACTGCCGAAGAAAGGTGGCGCCCCGAGCGCCAGTGCGGAATCCCGCTGCCCGCGGCGGCTGGCCGAGTCGAGGCCCCACGCCGTACTATGGACCCCTCTCCGGCGAGGATTGGCACCGTATGGCCCCGCAGCGTCTCAGGGATGTGGATGCCGCCGAGCGGGCGTTCCGCTTCCAGACCCTGGCCTGGGCCCTCGCAGTGGGCCTGCTGATGGGAGGTGTGGGAGGCGCGGGCATCGCCAACCTCCAGGGTGGTAATCCGCTGCTCGGAGCCGTGATCGGGTTTCTGAGCGTCGGTGGGGGGATCTACGTGGTAGCCATGTGGGCGGTGGGGCGTTCGCAGGCCATGGCCCAGACGATCTACAACCCTTCGGGTGAATCCACCCCGTATAAGCCTCAATACTCCTACGCGGCCTCGCTGGTCGTTCGGGGCCGTTACGCCGAGGCGGCTACCGCGTACGAGCTGCATGCCATCGAGAACCCGGCCGAGCCCGAGCCGTACCTGCAGCTCGCGCGGCTGTACCGCGACAAGCTCAATCAGCACGAAGACGCGCTGACGTGGTTCCGACGGGTACGCACGGACGCGACCCTCGGCCCCGGCCAGGAGTTGTACGTCATCCAGGAGATCATCGATCTCTACACGCAGAAGCTCAAGACGCCGCGCAAGGCGATCCCGGAGCTGACGCTGGTGTGCCAGCGGTTCGGGGGAACGCCGGCGGCGCGGGCCGCGGAGAAGCAGCTGGCCGAGATGCGGGAGATGCTGGCCCGGGAGCGGGACGCGCTGGAGCCGTTCACGGCGCAGTTCCTGAAGCACATGGGCCGTTCGTCCATCGCGGTCGCCGCGGCGACGACCCGGAGCGAGATCGAAGGGCGGGCGATCCGGGAGGCGCTCCAGGAGTGCGGGAACGACCCTGACAAGGCGGCCGAGCGGCTGGGCGTGCCGGTGGAGCAGCTCAAGCAAAAGATGCACGAGCTGCACATCGGCTGAGCGGCGCGCGCCCGGTGCAACCATTTCACGCGTCGTCTCGTCTAACCTGGTTGGATATCATTCTTCGGAGCCTGCCATGCGTCCCGTCTTCTTGATCCCCGTTCTCACCCTGGCGCTCGCCGCGAACGCCCATCCTTTGGCGGCGCAAGGCGTCACCGACCGCGACGACTGGTGTGACCGGGATCGAGGCGGGGACCGCGAGCGAGGCTGGTTTTGCGAGGTGCGCGAGGTGAGGCTCCCCACCGGTGACGTGGTGGCGGTGGACGGCGAGCCGAACGGCGGCATCCGGGTCGAGGGTTGGGATCGGAACGAAGTGCTGCTGCGGGCGCGAGTCTCGGCCCGGGCCCGGAGCGACGACGACGCCCGCGAGCTGGTCTCCCTGGTGGAGGTGGTTACCGAGCGCTCTCCCATCCGCGCCCGCGGCCCGCGCACGGCCCGCCGCGAGTGGTGGTCGGTGAGCTACGAGCTGTTCGTACCCCGCCGTTCCAATCTGGATCTGTCCACCCAGAACGGCGGCATTCACATCACCGAGGTCTTGGGCCAGATCAGGTTCCATTCCACCAACGGTGGCGTGGCGTTGACCCGGCTGGGCGGCAACGTGCGGGGCAGTGCCACCAACGGCGGGTTGGTGATCGAGCTGGGCGGGAACGCGTGGGAGGGGGAGGGGATGGACGTGGAGACCGCCAACGGCGGCGTCCGGATCAGCGTCCCGCCGAACTACTCCGCGCGGTTGGAAACCGGGACCACGAACGGTGGGATGCAGGTAGATTTCCCGATTACCGTTCAGGGCCGCTTCAATCGCCGGATCACGACCGACTTGGGGAGCGGCGGAAAGACCATTCGCGCCGTGACCACCAACGGCGGGGTGGTGGTGAGGCGAGGCTAGCCCTCGAGCGCTTCCCGCGCGATCCGCGCCACAGCGGCATCCTTGTCCTGAGCCAGGTGTTTCAGGGCATCCTGGGTCAGCTCCCGGGGAAGCTGCGCCAGGGCCCGCACCGCCGCCTGCTGCAGCGGTCCCCGTTCCTTCCTCAAGAGGCGGGTTCGTTCGAACAATCCTGCCAACAACAGAACGGTCTCACGCGCTGGGATCAGACCGAGCGCCTCGGCGGCAGCCAGTTGCTCGTCCGCGGCCGGACGCTGGAGCGCGGCGCCCAGGAGGGGCAGCACCTCACGCCTGCGTGACGCGCCCAGGGCCCGGATCGCGGCGACGCGGACCCGCGGCACGGGGTCGCTCATCGCCAGCCGGCCGATGTGCTCGGCCACGGGCCCGCCGCGTCCGGAGGCGATGGCCAACACATGGACCCGGACCTCGGAGGCGGAGTGGCGGACGGCCGCCGCCAACCAACGCTGAATGATCGCCGTGGGCCGGAGGCTCTCGGCCAACGCGGTGGCGAAGGCCTGCACCACGCCGGCGCTCGGGTCGCGGGCCAAGGCGTCTGCCCCCGCGTCGTCCAGCGCGCCGACGCGGTCGGCCAGGAGGACCAACTCCGGGCTCCGATCCCGCCGTGCCAGTCGCAGCAGTCCCTCGGCGCAGTCCGGCAAGAGCAGGGCCAGCGCTTCTTCGGCGGCAGCCTGTTGGCGCTCGTTGCCGCGGCGCCAGGCGGCGGCCAGGGTCTCGATCACGCCGTCGTTCCGGGCCAGCCGGCTCACGGCATCGCGCACCGGCTCCCGAAGGGCTGGATAGGGATCGCGAATCCTCTTCCCCAGCGCGCGGAGCGTGTCCAACAGGCCTTGCCCGTCTACCCGATCCACGGCAGCGATAGCGCGAGCTTCCGCCGCGCGGGCGGCTTCCGCCATGCTGCTCACGTCCATGGCGGTCTCCACATCCGAAGCCGCCGCCGGGTTCAGGGTGCGAAACACCGAGGCGTCGGCGGTGCCCTGAACCGCCACCAACGTCCCGCCGGAGCGGCGCAGCGACGTCTGTCCGGCGCCCTGGTCCAGCGCTCTCACGAACTCGCCCGCCCCGGCGAAACGCTTGGCCGGGTCTTTTTCCAGCGCGCGTCGGACCGCGGCCTCCATGTCGTCCGTCACGTCCGCGCGCCGCGCGCCCAATGCCGGCACAGGCGCTGTGGTGTGCTGGTGGAAAATGGCCTGGACGCTGGTGCTATCGAACGGCGGAGCGCCCGCCAGCATCTCGTACACCACGACGCCTAAGCTGTAGACATCGCTGCGGGCGTCCAGCTCGCGGTCGCCCGCAGCCTGTTCCGGGGACACGTAGTGTGGCGTCCCGATGATCACGCCGGAGGCGGTGACCACCGAGTCGCTGGCCAGCGCCTTGGCGATGCCAAAGTCGGTGAGGAGGCTTCTGCCGGTGGCGAACTCCAGCAGGATGTTGTCCGGCTTCACGTCGCGATGCACCACGTGGGCGTGGTGGGCGAAGTCCAAGGCGGCGGCCACGTCCCGCGCCACGCCCAGGGCGATGGGGATGATCAGCTGCCCTTCGCGGCGGAGCCGAGCGGAGAGCGGCTCGCCGTCCACCAGGGGCATCACCAGGCAGGGAACGTCGCCCTCCCGGCCCACGAAGTAGATCGGCACGATATTGGGATGCATGAGCCGGGCCGCCATCTGGGCTTCGCGGCGGAAGCGCTCGGCGATGGCCGTCACGGCGGCGAACTCCGGGAACAGCGCTTTGGCGGCGAGCTTCCGGTCCAGGCGTTTGTCGTGGACTCGGAACACCACGGCGTATCCGCCCCGGCCGATCACGTCCTCGACCTCGTAATCGGGACCCAGTGCCCGGGCGACATCTTCGGCGAGCTGGGCCGTGGAGTCCGCGCCGGTCAGCGGTGGGAGCAAGGCGTTGCACGAGGGGCAGCGCAGGGCCGCCTCGGGAGTGGAGCGGCCGCAGCCGGTGCAGAGTCGGCCGGTCATGGGGGACAAATAGGCAGGATGGGCACCGGCGAGCGCAACCGCTCGTCCGGAATCACGAATTACTCAGCGGGTCGCGGCCGGCCAGATCCCTCGCCGCGCAGCCGCTTGATCTGCTCCAGCGCCTCGATGTCCGCCGCGTCCAAGGGCCGCCCGGTGCGCTTGGTTTCGATCAGGTCGTCGAGGCCAATCAGCGGTACCGGCACGCCGTCTACGTGGACGACTGAGGATTGCTTCACGGCCTGATCGTACTTCAGGCTCCACGCCACCAGGAAGATATCCACCGCCGGGTCGTCCCCGATCACGAAGATGGGGCGCTTGAGGATCTCCTCCGGGACCAACTCTCGCGCGAAGCCGTACCCGATGGTCGAGAGGCCCGCGAGGACGCGCTCCGCGTTTTCCCGGGTCCGTTCGATCAGAATATCCACGTCCGTGGTGGCCCGGGCGTACCCGTGGAGGACGCACGCGACGCCACCAATCACGAGGTATTTGGCCCCGGCCGCGTTGAGGGCGGCGCATACCTGAAGTGCTTTGATCCTGGGTCCTACGCCCCAACCAGGCGCGCCTTCTTCCATTCGTAGAAGTCCTCATAGGTGTCGAAGGCAATGACCTGCTGCCGGCGCCCGCGCCGTTGAGCCTGTCGCGCCAACTGTCCCAGCTGCTCCGCCCGGAGCAGTCGTTCCTCAGCGGGAAGCTGCATCTCGGCGGCCAGGTGCCGGGTGCGAGCTTCCGCCACCTCTCGAGCGGCGTAGGCGACGGGCGCCGGCTCGCTTACGCGGCCGGGCGCGGAAACGCTCGGCGCACGCAGGTACCGCCGTAGCGCCTCAGCCACCAGCCAGCTCCGCGAGCGGTCCAGCGCGCGCGCCTGCATGTCGGCTGCGGCCAACACGTCGCGGGGCAGGGTGATGGAGATCCTGTCGTACACCGGCACGAATACTCCCACTGGATATTATCCGATAATACTCGATGGAAAGAGATCCAGCAAGCCTGGAACCCCAGCCGGGGATTCGGCCAGCTAGCGGCTCGCGTGCTTTGCCAGCAGCGCTCGAAACCGCGGGTGGTCGCGAGGCGCCTCGAACTCACTCAGCGTTTAGACCACAAGCCGACAGAAGCGCCCCGAGCCCTTCGGCGTGGCCGTCTACCAGTCAGCGGCCTGGTTACCTGGACACGGCCGTGCGGGCGTGTCCGCCTCCGTCCGTCCCCCTACGGCCGGCGCGGGGCCGTGGGAATCATCAGGTGCGCATAAGGCGTCCCTTTCCACATCACCCACGGCCCGCCCGCGTTCGGGTCGGTGGGCAATCCGTCGAGCGTTTTGGAATCCGGGAACACCATCATGACGTGCGGGGGGCCCTCGGCAACCCACTGATTGTCCGGCGTGGGGGCGCTGGCATAGGGGTCCACGTTACTCACGGGGAAATCACCCTGGAGCATGTAGCCCACGCCCACGCGCTCGATCTTCGGCGCCCGCTTGTTCGTGAGGGCGTCGATCAGCTCGAACCACGGCGCGTCGAGGCACATCGGCGCGTCACCGGGGATGGCAGGATCGTCCGGCATGCAGGTCCACGCGTTGGAGCCGCGGCGGAGCACGGCATGCTTCCCGTCCACCACGCTCGCCCCCTGCGCCACGGCGGGCGGGGCGGCGCGCAGCGCGTTCTGGATGAGGGCGTCGGTCTCCTGCGCGGCGAGCGCACCGGCAGCAGGGGCCATCAGCGCGGCGAGCATCCACAGCGAGCGCGGCATTGGAACCTCCTCGGTTTGAAGCGATGACTAGACCGAATGGTCTAGTCGAGGGCAAAAAAAGAGCCTCATACGGGCGAGGCCACGCGGAAGTAGAAATCGAGCACCGCCTGTAACGGGGCCGGGCTGCGCAGCAGACGCGAGCGGAGCGCGGCGCCCTCCCAGCAGTTCACCAAGATCTCGCCGAGCTGCCGCGGGTCGGTGTCGTGAGGCAGATCCCGCTGTCGCGCCGCCTCTGCCAGGCAGACCCCGATGCTCGAGGCGATCGCGTGCAGGCAGCCTTCGATCTTGGCGCGGAACACGGGGCTCACACCCGACAGCTCTTGCCCAAGCTGGCCCAGGAGGCAACCCAAGTACCCTTCCGAAGCGTAGCTCTCGCGTACCGCCTCGAAGAACGCGCGCACTCGATCCAGCGGCGGCCGGGAGGTGTCGGCGAGGATCGCGTCCAGTACCGCGTGCACGGCGTCCATGTAGCGGTCGATCACCTGGAGGGCGAAGTCTTCCTTGTTCTTGAAATGGTGGTAGAACGAACCCTTGGGAACCTTCGTGGCATCGAGCAGGTCCTGCACGCCCGTGTCGGCGTAGCCCCGCCTCAGGAACAGCGTGAGCCCCGCCTTAAGCAGCCGGACCTTGGTCGCGTGAGCGACGTCTCCCTGTAGACCAATCGGTCTAGTCACCCATCCAACCTATGGCCTGGGCCCGGGGCGTCAAGATGGGGCGAGACGGACGAGGCGGGCGTCCCGCGCCGATCCATGTCTTGACGGACCGAGGGCTTGAGCACCTCTTGGACGCTGGTTCCGTGACCCAACGAGGCTGCAACGCTACGAAAGTGGGCATGACAGACCTCCGCCATCCCGCATTCGCGCGGCTGGTCCGTTTCACGCTCGCCGCGGTGACCTTCGGCGTGGTCGCATGCGGCCCGTCCCCAGTGTGGTATAAAGGAAATCTCCACACCCACTCCTATTGGAGCGACGGGGATCAGTTTCCCGAGGTCATTCTCCTGGGGTACCGCGATCGGGGCTACGGCTTCGTCTCGGTGTCCGATCACAACGTGCTGGCCCAAACAGAGCGTTGGGTCGCGGTGGACGCGATACTGGAGGGCGACGCCTCCCTCGTGGAATACCGCAGGCTCCTGGGCGAGGATTGGGTCGAGACGCGGGAGAACGCGGCTGGCCAGCTCGAGGTCCGGCTCAAGCGGTTCGACGAGTACGCCAGCCAGGTGGCTCAGCCGGGCCGGTTCCTGGTGATTCAGGGTGAAGAGATCACCGATCGCTTCGAGTCGAGGCCGCTCCACGTGAACGCCACCAACGTGGCCGAATTCATTCCGCCCCAGGGTGGCGCCAGCGTGGCCGACGTGCTTCAGCGCAACATCACCGCGGTGCTCGAGCAGCGGCGGGTCACGGAGCGGCCGATGTTTCCGCACGTGAATCACCCGAACTTCGGCTGGGCGGTGACCGCCGAGGATCTCATGGACCTCGACGGTGAGCGGTTCTTCGAGGTGTACAACGGCCATCCCCTGGTGCACAACGGGGGCGATTCCCTCCGCCCCTCCACGGACCGCATCTGGGACCTGGTGCTGACGCACCGCCTGACGCGGGGACGGGACGTGGTGTACGGCCTGGCGGTGGATGACGCGCACCACTACGGGCAGATGGACTCCACGCGGGCTAGTCCGGCGCGAGGGTGGGTGATGGTGCGCGCCCCCGCGCTCGAGCCGGAGGCCATCATCGCCGCGTTGGAAGCGGGGGACTTCTATGCGTCCACCGGCGTGGTCCTGACGGAGGTCGTGCGGTCCGGGTCGAGGCTGGCCCTGCGCATCGAGGGCGAGCCGGGCGTGACCTACCTGACGGAGTTCGTGGGCACGCGTGCGGGGTTCAACCGGGAGGTGCGAGAAGTCCCGGACGTCGGCGGGCTCCCGGTCACCCACCGGTACGGCGCGGATATCGGGACGGTGCTCGCCGAGGTGCCGGGCCTCGAGCCCTCGTATGCGTTCAGCGGAGACGAAATCTACGTGCGCGCGCGGGTCCGGTCATCGAGGCCCGTGGACCATCCAGTGCATGCCGGAGAAGTCCAGATGGCGTGGGTGCAGCCGGCGATCGTTGGGTCCGGTGGTCGTTAGGGGATCGGCGGACGTTCTCAGGACCCCGGCCGCGCCTGCTCTGCCACACGCGCCGTGCGCTCGGCCCCCAGCACCCGCTGCTCCGGAGTCAGGGCGAGGTCGGCTTTGAGTTGTCGTAAGCGGTAATCGCCGAGCCCGCCGGAGTGCCTCCGCCACCGCCGGCGCAATGGGTCCAACCACGGTGGAAGCGCCCCACCTCTCCCGGTAGACCGCCTCACCGAGCATGTTTGCGGGCGTGACTCGGCCTCCCGACCCTCCCCAGCCGGTCGTTGGCGCTCCCCGGGGGCTTCTGGCCCGCCTCGGGCTCCGCACGCCGGAACAACGCGCCTGGGCGATGTACGATTGGGCGAACTCCGCGATGGTCACCATCGTCGTGACCGCGGTGTTCCCGATCTTCTTCTCCGCCTACGCCGCGTCCGGCCTGGCGGCCACGGCCGCGACCTTCCGATTCTCGGTCGCGACCACCGCCGGCCTCCTGGTCATCGCCGTCCTCGCGCCGATCCTCGGGGCCATTGCGGACCACGTGCCCGTCAAGCGCCGCTTCCTCGGCACGTTCATGGGGCTGGGTGCCGCCGCCGTGGCCATGATGTACTTCATCGGACAGGGCAATTGGCTCCTCGCCGCCATCTTGTTCGTCCTGGCCAACATCGGCGCCAACGGCAGCTTTGTGTTTTACGACGCCTTGCTGCCGCACGTCGCCCGCGGGCCGGAGATGGACCGGGTTTCGAGCGCGGGGTACGCCCTGGGATACGTGGGCGGCGGCCTCTTGCTCGCCGCGGTCCTGGCCGTGATCCAGAATCCGCAGTGGATTGGCGTGCCCACGAGCCCGACGCCGGAGCAGGCGTCGCTGCCGTCCCGGCTGGCGTTCGTGGCGGTAGCCGTGTGGTGGCTGCTCTTCTCCATTCCCCTGTTCCGGCGGGTCCCCGAGCCGGCGGTGCGGCTGGTCAGCGAGGCCGAGCGGCGGATGGGCCCGCTGCGCGCCGGGCTGGGGCGCCTCCGGCACACCTTCGGCCAGCTCCGCCGCTACCGCCATGCCCTGATCCTGCTGGTGGCGTTCTTGATCTACAATGACGGCATCGGGACCATCATCCGCATGGCCACGGTGTACGGCACCGAGCTGGGCATCGACCGGACGGTGATGATCACGGCCATCGTCATCGTGCAGTTCGTGGGGATCCCGTTCGCGTTCCTGTTCGGGACGCTCGCCGGCCGCATCGGCCCCAAACGGGCCATCATCCTGGGGCTCGCCGTGTACGTCGGCATCTCGGTGCTCGGTTACTACATGACCACCCCCACGCATTTTCTCATCCTGGCGATGCTGGTCGGGATGGTGCAGGGAGGAACCCAGGCGCTGTCGCGGTCCCTGTTCGGCAGCCTCATCCCCGCCCACGAGTCCGGCGAGTTCTTCGGCCTGTTCGCGGTCTTCGAGAAGTTCGCCGGGATCGCGGGGCCCGCGGTGTTCGCCCTGATGATCGCGCTCACCGGCTCGAGCCGCGGCGCCGTGCTGTCGGTGATCGGGTTTTTCGTGGCAGGCGGGGCTTTGCTGTTCCTGGTGGACGTGGAGGAGGGGCGGAAGGCGGCCCGGGCGGCCGAGGCGGCCGTCGGCGCACCATGACTGAGCGAAGGAGCTGAGTATGCGATGTCCCGTTGTAGTACTATCGAGTCTCTTGTCCGTCGCCTT
>Ga0209342_10008381_pt1 | contig 10360 bp, 10 predicted proteins | sample RifCSP16_2_FD_184023 | JGI IMG/M metagenome (GOLD analysis project Ga0209342, IMG submission 184023) | Soil microbial communities from Rifle, Colorado - Rifle CSP2_sed 16_2 (SPAdes) (version 2) | ecosystem: Environmental > Terrestrial > Deep subsurface > Rock core/Sediment | place: Rifle... | reverse complement strand
AGCGCAGCATGTTGATTTCATACACGCGGGCGTAACGCTCGCCGGGCGAGTAGCGCTCGTCGTCGGTGTTCTCGGCGGCTTCGACGAAGATCGCGTCGGCGGGGCAGGCGGCGGCGCACAGCGAGCAGCCGATGCATTTCTCCAGCCCGTTGTCGTAGCGTTTGAGTTCGTGCCGCCCCTTGTACCGTTCGTAGGGTGTCCGCTTTACCTCGGGATACTCAATGGTGATCGGCTCTTCAAATGCGTGCTTGAGAGTCGTGCCCATGCCTTTGATGATCTCGACAAACATACTGTTCACCAGTAATCAGTAGCCAGTAATCAGTAGCCGGTATCACCGGCACTGATCACTGTTCACTGATCACTCTAATTCATCCCGCTTTCCCGGCAAACACCACCATCGCCACGGCGGTTACGGCCACGTTGGCCAGCGCCAGCGGCAGCATCACCTTCCAGCCGAATCGCATCAGTTGGTCGTAGCGCAGGCGCGGCAGTGTGGCGCGCACCCAGATCATGACCACGAGGAAGAACACTGTCTTGAGCGTGAAGTAGAACAAGCCGAGAATGGCCGCCAGCCAGTTGGGCGCCACGTCAAGGAACGGGCCGAGGTAGCCGCCGAAGAACAGTGTTACGCCCACGGCGCTCACGGCCACCATCTTGATATATTCGGCCATGAAGAACAACGCAAACTTCATCCCCGAATATTCGGTGTGATAGCCCGCCGTCAGTTCCTGCTCGGCCTCCGGCATATCGAACGGCGCGCGGTTCACTTCGGCCAGCGTCGCGAGAAGAAAAATCAGTGCGCCGATCGGCTGCGCGAGCACAATCCAGTAGTTGTCCGCCTGCCATTCCGTGATCTTGGTCAGGCTCAACGAGCCGGTCAGAAGCACCGGCCCTACAACCGAAAGGCCCAGCGCAATCTCGTAACTCACCATCTGCGCCGTCGAACGCAGGCCACCGAGCGAGGCATATTTGTTGGCCGACGACCAGCCCGCCAGCACAATGCCGTACACGGCAATAGACGCCACCGACAAGATGTACAAGAGGCCTACGTTGAGGTCTGCGACTGCCAGCGGCACGGTGTAGCACACCCACTTCCAGTCCGGCTGTCCGATAGCGGTCGGGATGCAAATATCAGCGGGCGGGCCGAATGGCACGACGGCCAGGATGATCAACGCCGGGATGACTGTGATGACAGGCGCGATAATGAACAGGAGCCTGTCAGCCTGCGCCGGGATCAGTTCTTCCTTGAAGAACAGCTTGATACCGTCTGCCACCGGCTGAAAGAACCCGCCCGGCCCGGCGCGGTTGGGGCCGAGCCGAACCTGCAGGAGCGCCATCACTTTGCGCTCGAGCAGAGTCGTATAGGCGAAGGCCGTGAGCAGAACAACCAACAGTATGCCGCTTTTGATTACTGCGGCGATAGCAACTTCGGCGAGGGTTTCGAGTGCCTTGGGTTCCATATCGCTCTATTCATCCACTCTTCTTTACAGACGCGGCAGCAACTTCGTTCAGCGACGGCCCGCCGAGACTCTGGGGCACGAGCGCCACACCTTCGGGGGCGCGGCCATTCACGCGAGCCGTCACCTGCATTTCTTTGCCGTTCACCGCCAGCACGACCGATTCACCATCGGCGATGCCCAGTTTCGTCGCATCTGCAGAATTCAGTTCCACGTACGGCATCGGAATCCGGGGCTGCATCACGTACGAACGGACGAACGTCGCGCCACGGTCGTACAACAAAGTCGTCGGCACGGCCACCAGACTATCGGTTGACGGACGCCCGCCAGCGGGCACGTGGTTTACAGCGAAGACTTCGCCACGCTCCGTCACAGTCGGGTACTGCACGCCGAGTCCCGCCGTGTTCTCGCAAGCCGTGCCGCCATAATACAGATCAGCGCCGCCTACATCGGGGAACTGCTTCTCGACCTGCGCCAACTTCTGATACGACAAGCCCTCGTAGCTGTGCACCGTCTTCGCGATTTCGGCGAACACCGCAGCGGCGGCCGCCTTTGCCTTGCCCTGCCCGATCCGTTCACCGATCTGAGCAAAGATCTGCCAGTCGGGGCGGCTCTGGCCCACGGGCGACACTGCCGGGTAATAGCGCTGCACCCGGCGCTCGCCGCTGGTGAACGTGCCTTCGCGTTCGGTGAAAGCCTGCGCAGGCAGAACCACGTCGGCGGCTTTGGCCGTTTCGGTGAGGAACAGTTCGGTGACGATGAGGAAATTGGATTTGAATTGGCGCCCGTCGCCCACCGGGTCGGCGGCGGCCACTATCATCACGTCGGACATCGTCATCTCATCGCTCGGGGTCAGGCCAATATCCCACGCGCCCTGATCGTTCGCGTGCTGCCATACCGCAATCAAACCGTTGTTGGGCTTGCCTGCGTGCTTCGCGCCGATGAGCAGGTTAGCACACGCTTGCGCCAGCGCAGTAGAGGCCGGGAGGCCGAGGCCATCGCCGCCATACATGACCACAAGGTTTTCGGCCTTCGCCGCGTAATCGGCCAGGCCGTTCACGGCGTTCACTTCGTCGCCGTAGGCGTAGCGCACCTCGTGATGCGCATATTTGTCGAGTTTGGTCGGGCGCGCGTTGGCCACGATGAGGAACGCGCCGCGCTCGGCAGCCTGCTTCACACGCAGCCACCAGATCGGCGCTTCTTCTTCGAGATCAGAGGCGACGACGACGATGGTTGTGCCGCCTGCCCTCGCAAGGGGGTTGCCCATCGCGCCGAAGTTCGTGCCGACTCCGACGCCAACCTTCTGAACCAGATCGCCGCCGCCCGTGCGCGAATTCAGTCGGACGCGGCCGCCCCGGTTGATCATCAGTTTGTGCAGCTCGAACAGGTCTTCATTGGAGAGCCGGCCGCCGGCCAGCGCGGACACCGAACCGGCTGACTTCATCTTCGACGCGACCAGATCGAGCGCCTCGTCCCACGTCGCCTCTTCGAGTGTGCTGTTCTTCTTGATCCACGGCGTCGCCAACCGATCCGGGCTGGCCGTGAAGTGATGGCCGAAGCGGCCCTTGTCGCAAATCCAGATCTCGTTCACCTGCTCGTTCTGCCGGGGCATCACGCGTTTGATCACAAACTTGCCCGACACGCCGGAGCGGCGCGTGTTGAGGTGCAGGTTGCAGCCCACCGGGCAGTGCGGGCAGATCGAAGCCGAGTTGATCAGTTCCCACGGTCGAGCGCCGAAGCGGAAGTCGCTCGTGGTGAGCGCGCCCACCGGGCAGATGTCAGTCGTGTTGCCGGAGAATTTGGAGTCGAAGCCGGGTTCCGAGAAGGTGACGATTTCCAGTTTGCGCCCGCGCTCGTAGAAACCAATGACAGGGTCCCCGGCGATTTCATCTGCGAAGCGGGTGCAGCGTGCGCACTGGATGCAGCGCTCACGGTCGAGATAGATCAGCGCGTCCTCCTCAGTGCCGAGCGGAACGTGCTTCTCGAGATGCATCTTCTCGCCGTAAATAAACCGGCTCTGGCCCGGCCCGTGCCGCACCGTCAGATTCTGCAGAGGACACTCGCCGCCCTTGTCGCAAATGGGGCAGTCGAGCGGGTGTGACGTGAGAAGGAACTCGAGGATGTCCTTGCGGCCCGCCTTCACTTTATCGTTGGCGGTGCGGATGTGCATCCCCTCTTCCACCGGGAGCGTGCAGCCCGTTTCCAATTTCGGCCCGTAGGCGATCCTGGGCTGGCCGTTTTCGTCGAGCGCCACCTGCCCTGTCGCGCGGTCGCGCTGCACACGGCCCACTTCCACGAGGCACATGCGGCACATGCCGACCGGCGGCAGTTTGGGGTGGTAGCAAAATACCGGGATGTCGTTGCCCACGCGCTTGGCGGCGTCCACCACCAGCGTGCCTTTAGGCACTTGCACTTCTACGTCGTCAATCTTCAGTTTCACAAGATCGGCCATAGCAATATTGCTATCCTTTGATCAGTTTCTCAAACTCATCAACCGTCAAATCTGCATCGCGCATAAGTGCTCGCAACAGACCGGGTTTGAGTTCCTTATGATCGGGTATCGTCAATGGCCGATGACGTTCGTTTTTATCATCGCGCATGCGGATATGACTCCCTTTCTGCCGCACGACACTATAACCGATCTTTTCGAATGCCTTCACAGCCTCACGGCCCGAAACGACAGGCGGTCTCGCCATCAGGCCGTTACCAGAACCGTCCCGATCAGGGTTTTCGTCGTATCAGGTACAGGCTCCCCAAGCTCAGCCATATCCTCGAGGCACAATTCAATTGCCTCGCGAATATTTGCCAGCGCCTCTTCGACAGTGTTACCCTGTGAATAACACCCGGGCAACGAAGGGCATGTTACAACGTAACCGCCTGTTTCTTCATCCGGCTCAAGCAACACTTTGAAATCGTACACCTTCATTGTCAATCTCCCGCCACTGCTTCCGCTTTCTTCGGTGCAGGTTTCGCTGCTGCCGCCGGTCTGGGCTTCGCCCCATCCTTCGCGTGTGCGTCAAAATCGGCGCGGAAGGTCTTGAGGCTCGACAGCACCGGCGTCACCGCAAACTCGCCGAGCGGGCACAGGCACTTGCCCGCAATCTGGCTCGCCACATTGTTGAGCAAGTCAACATCCGCTCTCGTCACTTCGTTCTTGTTGATCCGCTCAAGGACGTGCAGCATCCAATACGTGCCTTCGCGGCACGGCGTACACTTGCCGCACGACTCGTGCTTGAAGAAGCGCGTGGTCTTGAGCGTCAGCCACGCCATGTCAACGGTCTCGTCCATAACGATCACGGACGCCGAGCCGAGCATTGCGCCTTTGGCCGCGACCGAATCGTAGTCGAGCGCCATATCGAGAATGTCTTCGGTGGTATGCAGAACGACCGACGACGCGCCGGACAACATCACCGCTTTTACCTTTTTGTCCCCGGGGACGCCGCCACCGCATTCATAAATCAACTTCCTCAGCGTGACCCCGAACGGCAGTTCGTAGTTGCCCGGTTTGTTCACGTGACCGGAGAGGCACATCACTTTCGTCCCGGCGCTGTTCGGCACGCCGAGGGACTTGTACCAGTCCGCGCCGCGCTCAATGATGAGCGGCACATTGGCCAACGTCTCGGTATTGTTCACAACCGTCGGCATCCCATACAGGCCCTTGTCGGCCGGGAAGGGAGGCTTGAGGCGTGGCTGGCCGAGTTTGCCTTCGATGGATTCCAGCAGCGCGCTCTCCTCGCCGCAGATGTACGCGCCCGCGCCGAGGTGAAGGTGCACGTCGAGCGAATAATCGATGCCAAAGATATTGTTGCCGAGGAAACCCCTGACCCTGAGTTCCGCGATCTTCGTGTCCAGCGCTGCCGCAACCGGCCAGAACTCGCCGCGCATGTAGTTGTAGGCCGTGTTCGCCCGCGCCGCATAGGCCGCGATCATGATCCCTTCCAGCAGTTGGAGCGGGTTCTTCTCCATGATCTCGCGATCTTTGAACGTGCCCGGCTCCGACTCGTCCGAGTTGCAGACGACGTAATACGCCGGGCGGTTTTTAGTGAGGAACGACCATTTGACGCCGGTAGGGAAACCCGCCCCGCCCCGCCCGCGCAGGCCGGAGGCCTTGACGATGTCGATCACCTCTTCCGGCCTCATCGAAGTGACGACTTTCTTGAATGCCTCGAAACCGCCATTGGCCAGATACAGATCCAGTTGGTCGAGGCCCGGAATGTCGCGATGCCGCAGTACGATGTGTTCCATAGTTGTTATCCGCTGTAGAGCAAATTGTCAATTTGCTCTACTATTTCGCCTTCAACTCTTCCATCACCTTGGCCGCCGACTCGACCGTCTGATTCTCGTGATAGGCGATGCCGTCCTTGTTCTGCACCTGAAACACCGGCGCGGTATCGCAGGCCGCCACACACATCACCGCTTCGATGGTGAACATGCCATCTTTGGTCGTTTCGCCGAGTTTGACTCCAAACTTCTTGCACAGGTCGTCGGCAAATTTGTCCGCGCCGCGCAGCGCGCACGGCAAGTCGGTGCAGACCTGAACACGATGCTTGCCGCCCTGATGATCGTAGTAGAGGGTGTAGAAGCCGACGACGGAGGCCACCTGGGTCGGTTCGATCTCAAGTATGGCCGCCACTTCCTCCATCGCCTCTTTCGTAATGTAGCCGTATTCCGACTGTGCCATGTAGAGAAGCGGCATCACCGCCGAACGTTTCTGATCGGCGGGGTATCTGGCAAGGGTTGCCTGAATTTGTTCGTGATATTTTTCGGCGAGCATGTGATTACCTGTCCACGTCTCCGAGCACAATGTCGATAGAGCCGACGATGGCAACCAGGTCGGCAACGAGGTGACCTTCGGCCACGTAGTTGAGAACCTGCAGATTGGCAAATGATGGGCAGCGGTAGTGCACGCGGCGCGGTTTGGGGGCGCCGCCGCTCACGAGATACACGCCCAGTTCACCGCGCGGCGACTCGGTGGCGGCGTACACTTCACCCTTCGGCGGAGAGAAGCCTTCGGTGAACAACTTGAAGTGATGGATGAGAGCTTCCATGCTCGTGCTCAGTTCCGAGCGCGGCGGCGGGGCAACCTTGCGGTCGCTGGTGATTACCGGACCTTTGGTCTTCGACAATCGATCGAGGGCTTGGCGGCAGATTTTGATCGACTCGCGGAACTCACGCATACGACAGCGGTAACGGGCGTACACGTCACCGCCGGTCTCGAGCGGCACGTCGAACTCATAAGTTTCGTAGCCGCAATACGGCATGGCCTTGCGCACGTCGTAGTTCACACCCGAGCCGCGCAGTGATGGGCCGGTCATGCCCCACATCAGCGCAGCCTCGGCGCTGACGTAACCCACGTCCTGCGTGCGCTGTTTGAAAATCGGATTGTTGGTGAGCAGCCGTTCGTAGTCGTCCAGTTTGGCCGGGATGTAGTCGAGGAAATCTTTGACCGCTTCTTCAAAACCGGGAGGCACGTCGCGCCACACCCCGCCGGGACGGATGTACGAGGTCATCATCCGCTGGCCGGAGACCATCTCGAAGATGTCCATGATGTGCTCGCGGTCGCGGAAGCAGTAGAGCAGGATGCTGAGGGCGGCGAGGTCGATGCAGTGCGTGCCGAGCCACACGAGGTGCGAGGCGATACGCTGAAGTTCGGCCATGAGCACGCGCAGCACCTGCGCGCGCTCCGGCACTTGAACGTCCATCAGCTTCTCAATCGCAAGGCAGTACGTGAGGTTGTTGCCGATGTTGTTGAGGTAGTCGAGCCGGTCGGTCATCACCAGGGCCTGGAGGTAGGTCTTGGCTTCCATGTTCTTCTCGATACCGGTATGCAGGTAGCCGATGTCGGGAATGGCGTGCACGACGGTTTCGCCGTCCAGCTCGAGGATGAGCCGCAGAACCCCGTGCGTGCTGGGGTGCTGGGGGCCCATGTTGAGCACCATCGTCTCGCCGGTCTGCGCCCGCTCCGAGAAGAGGTGCTTTAGTTCGTCCAGCGTGGTTTCGAGTTCGCGAAGGTCAGCCATGGCTAATCTTTCGCGTAGGGCTTCTTGGCATCGACCTCGCGCCAGTTAAAAGAGAACTGCACTTCTTCGTAGCCGAGCGGGTAATCTTTGCGGTGCGGGTGTCCCACCCAGTCGGCAGGCATGAGCAGGCGGCGCAGGTCGGGATGGTTGTTGAATTTGATCCCCAGCATGTCGAAGGCTTCCCGTTCGAACCAGTCGGCGTTGCGCCAGACTCCGGTGACGGAATCCAACTGGGGATCGTCGCCGGGGAGGTAGACCTTGAGCCGAAAACGGGCATTGGCCGCCATCGCGTAGGGGATGTACGAAATAGCGAAGCGCGGCTCGTCGGGGTAGTAGTCCACGCCGGCGAGGTCGGCCAGGTAGGTATAGTTCAGTTCGGGGTCGTCGTGAATGAAGCGAGACACGGCCAGAATGGACTCCGGTTTCACCACCACTGTCGTCTCACCACGGAATCCGATTACATCTTCGACGGCTTCGGGGAATTTGGCTTTGATGGCCGCAACGGTTTTTTCGACGTGGTTCATCGGTTATTTCCAGGTGGTGATTTTTTCTTTCTTGACTTTTTCGTGCAGGGTCATGAGGCCGTGAATGAGCGCCTCGGGACGCGGCGGGCAGCCGGCCACGTACACGTCCACCGGGACGACTTCGTCCACCCCCTGCACAATGGCGTAGTTGTTGAAGATGCCGCCGCACGAAGCGCAGTCGCCCATGGCGACCACCCACTTGGGGTCGGGCATCTGGTCGTAGAGGCGGCGGAGGACGGGGGCCATCTTGCGCGAGACGCGTCCGGCGACGATCATCAAATCGCTCTGCCGTGGCGAGGCGCGCATCAGTTCCATGCCGAATCGGCTCACGTCGTAGGCCGGGGCCTGCATACTGATCATTTCCATGGCGCAACAGGCCAGGCCGAACAGCATCGGCCACATGGCGTTGGTGCGGCTCCAGTTCACGGTCTGCTCCAACGTCATCGTCACCACACCCATGTTGCCAAGTTTTTGCTCAAGACCCATAACTGTACTCCTAGCAGGCACAAGGCCCTGCCCCTACAATTTCACTACTCCCACTCCAGCGCGTCTTTCTTCCAGGCGTATATGTAGCCGACCAGCAGAATTATGATGAAGAAGACCATCTCCAAAAGGATGAACGGGCCGCCGATAGTTTCGAAACCGGGTATTTTGCCTGCTATGAAATCGTTGAACACCACCGCCCAGGGCAGGAAGAAGATGACTTCAATGTCGAACAGGATGAAGAGAACGGCAACGAGGTAGAACCGCACGGGCATCCGGCGCACGGCGGGGCCGATGGGGTTCATCCCCGACTCGTAGGGCATCAATTTGAGTTTGGTGTCACGCCGGGGGCCTAAGGAGTGACCGAGAATTATGACCAGGAAGGCAAGGCCAGTGGATAATGCGAGGAGAATGACGATCGGGAGATAGTCTTTGGTCAGTTGATCAGGGAGCATAAGGAGTCTCTCCGGCCGCGGAGTGTGTAAATATTATCACAGGTGTATGTTTTCAACTCAAATAGTCCCTCAACTGCCTGCTCCGCGTGGGGTGGCGCAACTTGCGAAGCGCTTTGGCCTCAATCTGCCGGATGCGTTCGCGGGTGACTTTGAAGTGCTGGCCGACTTCCTCCAGCGTGTGATCGAGTCCATCCACCAACCCGAACCGCATCTCCAACACCTCACGTTCACGGTCGGTGAGCACGGCGAGAGCGCTGGCAACCTGCTCCTTGAGCAGTTCACGGGAGGCGGCCTCCGCCGGGGCGGGGATGGTTTCGTCTTCGATGAAGTCGCCCAGCAGGCTGGACTCTTCGGCGCCCACCGGAGTCTCGAGTGACATCGGCTCCTGGGAGACGCGCACGATCTTACGCACTTTCGAGGCGGCCCGGCGCAGTTTGCGATCCAGTTCGGGGTCGAGCCGTTCGCCCGTTGCGCGCGCCAATTTGATGACCGCCACTTCTTCGGGCAGGAGCAAATCGAGCTCGAGCGCCACTTCTTCGGCCACCGCGTCGCGCCCCAAATCCTGCGTGAGCTGCCGCTGAACTTTCATCAGCCGGTTGATCGTCTCGACCATGTGCACCGGGATTCGGATGGTGCGCGCCTGATCGGCGATAGCGCGGCTGATAGCCTGCCGTATCCACCACGTGGCGTAGGTGCTGAACTTGTAGCCTTTGGTCGGGTCGAACTTTTCGACCGCCCGCAAAAGACCAATGTTACCTTCTTGGATGAGATCGAGGAACGAGATGCCGCGCCCGATGTAGCGTTTGGCGACGCTCACGACGAGACGCAGGTTGGCGCGCACGAGGGCGTTGCTGGCTTCGCCCGCCCGCTGGTTAATCTCGGCGAAGTCGTGTTCGGTGTCCAGTTCGGTCGGCAGGCCGCTTTTGAAGGTGCGTGTTTGAGGCAGTTTGACGACAGGCTTTTTGCTTCGTCCAGTCGGTTTGGTGACCGACTCAAGTTTGTTCAGCGTCTTCTGCGGCATGAGATACAGCAGCAGAAAAACGTCGAACGCGCTCTCGGCCACTTTGGCCCACGCCGCATCGCGTCCCCACTCGCCGTTGTCGAGCCACGCACGCAGGGCGCTGGGCCGTTCGCTCTGCCACGAGCGGCGCAGTTCGCGCGCTTCGGCGACGAGCGGCGGAAAGCTCACCGGTTGGCGTTTAAGTCTCTTGCAGTCATCGAGGACTTTCTTCCACGCGCCGTTGAGTTCGTTCCACGCTGCTACCAGCGCGCTCGACCCCACCGGATGATGGTTGGTATTGATCGCCACTTTGCGCAGTTTCAGCAGCTTGTGCGCGGCGGTGATTTGAGTGGAAAGCCAGATCTCTTGCGTGGGGGTGAGCAGCGGCACCTGCCCGATCTCTTTGAGATACTGCCGCACC
>Ga0209342_10008378_pt1 | contig 10361 bp, 8 predicted proteins | sample RifCSP16_2_FD_184023 | JGI IMG/M metagenome (GOLD analysis project Ga0209342, IMG submission 184023) | Soil microbial communities from Rifle, Colorado - Rifle CSP2_sed 16_2 (SPAdes) (version 2) | ecosystem: Environmental > Terrestrial > Deep subsurface > Rock core/Sediment | place: Rifle... | reverse complement strand
GGTGCCGGCGGGCCTAGTCTGTTATCATAATGGCTGCCTGCCCCTGCGCGACTGGCTGCCGTTGATAATCCAGATGAAACTCTGGCGGCGCTGGCGCGATGCCTTCGACCTGATAGTCGCTAACAGCGAAGCAGTCAAGCGGCGCTTGATAGCGGAGGGGATCGAGCCGGTGGAAGTCATCCACAGCGGCGTTCCGATCAAACCGTCACGCCCGCCGCTCTCAGAGCCGCCAACCGCGGCCTTCGCCGGCCGGCTGGTCCGCGAAAAAGGCGCCGACGTATTGGTGCAGGCTTTTGCCCAGGTAGTGAGTCAGATGCCTGAGGCGCGGCTTCTCGTGGTCGGAGATGGGCCGGAGCGCGAACATTTGAATAGCCTGGTCGGCGATCTGGGGCTTACTTCCAATGTCATGATGGTAGGCTACCGGCCGCACTCGGAGATGGAGGGTCACTTGGCCTCGGCCTGGGTGAAGGCCGTCCCCTCGCGCTGGGCGGAGCCGTTCGGCCGCGTCGCCGCCGAAGCGATGATGCGCGGTACAGCGGTGGTCGCGACTGGCTCGGGTGGGCTGAGGGAAATCGTGCGGGACGGCCTGACCGGATTTCTTGTGCCGCCCGGCGATGCCGAGGCGCTGGCGGCGGCCCTGCTACGCGTTCTGGGCGATCGCAAATTGGCGGAGCAGATGGGCCGGGCCGGACGCGAGGTCGCGCTGGCTCACTTTAGCGAGGAGACTTTCGTGAGCAGGTTCGTTCAGTTGTATCACACCCTTTTACGGAATAAGTGAAACTCAAATGGCAAATGATATAAAAACTCCGCCGCTGGTGATTCTCGGGTTTGACGTCGGCGATCCCGATTCGATTGAGACTTGGGCGCGAGAGGGCTACTTGCCGACGATGGCTTCGATCATGAGGCGAGGCGGTTGGGGTAGGATCTCCGGGCCGGAACTTGTCTGCGAGCATGGCATTTGGGTATCCATGTTCAGCGGCGTCTCGCGCAGCGAGCACGGTTACTACTATTTTCGCCAGTTGAAACCTGGCACGTACGATCTGCAGCCGACCAATGCGCTGGATGCGAGTGTGCTACCTTTCTGGTCGTGCTTGCGCGCCTCGGGCAAAAAGGCCGCCATCGTGGATGTTCCCGACACCCGCCCCGTGGCCGGATTGCTCGGTGCGCAACTCGCCGATTGGGCCACTCACTACCCGCTTCTGTCCCCTGCCGCAGAGCCAGCCAGCCTGTTGCCAGAGGCGCATCGGGTCTTCGGCCCCCAATTGAAGATTGACGAAAAGTTGAACGCGACTTTCGACGATGATCGGCGCATCTATCGCCGGTTGATGGAGCGACTCGAAAGGAAAGGTTCGCTGTGTCGCCACTTGCTCGCGCGCGATCGTTTTGATCTGGTCGCCATCGTGTTTTCAGAGTGCCATACGGCCAGCCATCAATTCTGGAAATACCGACCGGAAGCCAAGGTGGCCGACGCGGCAGCGGACAATGCTCTGCTCCACGCCACCCGGGACATTTACGAGTCAATTGACCGACAAATGGGCTTACTGCTGGCGCAACTGCCTCGCGAAGCCAATGTTTTCATTCTGTCTTCGGTCGGCATGGAGGACGATTATCCGACGACCGGACTCATAGAGGCCTTTTGCCGTCAGTTGGGCTATCAGGCACCACCGGAATCTCAAGGCATTTCGCCAAGGCCGATAGACCTAGTCCGTCGGGTTGTACCGGAGGCTTGGCGTATCGCACTCAGTCGACATCTTCCCAGAGAAAAACGGGAAGGCTTGCTGGCCGACCAGTTCCGGAATAGCACGAACTGGCACAAGACGACGGCATTTGCCATCCCGACTTCCTATACGAGCTTCGTGCGAGTTAACCTGCGAGGGCGGGAACCGGATGGTATCGTTGAACCCGGCGCCGAGTATGAAGCATTGCTCAACCGAATCGAGGCTGATCTGAAGCAACTGGTTGACGCACCGACTAACGAGCCCGCTGTGAGCCGGGTCGCGAGGACCGTCGAGATGTTCCACTGTAGCCCTCATGTTTCTCTGCCTGATTTGTTTGTTGAATGGAAACCTGGCCACTTCATGCAGCGGGTCGTCCATCCTGAGGCTGAGTTGAAGCAGGAGAATCCCGACTTTTACCGTCCGAGCGATCATTCATCCAACGGCTTTGTTGCCGTCGCGGGACCGTCTATCAAAGCGCGGGGTGCGCTGGGCGACATTTCACTGCTGGACTTGGTGCCCACGTTTCTGGCGCTATTGGACGAGCCTATTCCCCCGGAGTTGACGGGAAAGCCGCTGCAGGCAGTCCTCGGACGTTAGCCGAACTGGAATGACGATTGATACCCGAAACTCGCCGCTGGTGATCTTAGGAATTGACAGCGCCGACCCCGGCCTGTTGGCCCGCTGGACGCGAGAAGGCTATCTGCCCACACTCGCGGCGGTCATGCAGCGCGGCTGCTGGGGGACGATCGAGAGCGCCGAGCAAGTCACCGAACAAGGCACCGAACTGTCGCTGTTCAGCGGCGTCTCGCGCGCCCGGCACGGCTACTACCACTTCCGCCAGTTGAAGACCGGAACTTACGACCTGCAAGCCTTCTCCCCGTGGGACACGAACGTGCTTCCCTTTTGGACGCACCTGCGCGGGACGGGCAAGCAGGCCGCGGTCATTGACGCAGCGGAGGCCCGCCCGGTGAAAGGGCTGCCCGGCCTCCAACTGCTCAACTGGGCCACCCACCAGCCGGCCATCCCGACTCTGCCGCCGGCCGCCGAGCCGGCGGCGCTGCTCGACGACGCGCGGCGCCTCTTCGGCCCCCAGATGTTCATCTCCGAATTCAAATTGAACAGCAGCATCGCCGAAGACCGCCGGGCCCGCCGCCGATTCCTGGAGCGAATCGAGAAAAAGGGCCGGCTGTGCCGCGCGCTGCTCGCGCGCGATCGCTTCGACCTGATTGTGATCGAGTTCTTCGAGGCCCACACCGGCGGGCACCGCTTCTGGCAACATCGGCCGGAACTCCAGGCCGGCGGAACGCCGGATGGAGAATTGACTCACGCGATCCGCGAACTCTATCAAGCCATTGACCGCCAGTTGGGCTTGATCTTGGCCGAGTTGCCCGGCGCGGCGAACGTCGTTATCTATTCGCCCTATGGCATGTGGGACACCTATCCAACCGGCGGCCTGCTGGAAGACTTTTGCCGCCAACTTGGCTATCAGGCCGCGCCGCAGCCGGCCGCGCCCTCGCTTACGCCGACGGCCCGGCTGCGCCGCGCGCTACCGGAGTCGGCCCGCCTCGCGATCAGCCACCGCCTGCCCAAACGGGTACAAGAGCGCCTGCTGGTCGATGGCTTTCGCGCCAGCGCGAACTGGCCGGCGACGACGGCCTTTGCGATCCCTGGCCTGTACACCGGCTTTGTGTTCGTCAATTTGCGCGGGCGCGGGCCGCAGGGTACGGTTGAGCCGGGACGCGATTACGAGGCCGTGCTGGACAGACTGGAGGCCGACCTGACTCAACTGACCGACCCGCACACTGGCAAGCCCGCGATTCGCAGGATCGCGCGAACGGTCGAAGCGTTCGGCGGCGGCCCGCCGGTCCAGACGCCTGATTTATTCGTGGAATGGGAACCCGGCCGTCATTTCGTCGAGCGCGTGATGCATCCTCGCGCGGCGCTGACGCAGCAGCGGCCCGGCTACTACCGGGGCAGTTATCACTCGTTCAAGGGCTTCGTCATCGCCGCCGGCCCGGCCGTCAAAGCGCGCGGCGCGATCGGCCGCGTGTCACTTTTGGACTTGGCCCCGACGTTTCTGACGCTGTTGGGGGAGTCCGTTCCGCCGGAGATGACCGGGCAAGTGATGGGAGCGATGATCTCTGGATGATCCCCTCATCCGCACACCCAGGTCTCCATACGCTGGACGGGACAATTCGCGTCTTCCTCGCCGAAGCCCTGATCCTGCCGACGGGCCTCATCACCGCTGCTTTCCTCACCCGCCGGCTGGGCGCGGAGGGCTACGGCCTCTTTACCCTGGCCGCAGCGCTCGTCGCCTGGATCGAGTGGAGCATCACGTCAGCCTTTGCCCGCGCCACCGTGAAGTTCGTCGGCGAGGCGGAGGACTGGCGTGAGGTTGGGGCCGCCGTGGTGCGGTGGCATCTGATAACCAGCGTCGCCGCCGCGCTCCTGCTCGTGTGGCTGGCCCCTGCCGTCGCCTGGCTGTTCGGCGAGCCGGTGCTCACGATTTATCTGAGACTGTTTGCCCTCGATATTCCCCTCCTCAGTTTGGCCCATGCCCATCGGCACATCCTGATCGGCGTTGGCGGTTTCCGGCAGCGCGCGCTCAGAAGCGCCGGTCGTTGGATTGCCAGGCTGCTGCTGATCGTCTTCTTGGTCGAGATGGGCCTCTCCGTGCCGGGCGCAATTCTGGGCAGCATCGGCGCCTCGCTGGTCGAATTGGTCATTGGCCGTCTGTATATCCGTCCGCCGCTGTTCCGCCGCTCGAACTTTCCCTTCCGGCGGTGGTGGGCCTACTCGGCGCCCCTCTTTCTGTCTGCGTTGAGCCTGCGGCTGTACGACAGCCTGGACCTGTTTGCCCTGAAGGCCCTCGGCGGCACGGCGGCGCAGGCGGGCATCTACGGCGCAGCGAAAAATCTGACGCTGGTCGCCAATATCTTCGCGCTCTCCTTGGCGCCGCTGCTGCTCTCCACCTTGAGTCGCACGCTGCGCGCGGGAAATGCTCGGCTGGCGCGGGACATGGGATATAGCGCGATGCGCGCGGTGATCTGGCTGTTGCCTTTCGCCGCCATGACCGCCGGGGCCGCGCGCGAGATCGTCAGTTTCATCTTTGGCCCGACATTTTTGCCGGCCGCGCCGCTGTTGGCTCTGCTAATCTTTGGCGCGCTGGCCGTGGTCATGATCGCAGTTGCCACGGCCATCCTGATCGCCGCCGGCGAGCCGGGCTGGACGTTTGCCTTGACCGGGCCGCTGGTGCCGCTGGCTATCGCCGGTCACCTGCTGCTCATCCCGTGGCTGGGGGCGATGGGCGCTGCCCTCGTGACCACCCTGGTCGCCGGTCTGGGCGCGCTGGCGGCAATACTGGCTGTCTACCGCATCTGGCGGATTCTTCCACCCGTCACCACAGTGCTGCGAAGCGCTTTGCTGTGTGGCTTGGCCTATTCCCTGGCTGCTCTGTGGCCCGCTCCCGGCCTTTGGCTATTCGTGAAGTTGTCATTGATCGGATTGACCATCCCGCTCGCCTTCCTGTTGCTGGGCGAATTCAACGCGCATGAGATCGCCCTGATCCGCTCTGTAGTTGGCCGGCGAGCAGTGACTGAGCGGAGTCCAGGTGAAATAAGATGAGAGACGCGCTGCCTTTCTTTTCAATTATTATCCCCACCAACAACCGGCCGACGCAACTGGATGTCTGCCTTGAGTCTCTCGCACGCCTCGACTATCCCCGCGACCGCTTTGAGGTGATTGTGGTGGACGATGGCAGCCGGAACCCGTTGGAGGCTGTAATCGCTCCCTTCCGCAGCCAACTCGACGTGACGCTCCTCTCTGAACCGCAGGCTGGCCCGGCGACGGCGCGCAACACCGGCGCTGCGCGAGCAAAGGGCGAGTTCCTGGCCTTCATTGACGACGACTGCCTGGCCGCCCCTGACTGGCTGCGAGCCCTGGTCGCGCGCTTGGTTGAGGCTCCGGATCGTATTGTCGGGGGACGCACGGCCAACGCCCTGCCCAATAACCAGTATTCAACTGCCAGTCAGTTACTTGTCAGTTACCTTTACACGTACTATGACGCCAACTTCAATCAGGCTCGTTTCTTCGCCTCCGACAACCTGGCCCTGCCTACCGACCGCTTCCAAGCGATAGGCGGTTTTGATCCTTCCTTTCCCTTCGCGGCCGCAGAAGATCGCGATCTGTGTGACCGCTGGCTGCTTCGCGGTTACCGGATGACTTATGCGCCAGAAGCCTTGGTCCACCATACCCATCCCCTCACCTTATGCACTTTCTGGCGGCAGCATTTCAACTATGGCCGTGGTGCATTTCACTTTCACAAGTTGCATGCACAGCGCACCGGTCAGCATATCAGAATAGAACCTTTGTCGTTTTATCTGAACTTGCTATGTTATCCGCTGTCGCACGCGCGGGACCGGCGGACAATATTGCTTGCGGCGCTGCTGATGTTGTCGCAGGTGGCGAACGCAGCGGGGTTCTGGTGGGAGGCGGGGCTTGAGCGTTAATTCTGCCAGGACGGGCATTGCCAGACAGTTGTCTGCTTCAGACCAGGCCCATCTTGCTCCAAGCCGTAGTAAGGAAGCTCAACATCCCCAACATAGTTACAAGCTGATTCCACTTTCTTCTTGTAGGCGTCGTATAAAAGTTTTTGTTCGGGGGATAGATACTCTTGCCAATGTGAACCGAATCGCCCATCGAGCAAGACGACTTCCACCTGGCGATTGGCGAGGGCCTCTGCCATCCAAACGTCCGGCCCGGGGGCGCGTTGGCGCCGCCCATACCAGTTGGAAGGATATAAATCAGATGTAAAAATGCCGTCGTGAAATTCAAACCACCACACCGCCTCGCCCATCACGTTTTTCCCCGGCGGGATTAGCGCTCTCAGCGCAGTGGCGTAAGCCTGGTAGGAAAGTTCTCGACTGCGCCAGGCAAGGGAAACGTCGGCGGCCACATAAGCCAACAACAACGGGCAAAGGGCTAACACCTTGACAGCGCCCACCGCCCATCGGCCACCGCTCAATTTGCCGATGTAACTGCCAACGACCTCACCGCCCCGGGCGATGATCAAACTTGTCAACGGCACGATCATGGTCACATGGTAAGTTTGTTTGAAAGGGGCGATGAAGAGAACAAACAACAGCGATCCGAGCCAGGCCAGCAACACTCTATCAGATGGCGCGCGCTTAAGTATGAGGGCGACAATGGCGGCGGCGATTATCAATCCTTCAAACGGCCCCAACCGCGTTTCTTGCACATAGACAAGACTCAACCATTGTAAAAATTGGGAAGCAAGATTGGGCAGTAACATGCCGGAAGCTGTCGTAGCGGCGGGGTCGAGTGAACCGCTGTGCCGCCACGAAAGAAACGCCGCCGCCGGATCAGGCAGTAGCCACAGCGCCAGCCAGGCGGCGATGCCCACCATCGCTCCCGTCCCGAAAGTGGCCAACACTTTCCACGACAGCCGCCGTTGCAAAAAATCTCCTAACACCATTAAGCTAATCGCGCCAGAGGCGATGCTCACGGGGAAATGAACGTCTATCAAATAGGCGGTCACGACTCCAAGAATCAAATAGCTTTTGATCGTCGGCGCTTGCCGGGCGCGCAAGTAGAGAAAGAACATGGTCAGGGCGCACACCGCCATCCAGATGTCGGGCCGGGCGCGATGGCTGGCGAGAAACACTTTCCACGAAAACAGGAAAAGCAGGATGGAGCCTAGCCTGGCGGTTTGACTCAACTTGAGTTCACCGGCCACGCACCATAGCAAGATACCGGCCACCAACCCGCCAAGCATAGATGACAACCGCGCTTGAACGATGCCGATGCCGAAAATCTTTAGGTCTAATCCGAGTAAGAGGGCATACAGGCGTCCATAATAGATGCCGGTGTGTTCTTCGTTGCCGAGCGGGCCAATGATGGGCGAACGAAAACTGCCGTGTTGAAAAAAGTTCCAGCCTACTGCGCTGAATTGAGCTTCGTCTGAAGTGATGCCGGGGTAGGTGAGCAGTGAGGGCAAGTTGAAGATCAACCAGAGGATGATGATGACGACTAAGACCCGGCGGCCAGTTAAAAAAGTATTCAGTTGATAAGCTAGGCTACCGGTATTAGAGGGGGTGGATGTCATGGAGTGCGGATAGTGTATTATACTCAGCGGATTATTGGATAGCACCAAACCCGCACTAGGGCTTTGCCTACGCACCGGAGGAGAACGTGACCGTTATCGAATCGCAAATCGTCAAAGATGATGCCTTCGCGTGGAAACGTATACGCAGTGCAGTGCAAGCGCGTTGACTCTCGCTCAATCGCGTGTGAATGCGCTTCCGACCGGTATGGAGAAGAGCATTGCCCAGTCGGTTTTCAACGCGGTGGATGCGGCCTGCCCATAACAATTCTGTTTGGGCGCTGACACAAAATCACGTACAGACGTTCCCCTGAGCGAAGTCGAAGGGCGGAACGTCTTTACTGTTTAATCGCTTTGGCAATCGCCCGATCTGTTTTGCCCATCGGGTAATCGCTCAACTCGCCAAGGCTGGTGCGTTGATACACGCCAGCAAGGCGACGGGGTCGATCCACAGCCCGCCCCGTCCGCCCTGCTCCGGGAGCGGCGTCAAATCTAGCGGCAATTGCCAATTCGCGGGTATATATCGTGCGGCAATGGCAGGTACAATCATATGCGATCCCCTTTGCGCCAGGTGGTTTTTCCTCGAAACCGCATTCTTACCTCGGCGCAGAGGGGATTCAACCATTAAATCCGAATTATGAAAGGGTCACCAGATTGTCAAACGCAGCATCACCCCAAGTTCCTTGCCTGGCACCCTCGCCATCAAACTTCGGCCGGGTATCAGAGGGTGGCGCGCCAGTTATCAGCAACACCCCATCATATTCCACCGGCCCCTCAGCCGCACCCGGCAGAAATACCGCAACCGCACGAATGTTATCGGGAATTTCAACCGAATACGAATAGAATGCCCAATCAGGTGTCGCTGGTACATCTCTGCCCTTCAGAAAATCTTGACCATCGCCAATGACAGGCAGAGGAACCTGCATCGATCCCCCGAGCGTCCGCACCCATGCGCCCACAGTCACCGTGCGCCCACGCAGCGCTGCTTGAGCCTCGGCTGGTATCGCCTGCCACATCGCCGGGCTTTTCTGGCTCTCGTGCTCAATATGAAACGCATACTGTCCTAACGGTGTAGACGTCTGCACGCGCCCCGACCGGCCGGCCGCATACTGCCGCATCCAACCGGCAGGCGAATTCAAATCGAAGCACATCAAACCAGCCACGGCCCCCATCAGGGGCGCTCCCACCTTCAACCACTTTGGCAGACGCGGCCAGGCCGCCAACCATAAGCCTGCAACGCCTAGCGGGAGGCCGATGAACGCCGACGCTTTCGACGCCAAGCACAACCCCACGGCTACGAAAACAAGTCCAGCACTTGTAGCTCGAACGCCTTGCCTAATTGCCTTCACTCCGGCAAAAAACAAAAACGACATCGCCGCCGTAGCGCCCACGTCGTTATTTAAAGCGCTCATCAAATCAATATAGCCAATGATGGCCGCCATCGCCGCCGGCACACTGATCGCTAGCAGAAAATCGTTTGGCAATACTTGTCGAACAGTCAAAAAGGCCAGCCAGGCAACCGCCAGCGCCAGCAACGCCGAAACAAGACGCGCTAGCCAAACCTGTTGCTGAAGAGTCCCCGGCGCAAACAACCATTGGAACACTGCCTGCAAAACGTAATAGCCCGGCGCCTCCGCAAATTGGCGGCCCGGCTCAAAACAAGGGCCGGCCCCCGCTGGCTTATCAGCACAAGGCCCAAACTGGCCACCACTATTTGCGGCGATACGGGACAAAATATCCAGGTCGGCGTCTCCGGGATGAGGCAAACGAAAATTCTCGACGATGAACCGGACATACTCATAGTGGGTTGGCTCGTCGTAATGCGCCCAGAGTGGCACCACCATCAGCCGCACCCAGCTTTGGCTTGCCGTGAACAACAGCATTAACAAGACGAGGACTTTCTGATGCTTGGTCATACCACACTTAAACAAAAACACTCGCGACCCCGCGAGCGTTTATCCAGTGGACCCAGAGGGATTCGAACCCTCGACCTTCTCAATGCCATTGAGACGCGCTCCCAACTGCGCTATGGGCCCAATTTACGGTGAGACCTGCTCCCAGTGGACCTGGAGGGATTTGAACCCTCGACCTCTTCAGTGCGATTGAAGCGCGCTCCCAACTGCGCTACAGGCCCCAACCTGTGCGGCATTGTACCTGACAGGGTACTACCCTGTCAACGGGAACAACCCGGTGCTGATGCCCGCTTTGTACAGCACGCCGAACAGGCCATTGCCGTCGGTCATCCCCGTCAGCGGAATGTTCGCCAGCACACAGCCGAGGCCAATGGGCAGCAGCAGCACCGGCTCGTATTCCTTCACCACCGCCGTCGAGCGGATTGTGAATTGAACAGTGGAGAATGTCACGCAGAATGGGGGGAGTTATCACGGCGAGGACAGCGGGATGATCTGTCCGCGCACACTTCTGGCAGTTGCGTCTACCGTCAACATGCCAACCGCCGCCCCGCGCCCGGTTTCGTAATCCGGCCCAACCGAGCCGGGGTTGAACAACAGAACGCCATCTCT
>Ga0209342_10008377_pt1 | contig 10361 bp, 9 predicted proteins | sample RifCSP16_2_FD_184023 | JGI IMG/M metagenome (GOLD analysis project Ga0209342, IMG submission 184023) | Soil microbial communities from Rifle, Colorado - Rifle CSP2_sed 16_2 (SPAdes) (version 2) | ecosystem: Environmental > Terrestrial > Deep subsurface > Rock core/Sediment | place: Rifle... | reverse complement strand
GGGCCGGTGATGGCCTACGAGGCGCTCCGCCACTACACGCCGCGCGACCTCACCTTCCGGTTCGTCTCCAACGTCGACCCGGCCGACTTCGGCGAGGGAACACAGGATCTCGCCGCGGACGAGACCCTGTTCGTCGTCTCATCGAAGACGTTCACGACCCTCGAGACGATGACGAACGCACGGGCGGCGCGCGAGTGGGTGCTCGCCTCCCTCGAAGACGAATCGGCCATCGCGAAGCACTTCGTCGCCGTCTCGACGAACGCCGCTGAGGTCGCGAAGTTCGGGATCGACCAGGACACCATGTTTCGCTTCTGGGATTGGGTCGGCGGGCGCTACTCGCTGGGCTCCGCGATCGGCCTCTCGACGATGCTCGCCGTCGGACCTGACGGCTTCCGGGAGCTGCTCAGCGGATTCCACGCGATGGACGAGCACTTCCGCACGACCCGGTTCGAGCGGAACCTCCCCGTGCTCATGGGCCTGCTCGCCGTCTGGTACGCCGACTTCTTCGGTGCGCAGACGTCAGGGGTGATGCCGTACAGCCAGTACCTGAAGCGCTTTCCCGCCTATCTCCAGCAGCTCGCGATGGAGTCGAACGGGAAGAGCGTGACGCTCGACGGCACTCGAGTCGACTACCCCACGAGCGCGGTCGTCTGGGGGGAGCCCGGCACGAACGGCCAGCACAGCTTCTTCCAGCTTCTACACCAAGGCACGCAGCTCGTTCCCGTCGATCTCATCGGCTTCGCGCAGCCGCTCGAACCGGCTCGTGAGCAGCACGACATCCTCGTGTCGAACGTGCTCGCGCAAGCCGAAGCGCTTGCCTTCGGGAAGACCGAGGGGGAGGTCCGCGCCGAGGGCACAGCGGATGCGCTCGTCCCGCACCGCGTGTTCGAGGGCAACCGCCCGACCAATGTGATCCTGGCCGAGAAGCTGACGCCGTACACGCTCGGCGCCCTCATCGCTCTCTACGAGCACAGTGTGTTCACGCAGGGCACCGTGTGGGGGATCAACTCCTTCGACCAGTGGGGGGTCGAGCTCGGCAAGGCGCTCGCCCAGCAGATCCTCCCGGAGCTCGAGTGCGAGAGTGACCCTGAGCTCACCCACGACTCGTCGACGAACGCGCTCATCCGACACTACCGGGCGCTACGGTGAGCGGCTGATGGCGACGGAGACCCCCATGCAGCTCGGGATGGTCGGGCTCGGGCGGATGGGCGCAGGCATCGTCCGCCGGCTGCTCCGTGACGGACACGAGTGCGTCGGATACAACCGCACCCCTGACGCGGTGGCAGCGCTCGCCGCCGAGGGGATGGTGGGCGCGTCGTCGCTCGAGGACTTCGCGTCGAAGCTTGCCGCACCGCGCATCGCCTGGGTGATGGTGCCGGCCGGCGCCGTCACTGAGAGCGTTATCTCCGAGCTGGCCAGAGTGCTGGAGCCGGGCGACGTCATCATCGACGGCGGCAACACCCATTACCACGAGGACATCCGCCGCGCGGCTGAGCTCGCAGAGAAGGGCATCCACCACGTCGACGTAGGCACGAGCGGTGGAGTGTGGGGCCTAGAGCGGGGCTACTGCCTCATGATCGGAGGCGAGGACGCCATCGTGGAGCGGATCGACCCGCTCTTCCACTCCCTCGCTCCAGGCGTGGACTCCGCGCCGCGTACGCACGGCAGGACCGGGGTGCCCAGCACGTCCGAACACGGCTATTACCACTGCGGCCCGAACGGCGCCGGGCACTTCGTGAAGATGGTCCACAACGGGATCGAGTACGGGCTCATGGCCGCATACGCAGAGGGCCTGAACGTCATCGCGAATGCGGACGTCGGCAAGCGGGAGCGAGAACTGGACGCGGAGACCGCTCCTCTCCAGAACCCGGAGCGCTACCAGTACTCGATCGACACGGCCGAGGTGGCAGAGGTATGGCGGCGAGGAAGCGTCGTCGGCTCCTGGCTCCTCGACCTCACGGCGCAAGCGCTGCTCGAGTCGCCGAAGCTCGAGGAGTTCGCCGGCCGCGTCTCCGACTCGGGCGAGGGGCGCTGGACGTCGATCGCGGCGATCGACGAAGGGGTCCCGACGCCCGTCCTGACGACGGCGCTCTATTCCCGCTTTGCCTCGCGCGGGCTCGACGACTTCGCGGGCAAGGTGCTCTCGGCCATGCGCAAGCAGTTCGGGGGCCACGACGAGAAGGCCGGGTAGTCGACCTGCGGATCGAGATCCTCGCTGACGCCGCTGCGCTTGCCGAACGCGCCGCCGAGTATGTGGCAGAGCAGGCTCGAGCTGCAGTCGCCGACCACGGTCGCTTTACGCTCGCGGTAAGCGGTGGCCAGACACCGTCGAGGATGTTCGCGCACCTCGCGGCCGAGGACCTGCCGTGGCGTGAAACGGCGATCTACCAGGTGGACGAACGCGTCGCACCGGCCGACGACCCTGACCGCAACCTCCTGCGCCTGATCGCAAGCCTGCCGGAAGGCCACGCGGCCGAGATCCATCCGATGCCTGTCGAAGGGGTCGACCTCGAGGCAGGCGCAGCGGACTACGCGAGGTCGCTCCCCGAGGTCTTCGACCTGATCCACCTCGGACTGGGGTCGGACGGACACACCGCGTCGCTCGTGCCCGGCGATCCGTCGCTCGACGTCACGGATCGAAGCGTCGCCGTCACCGGCGAGTACGAGGGGCGCCGGCGCATGACGCTGACCTACCCAACGCTGAATGCAGCTCGTCAGGTGCTCTGGCTCGTCACTGGCGCCGAGAAGGCCGACGCCTTGCGGCGAGTTCGGGCGGGTGACACGTCGATCCCGGCCGGGCGTGTCACCGCGGCTCGTCAGCTGATCCTCGCCGACGCCGCAGCCGCGGGCGCCTGACGTCTATCGCAGCGTGCGGATCTCGATCTGCTCCCCGTGCGCGACGACGACGTCCGACACCAGGGATGCCGGAAACAGGCCGTGCTCGACGACACCGACTGTCAACGACAGGCGCGCGGCCAGCTCCGCTGGGTCTTCGAATTCGCCCACGTAGTCCGCGATCACGCCGCCATCGGGGCTCCGGGGCACATCGCGGAGCTGCACGTCACCGAGGCGGCGCAACGTCGCCGCGAGGCCGTACTCCAGGAGCTCGAGCGGGACGGGCGGTGAGAGCGTCCCGACGAGCTTGTCCGACGAGATGATCACCACGAAGCGGTCGGCCGCCGCTGCGACAGCCTTCTCGCGGGTGTGGGCCGCGCCGCCGCCCTTCACGAGCCAACCCGACCGCTCGACCTGATCCGCGCCGTCGATCGCGATGTCTAGCCGGGGGAGAGCGTCGGCCCCGTGAAATGACTCGACCTTCATCCCAAGCTCCCGCGCCGCGTGCTCGGTGCGCGGCGACGTCGCGACGCACCGCAGATCGAGGCCGCGAGCGGCCAGAGCCGGAAGGAGATAACCGACGGTCGACCCGGTGCCGAGCCCCACCAGCATGCCGTCCTCGATGAGTCTTGCTGCCGCTTCGGCGGCGAGCTGCTTCTCTCGGTCGCTAGTCATCCTCACCGGGCATTCTCGCCGCGCCCGCTACAGGAAAGGTGAGATCGCGGCGAACGCCGTCGCCCGGGCACGCTCTTTCAAACCCGTGACGGGGCGCCCGTCGGACGAGACACTCTCCGCTTCGGCGACGAACTTCTCGTCGAACTGCGCTGCCAGGTCCGGTGAACGGACGTGGAGATCGATCTCGAAGAAGCGCTTGAGGCTCCACGCTTCGAGGTTGCACGTTCCCGCGAGGACCTCCTCGCCGTCGCGGACGAACGCCTTCGCATGCAGCATCGTCGGGTACTCGAGGATCCGGACGCCCGCGTCGAGAAGCTTCGCGTGGTGGAAGCGCTGGGCTGCGCCACAAGCCCAGTTGTTCGCGTTCGCGGGCACGAAGAGCCGCACACGAACCCCCCGGCGCGCCCCTCGCTCGATCCGACGAATCATCCCGCGATCTGTGACGTACGGATTGATGACGTCGAGCGTCTCGCTCGCGCGTTCGAGGATGGAGGCGATCGCGTCGGTGATCGGCCGATACTTCCCCGGTGCGTTGTGCAGCACTGTCGCCGGGACGGCTCCCGGGCTCTGCTCGAACGAGGGAAACAGCGCATCGAGCTCGTCCTCGGGGATCGACCCGCCGAGCGAGCGCAGGCTGGCGAGGAAGACGAGTTGAAGCTGCGAGACCACCGGGCCCTCCACTCGGAGGAAGAGGTCGTGGAACCGCCCGTCCTCGAAGTGATCCTCGATCCCTGCTCCGCCGACCCAGCCGATGCGACCGTCGATGACGAATGCCTTGCGATGGTCGATGTGCCCCAACGTGGCGAGGTTCCAGACGGTACGACGATTTGGCGCCCCGATCGGGCCGGAAGGCACCCGCAGCTTCGTCGCCTGGGTGACGACGACCTGAACTCCGGCATCTGCGAGTTGCTCGTAGAACTCCTTCGATGCGTCGTACGGATACGATCCCTGCTCGTCGACGACTAGCCGAACCGGCACACCCGACCGCGCCTTGGCAACAAGGGCTTCCGCGAAGCGGTCGCCCACCTTCCCGGGTCGAAACCCGAACTGGTTGATGTGCACCGACGACGACGCGCCCACGATGTCCGCGAGCATCGGAGGGTAGAAGTTCGCGCCCTCGACCTGGAGCTGCGCCGACGAGGCTCGGCTCTCCTCGAACTCGAGTGCAAACTCTCGAATGCCGACATCGGCCGCTGTGACGAGCCGCTGCGCATGCGTGCGAAGAGCGCCCCCGTGAACCGTGACTCTCCGCGCGCCCACTCCGTGATCAGCCTACGCGACCCGTCAGCACCGGGGCCGAGGAAGGGACGCTGCGCCCGAGCCGAAACTACGATGAGGTCATGCCCGTAACGGAGCGCGAGATCAAGCTGGGCGCGTCGACGACGTTTTCGATGCCGAACCTCGACGGGCTGGTCGCCGGGCTCACCGCCACCCCCTCCGAGGCCGAGCGCCTGTGGACGACGTACTACGACACCGACGACCTGCGCCTCGCGCGCTGGGGAATGAGCCTCAGGCATCGAGCCGGTCAGGGATGGACGGTGAAGCTGCAGGCAGCCGAGGAGGGCCCAGTGCTCGCGCGGCCCGAAGTCACGTTCGCGGGAAACGGCGACCTGCCCCCGGGCGACGCAATCGATCTCGTTCGTGCAGTCGTTCGTTCGGACGAGCTCCATGTCCAAGCACAGCTCGACACGATTCGGCAGCGATTCGTGCTCCACGACGTCGACGGATCCCTCGTCGCGGACGTGTTCGACGACCAGGTGTCGGTGCTCGAAGGACAGCGCCCCGCCACGATGTTTCGCGAGCTCGAGATCGAGTTGGCGGAGAACGTGCCCCCTAGCATCGTGGAGCCGCTCCTAGACGAGCTTCGGCGCGCGGGAGCCGGCGCGCCGGATCCGACGCCGAAGTACATCCGCTCCCTCGGCCCGCACATTGCGCTCTCGGCCGAGATCCCCATACTGGCGCTCAGTCCCCTGCCGACGTGCGGCGACGTGGTACGACGAGCGATCGCGAGGTCGGTCGTCCGTCTGATCGAGCACGACCCGGTGATGCGCCTCGACGCCGATCCGGAGGGTGTGCACCAGGCCCGAGTGGCAACGCGGCGCCTCCGCTCGGATCTCCGGACGTTCCGATCGCTCGTCGACCCCGCCTTCGCGACATCGCTCCGGGACGAGCTCGGCTGGCTCGCCGGGCTCCTCGGGAGCGTTCGTGACGGCGACGTCCTGCTCGAGCGGATACGCCGGAACGCCGCCCTCCTCCCAGAATCGAGCCGCACTGGGGCGGACCGGGTGATCGGCGCGCTCGGCGTGACCCGCGAGGACGCACGAGACGAGTTGTTCGCAGCACTTCGCAGCGACCGCTACATCGAGCTGCTCGATCTGCTGATTGCGGCTGCAAACGCCCCTGCGCTCCGCAGCGGAGCCGGGCTCCCGGCGGGTGACGTCCTCCCCGCGCTCGTGCGCGAGCCCTGGACACAGCTCGAGAAGCGCGCCGAAGCGCTCGGCGACAACCCCTCCGACGACGCACTGCACGACATCCGCGTGCGAACGAAGAGGGTGCGCTACGCGGCCGAGGCAGTCGCTCCCGTCGTGGGGCATGGCGCCCGGGCCTTCGCTGCGGCCGCTGCCGACCTCCAGGGTGTGCTCGGAGATCTCAACGACGCGGTCGTCGCCGAGGGTTGGCTGCGCGACTGGGCACACGGAAGCCGATCGCCGTCGGGAGTCTTCGCCGCGGGGGAGCTGGCTGCCCTCGAGCGCGCGGGCGCGCAGCGGAGCCGTGCGCGCTGGAGAAAGGCGTGGAGGAAGCTCGCGGCACCGAAGCTGCGCACGTGGATGTGACCGAGATCGTTCGTGCGGCCGGCGGGCTCGTGTGCCGCGGAGCCGGTGAAGACATGGTCGAGGTCGTCGTGGTGCACCGCCCGGCCTACGACGACTGGACGTTCCCCAAGGGAAAGCTCGAAGGCGACGAGAGCGAGGAGGAGGCGGCACTTCGCGAGGTCGCGGAGGAGACTGGTCTTCGCTGCCGCCTCGACCGCGAGCTCGGGATAACCCGCTACTACGACTCCCGCGGGCGCCGGAAGACCGTCCGCTACTGGCAGATGACGCCCGTCGGCGGAACGCTCGCGCCGGCCGACGGGGTCGACGACGCTCGGTGGGTCTCTCTCGCGGCGGCTCCCACGCTGCTCACGTACCAGCGGGACGCCGAACTCCTCGCTCGGCTTACGGAGACCGAGTGACCGCCGTCTACGTCGTTCGCCACGCCAAGGCCAAGAAGCGGGCGAAGTGGACCGAGCCCGACACGCTCCGCCCTCTGACGAAGGCAGGCTTGGCGCAGGCAGCTGCGCTGCCGCGGCTCTATGCGAAGCAGCCGTTCTCCCGCCTGTTCACGAGCCCGTATCTCCGGTGCGTCCAGACTCTGGAGCCGCTCGCTCAGGCTCGCAACATGCCGCTCGAAACCGCCGATGCTCTCGCAGAGGGCACATTCGTCGGCGAAGCGCTCGAGCTCTTGCTCTCGCTTGGCGCCGAGGGCACGGCTGTGTGCTGCACACACGCCGATGTCCTGTTCGACGTCGTCGAGGAGCTCGTCGCCGCCGGAGTCCGGCTCGAGGGACCGCTCGAGTTCGAGGTGGCGGGAACCTGGGTCCTCGAAGTGGACGATCGGACGTTCACCGGCGGTCGGTACCTGTCGAAGCCCGAGGCAGCAAAGCTCGACTAGCGTGGGCACGTGACCCGCGTCGAGACAGGACAGTCCGCCGCATCGCTCATCGCGGGCGTCGATCTTGGAGGGACCAAGATCCAGACCGTCGTCCTCAGGAGCGAGGAGGTCGTCGGCAGCGCGCGCGTGCTGACACCGCAGACCGGAGATCCCGGCGACGTCATCGACGCCATCGTGGGAACGGTCGGCACGTCACTCGAGGCTGCAGGTGGCACCGAGTCCGACCTTCTCGGCATCGGCATAGGCACGCCGGGGGAGGTCGATGCGAAGGCCGGAGTCGTCCTGCTTGCGGCCAACGTCCCCGGCTTCTCCGAGCGCGTCGAGCTCGGCCCGCTCCTCTCGACCGAGCTCGGGAACACGAAGGTCACGGTGGGCAACGACGTCAACGTCGGCGTCCTCGGCGAGTTCGAGCGCGGGGCAGGCCGCCCGTACGAGAACCTCCTGGGCGTCTGGGTCGGCACCGGCGTCGGCGGCGGTCTGATCGTCAAGGGCGAGCTCTTCGACGGACGAGGCGCCGCGGGCGAGTTCGGGCACATGGTCGCGAAACCCGGCGGCCTCCACTGCTCGTGCGGCAGGCGGGGCTGCGTCGAAGCCTACGCGGGGCGGGCCAGCATGGAGCGGCGCGCGCGCCATCTCGTGAAGCGCGGACACAGGACGGATCTGTTTCGGATCATGGAGAAGCACGGGCGAACCCGGCTCAGCTCAGGCGTCTTCGCACGAGCCCTCGAACAGGGCGACAAGATGGCGAGGAAGCTCGTCGACGACGCGGCGTGGGCCCTCGGCATCGGCATCGCTTCCGCACAGAATCTCCTCGACCTGGACGCCGTCATCATCGGCGGCGGCCTCGGTGATCGGCTCGGTGGGCCGTTCATCGACGAGATCGTCGAACAGATGACGCCCCACCTCTTCGCGGAGGAGCCGCCGGTCGTTCTCGGCACCGAGCTCCGCGACCTCTCGGGCGCCGTGGGCGCCGCAGTTTTCGCCGGCGGTTAGAAGTCGAACCCCGGGGAGATGGTCAGCGGCGCGCCGTGTGCCTCTTGCCGACGTCGATGCGGCCCCGCCCGAATGCATCGATGCGACCCCAGCGCCCCGGGATGTCGAGGAGCTCGAGGTGTCCGATGCTCAGGGGCAGCGCCGGATCGACGACGAGGTTGTCGCCGCGCGGCTCGAGACCGAGCATCGTGCGCAGGAGGAGCAGCGGCGTCCCCGTGGACCAGGCCTGCGGGCTGCACGCCGTCGGGTACTGCACCGGGTACTTCGTCTGTGACCGTTCGTAGCCGCCGAACGCCTCGTGGAGGCGGCCGGCGAAGAACTCCGCCGCGTCGAGGATCCCCGCCGCGACCTCCGCAGCCTCCTCCTTGAAGCCGTACCGCCGCAGACCCCACGCGATGAACGAGTTGTCGAAGGGCCACACCGTGCCGACGTGATAGCCGATCGGGTTGTACCGGCCCTCACCCTCGGCCAGCGTCCTGACTCCCCAGCCGGAGAAGAGCTTTGGGCCGAAGAGATGCCGCGCGACCGCCTTGGCCTTGGACTTGTCGACGATCCCGCTCCAGAGGAGATGACCGTTGTTCGAGGCGAGCGCGTCGACCTTGTTGCCGTCCTGGTCGAGCGCGAGCGCGTAGTACTCGCCCTTCTCGACCCAGAAGTCACGGTTGAACCGCCGCTTGAGGTCGGCGGCGTCCTGCTCGAGCTTGTCGGCGAGCTGGCCGTCCTTCCAGATCTCACGTGCGAGCCTGGCGCCGCGCACCTTCGCGTCGTAGGCGTAGCCCTGGAGCTCGCACGTCGCGCGGGGGAAGCCGGGCAACGTGCCGTCGCGGAAGGAGATCGAGTCCCAGGAGTCCTTCCAGCACTGGTTCTCGAGCCCCGTCTCCTCGTTGCGCCGCCGGTACCAGATGTAGCCGGTGCCCTGGATGTCCGCGTATTCGTCGATCCAGTTCAGCGCCGCGCGCGCCTCGATCTCGAGATCGCGCACGAGCTTCCTGTCGCCCGTCCAGCGCTCGTATTCGTCGAGCAGCACGACGTAGAGCGGGGTCGCGTCGACCGACCCGTAGTACGGAGAGTGTGGCCGCTCCTCGAACGCCGTCATCTCCCCGTAGCGCATCTCGTGCAGGATCCGACCGGGATCCTCGTCGCGGAAGTCGTCCAGGCGGCTTCCCTGCCAGTCACCGAGCGCTCGCAGCGTCGTCGCGGCGAGCTCCGGCGTGAAGGGCAGCGCCTGGAGGCTCGTGAAGATGCTGTCCCTGCCGAACATGGTCATGAACCACGGCAGGCCCGCGGCCGGGAGGCTGTGACCTCCTGCGATCGGCGGCGAGAAGCGCAGAGCGGCGAGATCGACGAGGCTGCGTCGGTACGTCGTTTTCAGTGGATCCGAGTCGCACTCGACGCGCGGAGCGCCCTCGATCCACTTCTCGAGATTCCGCTGCATCGAAAGCCGTCCCGCCCGCGTGCGCCGTGTCTGCTGGGCCGCCTGGCCGACCCCGAGCTGGAGCGTCACCACATCGAGCTCGGTCTTCCATTCGCCGTGCGGCTCGATCCGGATCTTGAACGTCAGGCCGTTCTTGTCGAATCGGGCCGGCTCGCTGGCGGAGATGGCGGTCGCGCGCCGGAACATCTCCCGCTCGTACCCGAGGACGAGCTGACCGCCCCGAACGCGCGCGGAGTACGTTCCCTTCTTCTGCAGAGCGTCCTTGACCTCGAATAGGTCAGCGAAGTCGGAGCCGACGTCGAGCCGAACCGCGTATCGAACGAGAAGAGCCCGGTCGGATCGGTGAGCGAAGCCTCGATGTCACCGCGATCGTAACTGACGACGAATGTGTTGCCATCGAGAATCTGGACGAGCCCGTCGCTCATCGTTCCCTCCGCGCGTAACCGGCACGCGCTTTCGTCGGGGTGCTCGGAGCCCTCCCGGGGAAGAGCCGCTGGAAGAGGACGAGCAGCTTCCAGTTTCCTTCCGCGACGAGCTCTCCGCGAAGCGCCGCCGTGACGCCGTTCAACTCGCCGGCGGCCAGCCGATCGAACAACGCCCGATTCGCACGAACGATGCAATCAGCTGCCCCGCCGCGGTGCGCAACGGTCACGTCGCCCCTCTCCACCGAGACGTGCCAGCGGTCGATCGTCCTCCCCTTCGTGAGAATCGG
>Ga0209342_10008374_pt1 | contig 10363 bp, 8 predicted proteins | sample RifCSP16_2_FD_184023 | JGI IMG/M metagenome (GOLD analysis project Ga0209342, IMG submission 184023) | Soil microbial communities from Rifle, Colorado - Rifle CSP2_sed 16_2 (SPAdes) (version 2) | ecosystem: Environmental > Terrestrial > Deep subsurface > Rock core/Sediment | place: Rifle... | reverse complement strand
CGACACCGCCGCTGGCAGCGAAGAGTTGTTGGCCGCCAGCGGCGGTGTCGGTGGCAGGCGCCACAGCCTTTCCGCATTCCCGTGGCCCACAGCATGGGCGACCTCCAGCGGCAGCTTGGTGAGGATGGTGCGCCAAATCCCCGTCTCTCTCGCCATTTGCTCCGTCCAGAGTCGCCCCGAGAACGCATCGAAGGACAGCACGAATCGATCGGGATGGGCGCGGATCAGAGCCAGCCAGTCCGAGTCCAGCGCCTGGGAGCTGACGATGGAAGTGAACCCAATGCGCGCTTTGCGCGGGTCTGTGGATTGGGACAATAGAAAAAAGACGTTCGGGTGGATTCCGATCAGGCGGCGCGCTTCGCCTTCATCGAGCTGGCCCCGGTGGATGAGGCCGAACGACACGTCGCGGTTCGAAGCGAGCAGGGCTTCGAACTGCTTCATCAACTCTGGGCCTTTGGCGCCGGCCGACGCGAACTCGATATGGGGGATCATGGGCCAATTTCGGCGCCGGGCCACGTCGACGAGTTCCCTAACAGTGGCGCCGGCGATATCGAGCGTCATCTCACCACCGCTCACCTGACTCTCGGCGACGCCTTTCGTTCCGCCCTTGTCCGCATGCCAGAGCAGCAGCTCCTCGAAGGCGCCGTATCCTCCTCTCTGGACTTCGTCCACGATGCCGCCCGCATCGCCGTTACGGATGAGGCGCCTGTCCTTGGTGCGCACGGCGATGGTGAGACGATCAGTGTGTTGCGCGCCGAACTGAACGAGCGCCCGGTCGTCAGCGCGGGCAGCGGGCGCCAGGATCATCCGGCCGATGCCGTAGCGGTCCATGAACCGCAGGATGTCTTCGTGCTGGAACGTTCCGTCATACTGGTTGTGGGCATCGATCAACGGAATGGGCGGCTCGTCAGCGAAAACCGGTTGGCCGAGCGTGAGCAGAACCAAGTGCAGCACGACGACCATGCTTCCCTTGCTGAAGCTGCGAAAGCAGTTCATGGATGAACTCCTTGGGTGATTGGACTCAACAGCGAAGGCAATTGTTGAGCGTTTGCCCACCTACTTCGTTTACGCGATAAACCAAGAATGGCGGCCCAATGCAAAATCATATCACCCCCTGAACGAACAAGAAACAAGGATTGAGGGAAGTTACCTCGTGCAGTTCCAACTTGCAAAGTTGATAGGGCACTAGGCCTTCCCGGTGTGACAGAAATCTTTCATTGTGTACTGATCAAGGGTTTCAATAATTTTTCCTTGTAGTTCACGCCATACCGCCTGCTGCCCGCACGTACATGAGAAGGGGCATCCCGCCATGCCATCGTCGCAGCTCAGGAGATTGACTGGTCCGTCGACGGCCTCAACGATGTCCTTAAAGGAAATCTCCCCGGGACTCCGATTTAAGCAGTAACCTCCTCCGGGACCAAAGCGAGAGCGGACGATTTTGTGGTTGACCAGATCCCGCATAATCTTGGAGAGGAAATCCTTGGGAATATTCCGGCTTTCAGCAATTTCCTTGATGTGGACTACTTGCCCGGGGGGCCTCAAGGCCATATACTCAATGGCCCTGAAAGCATAATCGACTTTGCGGCTGAGATTATACATCAAAAACCCACCTTTGCGTGTACGGTGGAAGATCGACTCTTTTAATCTAACATGTTATACCCCATGGCCTCCCTTGTCAAAGTCAAAATGCCGCAAATTCAGCTTTGTTCCTGTAGACCATCTGGTATAATTCCATTTCAGGCAGGGAGTTACGAATTTTCTTGGAATGGATTTCAACAGCGAGGGTCTATGAATTGAGCAAGATGTTGATTAATGCGATTGATGTGGAGGAATGTCGGGTCGCGATAGTCGAAAATGGATTCCTCGAAGAATTCAGCATCGAAACGCCCCTCCGGGAACAAATCAAAGGGAATATTTACAAGGGAAATATCGTTAAAATTGAACCCAGCCTGCAGGCAGCCTTCGTAGACTTTGGTGGTAACCGCGCCGGCTTTCTGCCTTTCTCTGAAGTTCACCCGGATTTCTATTCTCCCTCGGTAGAGGGCAATGAGCGCCCACGCATCCAGGAAGCCCTGAAAAAGCGCCAGGAAATTATCGTTCAGGTTGTTAAGGGAGAGATCGGAAAGAAAGGTGCCGCCCTGACGACTTACATCTCTCTACCGGGTCGATACCTGGTTTTGATGCCGGGAAGCGACGTGAGCGGGGTCTCCCGAAAGATCGAAAATGATGAGCAGCGCCGGTGCTTGAAGGAGATAGTCGCTCAGTTAAATCCCCCGGAAAAAATGGGCTTCATTGTTCGGACGGCAGGTCTGGACAAGGGGAAAAGCGAGCTTGCCCGGGATTATAACTATCTCATGCGCTTGTGGGAGTCGATTGAGGACACGGCCCAAAAGACGGCGGCTCCGGCTCTCGTATACCAGGAAAGCGATGTGGTGGTGCGCTCGATCCGGGATTATTTCAGTCCCGACATCGAGGAGACCATTTTAGACAGCCGGGAAGCTTACAAGAGAGCCCGGGATTTTATGCGGGCCGTCATGCCGCGCTATCAAAAGCGACTGAAGCTGTATCGGGAGAAGACGCCCATTTTTTCTTTCCACCATATTGAGGATCAAATCGAATCCATCTCCCAGCGCCAGATCTCCCTGAAATCGGGAGGCTCCATCGTCATCGAACCCACGGAAGCTCTGGTCTCCATCGATGTGAACTCGGGTCGCTCGACTCAGTCCAAGGGAATCGAGGAGACTGCCTATCGAACGAACCTTGAGGCGGCAAACGAGATTGCCCGCCAGCTTCGCCTGCGGGACCTTGGTGGGCTTATCGTCATCGACTTTATTGATATGAAGGACCGCAAGCATCAGCAAGAGATTGAGCGGATGTTGCGCAACGCATTGCGCAAGGACAAGGCTCGGGTGCAGGTGGGGCGGATCTCGCGGTTCGGGATGCTGGAACTGTCGCGTCAGCGCATCAAGCCCGCATTACAAGAAGGAAGCTACAAGGTCTGTCCTTATTGTACGGGAAATGGCTTGGTGAAAACGGTAGAGTCCCAAGTCTTAGCGGTTTTGCGGCGTATCCAGACAGGAGCACAGGACGGAACGGTTCAGGAGATCCGGGTTGTTCTCCCTCAGGATGTGGCCAACTATCTTCTAAATCAAAAGCGGGAGGAGCTTTTCAGTTTGGAGGAAGACTCCCACATCGAAATCCACGTGCTCGGCGAAGAGGGGCTCATGCCCCATCAAGCCGAACTGGAATTCATCCGCCGAGAATTGACTGTAGAGGAAGGCACCGCCCGTGAGGGGGCCTCTCAGCCGGTCTCAGTTCCAGAAATCGTTCCACAACCTGAACCCAAAGTGTCCCCGGAATCCTCTGAAACCCGGGAGCCCGGCCAACGGAGACGCAGCCGCCGAGGACATCGGCGCCGGCGAGAACAACCCACCTCTGGAGGGTATCCGGGAGTCCAGGAGACTTCTTTGTTTACCTCCTTGCCGACTCGAGAGGAACCGACAATACTGTCGGGACACCCGTCCGGGCAGGATGTTCCTCTTCTTGAGCCCCCTTTGGGACAGGAACCTCTTTTCCCTTCTCTCGAAAAAGCCCCACCCGCTGCGTTGCCCGACACTGCCAAGCTCTCGACGGCGGAAGTTGTGGAGGTTTCGAAAGAGCCTGTTCCGATAGACCAGTCGCAAACTGCCGAACCATTTGGCCATGAGGAGACTCCGACCTACACTTTTCCCCAAAGGCGCGGGCACGGGTTGCTCTTCTGGATGGGCAGGCGAAGAGCACCGTCCCGTGGAGGGGAAGAGAAGGTGGAAATTACTTATGAAGATGAGCCTTCCCTGCAGGAATCTTCCGGCTCCGATTATGCTGCGGAAGGGTATCCTGTTCAATCGGAATTGGAGCCTATAAGCCACGAGGATCTGGAGGATGAAAGTAAAAAATCCTCTCAGGGCAAAGAGGACCGGGCTCCCTAAGTTTTCTCCAGGCGGCGCGAGATTGTTTCCATGATTTGATCGGCTCGGGCGGGGAGTTCTACCGGCAGGTTGGAATAACGGGATTCGATTCCCCGCAGGTGACGGGAGTGGTAACGGAGCTGGAAGTCGGCGAATTTGAGACCGTGCGCCGTTGAAATGACCACCACGCGTTCCCGGGGGCCAATCACACCTCTTTTCAACAACTTGAAAAGGACGGCCAGGGCCACTCCGGTGTGAGGGCAATTGTAAAGTCCGGTGCGATCTGCACGAGCCGCGCTGTTGGCCAGCTCCTCCTCGCTTGCCTGCTCAACAATCCCGTCAAATTCTTTGAGAACTTTCATGGCCTTCTGGACGCTCACCGGGTTGCCGATCTGGATGGCGCTGGCGAGAGTCTTCTTCGCTTTGATGGGTTTGTACTTCCGGAATCCCGTGAGGTAACTGCGATAGAGCGGGTTAGCCCGTTCAGCCTGAGCGCATATCAGGCGGGGGAGCCGCGAGATAATGCCTAGATCCCGCAACAGGAGAAAACCACGCCCGATGGCACTGATATTTCCCAGGTTTCCTCCAGGAACGATGACGACATCGGGAATTTCCCAGTCAAATTGTTGGACCAATTCGATGCTGATCGTTTTTTGCCCTTCCAAGCGCAGTGAGTTCATGGAATTGGCCAGGTAAATGTTATTTCTTGCGCAGATTTCCTGGACAAGCTTCATGCAGCCATCGAAATCCGTGTCCAGGGATAACGTCAAGGCGCCATGGGCCAGAGGTTGGATTAATTGCGGAACCGAGACCTTGTTGCGGGGGAGAAAAACAATCGCCTGAATTCCCGCCGCGGCGCAATAAGCCGCCAGGGAAGCCGAGGTATCCCCGGTGGAAGCACAAGCCACGGCCTGGATGGGCACGCCCTCCGAGATCATTTGCTTCACCATGGAGACCAGGACCGTCATTCCCAGATCCTTGAATGACCCTGTGTGACTGTTTCCGCACAGCTTGACCCAGAGTTCTTCCATGCCGAGCTCGCGCCCCAGCCGCTCGGCCCAGAAAAGATTGCTGCCGCCTTCGTAGGTGGAAACAATGTTCCGGTTGTGCACATTGGGGCAGACCATCTCTTTCTTCCCCCATACGGAGCTACCATAGGGCCAATCGGTGCCGCGAAAGCGCATCTCAAAGAGGGCCATCCACTGTCCCGGGGAATTTTGACGCAGGAGATCCAAGTCGTGGGCCACTTCCAGCAGGTTGCCGCACGTGGGGCACTGGTAGATGATCTCGTTCAGCTCATATCTGCCCGAGCATCCTGCGATGCATTGAAACCAAGCCCTGTATGCCGGAGCATTTCCTGAAGAACGGTCGGGTTGTCGAGCAAGCGCTTCCTGACTCATGGGAACTTCCTCAATCTCGGGTGTTGACTCCCTTGCCCGTGGAGTTTTTGGAGGACAAAAAACTCTGACGCAAGTCCGCGGTCCACTGCTCCAACCGGCCGTAGAGTCTTTTCGGTTCGCGAGGCTCCCGCCGGGAAAACGCGTAGGCCGTAATCAGAGGGAGAGCGATGGTAGAATCCACATAAGCAACCACCGCGTCGGGAAGCTTGTCCGGATCCACTTTCCCCCAACTCACGGCTTCGCTCGGGGTGGCTCCGGAAAGTCCTCCCGTGTCAGGGCGGGCATCGGTAATTTGCAGGAAGTAATCGTGCCCCGAGTCTTCGATCCCCAGAATCTCCTGAATATAGGGTTCCGTCTGTAAAACGAAGTTCTTCGGGGAACCTCCGCCAAGAATGAACAGACCGCTGCCTCCGCCCTTTCTCCGGGCTTGCCAGACAATAGCCGCGGTCTGGTTGACATCGACATTCGGATCAATTTGCAGTTGATTCCCTTCCAGGGCCAGAGCTGCGATGTTCATTCCGATCGAGCTGTCTCCCGGAGAAGAAGTAAAGATAGGGACCTCAACCTCATGGGCCACGGACAAGATGCTGCCCCCTTCAACGCTCAAGGCCCGCTCCCTCTCGCGTACGTATTTCCCCACCCGATAGTGGAACTCCGCGGTTCCCATCACTTTCTGGAATTCGGGCAGAGACATGACCTGCCGATAGAAAGCATCCGTGGACAACAAAACGTCGTATTCAAAAAGGATGTCATAGATGCGGATTACTTGTTCCTTGCGGAGCTGGCGGTCATCCAAAAACGGGGTTCCCTGGTGAAGATTGAAGCCAAGACTGAAGTGAGTGTCGTGGTAGAGATTGGCCCCCGTGCTTACGATCCAGTCCACGAACCCCATTTTCATCAAGGGAATCAGACAGGAACGCCCCAGGCCGGCCGGGGTCAAAGCGCCGGTGAGGCTCATCCCGACGGTGACACCCTCCTGCAGCATTTTCTCCACGTAGAGACGGCACCCTTCCCGCAACCTGGCCGCGTTGTAGGCGAGGAAGGTTTTATCCACGAGGTCGGCGACGGATGCCCCGGCTTCTATGGGTTCCGGCCGGATCGGTTTTCCTTTGAGGAAAGAACTCTTCTCTGACATTTGCTGCGCTTTCTCGGGGTTTTCTTGATCTTAGAACAAATCAAAGAGATCTCGGAAAACGTTAACGATAAATGAATGATACGAAATGAATCCGAGGGGAGTCAAGGAAATTTGAGACTCTGTTTGACTCCGACAGTGAGAGCGAAGTAACATCAGCGACTATCTCGAAGCCTGTACTGAGAAGAAAGGAGGAAGAAGTGGAATTTGCAGGGAAAGTGGCTTTGGTGACGGGTAGTGCCGCGGGGATCGGACGGGCCGTGGCGTTGGAATTAGCTCGGCAGGGCGCTGTTGTGGGCCTGGCGGATCTGAATCAGGTCGGGACGGAGCGAGTTGCAGCAGAGATTCAAGCCCAAAAGGGGCGCTGCATGGCCTATCGGGTCGATGTCTCGCAGGAGTCTGGAGTCACCGGAACAATTGGCGATATTGTCTCCCGCTATGGCCGTCTGGATATGCTCGTCAATGCAGCCGGCTTTTTACGCTATACACCGGTAGCTGAACTCAGCTTAACGGACTGGAAGCGCTTGATCGAGGTCCATCTCACAGGGACTTTCTTGTGCTGTCGGGAGGCACTGGGACCCATGAGATCCCAGAAGGCGGGGAGCATCGTGAATTTCTCCTCCGGGCTTGGAGCCAAGGGCGCCAAGAACGCCGCTCATTACGCAGCTGCCAAGGCGGGCATCGTGGGCTTCACAAAATCTCTGGCCATGGAAGCGGCTCCCGAGGGGATTCGGGTCAATGCGGTAGCTCCCGGCCCCATCGACACCGCACTGCTGAGGGGAGATGCTACGGAGGAGGAATTCGCCGCCCATGCGCAAGACCGTTTGAAGGGGATTCCCATGGGACGGATCGGAGTTCCTGAGGACCTGGTGGGTCCCTGCCTCTTTCTGCTTGGCGAAATGAGCCGATACGTTACCGGACAGACTCTCCACGTAAACGGGGGCGGCTTCTTATTAGGCTAACCTCGGAAGAGGTTCTTTAGGAGGAAGACGAGGTTCGCGGGCCGTTCCGCCAGGCGCCGCAAAAAGTAAGGGTACCATTCTTTTCCATAGGGCACGTAGATCCGTACCCGGTAGCCGGCTCTGGCCAGCCGGCTCTGCAGGTCCCGGCGGATGCCGTAGAGCATTTGAAATTCGAAATTGTGCGGGTCCAATCCCAGGCGGTTTGCCATGCTGCGGGCCCGCCGGATGATTTTCTCATCGTGGGTGGCGATGGCCACGTAGACTCCGGCCCGTTGAGCCCTGGGGCTCATCAGGTTCTCCAGGAGCTTGAGGTAGTTTTGGTCCATATCCGATTTCCTGGGATAGGCGATTTCGGCACTTTCCTGGTAAGCGCCCTTGCACAGCCGGACATTCGTTCCCATCGGAATGAGGTGTTCGAGATCCATCTCGGTGCGATAAAGATACGCTTGCAGAACCACTCCAACGTTCCCGTAGGAGCGGCGCAGCAGATGGAAGAGATCGAGGGTCTTTTTCGTGTACCGGGACCCCTCCATGTCGATGCGCACGAAGTTCTGGCGTCTGGCTGCCTCTTCCAGGATGTGCCGCATGTTTTCCAGGCAAAACTCGGTGTCCGTCTCCAGTCCCAGTTGGGTGAGTTTCACTGAGATGTGCGAAGATACCCGTTTCCGAGAAATGACGTCTAGAAGTTCCAGGTAGGTATCCGTGGCCTGACGGGCTCCCCGGCGGTCTACTCCGCTTTCTCCCAGGTGGTCCATGGTGGCTTGAAGACCCTGACGGTTCAACTGCATAACGGCCGGCAATGCTTCCGCAAGAGTTTCACCGGCCACAAAGCGCCGGACGGCCCGGCGCACTTGAACCGCCTCGGTCAGAAACCGTTTTACACCTTCATGGGGAGCCAGAGTAAGCAATACGGATCGCAGCACGGTTTTTCTTCTCCTCCATATTTACTTAACGGCAAAGAACGTGGGAAATCAAGGGGAGTTGTTCCTAAATTTGTCACGAACTACCGCTTGATTTGTTTCCGCTGGGTCTACGGCTCTGAAAGAGAGAGTCAGCGCAGGGAGCGACCCCGGGGTAGGGGCAGATCTCCAACAGCGGGCAGTCGGTACAGCGCGGAGCCCGGGCTGTGCAGATCCGGCGCCCGTGCTCTATGAAAAGATGGGTAATCTGTGTCCACTCCTTTTTGGGGATCAGTACCAACAGGTCCTGCTCGATCTTCTTGGGGTCGCTGAAGGAAGTAAGCTCAAGGCGGTTGGCCACTCTGCGCGCGTGGGTGTCCACGGCAATGCCGCTGCTGACTCCGAAGGCATTTCCCAGAATCACGTTGGCTGTCTTGCGCCCCACGCCGGGAAGCTCCAACAACTCTTCCATTGTCCGGGGCACTTGCTCCTGAAACCGGTTCACAAGGATGGCGCAGGTTTCCTGGATGTGGCGTGCTTTGTGGCGGTAGAGTCCGGCCAGCCGGATCGCTTCTTCAAGAACCGGTCGTGGGGCGTTTGCATAATCCCGGGCCCTGGGGAATTGCCGAAAGAGGGCCGGGGTGATCTGGTTCACCCGCTCATCAGTGCACTGGGCTGAAAGAACAGTGGCGACCAGGAGCTCGAGCGGATTACTGAAGTGGAGGGAACAGCGGGCTTCTGGATACGTTTTGTGCAGGCGAGCCACGATTTTGGCTGCCCGCCGGCGCAAAGAAACCGGGCCTTCCTTAGATTTTGAACTCTTGCAGAGTGTTCGAGGCAAAGAGACTGTCGACCTCCAGGCGACGACGGGTCAGGCCTTGCTCAAAGCTGTACTGGGTCAGGGTTTCCAGTGTTGGGCGGTTTGTCCCGACACCATAGGGCCAGAAGTTTTCCCCCATTAGGTCTCGGGTCTCTTCAATCTCGGCGATGAGCCATGGGATGGAACACACCAGAGCATTCGTATCGTACAGAGAAGCCTGGCACAGGCGCATGGACTGGCAAAACGCTTTGTAGAGACTCTGGGCAACCCAGGGATTTTGATCGTAGATATCCCCTCGCAGCACGATCGTGTGCATGATCGGGTAGATGCGGGTCCGGCGATAATATTCCTGCTCCACTTTCCGGTAGTCTGGAATCAAGCGACGGATATGGGGAGCCCCTCGCAGGAAGATGGAGGGCATGTAGGCAATGACCAGTGCGTCAATTTCCCCGGATTCGAGCATGTCGGCCAACGTCCTGTGAGCCGGGATGGGATGGATTTGCAGATCGGGAGGTAAGTGGAGAGGGATTTTTTCCTGCCGGCCCGGTTGTTCTCCTCCCCCCGTGAACCAGATCATCTGATGGGGGGAGACCCCATATTCGTGTTCTAGAAGACCGCGCACCCACAGGGCCATGGTGATCTGATATTCCGGGACCCCGACCCGTTTTCCCACCAGGTCCTTGGGTTCGCGGATTCCGGACTTCGTGTTGATGTAAATGCAAGAATGGCGAAACATGCGAGACACAAACACCGGCAGAGCGATTAAGGACGGCTCGCCCCGATCCCGGGCAATGAGGTAGGAAGACATGGACATTTCGGAGGCTTCGAATTCATGGTCGCGGAGCATGCGCCAGAAAATCTCTTCCGGCCGCAGCTGGATATAATTGAGATCGATCCCTTCGGGCTGTACGCGACCGTCCACGAGCGCCCGAGTGCGGTCGTAGTCCCCACAAGCCAGGGTGATGCGTAGTTTCGACATGACGTTCCTTCCTCTGCCAGCGCCGTGCAGGGCAAGCAAGCTTCGCAGGACAGTAACCGGTGCGTGGAAAGTAAGAGAGCTTTTTCTAGATAACAGCGGGCCCGGGAAAAGTCAAGCACCCCAACTCCGCTCGCCGCCTGTGCCGGTCTTCCCTTGTTGAAATCTCTCGCTCGTTCGGATATAGTCCGGCGTTATTGTCCAGCGATTCGTTTTTTTCTTTTCGG
>Ga0209342_10008372_pt1 | contig 10363 bp, 12 predicted proteins | sample RifCSP16_2_FD_184023 | JGI IMG/M metagenome (GOLD analysis project Ga0209342, IMG submission 184023) | Soil microbial communities from Rifle, Colorado - Rifle CSP2_sed 16_2 (SPAdes) (version 2) | ecosystem: Environmental > Terrestrial > Deep subsurface > Rock core/Sediment | place: Rifle... | reverse complement strand
AGCCGTTACCTCACCAACTAGCTAATCCGACGCAGGCTCATCTGATAGCGCAAGGCCTTGCGGTCCCCTGCTTTCATCCGTGGATCGTATGCGGTATTAGCCCGGCTTTCGCCGGGTTGTCCCCCACTACCAGGTAGATTCCTACGCGTTACTCACCCGTCCGCCACTCTACTCGGGGTTGCCCCCTTTCACGTTCGACTTGCATGTGTTAGGCATGCCGCCAGCGTTCAATCTGAGCCAGGATCAAACTCTCCAATAAAATTTCGCTGTCCCCGAAGGGACAAAAGCATTTAGACGAAGGCTGCCCGAAGGCCTCCCTCGTCGCCTTTCATGGATGACCAAGGCTCGACATAAGCGCCCACACAAATTACTTGATCTGATTTTTAAAGAACGAGACCGGCGCATGGCCGGCCAAGGGATGCGGATTATACGCATCCGCGTTCCCTCGTCAACGACTTATTTTAGCCGGTCGCGCAGCGCGGGATGAACTGGTAAAAATACGGATATTCTCGGGGGAAACCCGGTAGCCGCCACGGCGAATTTTCGGCTTTCGGCCGTTTGTCCGAGAGCACCCCCTGTCTCTGGGGCGTTATCGCACTTTTACCCGCATGAATTTGCGTTTTCCTACCTGGAAAACGTGGGTTTCCCCCGGGTGGATTTCAAGCCCGGGATCGGACACGCGCTCACCGTCCGCCCGCACGCCCCCCTGCCGGATGAGCCGCACCGCCTCCGAGGTGCTTTCGGTCAATCCCGCCTCCTTGAGCAGCCGCGGCAGACCGATCCCCCGGCCCTGGGCCGCAACCTCGACCTCGGGCATCTCCTCGGGCATGCGCCCCTGCTGGAAGCGGGAGATAAACGACTGGTGTGCGCGCTCAGCCGCCTCCAGGCCATGGAACCGCGCGACCATTTCCCGCCCGAGCCGGAACTTGACGTCGCGGGGGTTCAAGCCCTCGGCGACCTCGCGCCGCCACTGCTCGATTACGCGCAATTCCTCAGCCGAGAGCAGCTCGAGGTAACGCCACATGAGCACGTCGGAAACGGACATGAGCTTGCCGAACATCTCATCCGGCGGCTCGTTGATGCCGATGTAATTGCCGAGTGATTTCGACATTTTGTTCACGCCGTCCGTGCCTTCCAAGATCGGCATGGTCATCACGACCTGCGGCGGCTGACCGTTGAGCTTCTGGAGCTCCCGGCCGACCAGCATGTTGAATTTCTGGTCGGTACCGCCGAGCTCCACGTCGGCGCGCATCGCGACCGAGTCGTAGCCCTGGATCAGCGGATAAAGGAACTCGTGAATCGCAATCGGCTGGTTGGCAATGTAACGCTTGTGAAAGTCGTCGCGCTCGAGCATACGCGCGACCGTGTGCGTGCCCGCAAGCCGGATGAGCTCGGCGGCCTTCATCTCGCCCATCCAACTCGAGTTGAACATAACGAGCGTCTTCTCGGGGTCGAGGATCTTGTAGATCTGGCTCTCGTAGGTGCGCGCGTTTTCGATCACCTGGTCGCGCGAAAGCGGCGGGCGCGTGGCGTTCTTGCCGGTGGGATCGCCGATCATGCCGGTGAAGTCGCCGATCAGAAACAGCACCTCGTGCCCGAGGTCCTGGAACTGGCGCAGCTTATTGATGAGCACCGTATGCCCGAGATGCAGGTCGGGGGCGGTCGGATCGAAACCGGCCTTGACGCGCAGCCGCCGTCCCGAGTTAAGCCGCTCGGCGAGCTCCGCCTCCAGCAAGATTTCAGCCGCCCCGCGCCTGATCCGGCGCAGCGCCTCGTCCGCATCAACCATGAATGAATCGTTATCCTGAGGGGGTCATGGAACGCGCCAAGGTTACCACAGCGCCGTTTTGCCGGCATGCGCCCGGAGGCCGGTGCAGCTCATCTGCGGGGGTCTTGGGTCTGCCGGTTGCGCCCATTCCGAGCGGGCAGGTCGAAATGGTTACTTGAAACTTGAAACCCGCTACTTGAAACTGCTCGTATGTACTACATCGGACTCATGTCCGGCACCAGCGTCGACGGCATCGACGCGGCGCTGGTATCCATCACGAACGACGCCGGGCTCACGCTCATCGCGACTCATGCCCATCCATTCCCGCACGAGGCAAGGCAAAAAATCCATGCCTTGAGCCACCCCGGCGCCAACGAGCTGGCCGCCGCCGGCGAGTTGGATATGCAGCTCGGCGAGCTGTTCGCCGAAGCCGCCCGCGAGGTGCTCGCGAAGGCCGGCATGACGGCACGCGATATCCGCGCCATCGGCTCCCACGGCCAGACGCTGCGCCATCACCCGAACTCGCGCCATCCCTTCACGCTTCAGATCGGCAATCCCTCCGTGATCGCCGAGCGCACCGGCATCGCGACGGTCGCCGATTTCCGTTCGCGCGACATCGCCGCCGGCGGCCAGGGCGCGCCGCTGGTACCGGCCTTTCACCACTGGCTGTTTCACTCACCCGCACACCACCGCGTCATCCTCAACATCGGCGGCATCGCCAACGTCACCTATTTGCCCGCCGACGCAAGTCAATCCGTCCTCGGGTTCGATACCGGGCCGGGCAACACGCTGCTGGATCAGTGGACGCACCGGCACCTTGCGAAGCATCACGACGAGGACGGCCGTTGGGCGGCGGGCGGGCGATGCGTGCAGGGCCTGCTTGAGCGGTTGCTGCACGATCCTTTCTTCGGAGCGCCTCCGCCGAAGAGCACCGGACGCGAGCATTTCAACCTCGTCTGGCTCGATTCGCGGCTCGATGCGCTCGAGCAAAAGCCCACGCCGCAAGATGTCCAGGCCACGCTGCTTGAGCTTACCGCGCGCACCGTCGCCGATGCGATCCTCCGCTTCCTGCCGCGTGTGGACGAGATCTACGTCTGCGGCGGCGGCAGCCACAATCGCGCGCTGATGGCGGCGCTCAAGACACGGCTCCCGGACCGACCCATCGCCACCACCGAGGCGCTGGGGCTCACCCCGGACTGGGTGGAGGCCGTGGCCTTCGCCTGGCTTGCGCATCGAACGCTTGAGGGTCTTCCCGGCAATCTCCCCTCCGTTACGGGAGCACGGCGGGCGGTGATATTGGGGGGGATATATAAAGCGTAGGGGCGAGGGGCGAGGGGAAAGATGAAGGGGGCCTTTCGGCCCCCTCGCATCTCGTACCTCGCCCCTCGTACCTGCCGTTATCAGGTGTTAAACGACGACCCGCACCCGCAGGTGGTCTTGGCGTTCGGATTTTTGATCACGAACTGGGCGCCTTGCAGACCCTCCTGATAGTCGATCTCGGCGCCGCTCAGGTACTGGAAGCTCAGCGGGTCGATGAGCAGCGTCACGCCTTCCCGTTCGACACGGGTGTCGTCCTCGTTGGCGCTCTCCTCAAAGGTGAATCCGTACTGGAAACCGGAGCACCCGCCGCCGGAGACGAACACTCGCAGCATCAGCGCCGGATTCTTTTCTTCTTCGATCAACTCTCTAACCTTCTTTACGGCGCCGTCGGTGAACAGCAGCAGAGGGGGCATATCGAGCATGGCAGCACTCATGGGAACCTCCAAATCAGGACCAAATAACAATATTAGCGTATCAGATTCCTGCGCATAGGGGGTAAATTCCAGGCCGGCTGCCGAAAATCACGTTCTCGGAAGCCTGCCATGCGGTAAATATAGGGACATGCCGTCATTTTTCAACCATGCCAAGCGGTGGAAAAATGGAGCTTCCCTAACCCTCATCGTCCGGGCTGCTCCCGACGGACACCGGCTTAAGCCGCGCCACCGCTCCTTTGTCCTTGACGCCATCGGCCACCTCGCGCACGAGGCCCCCATTGATGACCGCGCCCAGCGCCATCTCGATCACCTTGTAAAAGATATCCCCGGCGATCTCGGCCTTGGGCTGGAGCTCGATGCGCTCGGACGCGCGCACATTCCCCTTGATCGAGCCGTTGGAGATGATGTGCGGCGCGGTGACATTACCGACGATGACGGCGTTTTCGCTCAGGACCAGGGTACTGCTGCCGTCGCCCTTCGCGGTGATGTTGCCGCGTATCTTACCGTCGATGCGCAGGCCGCCAGAGAAGGTGATGTCCCCCTTCAGCTCGGTCTTGACGCCGATCAGCGTGTCGATGGTGTTACACGGTTTTTCACTTGGGCTCTTTGAAAGTACCGACAACATGTTCTGTCTCCATCATGGTTGGCGGGTCTTTCCTCGACCCCACCTTAACTGTAACTATACACCGGAATCCGCCGCACTTCGGCGGGTTCCACCCCACCCCGACCTCTACGCCTGCGGCCAGGCGTACACCGCCTCGACCTCCTGCGTACCGCCCGAGGTAGTCACGCTCACCTTGACCTTCAGCGGTTTGAAATTGCGCGGCAACTCGAACCGGCCTTCGATATCCTGGAAATACTTGAAATTGACGCCGATCGGCCGCTCGTTCGCGGCCGGAACCCTGAGCACGGTATCTTGCCCCCCCTGCACGCCGCTGATCTCGAAGCGCGCGATACCGCTGATGGAGCGCTCATGCTTCAGGGCCTGGATCAGCACAAGCTTATAGCTGAACCGGTTCACTCCGGCGGCCGGCTCGATATAAAGGTTCTGGATGCGCAGCCCGCTCTTTTGGTCCGGGGGTGAGATGATGTTGCGGTAAAAATTGAGTTCCTCCCGCAGTTTCACGATCTCCTGCGCCGAGACCTTGAGCGAGCGGTCCAGATCCTGATAGGCGGTCTGGTCCATCTGGATCGTGCGCTCCGCCCGCGCGAGCGCCTCGCGCAACTCCTGATTCTCGTTCGCCGCGCGCTCGGTCTCCCCCTGCAACGTCTGCACCCGGCGTGTGGCCCACTCGCGCTCGAATCCGGCCATGCTCAGGCCGTGATTGTAAATCCACGAAAACGCCGTAAGCACCACCGCCCCCACGGCGGCGGCGATAAGGATCTTGACGCGGGGCTGGACCCGCGGCTTGACGACAAGCTCGCCGGTCGTGTTTTTCCGCTTAAACCGCTTAAGCATCCTCTCCCTCGAACGTGGCTTGAGTGTCGAGTCCCTTAAATAGCTTTAGGGAAACTCTGAACAAGTCCTCTCCGCTTTTGTCGGGTTACGCCCCGCCACTAAATCGACGGTACCGCCGTGCCAGTTTGCAGTCCCTTTGTGTCGATTTAGTGGCGGGGCGTAACCCGACCGATCTCCCTCGGACGTGGCCAAGTGAATTATAGCGCCCCGCGGGCCGCGCACCCAGACGCCGGCACGCCGGGCGATCCAACCCGGTCCGCTTCCCTCGGCAAGCTCCGGGACGGGGCTAGGGCAACAGCGCGGGCGCATCGAGACCGAGCTTTTCATTCAGGCCGAACAGGATATTCATGTTCTGCACCGCCTGTCCGGCCGCCCCCTTGACCAGATTGTCGATCACCGACAGCACCACCACGGTGTCCGCGCCCTGCGGGCGGTGCACGGCGATGCGGCAGACATTGGCCCCGCGCACCGATCGCGTCTCCGGGTGACTGTCCGGGGGCAGCACGTCCACGAACGGCTCGGCGGCGTAGCGCTTCTCATACAGCGCCTGGAGGTCCACATCGGTCTTCTTGAGGCGTGCGTAGAGCGTGGCATGAATGCCGCGGATCATGGGCGCGAGATGCGGCACAAACGTCAGCCCGACGGGCTGGCCGTACACCGCCTCCAGCCCCTGGCGGATTTCGGGCCAATGCCGGTGACCGCCCACCGCATAAGCCTTCATCGTATCCGCGGCCTCGGAAAAGAGCGTGTGCACCTCGGCCTTGCGGCCCGCGCCACTGACACCGGATTTGGCGTCGGCGATCAGATGCTGGGAATCGACGAGGTCGTTCTCCAGAAGCGGCAGGAACCCAAGCTGCACCGCCGTGGGATAGCAGCCGGGATTAGCGATGAGGCGCGCCTTTTTGATGCTCGTGCGGTTGACCTCCGGCAGCCCGTAGACCGCCTCGGCAAGCAGCTCCGGGCAGGCGTGCGGCACGCCGTACCATTTCTCCCAGAGCGCGGCATCCTTGAGCCGAAAGTCGGCAGCCAGGTCGATGAACTTTACGCCGGCGGCGAGCAGCTCGCGCGCATGCGTCATCGCGACCCCGTTCGGGGTGGCGGAAAACACGACGTCGCAGGCGGCGAGCGCCTTGTTATCCGGCTCGGTGAAGGCGAGATCCACGTAGCTGCGCAGGCTTGGGAAGAGCTCCGCGACCTTCCGGCCCGCCTCGCCGCGCGAGGTGATGATCTTGAGTTCCGCCTGCGGATGGGTCGCCAGCAGGCGCAGCAGCTCCACGCCCGTATAACCCGTGCCACCGATAACGCCGACTTTGATCATATATTTCTATGAACAGCGTGAATCACGATGGAGCATGCGCAGCTGCGCATGCCTTGCAGTGTGTCACGAAAGCTCCTGGGATGCGCTACGGCCACTTGCGTGCGTGGTGCAGCACACGCAGTATCTGAATCAGATCATACCGGATGCGGTAAACAATAATAAATGGCGTCCCCGACACCACCAGCTCTCGTGTGCCGCGAAAGCGGCCGGGACGGCCGAGATTGGGATGCGCCAGCAGGTATTCGACCGCCTCACGAACCCGCGCCGCCATAGCCCGCGCGGCCCGCGGATTATCGACAGCTATAAATTCACCGGCCTGTTCGAGATCATCGAGCGCGCTGCGGGTCCAGCTAAGCTCCATGCCGGCCCCATTTGCTCAGGGCCTTCAGGGCCTGCTTGTGCCCGACCAGTTCGCCGGCATCCGCCTCGGCAATCCCCTTGCGGATCGCCTTGATCTGCCATTCCTGGAGTGAAAGAAAGTCCTCGATGGCCTGCGCCGCGATATAGGATTTCGAACGATCCGTCGCTTCGGCCAACGCCGCCAGGCGTTTAGCCACCTCTGCCGTCACGCGCACCGAGATCAGTGTTGTTCCGTTCATCGCCATGCCCTCGCTGCTTAACCATCATCATTTTAGATGATATTAGCACCATTTGTGAATCACGCGGTCGTTCACCCCAGAAAAGCAGTTAACCGCAGATGAACGCAGATAAACGCGGATATTCAAAACGCTGCCGGTATTCGCCTGTCTGCGTGCGGACACGCACAGGCAGGCCAGCCCACCGAAAGGGTGAAGGGCTTCGGTGCATCAACGGCACGATTCATCCTGAAAACGGCGATTGCATCCGCAGATTACGCAGATTTCCGCAGATTTTAAGAATGAGTTCCGCTTGCGGGTGGGCCGCCAGCGGCCGCAGAAGCTCCACACCCGCCTGTGCCTGTGCCGACAGCAGACAGGTGTGACCCCTACCGCCGATGACGCCGACTTTGATCATGGCAATAGATGCGAAGTCCGGATAGATACTCAATCAGCCGAACAATCGTACAAGCAATTGTTCGCGCGCAACCTTGTGATGGGCCGCGACTTCCACAAGAATCGCGGACAAGGTTCCGACCCTCAGCGGTGAATGGTTGGGAATGGTCACGTGGTGCTGACCGTTGATTGTGGTGGTCAACCTCATGTGACTGCCCGTCTGGCGAGTAATCTCGTAGCCGAAACCTCGCAATGCCTTCGCCAGTTCCGGCCCGGATACCGAACGGGACAGCCTCACAGGGCGATCACTTCCTCGCGCACGAAGTGCAGACGAATCAGCTTCGGGGCACGGCCTTCCTCAAAATGACAGGACACTGCGTCGCGCACCTGCCGGTGCAGACTATCCAGATCGTCCGCCTCGGTAAAAATGCCTTCCCCCAAGGCGCGGGCGATATATCCCCCCTCCGGGGCCTCGTCTACGACAAAAATGAGTTCGTTCATGCGCTAAATACTAGCACAGAAAAATCCACAACCTTATTGCCGGGCTCGCCTGCGGGTGCTGCGCCAGCAGACACAGAAGCTCAACACCCGCCTGCCTGTGCCGACGGCAGACAGGTGTAACCCGTGCCGCCGATGACGCCGACTTTGATCATGTCTCGATGCGACCGATTCCCGTAGTTCGCAGGGCGCCCTGTCCTCAACGCACAACCCAATTCTCGACCTTGAGCCGGGGTACCCGTCTGAATTCAACCGCGTTGTCGGTGACCAATACCGAACCCAGGGTCAGCGCGTGCGCGGCAATCAGCAGGTCATTCGCACCGATCGGAGTGCCTTTCCTTCGGAGATGGCTTCTGATCTTTCCGTAAACCGGTGTGGCCTGCGTCGGCCAGTCGAGCGCCGTGACGTATTGAAGAAAATTTTCGAGCGCCTCTTCGTTACGCTTTCGCTGTGCCGATTCCTCGATCCCACACCAGAGTTCGGCCAACACGATACTGGACACCGACACATCGCCCACCGGCACCCGCTCCAGCTTCTTGCGCACCTCGGGCGTCCGATGTTTGATGATGTAGATGCACGTATTCGTATCCAGCATGTATTTCACCTAGAAAACCTCCCTTTCCTCCGGCGGCGCATCCTCGATCCGCTCGGGAAAATCGTCGCTGAAGCTCGCGCCCCGCTCGAAATACCATGCCCACGATTTAGGCTTCGGTACGAGAATTACCCGGCCACCGCGCCTTTCGATATAAACCTCGCCGCAGGCGAACCGAAACTCCTTGGGGATGCGTACGGCCTGACTACGCCCGGATACGAACACCTTCGCGACAGCCCGCCCCATAAGATCACCTCCGTCCAATTGCTATATATTTAAAATATATAGCATTCCGACCCCGGGCGTAAAGCCATGCCCCAGGCCGTTTGCTGGAGACCAGGCCGCTCTGAGGTCGGTCGTCAACCGTGGACGCCATTATTCTCAAAATCTGCGGATGCAACCGCCGTTTTTTTAGGTTCACAGATGAGCGGCCATGGATGGAGGCGCCCCGCCGGGCGCACCAAAAAAAACGGGGCCCGAAGGCCCCGTCGAGTTGAACAGCTTTGATATTGTTATCCGCGATACCGCAATTAGAAATTGACGATTAGGCCGACCGACAGGGCCGTGCCGTCCTTGCCGGCGGTAACGCTGCCCTCGCCGTGGCCGGTACCAGTGGTGCCAACGGCAGCGGCGCCGACGGCCGCCGGGACCGTACCGTTGGGATCGTTGCTGGCCGAAGCATAGGCGATATAGCCGGTCGTGTTCTTGCTGAAGGTATGGTCCACACCAAGCGCCGTCAGGTTGCCGCCGTCATTGGCGCCACTCACGGTCTCGGGAAGAGAGTAGTACTGGACCTTGAAGCTGTTGTTACCGGCCTTGAACGCCGCGCCGACACCGACAGCCTTGTTCTTCACGTCCTTCACACCGACAACATTGTTAAACGACTGCACCAAGGCAGCCACGGTCAGGTCGCCCGCCGTGTACTTGGCCGCAAGACGGCTGCCGCTTTGAGCGTCGGCAGACCCGGTGAGCCCCTTACCGAGGATCTCGTTCGCGAAACCGACCCAGAGCGGACCGGCGGTGTAGGTCACATTGAAGCTCGTGGAGCTCCCATCCTTATAGCCTTCCTCCGGCAGATAGGCCGCCAAGATGCTCAGGCCGCTCATGCTGGGCGAGGCATAGGCAATAACGTTGTTGACGCGGAGATCTTCCACCCCGTCGTTATTGGTGACGTTGCGGGCATCGCCCACCTGCTCGTTGAACAGATCGACCGCACGGCCGACGATCTTCATCGGGGTGTCGTGACGACCGACCAGCACTGCGCCGAAATCTCCGGCCAGGCCAGCGTAGGTATTGCGGCTAGCAATGCTGCCGCTCGAAGTGGTAGCGTTGCCGAGAGCGCCGGTGCCCGTGCCGTCAGAGCGGAACGCGTTCTCGACCTGGAACAGGGCCTTCAGGCCGCCGCCCAGATCCTCGCTGCCCTTCACACCGAAGCGGGAGCTGTTGTCCGACACGTAAAGGCTGCTCGCCTTAGTCGTGGCAGTATCGGTCCCGCCGTTATCGAGGCTGTCGATCGAGACATGGAAATGGCCGTACACCGTTGCTTCCGCCTGGGCAAGCGCTGTGCCACCGGCCAGAGCCGCACCCACTGCTAAGGTCAATAACTTCTTATTCATGGATTTCCTCCGTTGATGAGGTTGCTTTGGAAAATCCAGGCAAACCAGCCTGAACTTGGCGCAATGTATAACATGGCGTTTGCAGGCACGCAACGGCTTTTTCGCGGATTTACGACAAATGGAAATATTGTTGCTTGCGCGCAACATTCAGATCTGTCTCTCGCTATAGCGCACGTTATCCTGGAAAGGCAGTTCGAACCGCCAAGAGGTCAAGTAGGGACGGGATTTTCAACCTGGGAAAAGCAGGTAACCGCAGATTTCGCAGATTATTGCGACGGCACAAATCTATCTGAACATGCCCGAGGTACTGTCTCCGCGCCGGCTCCGGATCGAAGCCTCCATGCCGCCGCAATAATCGAAAACTCATATGATTTTCGTCCCGCCACT
>Ga0209342_10008371_pt1 | contig 10365 bp, 26 predicted proteins | sample RifCSP16_2_FD_184023 | JGI IMG/M metagenome (GOLD analysis project Ga0209342, IMG submission 184023) | Soil microbial communities from Rifle, Colorado - Rifle CSP2_sed 16_2 (SPAdes) (version 2) | ecosystem: Environmental > Terrestrial > Deep subsurface > Rock core/Sediment | place: Rifle... | reverse complement strand
TGAAATTATTAAGGAACTTGCAGAATTGATTGTTAGGAAAAGGGCAAAGACTAATAAGGATTTTGCAAAGGTTTAATTATGAAATTTTTGGTAGAAATTAGTAATGAAACAGCAAGACAATATTCACACGATAGAGATATTTCCCAGCATATAAGAGAGGCAATATACGCAAAAATTAGAAAATATGTTTCTTGCAGAATAGAAGTGGTTAAAATAACTAAAATAAATGATGGCACATAGCACAATGGCAGTGCATCTGGCTATCAAAAGGTTATAGGTTCGAGTCCTATAGTGCCAGCCAATTTAAGGAGGTATAAACTATAATGGATGATATACTAGAACAAATTGATTTTGCGAGGAATGCCATAACTAAATCAACTAGTAAAACTATAACTATTAGGGTTATTGTTTCGTTAGGCAAACATAAAAAACAAGAAAAAGTAGCGTTAGATATTAAAGAAATAGAATTTGACGATAAATCTGCAACAATTTATTTGATAGTTTAGATTATGATATTCGAAGAATTTGAATACGCTGTAGAAGAAGAACACAAAGATAAATTTAAGTCAGATGTTAACAAAGCAGTAATGATATTTGGCGAGCGTTGGAGACCTTATAATATAATTACCTGGACTGCTTGTTATGAAATGTGGAAGAAAGAAGTTGGCATGGATAGGAAAGTTGTGAATACACTAAGAATACAATGAACGAACAAATAAAACAATTAGAGAAAGAGGCAAAAGACCTACTAGAGTCTCTACAAATGAATCAAGCAGAGAGGCGCTGCCTCGGATTATTAGGTCCATTTTTACAGGTTCTATTTGAAGGATTGCCTCAATCATCTCAGACTAGGGTATTAAAGGTTATGTATGATTACCAACTTATTAAGGAGAAACAATTAAATGCACCGACAACCGAAAGCAAGAAATAGAGAGGCATTAAATGGTAATGTATTTCCGCAAATATGGAGAAAGGTAGAAAATATAGCATTATACTGTCAGTGTTCCAAAGCTTATGTAATTACTGTATTATTGGCTAAGGCCCTTAATATTGATTTAGGAGATGATTATGAACTTGCTAGAAAAATTAGAAGCTACTGCAATTGAATGTAGATTGAGAGCAGATACTATTGATTCTGCTATAAAAGTAGTTAAGGAATTAGGCTTAGATAAAATTGAAAAGAAGAAAAAGAAGACTAATAAGGCTAATAAGAAACGTAGGCCATTGTTTTTGAAAATGTCTAGAGCCCGAAGAAAAGAGATTAGTAAAAGAATGAAAGCATATTGGGCAGGAGTTCGTAAGAATAACGGTAAGTAAACATATGCTACCCACTATTGGAGTCAATAATTTCTATGCAAGAGCATTTGCAACCTCTTCCTAGGATGAGATTAAAGAAAGTGGATGGGACTTTATACTTTCGTCAGAAGCTAATTCCCAATCCCTGAAATGACAGGGTGCCAGCAAATTAAACTAGGAGATTAAACCATATGCCAATTAAAATTACAAGCGAAGATGCTAAGAAAGGAGATAGAATTTATCCTAAGATTAGAGATAAACATTGGGCCGATATATTAAGAATACATTTTATAGATATAGTAGAGGATACATTCGTAATATATCATAATGCAGATAAAATGAATCCTGAATTGGAAAATAAATGGAGACATTTTAGGCAGATTTTGGAGAAAAGATTATGAACCATTACGAAACACTAATTAAGATTAGAGATGCACACATTACTCTGGGAGGTAGTTTTGAGGATATAAAGGCGCTCGACTTCATATTAGCTATGATGGAAGAGCAGCCTCCAGTATTCTTCATATCTCAAGAGGAATGTAAAAGTCTCTGGGATTATTTTCATTTAAGAGCAGGTTTCATTAGTCATGAGACTGATATGCCAGTTCATAGGTTTTGTGATAGGTTATATTCATGGCTGAAAACAAGAAACTTAGTCCCGAAGACTTAGCAAAGGAATTTACTACTGGGGATTTATCATCCTTGATTGGCAAAGAAATTATATTTAAAATACATCCTATCCAGGAAAAATTTATGAATGAGGAAGTGCATAGAATTCCATATATGGGGGTAGATTGGGGTAAGAAAGAAGCATCTGCATTTATTTATTCTACTTTAGATGGAAGAGAAATAAGACCGAGAGCACAGTTTATTTATTGGAATAGGTCACCAGTATTCGATATGAAATTAGTAGATGGAGTATGGGTAAAAAAATGATTCATAAAAAAGTTAGATTTAAGGGCGAAATTTATTGGCTATCGCATACAGATTTTGGTTTTAATCTTAGTCCGTTAGATCATTATGACGAATCTGGAGAATTGCTGGCGAATCCATTTAGGGATATTAGCTATGCCTTTGTATTTAATGGAAAAATTATGAGATTTGAAAAAGAAATAGGCACGATGGCAGATTTAGAAGAGGTTAAGTAGATAATGAGAATAGGATTCACCGGCAGCCAAAAAGGAATGTCAACATTTCAAAAACATGAACTACCTAGGATATTAAAGTTAAAGGACGCGACTGAATTTGTTTTTGGGGATTGTATTGGAAGTGATATTGAGGCTGCTAGGATTGCGTTATTTGAAGGTATTCTACAGTTTAGTGTTTATCCACAAAATAAAGATACTCGAAAAAGGGCATGGTTTCTAAACCCAGAGAAAGATATTATAAGAGAAAATGGAAAATGGACTAATATAAATGGTCTTTTAGATAATAAAGAAGTCATTTATTCGATTAGATGGTTCCCTGCGGAGCCTCCATTAAGTAGAAATATGAGAATAGTAGACTCATGTGATTATGTTATAGCATGTCCTAAGGAATTTGAGCATACATTAAGAAGTGGAACATGGGCTACAATTCGATATGCATGGAAACATAAAAAGGATAAGATTACTATTATTCCTCCTCTTGATAGGTGAATTATGACAATCAGAGATTTAATGAAAGCAGTTCCTGAAGAGTTTTGGGATAGTATGATAGAAATATATCTTCCCCAATTAAGACCGGGAGAAGAGGGGGAGTGTCCATTAATTAATGTAACCATAGACCAGGTAGGAACTAGGCCGATTAGAATTATATTAGAAGCAGATTATGATTAAACTAATTATATTTATTTATAGGTATATTAGATTTTACAGACATGATAATTACATGAACGAGAATTGGAGAAAACAAAATGGTATTTAGAGGTAGAACTACTAATCCAGATGAACGTAAGGTTTATGTTCACGATGAAATTGAAATAGAATATAGAGGTATCAAAGCAAAGATTAATAAAGATGGAAAGGTAACTCTTAGGCATGATGATCCCAATAGTGATGAATATGATGAAATAGTTGTCCCGGCTAATCTCATTTTCAAATTAACTAATCTATTAAACAATACTAGAAAAGTTAGATTTGAACCTAAGGAAACTTAATTATGAAAACATATCTAGGTGATGCAGTATATGTAGAATTAGTAGATGGAATGATTAAATTAACCACTGAAAATGGAATAAATGTTACCAATGAGATATTTCTAGAGTTATCTGTTTACAAGAATTTAATAGATTGGGTAGAAAGTTTGAAACAATGACTGAATTAAAAGAAGAAAATTTAATAGAAGTTAATGAAGAAAAATGGACCAATATTCAATTAGATTCTCAAATTCTATCTAGTTTTATGTCATGTCCATGCAAATGTAATTATGTATTTAATAGGCATTTGATTCCGATAGGAGGCGTTCCAAAGTCATATGAGAAAGGACAATTAGCGCATATTGGATTACATGAATATTGGAAAGAAAGGATTAAGTCTGGGGATTATCAAATTGCAGCGGCCATAGGATTGGACGCGGCTAAAAAGGCTAGTTTAACATTTACATATGGAAGCAGAAGACGCACTCGATTGCTTTTCTACACTTGTAGAGTTTTTTAAGTTTATTCAACAGTCTAGTTGGATTCCAATAGCAACAGAACAATCATTTAGATTCAAAGCATATGAGGATGCTAATCTTCGGTTACGAATTTACCTTACTGGTCGTATTGACCTTATTGTTAAGACTTCACAAATACCTATTATCCCCGTCGATAACAAATCAGAATCCGAACGCTGGTTTTATACGCAAATGTCTAATCAGTTTAGGATTTACGCACTTGCTTGTAAAGCTAATGTTTTGGGTGTGCAAAGATTTGGGTTCCAAAAATCTCTCGATACTAAAGACAAATTTAAGATGGAACTATTACCATTCGACCCTGATACATTGGAAGAATGGCGAACTTTAACTCTACCATATTGGGTAAAACAATATTTAATTTGTAATGAAGATAATTACTGGCCTATGAATCATACCAGTTGTATATCAGGACATTTCGCATGTCAGTTTTCTGATAAATATAATGGTGGCATTTGCAATGTAAGTCGAGAGGTCAGGGAACAGAAATTAGAAAGATATTTCAAAGTTGGTAAGGAGTGGAATCCAATGGAGTTTTAATATGGAAAATCACGAAATATTCAGAGCATTGGATATGATTAGTAAAGTGGCTGAGCAAGCTATGGCCCATAATATTATTAGCATAAGAGCACAAGATGCTCATGATTATGCTGAAAAATATTTATTTGGAGTATGGGGAAAAAATGTATGGCATGTTATTCTAGATGATGCTATTAGGATGAGAAAGGAATTAGAAAATGCCAAATCTACAAGATTGGAAAGAGCCTGATATTATTATTAACGGCAAAGAATTGACATTTGCCCAATGCATGACAGTAAGAGTAGCTATAACAAGTTTTCTTATGTTTGTATCTGATTATGATAATGCTAAAGAACTGGGTAAGATAGCTAATGGATATGAGGAATTATTGATTAATATAATTAATATTATGCATGTGAATACTATTCCCATAAGTAAAGTAGAAATGTAAAATGGCAAAACATACACATCGCTACCGCCGAGTTAATATCGGCCATGGAGGTAAAGAGTTTTGGGTGATGAAGTGTGTTGACCCGGAATGCACTCATTATACTCCAATGGCTAGTAAATTATCTGCTCCTTTACTAAAAGGTAATATGGCGCTATGTAATCGTTGTAATGGCCCATTTATTCTTAATAAAAGAGCACTACGAATGGCAGAACCTTGCTGTGATGATTGCGTTAATAAGAAGATTACGCCTGCTCTTAGACAAGCGGAGGATTTCTGGACTAAATTAGAACAAGAGGCCAAATCAAAATGACTATACAAGAGCTATATTTGATTAGAAGAATGTTAAATATAGGAGAGTTGGATGATGATGAAGATGCGTGGACCGCCAGAGAAATAGTCAATAGGGAAATTACATTAAAAGAAATTAATCCAGTTACAAATAAAGAATATGAGTGGGTTAAGGAAGTTAAGGGTTATTAAAAATGCCGATTGATGCAGATACCGCTCCCATTAGACCAGTTTTATCATTATTATCAAAAGGCAGGTCAGGAACAGGAAAAACCATTGCTAGTTGTGGCAAAGAATTTAGACCTGTATATGTATTTGATTGCGAAGGTAGGATGGAATCTGTTATGTCCTATTATCGTAAATTAGACGGAAATGTTAAAGGAGTATATTATGACTCTTTTCATATGCGCTCAGGTTATTATTCATTGGATAAGAGACTAGATGAAGTAGCAGCCAGACCAGAATATAAGACTGTAGTCATGGCATCACTAACCTCTTTTATTCATATAGTTTTAAATCATTTAATTATTAGTAAAGCAGGAGTAAAGAGAAGGTCAGGCCAAGATGCTGGTAAGAAAATCGGAGGCATTCCAGTAAATGAATTAGAAGATTATAATGCAGAAGATGCAGCAATCATTTACGATTTGTTAGCATTTATGCAGCAGTTAAAGAACGATGGGGTTAACGTGATACTAGAGGCTCACATTAGCCCATATGAAATTACTACTATTGATGAAGATAGTAAAGCCCGTCAAACACAAACATTCATGCAAATTTTAACAAAAGGAAAAAAAGCTCCCGCCCAAATTAATGGTTATTTCAATGAAATTTATTTGTTTGAAAAGAAATTCCAGCAAATAGGCCCAGGTGCAAATCAAGCTAGTTATTTGATAAATACAATCGGCTCTTCTATAGATGAATGTAAAACATCCATGGGGATACAATCATTTGATTGGACAGGAAAAGATTTTAGCGAGGAACTTTTGAAACAACTATCTACAGAGATTAAGGATACTCCAAGGGTTGATCCTAATGCGCCTAAGGCTATTAAATTTTAAGCAGTTAATTAGATAAGCCGATAGAACGTTACTATCGAGGGGATGACGATTCCCTTTAAAAACGTAGAAACATAAACTCAAACAACAAAAGAGAAAACAACTATGATTAAAGTCACTGCAAAAGATGCACTCCGTTCAGAGCAGCTTACTCCCGGTTGGAAAGTGGGAGTTTGCGTAAATTTTTTTGAAGCCATCGCTAAGACAGATGGATCAAAGGTATACACATTCGAGATTGAAGTCGAAGAAAAAGGAATGCCAGTTCCAGTTCCACTTCAGAACTACGTTATCTCAGAAAAGGCAGTATCCATGGGCAAGGCATTCTTCATAGCCTGCGGATTTCCGCAAGAAGACTGGGATAAGTTGGTTAAAGGAGAGGCTACAAGTGCAGATATTGATCCTGTCAATTGTGTAGGAAAAAAATTCAGGGTTATGGTAGCCAATGATAAATATGAGAATCGTATTCTCAATAAGGCTGCCGATTTCTTGCCATTGCAGACAGTAGCAGCTTAGTAAAATAAAAAGAGGTTGCAGGATACCATTGAATAAGACTTGTTATGAGTAAGTCAAATAAGATGGCATCTAGGTAGGAAGATGGGGAAAATCCTGCACTTAAGATATTTAGTTTACTCCTATATTTGATTAGAGAGATTAACCGTGTAAGCTAGTATTGCACGTGCCTTTCAAGACTTGAAGTAATACTAGGTGAAGGAGCGTCTCAGTAGCCTGAAATAAATGGGAGCTAATCAAAGGGAGTAAGGGACTAGGATATGAGTGATTGGATTTATCCAGTTGCTTTATCCTAGTCCATGTTATCTATGGAAGATATCATAAATTCAGAGGATCCTTGGCATTTGAAAGCTTTTTCTATAAAAACATTTCACGAGGCTAAAATCAAATCCAGAGGTAATAAAAGAGGAAACAAATGGACTCTAACTGATACTGCAAAAGCATTAAATTTATCTATAGGCTATATTAGCGAAGCCTTGATATTAGCAGAACATCCAGAACTAAATAGATTTTCAAGATATGTTGCATTGAAAGTTTTACGAAATAATAAGAAGTAATTATGGCTCATACCTGCCATTGGCCCAAATGTAATAAACATGTTCCACCAAAAATGTGGGGATGTAAGTTCCATTGGTATATGTTACCCAAATATTTAAGAGATAAAATATGGGATGCTTATAGACTAGGACAGGAAATAGATAAGAATCCTAGTGACGAATATATGGAAGTAGCAATGAAAGTCCAGCGTTGGATTAGAGATAATTATAGTGTCTGAAAACCGCACATACGTCCCTGCTACTGGACCATTCGGAGCTAAGTTAGCTATTATAGGCATAGCTCCAGGCGCAGATGAGGAACGACAACGTAAACCATTTGTAGGCCCATCTGGAAAAATACTAAAAAAGGATTTACAGGACGCAGGTTTAAATATAGAGGAAACATATAGAACTAATATATTCAAATATAAATTACCAAATAATGAATTCAAAAAATATCAGGAAATGGGATTGTCATTGTCAGACGCAATGGCTGAAATTTCAGAGGAAATGAATGCTGTAAACCCAAACTGCATATTAGGTTTGGGAGATCCTGTCCTTTATTCTCTATGTAGTAAATCAGGTAAACACAACGGTATCAACGTTTGGCGCGGTTCTATCCTAAGTTCTTTTGGCCGCAAGGCCATTTTTACTTGGCATCCTGCTGCGGAACTACATGGACAAGCTGGAGAAGGAACAGCGGCCGTATTCAAATCGTGGCAAAGATATGTAAGAAAGTTTGATATAGCAAGAGCTGTAGCACAGTCAGGATTTAAAGAATTTCGTCTTCCCCAACGATTACTACATATAGCAGGTTCTAGTGCAGATGTTTATAGATATATTGAAAAAAATAAAAATGAGCAATACTGCGCGATTGATATTGAGGCCATTGAAAGCATTCCTGTTTGCATTGGACTTAGTTTTAGCCCTCTCGAAGGTTTTTCTATTCCACTTTGGAACACCCTTCCGATACGGGTCGTTAATGAAGCTAAACCTAAAAAGTCGTATTCTTATAATCTCAAGATATCGTCGATTCCGACGGGGGATTTAGCATACGTTTGGAAATTCCTAGCAGATTTCTTTTTAAATCCTAAATTCAAATTTATAGGCCAGAATTTTAAATATGATGAAGATAAGATTAATAAATTAGGATTTTATTTACATAAATTATTTTGGGATACCATGATAGGAGCCCATTGTATTTCTCCAGAAATGCCAAAGGGTTTAGCATTTTTAACAAGTATTAATACAGAAGAACCTTATTATAAATTTGAAGGTAGGAATTTCATACCAGGTAAAGATGGAATAGAGGAACTTTTACTGTATAATTGCAAAGATGCCTGCGTTACTAGGGAAATATTTGATGTTCAACATAATGATCTTAAGACCGAAATTCCTTTCGGGCTGGAGCATGTTACATGGCGCAATGAAATGCATAAATGCTATATGCATATAGATAATACAGGATTTAGAATAGATGAATTAGAAAGAAAGAATTTAATTCATAAATATTTATCATGGCTAGTTAGAATAGAAAAAGAATTTTTTGAACTATGTAAAGAATTTGGAGTTACAGAGCCTATTAATATGGGATCGCCAGTTCAAGTTTCAAAATTAATGTATGAAACTCTCAAGATTCCTAAAAGAGATGGGACTGGTGAACAGATTATTACCTCACTATTAGGTAACGTAGTCAAGGATATAAAAATAAGAAGAATTCTAGAATTAGAATTAGAATGGAGACGAGTCGATAAATCATTAGGTTATCTAAGAGCAGAGCCAGATTATGATGGCCGAATGAAGACCCAATTTAAAATAACAGGAACTGAAAATTATAGGACTTCTACGGGAATATTAGAAGCTCCCGTGCGCCCAGATAAAATGGGCTGGGCCTTTCAAACAATTAGCAAACATGGAGATATTGGAAATGATTTACGTTCTATTCTCATTGCAGACCCTGGTTATGTTGTGGTTAATATTGATCAATCGCAGGCTGAGGCGAGAGTATGCAGTTTACTCGCTGATGATGAGGAAACTCTCGCTGATTATGATAGAAGAGATAAACACGCCTACACTGCCGCAAAATTCTTCGGAGGTAGTGAACAAACGTATAGCAAAAAGATTCTCGGTTATGAATGCCCCGAGAGATTCGTTGGTAAAACATTAAGACATGCATACCATCTAGACATCGGCAAACATGAGGCAATGATAAATGTCAACACAGATGCCAGGAAATACAAAATCCCCATTACAATTAGTGAATACAGAGCCGGAAAGTGTTTGGAGATTTTGGCTAACGATACGCCTAAAATTAAGACTGTGTTTCATAATACTATTCAAGAGTTACTACGCCAAAATAGACGTATTATCGGCACCTATGGAGCGTCCAGGTATTTTTATGACGAGATGGATACTAGAGACCTATGGAAAGGTGCCTACTCGTTTATTCCCCAGCAAACCATATCAGACAAAACTAAACAAGTTATTAAATTGGTCCTTAAGAATTTACCGCACGTCAAAATTGTGGCGGAAGCTCACGATGCATTAGCATTTTTAATTCCAGAGAAAATAGTAGATGAAATGGTGGAAATTATCAAATCTTATTTTCTTATTCCAATCTCATTTGAGACTTGTAGTATAAAAAGGAGAAATTTGGTGATTCCATGTGATGTAGAAATTGGTATTGATTATTGTGATTTGAAGAAGTATAGGAAGGCAGCCTAATGGAATATAAATATTATGTTAAGTTAACTTATTTTAGAGAATTTGGCAAATACTATTCAAGTGGTAGTTACGTTAGTAGCAAAGAACATTTATTTGAAATATGGAAAGAAATAGCTACAATGCAAAAAGAAAAAAAGTTGCCAGGCCTAATAGAGGGAGCTACATTTCCCATAATTTGGGTTAAAGTTCCTATGCATCCCCATAGACATCCTCATCTAGTAATTGATATGAGTGTAATATAATGGACAAAGAACAACTCTACAAAGTTCATCAAGATTGGATAGAGCAATGTCAACTATCTGATAGATTATCAGAATGGGAGGAACAATTTGT
>Ga0209342_10008370_pt1 | contig 10365 bp, 7 predicted proteins | sample RifCSP16_2_FD_184023 | JGI IMG/M metagenome (GOLD analysis project Ga0209342, IMG submission 184023) | Soil microbial communities from Rifle, Colorado - Rifle CSP2_sed 16_2 (SPAdes) (version 2) | ecosystem: Environmental > Terrestrial > Deep subsurface > Rock core/Sediment | place: Rifle... | reverse complement strand
GAAGAAGTCCAACACCGAGCCGAGTTCCAAAGCCTTCCATTTTATATCCAAAGGAATCGCCAGCGCGCCGATCTTGGCCGTGGCGAAGAGAACCTCCAGATGCTCGATGCGATTGCCGACCATCACGGCAACGTCGTCGCCCTTGCCTATACCCAAAGACAACAATCCGTTGGCCAGCTGATTGACCCGCGCGTTTAGCTCGCCGTAGGTTATTTCACGGAAACGGTCACTGGCGGCAAGCTTGGTTGGGATATTGGTGGCGCTACGGCGCAGGCCGTCGCCCATTAGCAAAGAGGTTTTTGTAGCCATGAGGGGTACAAACTCAAGCGTTCAAGGTTCCGAGTTCAAGGTTCAACGTTTTGAAGAAAAAACTTCCGACGCAGGCACCAGGGCCGAGATAATTCCGCTCCGACCTTGAACCTTGAACTTTGAACCCGGAACGATTTTTATCTTCCCTTCCACGCCGGCGACCGTTTTTCGACGAAAGCCTTCGGCCCCTCTTTGGCGTCTTCGGTGTTCAATACCATGCTCGCAAGGTCCGATTCCAACCGCAGACCTTGATCGAGCGACAGCTCGCTGCCCTTGTAGATCGCTTCCTTTATATACCGGAGTGCCAAAGGCGCCCCTTTCAAGAATGACGCCGCCATCTTCTCGCCTGCCGGGATCAATTGGTCGTAAGGAACCACCTGATTCACCAGGCCGATGCGAAAACATTCTTGGGCGTCGTAAAGCTCGCCGGAAAGACAAATCTCTAGCGCCTTGGGAATGCCGACGAGCCGCGCCATCCTCTGCGTTCCGCCGGAAGCGGGCATGAATCCGAGACGCACTTCGCTCAATCCCAGCCGCGCGCCCTCCGCGGCAACGCGGATATCGCAGGCGAGACTCATCAACAGTCCCGTTCCCACCACGTAACCGTGAACCAGGGCGATGGTAATCTTGTTGATGGCAGCAATTGCCGGCGCCGGTGTACCGGGAGTGCTGGAATATCTCGCCTGTCGAAGCACCAGCGGTGACTGAGCCTCCGTCCCGCTCGCGGCAGCATTGGCTCGCGCCCGATCTTTGACGTCGCCGCCGACGGAGAATGCCCGCTCGCCGTTGGCTTTAAACATCACGATCTGAACGTTGGGATCTTCGTTCGCTTGTTTGCAGTAACCGACGATCGCCGCCACCATCTCGCGATTGACCGCGTTCAGCGACTCCGGGCGGTTGAGCGTGATCCAGGCAATCTGGTCTCTTACTTCGTAAAGTATCTTGTCTGTGTCCATTCGGATGCTTCTTTCTGTCTCGAGTCTGGATTTCTAGATTCCTAATTCCTTTTCCACGCCAGTACACCCTCGGAGTTGGAAGCTAAGGTTTTTCAACTGTCGTTGGAGTTGGACGGTCAGATCTTGCTCTTAAAAATCGCCCTGCGTCAAGTGGGTTACAACAGGAAACTTCTTTATCAACCGGAATTGTCGGGGCGGCAGAGACGCGCAGCGCCGAGCGGGGAACGATGGGTATCGCTAACGCTCAACCCATCCTACGCGTAAATCGCGACGCAGCAAGCTGCGGGGAATTACACCCGTAGAAATCAAACGCTGCGGCGCCGTGAAAGATGACGCCGAGAAGCTGCTGGAGGTCACGCTTACCAAACTGGGATTGGGAGCGCCATCGCAGACCGGGCGCGCTCAAAAACGACTCTTGCCCTTCGCCGCCTAAATATGCTTCGGTAGACTCACGGTGAATTTCGAGCCCTGCCCGTAGACGCTCTCTACCTGAATGTCTCCCCGCAACAGATCCAAAGAGCGCTTCACGATCGCAAGACCGAGCCCGACACCGCTTTTGAAACGCGCATCACCACGGGTTCCACGGTAGAACTCGTCGAAAATCATCGGCAGCTCCTCGTTTTTGATTCCAATGCCGGTATCCTCAACGACAATTCTTACGCGGTCACCGCCGGTACTGTCTTCGAGCCGCGTGCGGATATGCCCCTTCTTCGTGAATTTTATGGCGTTGCTGACCAGGTTAAGGATGACTTGCTGCACCAGTTTTCGGTCTGATTTGATCACGACTTGTTCCGGCGGAACTTTCACCTCGAATGCCACTTCGCCGTCACCACAGAGGAAACGGAGATCGCTGGTAATATTCCGAATCAGCCCGGTCAGCTCGACGTTTTCCTTCTGAGTCGAAAAGTCGCCCAACTTCAGCCGGGTGAGCTCCAGAGTGCGATTGAAATGAGATAGGAGTTCGGCTGCTGTATTACGCATCTTTTCCACCGAAGGGTTGACCTTGTTGCGCAAATCTCCTAACGCCCCATCGACCAACAGATCCGCGTAGCTCCTAATCGCATCGGGATTTTGGAACTCGTGGGAAAGATTGGTAATTAAATCGTCCTTGACACGGTTCGCTTTAAAAATTTCTGCCAACGCGTTGCGGAGATTTTGATTTTGGGTTTGAATAACTGCAACCGCTCTTCCAAGGCCGATAAATGAAGTTAGCAGCAGAAGCCCAAGCCCTCCGAAGGTAGCCAAGCCAATCAGCCATCCGGAGTTACGGATGGTAGCGAAAAGAGGATCAACGTTCAGATAAACCTCGGCGACTCCATCGACTGTCTTACTTTCATTGAAGTAGATGGGAACATACAGCTCCATGAGATTGTGAAAGGTGCCGCGCTCAAATCGATGTTCCTCCTTCTCGAGGCGGGAGATTTCGGCCTCGACGTGACCTTTCAATGCCTCTAGGAGATCGGGGTTTTTCCTGGCTTCCGGCGCCATCTCCAATAGCGCCACCGCATCGGACCAGATGAGCGTCCCCTCCCGGTTGTAGATTTTGACTCTAATGACCTCCGGAAGCGAAAAAAGATCGGCTATTTTTTCTCGAAACAATTCCCAGTCCGTGCCTTTTTTGACACTTTGAAAATCTTTCGCCGTGAGTTTGTGAGCGAGAATGGCGTTAATGTACTTGGCGCGGGTCTCTTTTGTTTCGGTTACCAAATGGCCCTCGAATGTTCGCATCGCGAGCTGAAACAGAATTATCGCGACGGCGACAAAACCAAGAAGACCGGCGACTGCAAACCGGCCGAATAGCCGAGTCGGGGAAGTTACGGGTGGAAAATCGACCATAAATCAAATGGCCTTGGCGTCCCTACAGGGATTCGAACCCTGGTTTCCGTATCGAGCCCCCCTTTTCCGTTTCGAGCTTTCGACAAGAGGGATAACGGCGTCCTGGGCCGCTAGACGACAGGGACAATAAAATTAAACAGCAAAACCAGTACCATTTCCGAAAGCAATGGATATCGCCTTTCCCACAAAGGTATCCAAGACCAGAAAAGTAAAGCCCTACGGGCAAGCTCGTGGCATCTTCTAGTAGGCCCGTGGGGCAAAATCCTGAGCAAGAGGCCCCGGCCAAGACCGGGGCCTCGCGTCGAAGGGTGAAACAGGTTCCTCTCTCTTGTGCCTGAGAAATATTCTGCGTGGTTTCTTATCAGCAGGAAAATCGCAATTCAAAATTCATCCACCCTATGCGCACCAGAGGCAGTGACCGCGCTGGCGTAGAATTTGCTCAAGGCGATCATAAATTTTTTGAAAGGATGGAAACTATGGATCTTAAGTTGATGGCTGCACGAATCGGCCGAACGCTAGTTGCGGTGTCTGGGGCATTACTCGCCCTCGGCGTATTTCAACCAATCTGGGCCCAGTCCGGAGGTAGCATTTCGGGGCGTGTGGTGTTCGTCGGAAACGCACCGCAAGCGAAAAAAGTGAAGGTGACAAAGGATACTCAGAAATGCGGTTCGGAGATCTCGAACGAAGAATTAATCGTCTCGGCCGACCGTGGGATTAAGAACGCCGTTGTCAGTGTTGCTGGAGTTAAAGGAAAGCCCCAGGGCAGCCCCACCTTGGATCAAAAGGGATGCGTCTTTGCTCCTCACGTAGTGGTCGTACCTACGGGAGGATCTCTGGATGTTCTTAACAACGACGGCATCCTGCACAATTTCCACACCCACAGCAGCAAGAATGCGGTGATCAATAAAGCGCAGCCTGGCTTTAAGAAAAAAATGACGGAAACCTTTGCGCAGGCGGAGGTAATAAAGGTTGTCTGTGACGCGCATTCCTGGATGGCCGCCTGGGTTGTGGTTACGGATAACAAATCCGCGGTGAGCGCGGATGGCGGCGGCTTTAAAATTACCGATGTCCCGCCGGGAACACACAAGGTCGAAGTCTGGCATGAGACCTTGGGGAAATTAACCAAAGACGTTACGGTCAAGGCTGGTGAGGAAGCCAAGGTTACAATCGAGTTAAGCAAGAAGTAACCACGCCCGGACCGACGTCCGCGCTCTACCTCCCTCTCCCAAGAGGTTCAAAACGCCTCGCCAAATGGCGGGGCGTTTTGGCGTCTCGGGTTGGACAATCGAGAAGATATCCGCTACCTGCACCGGTTCACCGTCGGTCCTCATTGACAAATTGCTTCTCTAAATTCCTTTCCTCAAGAATATCTCGACCAAGCCAAAACTCTTTCTTCTGCCAACGAAGTGGGCACCACCATACTCACGCGTCCCCCTGCTTCCAAGAAAAATTGCCACACCTTTTCGAGAGGTTATCTCATGGCTTTCCCTGGGTTTCTGATCGCCGACCGGCTGGTTTCCGCGCATGTGCAACAACGGCACACTAATTGCTCGCATCATGATGTGTGATATCCGCGCACAATATCCGGTCACGACTCAATTCGATCCAAAGCTGGCTCTCCCTATCGGAAGCGGTAGATTTTTATTTTCTCTTTCTTCGTCTTCTAACGATTGTCGGCGGGCTTGTGTGGTTTCTTGTCGTATCGTACGGCGCCAGTGAACGAGCGATTCTCGCATGGATGCTTGTCGTATACATAGTCTATAGTTGTCTTCTGTATGCGGGGGTATTTTACCGGCCCAGGGCAATTCGCGGATTTTATCTAACGACCCTCCTAGTCGATCTTATTTTTGTTTTTGCTCTGGTTCACTTTATCGGTCAGTTAGCGGGCAGTTTTTTTATCGCTTTTTACCTGCTGGTCGCCATTCATTCATTTTATTTCGGCTTGCGGGTCGCTCTGGCCGCTGCCCTTGTGTCTTCGGCACTCTACGGCTGGATTTACCTTGAGCGAAGCGGTTTTGCTCTGGTTCCCTGGCCCGACTTTCTCCTGCGCATCGCGTTTCTGTTTCTGATTGCGGTGTCCATGGCTCTGCTGGCAAGCCGTGAAAAGCGGCTGCGGGAAAAAGTCGAGGAGCTGAACCGAGATTTAAGCCGCAAGAACGCCATCCTCGAGCAGACCTATCGTCATCTCTCCATCGGCAAGCTGATAGGAGAAATCGCCGAAGGCATCAACAGCCCATGCGGGATCATGGCCATTCGTTCCGAACTGCTTATCCAACAAGCCAAAGAGAACCGCCTTTCCGAGGATTTTATCAAAGGCCTGGAAGTGATCAATCGGTCGAGCCATCAAGTCGCGAAGGTAATCAAAACTTTGCTGACGTTTTCCAAGCAAAAAAGCTTCGAGATGAAACCGTTGAATTTAAACGAGCTGATTGAGGAGACCCTCCTGTTGATGGAAGGCGAATTCAACGAAAGGGGCGTCAAAGCCGAGAAGCAACTCCACTCTGAATTGCCCCCCGTTCTCGGAGATGCGTACGAGATCCAAGGGGTTCTCATTCATCTGATCAATAATGGCCTCGACGCGATCAGGAATGGAGGGGGGACCGTTTGCATCGCCACCACCATCGCGCAGAGCGATGCCAGGGAGATCGTTTGCACGATCACCGACAACGGCGTCGGTATCCCGGAAAACAAGTTGGAGGAAATTTTCAATCCGTTCTTTACCACCAAACACAACGAGGACGGCATCGGGCTTGGGCTATCGACAAGCCTCGGCGTCATGAAAAAACACAATGGCTCGATCACGGTAAAGAGCAAACCTGGGGAAGGATCAACTTTTTGCCTCTCTTTTCCTTTTTCGCCAAATCAGAGAACGGTAGGCCAATGAAAGAAAAAGGCAGAATCCTTGTTCTCGAAAGCAAAGCCGATATGGCCGAGTCCATCGGCTTGATGCTGGCCCGCGCCGGGTATGAATGCACGACCAGCATAGATTCCACCAAGCTCCAAGAAATTATTGCCGAGAAGCAGCCGGATCTGATCGTCAGCGATCTAAAAATGGCCGGGCTCAACGGCATGGAAGTTCTCGAGCTGGTCAAGAAGGAATACTCGACTCTCCCCGTCATCATCATGACCGCCTACGCGACCGTGGATGCGGCGGTCGAAGCGGTCAAGAAAGGGGCGGCGGATTTCGTCTCCAAGCCGTTTCACTCGGACGAACTGGTCCTCAAAATCAAAAAGGCCCTGAGTCACTTAAAGCTCCTCAATGAGAATCTCTATCTTCGCCAGGAACTCCAAGCGACCGATTCTTTTCCCGAGATCATCGGCCAAAGCGCCGCGCTGAAAAAAGTATTCGAGACTTTGGAAAGGCTTAAAGACAGCCACTGCAGGGTGCTGTTAACCGGCGAGAGCGGGACCGGCAAGGAGGTGATCGCCCGGGCGATTCACCGAACCAGCCCCAGGAGAGAGGAAAAATTTTATGCCGTCAACTGCGCGGCCTTGACGGAAACGCTGCTGGAAAGCGAGCTGTTCGGACACGAGAAAGGCGCTTTCACGGGCGCCATCACCAACAAACAGGGCCTCTTTGAGCTGGCTGATCGCGGCACCCTTTATCTGGATGAAATCGGCGATACCAGCCCGGCCTTTCAAGCCAAGTTGCTCCGCGCCGTGGAAGAAAATGAATTTCAACGCGTCGGCGGCAGCAAAACCCTCAAGACCGACGTGCGCATCATCGCCGCAACCAACAAGAACCTCGAAAAAGAAATAGCCAAAGGTTCGTTTCGCGAAGATCTCTATTATCGCCTCTGCGTGGTGCATCTTCACCTTCCGCCGCTGAGAGAGCGCAGAGAAGACATCCCGCACCTGACTGATCACTTTCTTAAAAAACTATCTCTCAAGATGACAAAAAAACTCGACGGTATAAGCAAGACGGCGATGGAAAGCCTGCAAAGCTACCACTGGCCCGGAAACATCAGAGAATTGGAAAATGCCCTGGAAAGAGGCGCCATTATGGCCGCTGGAACCATTATTGCTCTTGATGATCTGCCTTTGAAAAAACCCGACGGCGAGATCAAGGACGGCGTTACCACCCTGGAACAACTGGAGAAAGAGTTGATCACCAGGACCTTGACTGAATGCAACTGGAACAAGAGCCTCGCAGCGAAAAGAATCGGCATCGGGCGTCGAACCTTATACGACAAAGCCGTTCGGCTCGGCATTCCGCTGAAACCGAATGGCGATTGAGCATCGGAAAGGAGAAACGGATATGAATCGTTTCGGAAACAGAGTGGTCTGGTGTCTTAGTGTCGTCTTATTGACCGTTAGCTGCGCGACCAAAGCACCCGAAAAAAAAGAGGAGTTGGTCTGGCCTCTCCCACCTGAACAGCCCAGAATCAAATTCGTTCAACTCTACTGCTGCATGAACCACTATGGCAAGAGTGGCTCAGAGGCATTCTTGGAAACTATGTTCGGCACCAGCAGCGATGTCTCCATGTCCAAGCCTTACGGCATCACAACCGACAAGGACGGAAAAGTTTATGTTACCGACACCGGCTTTGGGGCTGTCTGGGTCTTCGATGACAAATCCAAAAAAGTCTCGTTTCTCGGAGCGGGGCAACTGCGGACGCCCATTGGCGTGGCAGTGGATGGGAAAGACCGAGTTTTCGTTTCGGATGCGCGCGCCCAGCGGGTCTATGCCTTTGATCAAGCGGGTAAGCAGGTAATGGCTTTCGGCAATAAGAAAGACGAACTGGCAAACCCCAGCGGCATTGCCATCGACATCGCGAGCAATCGACTCTATGTCGCCAACGCCAAACTCCATATCATTAAAGTCTACGATGTTAACAGCGGTCAATTTCTCTTTGATATCGGCACCCGCGGAATAGATAAGGGGCAACTTAATTTTCCCACCAACATCTCTGTTAGACACAGCAAACTTTACGTCACTGATACCGGTAATTTCCGTGTTCAGATCTTTGACCTCGACGGTAAGTTATTGAAGAGCCTTGGCCAGATGGGGGATGGCTTGGGCCAATTTGCCCGTCCCAAGGGAGTGCATGCCGATAGCGAGGGCCACATTTATGTAACTGACGCGGCGTTCGACAACTTCCAGATTTTTAACGAGCAGGGGCAGCTGCTCCTCTTCGTTGGCGGCAAGGGGAGAGATCCCGGCCTTTTCTGGCTTCCCGCAGGGGTCTATATCGACGAAAAGGACCGCATCTACGTCGCCGATCAGTACAACGGCCGCATCCAGGTTTTCCAGTACCTGAGCGAAAAAGCGGCAGCAACGGCGGCCAAGGCGCCGTAGACGTAAGACTCTGTTGCTGATCTGTCAGTCGTGTGAGGCTGAATCATAAAGGGATCTCTACCACCGTTTGACATGATCCTTCACCATCTATGCTGGACTAAAGATCATACTGTTGCACGTCCCAACGAACAGTTCTTTAGAAGCGAACTGTCGCTTCATTTTCTGAACTCTGATTTCCCTTGCCGACGCTTGAGCGCGCGTAGTTAGCCAGGCTAAATCCGCACACTGTGCGGAAACAGCGCATCAGCATTTTATCTCATACGATCACAACTCACTCCCTTCCTCGTATTAGTTCACCCGTAATAACGGTTAGTTAAGCTGTCCATTCGATGAAAAATCGTAGCTGGCAAGGGACTTGCCTTAGGTATGGTCAAAAAGTGGAGAGAGACACCGTGAAGAAAAATTCGAAGGGAGGAAGAAAAATGAAAGGAACAAAAATTATTTACGTGCTGTTGCCGATCTTGGGGTTGTTGCTTTACGCGTCGGCAGCTAGGGCGGCGGCGGCTGGCATCGCGGGTACCAAGCATAACCTATCTACCAGTGGGGAGGGTGCTATTAAACTTACCGCGGGTACTGGGGAAATTTGCGTCTTCTGCCACACCCCGCACGGTGCGGACTCAGGCGTGTCGGCTCCATTGTGGAACCGGGCGCGGACCGGTGCTACTTTCACGTTGTATAGCAGCCCCAGCCTGGATGCTCTGCCCGGGCAGCCAACCGGCGTTTCGTTGGCGTGCCTCTCTTGCCATGATGGAACCGTCGCGTTTGATGCGTTACGGAACCTGCCCGGCTCTGGGGGATTCACCGATAGCACAAGCGTTCCCAGCGCGGGTTGGACGTTTGCTGGCGCTGCCGCTGGTAATCTGATGCCCGATGGGATCACGAAGATCGGTACTGACCTGAGCAATGACCACCCGATCTCCATGGCCTACGCCAGCGCGTTTAGCCCAAGTTCGACGAGCGGCACGAACGACCACACGACCGGCTTCAAAGATCCTACTGGCGATGTTTTCTCCAACGGTGTGCGTCTCTATGCGGGCCAGGTGCAGTGCGCCTCTTGCCACGATCCGCACCGGTCGGACACACCGACCTTCCTCAGGGTGTCGAACGATGGCAGCGCTCTGTGCCTCACCTGCCATAGGAAAGACGGCTAACTCGGTCGAGCTGCAAAAAAAAGGGGGGGGGCAACCTCCCCTTTTTTTTTGCCTGGGAAAAAATTGAGTCATGTGACCTAAAATAAACATGGAGACGCAAACCAGCGAGGGGCAGATCCTCGTCTCTGCCTATCGGCGAGTGGAGGGAGGGCGTGTCTCCAACTTGCAGAAAAAGGAGATCCACCTCGATCTCATCGCTCCGGAGGATGAGTCGATCTTAGCGCTGCAAGGACTGACCGCGCTCCGGCAGGAGCGCATAGTCAGGCTCTCAAGCCGCGCCGTGGAGCAGGGAGCGGTCCTCACCTATGATGACCTTGTCCATCTTCTCTCGACCAGCCCGAGCACGGTAAGACGCGACGTTCGGGACCTCCAACGCCGCGGCTTGTCAGTCCCTATTTACCAGAGGAGAGGAAGAAGGGCTGGAGTCCTTGTCATTCCGATCTTGTTGGCCGTTCTTTTCTACTCGGAAGCGGAAGGCCAACTTTCATCGGTTTTCGGCACCACTGGCTTTGATTACGAGTACGAGAACCAGCAGTCTCAAAGCACGACTCAAAGCCGGCAGCTTTTTCAGCAGAACTACAACTTGGGGGTAACCGGGAGAGTCCTCGATCCCCGCCTGGCGACTTTCTTCCTCTCGGGTGGCTTCGGCTCTAATTTCCTCGGAGAAAAGAGTTCCAGGACCTCTTCCTTGTCCGGGAATCTTTCTCTGCTGCAAGCAGCGCCTTATGGCTTGACGCTCCGTGCCGGCAGGTCAATTGGGGCCGGCGCGGCGGACACGGAAAGCAGCGCCATCGGCGCCAACCTGCGCCTCACG